>Ga0126369_10003229_pt1 | contig 11773 bp, 9 predicted proteins | sample PanSoiMetaPlot_1_FD_109646 | JGI IMG/M metagenome (GOLD analysis project Ga0126369, IMG submission 109646) | Tropical forest soil microbial communities from Panama - MetaG Plot_1 | ecosystem: Environmental > Terrestrial > Soil > Tropical forest > Bulk soil | place: Panama | collected 2016-02-17 | reverse complement strand
TCGGCGGCGTGACTGTCTCAAGAGCGACGCTCCACAACGAAAACGAACTGAAGCGTAAGGATGTGCGCATCGGCGACTGGGTCTTCGTTCGAAGGGCGGGCGATGTCATTCCCGAAATCATCAAGGTCATAACCTCCCGAAGGACGGGAGAGGAAAGGGAGTTCCAATTCCCAGATACTTGCCCCATTTGCGGCGCCCGGGCGATTCGGGAGGAAGACGGGGCGATCACCCGCTGTACCGGCCTCGCCTGCCCAGCTCAGCTGAAGGGGAACATCCGCCACTTCGCTTCTCGCGGTGCCATGGACATCGATGGGCTGGGCGAAAAGCTGTGCGAACAGCTCGTCGCGCGAGGGCTGGTGAAAAACTATGCCGACCTTTACCACCTCGATTTGGAGAAACTGTTGTCCGTCGAGAGGATGGGTGAAAAAAGCGCTCAGAACGTTCTCGGGGCAATCGAACGTTCCAAACGCACCACCTTGCGGCGGTTTCTTTACGCTCTGGGCATTCGCCACGTTGGAGAGGCCACGGCCCGAGCGCTGGCCGAGCACTTCCGCGACGTCCGTGCTCTGTACGATGCGTCGGAAGAAGCGCTGATGCAGGTCCGCGACGTTGGTCCAGCGATGGCGAGCGAAATCTGCGCCTTCTTCCACGAACCCCAAAACCGGGCGGTGATCGACGCCCTACTTGCCGCGGGCGTGCATCCGGAAGCTCCTCAGATGCCGGCAGGAAGCTTCACCGGAAAGACGGTGGTGTTGACGGGAAGCCTCGAGGCATTGACCCGCGATCAGGCAAAAGAGGAGATTGAACGGCGCGGAGGGCGGATCGCGGACAGCGTCTCGCGCAGAACCGACCTGGTGATCTCAGGGGCAGGAGCCGGGTCCAAGCTGAAAAAAGCGGAACAGTTGGGCATCAAGATCCTTGACGAAAGCGCCTTCCGTAAGCTCCTGGGGGAGGAGCGCTAAGTGCTGGCAAGAAAACAACTTGCGTTGCGCATCAAAGGGCTCGTCCAGGGGGTTTTCTTCCGGCAGAGCGCAAGGGAACAAGCCCTGCGCTTAGGCCTTGGCGGATGGGTTCGAAACACCATGGACGGACACGTGGAGTTGGTGGTGCAAGGTCCCCCTCAAGCGGTCGATCAATTCGTGTCCTGGTGTCACCGCGGCCCACCCCACGCACGGGTCGATAGCGTCGAGGTCGCAGAATCCTCAACCCCTGAACAGTTCCAGACCTTTCGTGTCATACATGGCTAAGATGGCTGAATCCTTTGCATCGACGGCGCGAACGTGAAAAACTGGGGTGGGTGTACTCAATGAGCTGGCGGCGCATGCGTCGCAGCTGGAGTCAAAAAATTTTTAGACGGGATGCATCTCGGAAGAAGCGGCACTTGAATTTACCGCCCCTGCTTCACCTTCCCGCATTGGGCGAGTGGAGCCGATCGGGACGGGGGCGGGCGATGGCGAGCGCCCACTCGGCCGAGATTACGGATCAACGAAATCTCCCGCCGGCAAGGTGCCGGGTTCGAGGAGATCTGAATCAAACCACTGTGGGGTTCGCGGTGAAGCTTTCGGTGTACCTGCGGCCATCCGCTGCTGATGGCCTGGCGACTGTCTGGCTCACGCCCCCGCTCTTAGTGCAACCGGAGGCTCGCAGCGTGATCGGCTCCCGTCGGATGACGCGCGCTTCCTTGGTCGCACAGACAGGATCTCATCATGAGCAGTATCTTGGTGATCAACTCCGCCGGACGAGAGACGCGGGTTGCACTCGTCGAGAACGGCCACATTGCGGAGTTTTATCTCGAACGAAAGAAGGACAAGGGCGTCGTCGGAAACATCTACAAGGGGCGAGTAGTCCGGGTACTGCCGGGTATGCAAGCCGCCTTTGTCGATATTGGCCTTGAAAAAGCCGCGTTTCTTTACGTTTCAGACGTCTTTTACGATCCCGATTTTTCTCGAGCGCAGTTCGAGCTGACGGAAGGCGAGCACGAAGAGCCGCCCGAGGCCCCGGAGCTAGAGCCGGGGGACGATGCGCCGGCCATCGGCAGCGAAGCGGGTTCGCTAGAGCCTGGACCCGAAGCTGCGGAGGCCATTGCTCAACCCCCCCAGGAATCACCCGAACTTCCAGACCCCGCAGCTTCAAGCGATGCGAAGGCTTCTTTATTCGAGCCCGCGCCAGCCCTGGCGACGACGGTCGTAGAACCGTTGGTTTCTCCTCCGGTGGTGGTTCCCGAAGTCGCGGAAGTGAGCGCCACGCCCGCCGCCGAGCCCTCACCCACGGCTACGCCAGCGGAAAGCGCCTCGAAGGAAGCGGAATTCCGGCACGACTTGCACAGCTACCGGGAGCAACGTTTGCGAGATCGCCAGCGCGGCAATCGGGACGAACGGGGGCGCGGGCGAAATGGAGAGCGGTTCCGGCAAAGGTCACCCGCGAAGATCGAAGACCTGCTCAAAGTCGGACAGGAGGTGCTGGTTCAGATTTCCAAGGATCCGATTGGCTCCAAGGGGGCCCGCCTTACATCGCATATCTCGATTCCCGGCCGCCACTTGGTGTTCATGCCCACGGTCGACCACGTAGGCATTAGCCGTCGCATTTCGAATGACCGGGAAAGGCGGCGGCTGCGGGAAATCGTAGACCGACTTCGCCCGCCGGGCACCGGTTTCATCGTTCGCACCGTCGCTGAGAACGTTCCACAGGAGAAGCTGGAGTCCGACATTCGTTTCTTGATCGAGGTCTGGAACGAATGCGTGCGGCGAAATGAAAAAATGAGCGGCCCAGGGTTATTGCACCCCGACTTGGATCTCATTCTGCGGGCAACCCGTGATCTGTTCGCGCACGACGTCGAAAAGCTGGTGGTCGATGATCGCGATGAGTACGAGCGGATCCTCGCGTTTGTCAGCGCGCAGGACTCGGCTCTTCGCGACCGCGTGCTCTACCATGACGACGAAGAACCGATCTTCGACGCGTACGGAATCGAGCAGGAGTTGACCCGTGCCGTCCAGAGAAAGGTGTGGCTCAAGAGCGGCGGCTACCTCGTGATCGACCAGGCAGAAGCGCTGACGGCCATCGACGTCAACTCGGGCCGCTACGTCGGAAAGAAGAGCTTGGAGGAGACGATCACCAAAATCAACATCGAAGCCGCCAAGGAGATCGTCTACCAGCTTCGACTGCGCAACATCGGTGGAATCATTATTTGCGACTTCATCGACATGGAAAAAGCCAGCAACCGCGACAAGGTTTTCAAGACCTTGCAGGAGGCTTTGGGCCGGGACAAGGCGAAGACCAACGTGCTTCGAATCTCGGAGCTGGGTTTGGTGGAGATGACCCGCAAGCGCGTGCGAGAATCGATCGGACGGGTCCTCCATGAGGACTGCGCCTACTGCGACGGGCGCGGGTTTGTGAGGACCGCGACGACGGTCTGCTACCAGATTTTCCGGGAAATCAGACGGGAGGCCCCTAACTACAAAGAGGCAGTGCTCGTCATCAACTGCAGTGTCGATGTGGCGAGGCTCCTGCAGGGGGAAGAGCGTCAGGAGCTGCGGCACTTGATGGACCGCTACAACAAGTCCATCCAAGTCCGGGCCCAGCAAAACTACCATCGGGAGCAGTACGACATCTACGGCAAGCCTGCCACCGCCGAGGGGCGCCCTCTCAACGTCGCGGCCGCGAATGGACGAGGAGATGGCCCAAGTGCACCGCCGGTAGCAGGGGAAACGAGCGCCGATCAGGGCAGATCCACGTCCTCAACTTCCATGGTGCCCGGCGCAGCGGACTCCGCTGCTTCGCAAAAAAGTTAGAAGTATTCGAGAGTTGGGTAAGTGTTCCGCTTGCAACTCAGGACCGATCTGCTATCGTCGTAACCCGTTAATTTTCCAGACACCTTCCATTCTCGCGATCGTGCCGCTGTAGGAGAGGAGCGATGCTGAAGTCTGATTTGATCAATGTTCTCATCACCAAGCGCGGCGTCACTCAGAAACAGGCGGAAGCTGTCATCGAGATCATCTTCGAATCCATGAAGGACGCTCTTTGCCGAGGGGAAAACATCGAGATTCGAGGGTTTGGCGCCTTTCACGTCAAGAATTACCAAGGATATCAAGGGCGCAATCCAAAGACGGGGCAGGTCATTCCAGTGAAGCCCAAGCGAGGCCTTCTCTTTCGCACCGGAAAAGAGCTCCGGGACCGAGTCAACCGCGCTGCGGGCGCTCCGGAGACGCCGACCGGCACTCCAGAGTCAGGGGGCAATGGCGTTCCGGGTACTTGACGCTTTTGCCCGGCAGTACGTGTCGCGATCGTGCGAGCCACTGAATAGCCCGACGTGATCGCATAGGGCGCAGCCCGACGCCCCATCAAATGATGGAAATCCCCTCTGCTTGGGTCCAGCCTTCGAGACCGTTCGGTAGCCGAAGCCTTAAGTATTTTCCGGAGGATTCCAGGACGCGCACTTTGAGTCCGGAGTGAATCTCGAAGGAGACTCTCCCAGCGTCCTGCGGGAACTCGCGGGCTTGGAGTGCCTTCGCGGTGACGACGCCATCCGTGTAGGTGCGCCGCACATAGGCACGGATCATCAACAGACTACCGTTGGCTACGGCAAAGAGCAGAAGAGCGACCGCGATGGTTCGAGCCATGAGGCGTCGGCCCCCGGAGAGGAATCTGGACAACGACAGAGTCAAAAACGCAAGGCCCCAAGCTACGACAAACGCAATACCGATTGCGCGCTGACGAACGGCATTTGCCAGCCGTTCGATGAAAGGGTCTTCTGAGCTACCCATCACCTGGTCCAACTGGCGGGACTTCGCGATCGCGAGGTTCGCCTCGATGTCCGGTGAATTCCCCTCGTCACGCCGTGCTCGCTCAAGATAAAGCACCGCATCGCCGAGCTCCCCTTGGTTCAAGCACGCCGTCCCAAGATTGTAGAGAACATCGGAACCACCATAACCATGGGAAAGCAGCTTAAGGTACTCCTGCTTCGCGCCGGTGTAGTCCTCGCGGTAATAAGCTTCCCCTGCACGACGGAAGATCTCCTGCGCCTCTAGAGGCGTGTAGTAGCTTTGAGAGAGCAACGACAACCAAAACAAATGAATCACTTTTCTTACTTCCAGCGGTCCATCATCACGATTTGGACCTGCGCAAGCACCCAGTCCCTTTGCCCACCGTTTCCGCCCGGGGCAAAGCGAGCCTGGTCGCAGGCATCGAGAACCTGAAGAATTCGAACTCGTTGCTCCTCGGGCACGCCCGCTTGATCGAGTCGTTCAGCCAACACGGTACGGGTTAACCCAATGATCGGAACCCCCAACCTCACCTCGAGAAACTCGCGCAGCGCCTTTTCCACCTCCGCGTAGAATGCCTCCGCGGTACCACTCGCTTTCAAGGCATCCGCCCGGGCAAGCCGGCGATGGGCTGCCCGCGTCCGACGACGCCTTACGCTGCCTTCGTCTTGCTGGTTGAAGCGACTCCGAACCAGTCCAAACAGAATCAGCCCCAACCACACCGCCGGAGGCCCGAGGAGACTCGGTAGAAAAAACGCGGCCCGCCAGATGGGCTCCTGCTCGCCTTGAAACGAAGCGCGATATCGAAGCGGCCGCGCTCCGCCGGCGGGCAAGACATTCTTGGGTTCGCTCGGCAAGTGGGATCGATCGCCACCCACCGCAATTGCCCCTCCCTTGGCAGGTACCACCGCGACCGACACCGGCTCCGCCGTGGCCTCCTCGTAAACTTCGGTCTGTGGATCGAAGTACTGAAGAGACAAGGCCGAGAACGTAAACAGCCCGGTTTGCTGAGCCATGACCAGGTATTCCTGCGTGCGCTTCCCAGCGATTCTGCCATGTGCCGGGCTCAGCTTGTCCGTCGTCGTCGGATCGTAGATGCGCAGGCCGGCGGGCCCACGTAAGGAAGGCAGCGCGATATTTTTTAGGTTCCCTCTACCCTCTATTGAAACCTTTACGGTCACCGGCTGGCCAAGCTCAACCTGAGCCTGGGAAACCTCGGCCGAAAGCCGCCACTTGCCGACGCTCGAATTGGAAAACCCGCTGGGAGCACCGGGAGGGAGCGGCTTTGCCTGCACGGTAAGCTCGTTGCTCACGCGGTGCACGCGGCGCCCCGTAAAAATGAAACCGGTGGTGATGTCAGCTTCGGCAGAGCTGATTTTTAGCGTGCCCGGTTTCACGGGAAAAAGTGCCAGGCGCTTGAGCAGGAAAGCACGATACGGCACGCCGTTGATGAGTTTTTGTTCCCCACTGAGCTGGGTCGGACTTTCGATGTCTTCGCTCCAGAATCCGTCCAGTTTTGGAAGGGTCACCGAGTCCACTCCCGATACGTCGACCCGCGAAAGGATGTGCAAGGAAAGCGTCACTTGGTCGCCCGCGTAGACCTCTTGCTTGTCCACGGAGGCTCGCAGGAACACATCCGCCTCCTCGCGCGTCCCTCGAAACGGAATGCTTTCCTCCTGGTCCGACTCGTCGGACCCAAATGGTTCGTCGGGGAATGGAAAGCCTCGGAACGGATCAGGAACTTGCACGCCCCGCTTGGGACGGCCGGCGATTGGACCCGGAAGCCGCCCTGGCTTTACGCTAACCTTGAGCGGCTCGGTCCGGTACGTCTTTCCCGAGGTGGTCATCACCGCGGAGGGAAGAATCAGTGTCCCCACCTTCTTAGCTCGCATCACGAGAACGAACTTCTGTGTCCGATTGAAACTCGCCCCTGAGCCACCGAGTTGGTACGACATTTGGGTGCTTTGGGATCTGCTGAGCACTTCGAAGTCCGATGAGGAGGGGAATTGGATCTGCGCGTCTTCGGCCGCCCCGGATGCGACGATGGTCAGATGGAAGGAATCCTCCAGTCCAACCTGATCCCGATCCACGGACTGATAAAATTCCACATCGGCAAGGGCAGGTGTGGCGGCGAAAAAGCAGAGCGCAAAAGCGGGGGCCAGCTGGTTACCAGTCCTTTTCATTCTCGCGCCTCGGTTTCTTCTGCTGAAACCTCCACAACTGCAAATTCTTCTCATCTTGCTTCATCGAGTCCAACAGGCGCTCGACATCCTGCTTATCGAGCTTCAAGACTTGCATAGAACCCCCGTCGGGAAGCAGCTCTTCCGCTTCCTGCTTGCCACCGTCGCGCAGTGGAGCTTCCCCTGCGTCTCGCTCCTCTGGAGGCTGAGACCCTCCGTCCGGGCGGTTAGAGCGGGTGGGATTCTGCGGGCCGGATCCTCTATCGGGGTTCGAGCTTCCCGCGTCCCCGGTACCGCCATCCTGGCCTCCATCTTGAGCGGCACCGCGGGATGAGCCCTGCCCCGAACCTCCGTCCGATGAACCCCCATCGCTTCCTCCGTCGGGGGAGCCCCCATCGGTCCCACCATCTCTTTCCGCGGACGTCCCGCCGTCTGGGCGCGGTTTTGGTCGATCGAGCTCGTTCAGCATCACTTCAAGATTGTGCCGAGCTTCTTCGTCCGTGGGATCGAGGGTGAGCGCCCTGCGATAAGCGGCTAGCGCTTCTTTGCCATTGCCCATCTGCGCCCAAACGTTGCCGAGATTGTAGTAGTCCTTCTCCTTGAGATCGCTGCGCGGGGTTTCCAACGCGCGGTGATACGCTTGGTTGGCTTCTTCCATCCGGCCGAGCTTGAAAAGGGCATTGCCTCGGTTGAACTCGAGCGAGGCCGACCCGGGCAGATCTTTCGCGGCAGCGTCGAACTGCCGTAAAGCCTCTGCGTAGTCCCCCTTTTCGTATGCCTTTCGGCCCTGCTCGACAATGGGGTGATTTTTCTCGAAGAGTCCCATGGCCATCGCTCTGCCCGAAACCACCACCGCTGAGCCAAGCACCAACGCCACCCCCAGCAAGCCACGGCGGGTCATCGCCGAGCGACTCACGTCGACCCCTGCCGGGAGGTACGAAGGGCCATGCCGAGCAGCAACACCGCGCACCCGGGGGCGGCGAAGTACTGGAATCGCTCGTCGTACATCACCGTCAGCCGGCTCTCGATATCGCTCTTCTGCAGTTGGTCGATCCGGGAGACCACTTGGCTCATGGCGACGCCATGGGGTTCATAAAAAAAGTCGCCATCGGTCTCCTGCGCAAGCGTCGCCAAGCCTTGCCGGTCAAGGCGAGTCAGCACAGTCTCCCCGTCGGGGCCCTTCTTGTAGCCGACAACCTCTCCTTTCTTGCTCAAGAGTGGGATCGGCTCCCCGGTCTCCGACCCGATTCCGACCGCATAGACGCGAATTGCTGCCTCGCGCAGCGCCTCGGTGGCCTCTTTGATCTGGCCCTCTAAGTCCTCTCCGTCGGACAGCAGTACGACTACTCGATCCTTGGCTCCACGGTCAGCTCCCTCGAGCACCTGTTTGGCGAGCATCAGCGCGCCGCCAATGTTCGTTCCCCCCTGTTGCATCTGCTCCGGATCCACGGCGCGCAGAAACATCTTGGCTGCCGCGTAATCGGAGGTCAGTGGGCATTGAATGAACGCGTCGCCGGCGAAGACCACGATGCCGACCCGATCGCCCTTGAGCTCATCCAACAGAGTGAGCAGCTCCAGCTTCGCCCGCTCAAGTCGGTTCGGCTGAACGTCCCTGGCAAACATCGACTTCGATGCATCCAGCGCTACCACCAGGTCGATGCCCCTGCGTTTTGTAAGCTCGGCGCGGGTGCCGCACTGGGGTTGCGCAAGCGCAAAGGCGATCAGCGCGAGACCGAGGGTGTACAACCCCGCCTGAACCGCTGGCCGGAGGATTGAAATTCCGGGAACCAGCCGCGCCAGGAGCCGTTCCGATACCACGCGCATTGGCCAGCTGCGCCTCCGAAATGCCGAGTGCAGCGCGAAGCCACCCAAGATCAGGATCAACGGACAAAGCAGCAAATAGGTTGGCTGTCCGAAGCCAGCCTGGTACCCCAAGAAGAAGAAACGCCAAGGATGCGCGGTGCTCATGGCGAAACCCGCAGCCAACTGTTTCGCAGCAGAAGTTCAACTCCTGCAAAAGCGAATGCCCAGAGTAGAAAGGGCTGGTAGCGCTCGCGATAGTGCGCAGCCGCTCCGCCCTCCATCAACTTCGAACGCTCCAGAGTATCGAGAACCTTCTGCAGACCTTGGCGCAACGATTCGCGATCCGTGGCTTGGTAGAACTCTCCTCCGGTGGTTTTGGAGATGTCTTTGAGCAGCGCTGGGTTCACGGGAATTTCCATTTCCCGCCAGGCGGTGTTCCCAAAGACGTCTGTTCCGGCGGGAAAGGGCACCCGCCCGCCCTTTCCGACTAGGATTGTGAAAACCGGCACCTTCAGTGCCTTGGCCATGGCAGCCGAGTCGAGCGGCGAGATTCTGCCTGCGTTGTTGTCACCGTCGGTAATCAGAACCACCACCCGACTCTTCGCGTCGGACTCCCGGAGGCGGTTGAGAGAAACCGCGAGCGCGTCCCCGATGGCCGTTCCGTCCTCGAGGACTCGAGTGCGAAGCTGCTTAACGAGTTCCTTGAGCACCCCGTAGTCCAGTGTCAGGGGTGCTTGGGTATAGGCTTGCCCGGCGAACACCACCAAACCGATCCGATCGTTTATCCTCGAATCCAGAAATTCGGTCAGCACTTGCTTGGCCACGAAGATTCGGTTGTTCGGTCGGAAGTCCCCGGCCTCCATCGAGGTGGAGAGATCCAGCGCAATGACGATGTCAATTCCCTCCACCGAAAGGTCCCGCACCCGGCTGTCAGTCGTTTGGGGCCGTGCCAGGGCGACGATGGCGCAGGCAAGCGCGAGCACTCGAAATGCTGGCAAAAGCGGAAGCAGTTTCGGCCTTAGGCCACGAAAAGAGAGCTCAAAAATGTGAGTGGCCGAGAACCTCAGCACCGCGCGGAAGCGAGGTTCGGAGAGCTCCCAAAGGATCCAAGCGGGCAGGACCAGCAACAGCCAGAGGACCCGCGGGTTATGAAAGGTGATCGCGTTGTCCATCGGTCGGCGGCAACGGCGAGGAAGGCGAAAATGTCTCCCGCACAAGCCGGTAGGCAAACTCTAGAGATTCCCTGCACTGGTTCGGTTCCGCCGTGGCCTTGGCGAACTTCACCAAGTCGGATTCATCGACGAACCGCGACACCTCGACAATGGACAATCCGGATGTAGGCAGGCGGCGGAGGAAGGCGAGCAATTCGCCGCTGGTGCACTCGAGGGCCTCGAAGCGATATCTCTCCCCCAGGTAGGCGCGGACGATTTCCGAGAGCCGAAAGTAGAATTCGCGAAAGCGTCCCTGGCTGGGCAGATCCTCGGTCCGCAGTGCGTCCAAAGCGCCCAGGGTACGAACGTCCAGAGGTTGCGGCACCTGTTCTTGTGCGATCAGCCGCCTGGGGCGTTTTGTCCAGCGGTACAACGCGTAACCGGCCGATGCCAGAGCTACCACGGCGAGGGCAATCCAAAGGGCGCGATAGGTGTGTACCGGAACTACCTCAAGCGCCTTGATGTCGTAGAGCGCGGGCTCGCGCTGATCCACGTTTTGGCCCAAGGAGGAGAGCCCCTCGACCTCCAATCCCTTGGCGATGAGCTCTCGCACGCCACTCGGGTCGATCACATCGAATCCCAGATCCGGTAGACGTTTCTTGCCGAGTTCAAACAGCGAGAGCTTGAGCCTGAAGGTGGTGGTGGCCGCTTGAGGTCCATCGACCCGCTCTCGGAGCTGCTCCAAAGGCTCGAAGGGTCCGGGATCGTGTATTGGTCGAAGTTCGTAGCGCTGATCGAGGGGATGCATAATCACCAGCTCGTAGGTGAACGGCTCTCCGAGCCGAACCTTCTCGCGGTCCACGCGATTGACAAAGTGCAGTGGCCGAGCTTCCGCGACTCCGGCGTCCGAGCCGGCGATGAGTCCGACCATGACGGCCGCCGCCGACGCGATCGCCAACGTCAAGCCGCCAGCCTCCTTGCGCGAGCGCGAAAGAAGCGAGCCAGCGCAACCACGTACTCCTCGCCGGCCTTGAGCTCTACGTGGTCCAGTTCCAGCTTCTTGAAGAGGCGTTGTCGCTCTGCGCGGCGGGTGGCCATAGCGCCCTCGAAGGCTGTCTTAACCCTGCGATCGGAGCTGTCCACCACCAGCCGCGCCCCCGTCTCCGGATCTTCCATTTCCACCAAGCCGACGCGGGGAAATGCCTGTTCGAGAGGATCTGAAATCACCACCGGAACGAGATCGTGTTTTCTGCTGACGATGCGCAGCGTCGCGTCGAAGCCGTCGGCCAAGAAGTCTGAGATCAGAAAGGTAACCGCCTTACGCTTCCACAGGCGCGACAGATAATTGAGCCCGACGTTGAGGTCGGTGGCGCGTCCCTCGGGGTGGAAGGAGAGGATCTCGCTCACCACGCGAAGCGCGTGTTTGCGCCCCTTCTTGGGGGGAATGACCTTTTCAATGCGGTCGGAGAAAAGCACCAGGCCGATGCGATCGTTGTTCGCGATTGCGGAGAAGGCAATCTGGGCTCCCACTTCCGCCGCGATCTCGGCTTTCGAGGGCCCGGAGGAGCCGAAGTCCTCCGAAGCGGAGACGTCAACCACCAGCAACACGGTCAGCTCCCGCTCCTCGGTGAACACCTTGACGTAAGCGTCGTTCATCCGGGCGGTCACGTTCCAATCGATGATCCGAATCTCGTCGCCGGGCTGGTACTGGCGGACCTCGGAAAACGCCATCCCCCGTCCCTTGAACACCGAGTGGTACTGACCCGCGAGCATGTCCGACACCACTTTGCGGGTGGAGATCTCCAGCTTGCGGATCCGCTTGATCAGATCCTTGGGAAGCAAACATTCCTCAGGGAACTTCAACCCGGTCGAAGACCCGTTG
>Ga0126369_10003228_pt1 | contig 11775 bp, 15 predicted proteins | sample PanSoiMetaPlot_1_FD_109646 | JGI IMG/M metagenome (GOLD analysis project Ga0126369, IMG submission 109646) | Tropical forest soil microbial communities from Panama - MetaG Plot_1 | ecosystem: Environmental > Terrestrial > Soil > Tropical forest > Bulk soil | place: Panama | collected 2016-02-17 | reverse complement strand
GAGCTTTGGAAGCGTGCCCGATTTTGCTGGAATAAATTGCACTCCGGCTGGATATATCTTCCCATTCGCAGAGAACGAACTCTTGATCCAGTACACGTCTTCGCCACTCTGCAGCAGCTGGTTGACGGCAATAAAAGAATCATTCACTTCGTGACTTAACAGATAACCCGCCGGGCTTGGGATGCTTGTGATCTGCCCGGCCGGCGGTCGGACTTCCTGGGGGATTTTCTCGAACGGCCCATTGAAACCATCGACGATCCGATCGAACTTCACGCCCATTTGAAATGCCAGTGTCCAACCTGCAATGTCGTAGGGCGGAGTCGGTGCCGCGCCGGGATATGCAAAATCATCGGGATGATCTTGCGGTTCGAACATGTCGAGCACTTGAGGCCGAAATGCCTGCGCCGTCTTTACGACATATGATCCGGCTGGATAACTTTTGTCGCTCACGTTGAACGTCGAAGTTGCGCGATGTACGACGACGCCATTCTTGATCAGCGCATTGATGAACTTGGTTGCGGTCAGGAAATCCGGCTGGTCGGCAGGAATGATGTAACCGCGCGGGTCGCGCAAAGCGGGCGTCCGGACCTCCTCAAGTGTCTTCGCCCCTCGCAACCGGCGCGGTGTAGTCGTCCAGCTATCGCGGCTGGCGCGTTCGATCGAGTTCATCCCCATTCGATAAATGTCGAAAAGCACGCGATCCTTGTTTCTAGACGCGTAATCGAGCACGGCACGATTGGCGGTAATCGAATATTCAATCGACTGCCGGAAATGCCATTTCTGTTGAGGATCGATGGGCAGTGGCGTATCTGTTTTCGGAAGGGCTTTATCCGGCACGAATGGAATAGCCGTCGGCGTCGGACTGCCGATCGTCTCGGTCAATAATCCAATCTGATTGTGAAAATACGGACTTGTGCGAAGCCCGCCGTTCCACCACGTCGAGTAATTCGCGCCTGATCGTGACGTGACACCGCCTTTCGCTTCCATCGTGAAACGACTGTGCATGGCCGCTCCCACTTCATCGAGAAGAGTAATGACCATGGGATCCAGGAAGTAATTGAAAGGATCACGAAACGGCGGCGAAAACATGACCGCTCCGGCCGGGCCAGTCTGGTGATGGTTGTACACGATCTGCGGAAACCAATCGCGGAACAGAATTTTGTTGATGGCATCCGTCTCTGCGAGGGCGCTCATGTAGAAGTCGCGGTTGTCATCATGTCCGGCATATTTGTTGTAGAGACGCGGAAGGCCGGTAAGCGTCCGCCGAGATGGATCACGTTCCTTCATGTACCAGTCAGATACCAGTTCCATCCCGTCAGGATTCACAAGGCAGTTCAAAATGATGACGTCGTTTAGAAACCGGCGCGTCTCCGCGTCCGTCCGGCTGACGAGTTGGTAAATATTTTCGATGAGCTGTTGCGATCCTAGAACCTCCGTCGCATGAAGGCCGCCATCGATCCACACCACCGCCTTGCCTTCTTCCGCAAGCGCACGTGCCTGGTCGTCTGTTAAACCTTCGGCATGAGCGAGGCGTTCCGAGATCTGTTTATAGCGCGCTAGTTTCCTTTGATTTTCCGGAGAGGTGATGATGGCAAGATACATCGGGCGGCCTTCGGATGATCTGCCGATCTCCTCGACAGTGAGCCTTTCCGATTCCCCGTCAAGTTTCTTCAGATAATCGACGTACTGCGTGTAATTGACCAGTTCGTAGTCATCGCCGATGTTGAACCCAAATTGTTCCTTTGGCGTGGTGAGCTTCGTCTGCGCTTGGAGTGTCGCCAGCCATAGAAGGAAAACGAGCAGGAGCCAAGAACGAATCGACCGAGTCATGGTTGTGGGATTGTATCAATATAGGCCGCAAATAGGGCAGAAGCCGCAGAGCGGCTTCTTTCGCCGCTACGCGGCTGAATCGATCTGCGTACCGCAGTTTGCGCAAAACATATCGCCACGACGGACAGTTGACCGGCACTGCGGACAGGTAGGATGAAAACTGTAACGGCAACTCGGGCAGAAATTAACGCGAGGATCGACCACAGTACCGCATTTCGGGCATTCGACTCGTATCGGATTTCTCAGCAGGAAATAGAGGATGAATCCAATTGCATTCGGAATGAAGATGACAATAAGGGTCCACAGCGTCCGGTTCATTCCACGCTGGCCGGCATCTTTGTTCACGTAGCCGACCATCAGTGCGAGAAAGGCAAGAATGGTGCCCGGAAGAAAAGTGAGCACGATCTGGAACAGCCGTGGGGCGCCGGAATCAGGCGACCACACACCTGAGAAGCTGAAAAACACGAATGGGACTGCGATAAACACGATTGCCGCAACAACGAATGCCCATGCAGGAATGGACACAATCTCTTTCCTCATCACTCCAGGCATTTCCCTTGCTGTCATTGGTGCCCCCAATCGCTCTCGACGACGCAATGTCGCCACGCTGCGGCCGCGGCCAAAAATGTAGCGGGCAAGAACCACCACATCAGGAATCCCACTTGCCAAACAACTCCAGGAATGTGACCGACGCGCCCAACCCACCCAAATGCCTGCCACACGTACGATGTAGTCAGGATCATCGAAATGCTTGATAGCGCAGTTGCGATCCAGAGTGGCGCCCAGCCACTGCGCGTAGCGCGCAACTGCTCAGCACGAACGCGTACGGCCAGTCTTGTTTGCCGGACAAGCTCAGGAGTAGCAGGATGCGATAACCTTCGAAGAGATTGCACGGCGGCAGCCAGGGCGTCCGCTGCAGTCGTGCAATCCGGGCACGACGCTAGATGATCATCGAGCCAATCGCGCTCGTCGACTCGAATGCCTTCAACCTGAGCCTTCGTTATGAGCTGCTGTGCGCGTTCATGACTCTCCGCACTCATTCCTGGTCTACCTCCATTAACCTGCGCAGCGCCTCCAGCCCGCGGTAGAGGCGAGACTTCACCGTGGAAAGCGGTGCATGAACGATTGTAGCGATCTCCTCTAAAGCCAGTTCGTCTTGAAAGCGCAATGCAAGGACTTCCCGGTAAGCGGCTGGAATCCGTGAGAGGAATCGCACGACGCGTTCCCCTTCCTCTCCAGCGGACGTCTCCTCAAAAGGTGAGGGACCATCCGCCACGGGTTGGAAGCCCGTGCCTGCCTCCGGGTCCATCAGCTCCTGCAAGCTGGTCCCTTTCTTTCTTCGAGCTTCATCAATAACGAGGTGTCGAGCGATACTAAACAGCCACACCTCGAATTTCCACTGGCTGCGATACTGACGGCCGCGTTCCAGCACGCGAAGCCAGGTCTCTTGAAACAAGTCTTGCGCCATGGGCCGGCTTCCCGTGATCGACAACAGGTACCGGAACAGCCGATGCTGATAGATTTCGATAAGACTATCCAGTATCTCCGGGTCGCCGCTGTGAAGGCCGTCTACCAATCTCGCGGTGTCATGCTGCATAGGATTTTCAAACCAGATAATCACAGCGTCCATTAGCAGCAAATACGGATGAGGTGGGCGAAAAGACTCAAGAACCCTCAAGTTCTCACCAGAATTGCATAGTTCTTGCGTAAGGTCCCACGCTCCACGATTCCAAGTCAAGCAACGCACCCCCGGATCAGTGCCGCTTGAAGAACTGAATCGCACGTTCGTGTTTTTCTGCTTCCTGGCGTGTTCGAAATGTTCCCAGATTCCGTCGCTTTCCTGTTTTAGGGTCTCTCTTGCGTGAGTAAAGCCGATATTGGCCGGATGGAAGTTTACGTATCATGTCTTTCATTATGGTTCATCTACAATCCGGTTTGATGTGGCTTCGACGTCGAATTGCTTTCCTGTTTTTGTCCGGATTGGTGGCCGCTTGTGTTTCTCAGCCTAACCCGAAGAAAGACGCAGACGAGGTCGCGCGGGCCATCCGTGCGGTGATGGAAGCGCAACAGGCAGCCTGGAACCGCGGCGACATTGAAGGCTTCATGGACGGCTACGAACGCTCGGAAACGACGACGTTCGTTTCAGGCGACGAGATCACGCGCGGCTGGCAGACTGTCCTCGATCGTTACAAACAACGTTACAGCTCGCCCGAAAAGATGGGCACACTGAGCTTTTCAGAACTCGACATCCAAACGATAAGCCCTTCCTATGCGCTAGCTGATGGTCGCTGGCAGCTCAACCGGGCCGGCGATTCTCCGCACGGCCGTTTCACACTACTATTCCGAGAAACGAGCAGCGGTTGGCGCATCATTCACGACACGACCACTTCGGCCGCGCCGTAAACACGAAACATTTAACAAATTTAACAGAGACTTTTCCTCGTCTTAAAGATTCGCCGGCTCATTCGAAATACAGTCGATTGCAAGAAAGCATAAGGAGGCTACTTCGATGTTGTTTCGCACATCCGTATTGCTCGCGGTGATAGGCACTGCGACGGTTTCTCTTCTTGCACAGGTCCCATTTCCGCACAAGGAAGATGTCATCTTCTTCAACCATGCCGTGGGTGAAATCGCCGCCGGCGAAGTTCCCGAGGAATTGATCACCAAAGTTCGTGGGACGTTAAGCCTCTCGGACGCGCAGGTCATCGCGCTCAAGACGCTATTGACGATGCAATCGCAAGCGACGATGCAACTTCACAAGACCGCTCTCGAAAATCAGAAAAAGCTGGACGATGTCATAAGCCAGTCCAATCCTAATCCCACGGAGGTGGGAAACGTTTTTCTCGCCTCACGCTCCACGCACGAGCAAATGCAGGCAGCGCAAGAGAAATTTAGAACCGACTTCCGAGCGTTATTAAACACGCAACAGCGCAGCACTTTGGACAAGCTTCAAGCTGCATCAGACCAGGCAGGCAGCCTGACGCGTCTCGGCATTTTATCGGGCGGGCTCGAAGAGAAAATCTTCATGACCGGTCCAATTTCTTCTCCTGCCGGTGCTATCGGAATTCAGCATCACTTGTCAAACGAACGCTAAGTGAAAGATGGGGATCCGAAGGCAAAAACCACCGTTGTTCCTTCTCGTCGTCGCGGTCCTCATTCTGCTCCTGCCTGTTCTCGCGTACTTGCAATACGATTGGCTCGGAAAAGTTAGCGAGCGCGAACGCGAGCAGCTGCAGTCCGCAATCCAGCGCACTCTACGGCAATTCAGCAAGGACTTCGACCGTGAAATTGCACGGGCCTTTATTCAATTCCAAAACAGGGGAGAACGCGGCAATCAGTCCCTGACGCAGATCGCTAAACTGTATGCCAACTGGCACGCGACCGCCCCATACCCGCGACTGATTCGCGACGTCTTTTTTGAAGGGCAAGATTCGCGCGGCATGCAGCGGTTCAAACGTCTGGATCCGGAATCTGGAATTTGGATACCGGCCGATCCGCCGCACGAATTTAGCCCTCCAGGTGGACTCGGAGATCCGATCGATACTCGCATTCCGGCGATCATGATTCCACTCTTCGAAACGGCCGGACTTTCGCATGGCTCGGGATTTGAAATGCTGCGATCGACCGGTCGGGTGATTCTTCGGCTGGACCTGGCGTATATCCAGAAAGTATTTGTGCCGGCACTCGTCCGTTCCGACTTCGCTGGATCTATACCGGAGTTCCGGATCCAGATCCGTAGCTCTGATGATGCGGAATCCATCCTCTACAACTCGGATCCGGGTGCGCCGTTACAAGGTTCCGTTGACGGAGAGGAAAGCCTGCTGACTCTTCGGCCGGATGAGTTTCACAATCTGATGCCCATCGAATTTCCTATCATCGCGACAGCTCGGTCGATCCGTCCTTTACCCGACAAGTTGTTCTCGTTTCACGTGGGAGCCGTCCAGACTCACGCTGGTATCGCTGCAGCAGTCATCGATCAAGGCGGCTGGAAGATCACGGCCGTTCACCGTGCCGGTTCCTTAGATGCCGCCGTGGCTCAGCTGAGGCGACGGAATCTCGCGATCAGCTTCAGCATCCTCGCCGTCCTCGCCACAAGCATCGGAATGGTTCTTATATCCACAGCTCGCGCACAACGATTGGCGCGGCAACAAATCGAATTTGTCTCTACCGTCAGTCATGAGCTTCGAACTCCTCTCGCGGTTATTTGTTCGGCTGGAGAAAATCTCGCGGACGGCGTAGTGAACGACCAGGAGCAACTGGAAACTTACGGCAAGCTGGTTCGCGACGAGGGGCGCCGATTAACAGAAATGGTAGAGCAGGTGTTGAGTTTTGCAGGCCTGCAATCGGGGCTGAGGAAGCAAACATTCGTACCTGTCGATCTTGCAGACATCGTCGAACAAACTCTGCAGGATCTCGACATGGTAATTCACGAAGACGGTTTCACAGTGGAACGCGCTTTCTCAAGAGATCTGCCGCCAATCATGGCCGACCCGGTGTCGCTGAGGCGGGCCGTTCACAACTTGATCACGAACGCAATCAAGTACAGCGGAAGCGAGCGGTGGATTCGGATATCGATTGTCACGGAAGAGCAATGGGTAAGGCTCACGGTCGAGGATCGCGGTGTTGGCATCGCTTCGGCCGACTTGTCTCACATCTTTGAGCCCTTTTATCGGTGCCGCACAGCCGTCGAAGCCCAGATTCATGGTAGCGGTATCGGCCTCAGCCTGGTGAAGAAAGCCATTGATCAGCACGGCGGTGAGGTCAGTGTCACATCAACTCCCGGCTGCGGATCCAGTTTTTCCATGGCACTGCCCATTACGCGGCCGCTGGAGGCTTCGTCCGTATGAAACGCCGGATTCTGTTAGTCGAGGACGAACCGGGCTTGGTTATGACTCTCACCGATCGTTTATCGAACGAAGGATACGACGTCGAGAGCGCCGGCAACGGCAACTCGGCGCTCGAAAAAAGTAGTGCGAACTTCGATCTGATCGTTCTCGATGTCATGCTGCCGTACAGCAGCGGACTGGAAGTCTGCCACGAGTTGCGACGCCGGGGGATTAAGACACCCGTCTTAATGCTGACAGCGAAAAGTCAGGTTTTGGACAAAGTGATCGGGTTGAAGCTCGGCGCGGACGACTATCTCACAAAACCGTTCGAGATGATCGAACTGCTGGCGCGCCTCGAAGCTCTTTTGCGCCGGAACGCGACGGCAGATCCTGTTAGAGCACTTGGCGAGATATTTCAGTTTGGAGAAATCGTGGTGAATTTCCGCACCACTGAAGTCTTTCGAGCCGGCCAACCGCTAAAGGTTTCAGCACGTGAGTTCAACCTGCTGCGATATTTCATCAGGAACGTTGGAACGACGCTATCACGCGAGGAACTTCTAAACGCCGTTTGGGGATACGAAGCGATGGTATTTACACGTACCGTCGATGTACATGTGGCCTGGCTACGGCAGAAGATTGAGCCTAATCCCCGTCAGCCTCGTCACATACACACCGTTCATGGTCATGGGTATCGTTTCGTGGCCCAGTAGGGACAATTTCAGATTTCTTCTCTATCTCGTGATGCAGGTTTCACCATCGCCGCAGCGATTCTTTCCATGCCCTTTCCCATATTTGGCGCGATGTGCTGTTCCATGAGAGGCACATAAGCCTCGGCGTTTGGACCCTCCAGCATAACGTGCTGAGTGAGCCGTGTTTGTTTCTCCGCCAGTTCCTCGAAAGTCCACTCGAAGCGCAATACCGCTTCACTCAATTTCATTTCAATCACGGTGTGGCGAGGCGGCTCGACCACAATTAACGTCGAAGAATAAGGTTCCTGCCCAGGCATCTTTGTGGTGATGTGCGTGCCCGCTTGAAAAGGTCCATCAACTGTAATCGATTCGACGGCATTGCCTTCGAACCGGACCCAGTTGTCAACGTTGGAGTGCCAGGCCCAAACAGTAGTTCTGTCGACGTCGGCAATGACGGAGTGTTTTGCTTCCCAAATCATTGTTTTGTTGCTATGCAACAACAGACCTTTGATACCGATTCATGATCCACGCGTATCAAACACCTGAGGAACTCTTTCTGAAGTTGCTCAAAGTCTTTGCCGCAAAAATCTCGCAGCAGCGACATGCGATTAAACCTGGCTCGCCATGCGTCAAGTACTTCAGGCCTGGCAGGTCCACTAAAGGAAAATTCCTGATCCTCAACCGTTAGCATCTCCGAAACTGCGAAACCGCACGTCTCCAGATAACCTGGCAGTTTGCGGCCCATAAAGAAGTCGTATCGTCCGGCTGCGAGCGCGTTCTCCGCATAAGCCTTGAACAACTGCTTTGTCTGAACGCTCAGCGGCTCGTGTCCGAACAGGTCATCGATTTCTGTGACGGCGATCCAACCTCCAAGCTTCAGATTCGCTGTCCATGCACGGAGAATAATGGGCAAATCTGGAAAGTACGCCGCTGTGAAACTGCACCAAATGCCATCCACCGTTATCCCGAAATCCGGGAGTGAACGCAAATCAGCCATCCGAAATTCAGCGTTTGATAGTCGACGAGATCGTGCATCGAGAAGCAATTCTTCGTGCGCATCAACGCCTATCACACAGCTGCCGCGGTTCACCAACTCTGCCGTCAAATCTCCGACACCACAACCCAAATCGAGGACTCTCTGGCCTTGAGTCAAAGGCAGCGCATCAAGAATGTTTGGCCAGGCGCGCCAGCCGAATTGCCGTTTGTACTCGTTTGCGAGATTCATACAGCAGACGCTCACTTCGTGTAATGGTTCGCGCCCAGGAAGTGCAGAGAAACATACGGGTCATCGCCAACAACCCAACTATCGTGCGGGGTCGGTGGGATATAAAACAGCGTGCCGGGCAGAAGATCGATTACCCTGCCGCCATTCATCGCGGCTACTGCATGGCCCGAAATGACGAGTCCCACATGTTCGATCTCACACAGCTGCGTGCCGGCAAGCGGCCGCACGTGCTCGGACCACTTCCACCCAGGCTGATAGGTGGCCCTCCCCAGAGTGAGCCCACCGATCCTGACGATCTCAAATTTGCCGTGCTCGAATTCGCGGGTCTCATCCGGATACTCGAATCGTTTAAGGATGACCTCGTCCATTCCATTCCTCCAGGATTCGGAAGCCTCAAAGGTGAGCCTTTTTCATCGGTACAAACTGTATTGTCGTTCCGTTGGGAAGAGGATAATCGGTGCGTTGTTCTCCGACGTATCCGAAAACCCGATAGAGCCGTTGACCCGTTAGTGTCGCGACGAGTTCTGTCGATCGAAAGCCGTGAGCCTTCGCGTCGTCTTCACATCTCTTGAGGAGCAGCCGACCGATTCCTCGTCGAGCCCAATTCGGCCCAACGAAGAATGCCCGAATCCTCGCAGACTCGTGTCTTGGATCCAAAAGTTCGGATTCACGTCCTTGTTGCTTGTCGCTACCGAAGAGTGTCTTGCGGCGGCTCCAACCGCCGCATGCAACGATACCGTCCGCTTCAGTCTCCACAACATAGTATGTGCCGTCGCGGATTAGTTGAGTATCGACGCCCCAAGCCGTGCCGATGGCTGCTTCAATCTCCGCATCCGTGTAGTCTTCGCGAGTCAGAATGCGGGCGGATTCTGCTATCACTCGTTCGAGAACGGGAACGTCGTCAAGAGTCGCCTTACGCATTGAATAGTTCATTGTGGAAACTGGGTAGCATCTCCCCCCTCGACGAACTCCGTGTCTTCTGGCGCATCCGTGAAACTCTCAAAGTCGATTCGGTAACCGTCGGGATCCGACAGTGAAGTAACCCACATACCATTCCCCACAAACGGCCTCGACGCGTTAACACCGCGAGACGTGACGTCACGATATATGGTGAGTGCGTCCTTGCAGATAAAGCAAATCGATACGCCTTCTCCCAGTTTTCCTCGAGGCACCCAGGAATCGTGCCCTTCTTTTCGAAACTCCTGCAACATCAAGGCCGCGTCTCCGTGTTGAAGCCAGCACCATCGGAGCTTGCCCTCGTCAATCCACTTCTTGGTCATCTGAAAGCCAAGGCCGTCTACGTAATAAACGACTGATGCTTCAATGTTAGAGACGGCGAAAAACGGTACTGCCTGCTTGACGTTCGTTTCAATTTTCGGTTCCTGGTTCATCCTCAATCCCCTGGCTGACTCTGAAGACATGCCCGTCCGGGTGCCGCACGTGCATCTCCCGAACATTCCATGCCATGTCGGTCGGCGGCCAAGTGATCTCGAGCCCTTGCTGAACGCAGCGTTGGTGGATGGCGTCAACATCGTCTACCCAGATTGACATCCATACGCCTTTGTCGGCCGCTTCATCGCCTTCCGGGCCGAACGTCATCTTGACCGCGCTCTTCCCACGACCACCCTGACCGTTCTCGCACAGAAAGATCTCGCAATCGCCGGCACAAACGCCACCAAATGAAGGGGGACTGCCCCAATCCCATGCCTTCTTCCATCCGAACTTCTCGAACCAGGCAAAGCTCTGCTGTATGTCGGAAACATTCAATATGGGTGTCAGCTTTTTCGCGTCCATGTTTCTTTCCTCGATGAAGGCAGGATAGTTCGCGGCGAGGCGACTGTCCTTGAATTCTATCGACATCGACCTAACACAACGGCTTGACAATGTGCTCCAGTATATTCGATAGCAAGAGTGGCTTACGAAACCGGCGCGCGCGACGTGAGTATTTATCAGCTGCGCGATACGTCGTGGTCGTCGCAAGCGAGTGTTCGCGCGCTTCAAGGAGATAAACAGTGTCGGGCAACATCCGGATTCGATATCTGCAGACCATTGGCGATCGCGAAATCGAGGGATTGAGCGACGTGCTCATTGATTGCGTGGAAGGCGGTGCATCCATCAGCTTCATGCTGCCGATGTCACGCACGAAAGCCGAGGCATTCTGGCGCACTATTGCCTCGAGTATAGCGCGCCGCGAGCGAGTGGTGCTCGCCGCCGAGGATGACGCAGGAGTGATCGTCGGCACTGTTCAGGTCATTTTGGCACAGCCTGAGAATCAGCCGCATCGCGGGGATCTTGCGAAGATGCTTGTGCACCGGCGGGCACGCAGGCAAGGTATTGGCGCAGCGCTGCTCGCTGCTGCCGAGCGTAGTGCTCTAAACGCCGGCAAGACGCTCCTCGTCCTCGATACCGCCAGCGGTGACGCCGAGCGGCTATATGCACGGGAAGGCTGGCAGCGTTGTGGGCAGATTCCGAATTACGCGCTGTGGCCCGATGGAACGCCCTGTGCGACCACGATCTTTTTTAAGTTTCTGCGGAACTGACGTGGGCCGCTCAGAGCGCTAACGAGATTGGCGTTTCGACCTCGCCGGGACTCGCGTCTTTTTGCGAGGCGGCAGCGATGGAGCGCGTTTCGCGCCGTAATCGCTTCCAGGCAACAATACCCATAGAACTTGCTCAGCTTCTGCAATCGACAGCGCGTCCGCCTGCTTCATGACCTCAGGTGGCACCCACTCCGGAAATGCTATTTGTCTCGACACGTGCGCACCGCTCTCGGTGTGTTCTTCCCAAAGTTTCGCGAGTTGCGTCTTTCGGAACCGCGGCGCAAGTTTAACCAAGGCCGGCCAAAGCCTTCGATGGACATACGTGACTTTGCCGTCAATTAGCTTGCAGCTCAAGATCTCAGGACTTTCAGAAACAGCCTTCGTTGCTTGAAAAATCATCCGGCCTTTGGAGTAACCCCACCAACTACCTCGAATAGGTCCACCCACAATTGCCTCCGCGAGACTCCATACCCGACCACGTACCGCCTGTAGCACGATTCCATGACGCTTCACGAAAATGATCGCTTCTCTCGGACTCATTTCATCTCTCCGAACTGACTCGTTATTTTCTCCATCTCCGTAGGGTTCCGCAAAGTCGATCCAGCAATGTGCCCTCTGCCAGCCACTTACCGACCTGCTATGATCGTTCTTTCATGATCGCGCTC
>Ga0126369_10003227_pt1 | contig 11776 bp, 9 predicted proteins | sample PanSoiMetaPlot_1_FD_109646 | JGI IMG/M metagenome (GOLD analysis project Ga0126369, IMG submission 109646) | Tropical forest soil microbial communities from Panama - MetaG Plot_1 | ecosystem: Environmental > Terrestrial > Soil > Tropical forest > Bulk soil | place: Panama | collected 2016-02-17 | reverse complement strand
CCGGCACTGGTCAGGTCGCCGCGCCGCAGCGCGATGTCGCCGCTGACGATGCGCAGTGCCGCCCGATTGAGCTGCGGCGGCGCCAGCGCCAGCGCGTGCTCAATTACCTCGTCGGCCTCGTCCCACCAGCCGAGCGACTGCAGCGGTTCGGCCACGTTGATCGCTAGGAAGGTCCCCGTGCTCCGGGCCAGGCCGTAGGTTCCCGCCTGGGCGATGCCAGCCCGCGCCACCTGCGCGGCGCGCTCATGTTCTCCCAGTCCCTCCAGCACGTGTGACTCGTTGATAGCGACGTGCAGTAGCTGCATGTGCACCCCGGCTCGCACCGCGATCGAGCGGGCCTCGGCGAATTGTTCAAGCGCAGCCGCGTCGTTGCCCGAGTTGGACTCGAAGAGCGCCACCTCGCAGAGAGCCATGGCCTCCGTGGCGGAGTCGCCGGCATCGTGTGCCAGTGCCCGGGCTTCCAGGGCGAGGTCGCGCATCGCCGACGGCGATAGCGCGGGCAGATGCTTCATCGCACTGATCAGCACCTTGGCGCGGGCCTCGTCGGCGGTCCCGGGCGGCACCAGGTCGAGCGCGGCCTGCACGTCGGCGGCCGCACCCTGGTGACCAAGGTGCGTCGAGAGCCTGGCACGCATTTCGAACAGCAAGGCCGCCCTGGCGGGCTCGGCCGCCACGTCGATCTCCTCGAGTGCGGCCGACGCGAACGCGTAACCGCGCTCCCCGTTATTGGCTGCCTCGGCGGCTGTCGCGGCATGCTCGAGCACGCTCAGGTGACTGGCGCCGATCCGGTGGCTCGCGTCCGGCACTTTCTCCCACAGCTCGAGCACCCGGTCAAGCAAAGTGAGCTGCTCGGCGTGGGCCAGCGCATGCTCGGCCTCGGCCGCGGCCCGCCAGGCGCTCCCCAGAGCGGCGGTCGTGTCGTGCGCGTGATACCAGTGATGCGCCCGCTCGATCGCCGCCCGCCCGGCCGGAACCAGGCCCGGATCGGCATCGAGCACCTCGGCGAAGCGGGAATGCAGCCTGGTGCGCTCGCCGGGCAGGAGGTCGTCGTAGACCGCCTCTCGGATCAGCGCGTGCCGGAACGCGTACCCGTCCTCGTCGGTGGTCAGCACGTTTGCCGAAACCGCTGGCCGGAGCCCGCGGGCCAGGTGGTCACCACTACAGGTGGTGACCAGTGCGAGCAGAGCGTGACTTGTGCGCTGGCCGCCGGCGCTGGCGGCACGGAGCAGTTCCTGGGTGTCCTCGGGCAGCCGCCGCGCCGCGGCGAGCAGGAGGTCGCGCAGCGACTCGGGCAGTTCCGAACTCAGCCCGCCGTCGCTGCACAGCAGTTCCTCGACGAAGAGCGGGTTCCCCTCCGTCCGCCGGTAGACCTCGTCGGCCAGCCAGCCTCCGGGCTCACCGCCCGTGATCTGCGCGACGAGCTCATCGGCAGCTATCCGCGACAACCGCGGCAATTCGCTGCGCTCGACCCAGCTCAGCCTGTCGAGCTCGGCGAGCAGTGGCCTTAGCGGATGGGTCCGGTGGAGCTCGTCGGATCGGTACGTGACGATGATCAGGACGGTGCCCAGCACCTGCTGGCTGCCGATCAGGAAGGCGAGCAGGTCACGCGTCGAGCGGTCGGCCCAGTGGGCATCCTCGATGATGAGCGCCACCACCGCGTCTTCGGCGAGGCGCTCGATGAGGGTGAGAACCTGCTCGAACAAGCGGGCTCGGGCGACGACCGGGTCCGCCTCCCGGTCCACCGCGCCGAATTCGGGAAGCAGGCGGGCGAGGTCCCGCGCCGCGTGACCGGGCAGCAAGCCAGCCACGTGCTCGGCGCCAAGCTGGCGGACAAGCTCCCGCAGCATGGCCGAGAACGGGGCGAACGGCAGCCCGTCGGCGCCCAGGTCTAGGCAGCCGCCGCGCAGGACGAGCGCATTGGCGCCGCCAGCCGCCGTCGTGAACTCGTTCACCAGCCTGGACTTGCCGATGCCGGCCTCGCCGCCGATGAGCACCGTGACTGGGCTGCCCTCGCGAGCGCGGTTAAGCGCGTTATCGAGGGCAGCAAGCTGCTCCTCCCGACCGACGAGAACCGTACTGCTCAGGCGCGAGCTCATGCCTTCCAGCATGCCACCGGGCTGCGACAATCCGGGTTCGGGCGATCCTGCCAACCGCTCAGGCACGCCTGGCTCCGGCGGGCTGGCGCGGCTCGGTCCGGTAGGGCTCTGTCTCCTGGCCGTCCGCTGTCCGCGGGCCCGTGGGGACCTGGTTCGGAACCCGGATGAGTGGGACATGGTTCTTGACTCGGCTCCTGTCCAGGGCCGTGACTTGGTCTGGGACCGGCAGTGCCTGGCCGTGAGCTGCCGGTAGCCCGGCGGCAGGCTCCGCGCGGCCGCGCCTGGCGCGGCGGGCCTGCCTGACCCGCCGCGCCAGCTCGGCCTGCTGGTGCCAGTCCCTGACTCGCTCGGCGGCCAGGGCCTGCACGGTGGTTGGATGCACTGCTTCCTCCTTCGATCTGGCACCGTTCCGGGTGCCGTCTCTTCGAGGTTCGCAGTAAGGCCCCTGCCATCGCATTGGGCAGTTGCCCTATCTTCGGCGCGGGCGTGCTTAGGGCGACCAGCCGATCGCCGTGGCCCAGCTCCCGGCCTGTTCGAGCAGGTCAAGGATGATGCCGGTCTTGGCTTCCGTGTAGCCCCAGCGGTCATCCCGCCAGATCATGGCGGCATCGCGCTTCGCCCCGGCATAGGCCTGAATGCCCTCCGGGTGCGCGCGCAGGTAGTCGCGGAACAGCAGGTGCTCCCACTGCCACTCACCGCCCTCGGCGCAGACGTGAACGTGCACCAGGCGGGGCTGGCCGGCGGGCGGGCGGAAGTACCTGTGCAAGTCATCACGGCTGGCCAGGCTGAGGCCGAGCGCTTCAAGTTGCGGTACGTAACGCTCCTCCGCCGCCAATTCGGCGACGCTGACCTGGATGTCGACGACGGGCTTGGCCGCCAGTCCGGCCACCGACGTGGAGCCGACGTGGTCGATCCGGATCGCGCTGCTGCCGAGCGAGGCAGCGATTCTTTCTGACCAAGAATGAAAGCGGCGCGCCCACTCCGGGTCGAAGTCGGCTATCTCGACGGGCTCGCGCGGGCGGCTGGCGGCCGGCGTGAGGTTGAACCCGGGCCAGTAGATCGGCATCGCCGCGCGGGCAAGTGCTTGCCGCTCGGGCAATGGCAGCTCGTGCGGGGCCCGGCCGGACGGCGCGGCGGCGAGCGCGTACAGGTCAATCAGTGTTGCCCGGCGACCTTCCGCTTCGCGCAGCGCCTGCCAGGCCGCCAGCGGGTCGCTCACGTCTTCGATCCCCGCGCGACTGAGCCGCTCGCTCAGGTCCGGCCTGCTGTCGATCGCGTCGTCCCTCGCGCCCGATGTCGGGCCTGCGCTCACGACCGCGCCGCTTCCCAGACCCGCAGTGCGCGCGTCACGAGCTCGGCGTTGTCGGCGACCTGCTCACCGTCAGGCCCGGTGGTGATGTCCTCCAGGCCGATCCGGGTCGCGATCCCGAGCCGTCCAGCATGCTCGACCAGGGGCCAGCAGGTCTCGTCCGCACCGTGCAGCAGCCGCGGTGCGTCCAGCGCGGCCGCGTCAAGCACGGCAAGGATCTCGTCGGCCCGGGCGCAGGCGCTGGCCGCAGGCGTCCCGAGCACCTCCACCATGATCCGCAGCACGCCGCCGCCCGGCACACCGGCCGCGAGCGCCTGCGCATCATCGGTGGACCAGACCCCGGCCTCGACGCCGATCCCCGCGCCGCGCAGCGCGTCCGCCAGCTCGGCGCACCCCGGCTCGCCCACGTTGATCGAGGCGAAGTCCGGCCGCGCGGCCGGTTCCAGCTCGGCCCACGCGGCCACCGCCCGCTGCCGTGCGGCCGGGTCGCCGCGGGCGACCCAGAGCCCGGTAGTCACCCCGATCGGCAGACCAGGGCAGGCCTGCCGGATCGCGAGGACGGTCGCGCCGACATCGCTGGCTGCCAGCGACTCCATCCCTTTCCCGTCGCGCGGGTGGACATGCACGGCCTCCGCACCGGCCGCGGCAGCCGCCGCGGCCGCTTGGGCCACCTCTGCCGGAGCCAAGGGAACCGCCTCATGCTCGGCCGCGGCGCGCTGGCCGTTCAGGCAGCACTTGATCCGCTCAATGCGGTCGGCCGACGGCGAGCCTGCCGATGTCTCCGGCGCGCTGCCGACGGCCGACCGGGTCGCGAGCAGGATCGTGTCGTGGACCGTGACGTCGTTGCCGTCAGCAGTTCTTGCCGGGCGCGGCCGGGCCTCGCAGACCTGGATCGTCCACGACTTGCCGAGCAAGCCGGCGATCTCCTCCGGGCCGTAGAACACCTCGGGCAGCTGCGGGCGCGGGACGCCAGTGCCGAGGTCGGATGGATGGTGGCCGACGACAAGCAGCAACCCGCCATTGCGGACCGCGGCGGCGAGCGACGTGAACAGCCTGGCCCGAGCTTCCGGCGGCAGTTGCATGAACTGCGCGGAGACCAGGTCGAACGAGTCCGGCTCAGGCGGCTGGGCGAGGAGGTCCACCTGCCGCCAGGTGATGCGCGCGGCGGCTGCCGGATCCTTGTCTTGCGCATGGTCAGCGGCCCGTTCCAGCGCGACGCCGGAAATGTCGGCCGCGACCACCGTCCATCCCTGCCCGGCCAGCCAGATCGCGTCGGCTCCCTCTCCGCAACCCACGTCCAGCGCACGGCCAGGTGGCCGTCCGGCGACCTCAGCGACGAGCTGCGGGTTCGGGTTTCCGCTCCAGACCCGCTGGGCTGAACGGTACCGCTCGTCCCAGAATTGCGCGCCGAACACGGGACCGGCGGCAGGAGCGTGTTCGGTCATCTGGCCAGTATCGCCCGGCGCCGCGGGTCAGCGACCTGAGCGGGACTCGTATTGCATCGCAGGGAAGTGTGAATCGCTTCCGCGCCCTCCGGGCGTGAGGTCGAGGACGTTCCAGATCGGCCAGATCGAGTCGACGTGGCGCGGATCCTCGCCTTCGTCCCGGGGCGCGAACATCAGCTCGGAGGCCCAGCGATGGTGAAGCCCGTCGCCATCGCGGGTGAAGACGTTCAAGATCGGGATCTGATCACCCTCCGGCGATTCCGCGCGATAGTCGCGGTTATAGCTGTTGTTCCGCGAGGACAGGAGGCGCAGGTAGCGCCAGCCGCGGTCGTGCGCGAAGTTGCGGATCCGGGTTGGCTCGGACTTCGCAACCACGACGAGGTTGAGCTGGTCGGCGAGATGGCGAGCCGCGCCATCGAGCGAGTCGAGTATCGAGGTGCAGGATGGGCACGGGGTCTCGGCGATCGGCAGCCGGGCTGTCTCGCCCTCGGCAGGACCGGGCCGGGGGTCGCCCGACCAGCGCGGGAACATGAAGCTGTAGATGACCAGCGTGTCCTTGCCCGTGGCGAAGAGTTCGGAGAACTTCACCAGGTCGCCATCGGCCGCTTGCTCGAAGACGTAGTCCTCCTGGACGGCACCGCCCGGCGGGAGTGCACGGCGTTGCGCCGCCACTCGCTCGATGGCCCGCCGCAGCTCGGTCTCCGCCGCAAGCAGCTCGTTGCGCGCTCGCCGGTAATCGGCGGCTTCGCCGGGGAATAGCGTCGTCGGTTCTGCGGACACCCGGCCGAGTCTAATCCGCCCCTTCGGCCAGACCAATCCCGGTGGGGCAGTGGCGGCCACCGCTTGCGCGTAACGGCCCGATTGGGAAGTCTTCGGTCATGGTGTTGCGAGGAACGGAGCGGATGTGAGCGACCCTGGCGGAATCCGGCTCGTGGTACGCGGCGATGACTTCGGGATGTGCCACGCGGTCAACGAGGGCATCCAGCGCGCGTTCACCGACGGGATCGTCACCACCACGTCGGCGATGGCGCCGTGCCCGTGGTTCGCCGAGGCCATCGAGATCGCCAAGGACATCGAGATCCCGGTCGGCGCGCACCTGACGCTGACGTGCGAGTGGGATTACTTCCGCTGGCGCCCGGTCACCGATGGGCCGTCGCTGGCGGGTGACGATGGCACGTTCCGGCCGTCCGTCGAGCTGGCGCTGCGGCACGTGCAGCACGGCGAGGTAGTCCGCGAGCTGGTTGCTCAGGTGGAGCGGTTCGGTGCGGCCGGCGTCGGCCTTGACTACCTGGACCACCACATGGGTCCTGCTCTTCCCGCTGCCTACGCCGAGGTGTCAGCGCTCACCGGCGTGCGGTATCTGTACGCCGACGAGGTCCGCAGCGAGCTGGCCAGCGTCAGCGAGCTCAGCCCGCGGGATGCGGCGGGCAAGAAGCGGTGGATGCTGGATTACCTGCGCCGACTCGTGCCGGGCGCGCACCTGCTCGTGTGCCACCCCGGCGTGGGCAGCTCCGAGCTCGAGTCCCTCACCGGGCCCGCTTCGGTGCCGTACCTATGGGCCGCCGACTACCGGGTGTCGGACTTGGACGTGCTGACCGATCCGCAGATACGAGAGCTGATCGGCGAGCTCGGGATCACCCTCTGCTCGCTCCCCGAGGCCCTGCGGCCGCCGAGCTGACGTACGGCACGGGTGGCGTGGCCAGCGGCAACGCGGCGAGTCGGACCAGCAGCAGCGCGTTGTCGTCGGCGGCCGTGCGGTTCATCCGCAGCCGCCCGCAATGCGTGCAGCGGTGAATCAGCATCCACCGGTGCTCGCCGCGGACCGTGACCGCGATCGGCTCCATGCCGCCCGGGCATTCAGCCTTGCGGTCACCGGGGACATTGCGATCAAGGTGCCTGGACCATAGGCAGCTGGGGCAGTGGTTGCGATGTGAGGTACCGGGAGCGTCTAGCGAGACATCGACGCCGCAATGTCCGCACTGAAACGAGCGAGGAAACGACAAGTCTGGCGACCTTTCAGGACGGGGCTCAAGAACTGGGCAGACATTTCGCCTCCTCTCGTAGTCACGGCGCATTCGCCAGCGGCCGGCCGGCGGGCAGCGATCACCATCGTCGGCAGCTTCGAGCCGTCCGTCAACCAAATATGCTCGCCAGCGTGGACCGTTCGGCGGAGGTGCTCATCGTGGGTGCCGGCCTGGCCGGGCTGACGGCGGCGCGCGACCTGGTAGCGGCGGGCCGTTCGGTGGTGGTGCTTGAAGCCCGGGACCGCGTCGGTGGCCGGATCGTCAACTGGGACATCGGGGAGGGCCAGATCGTCGAGATGGGCGGCCAGTGGGCCGGGCCCACGCAGGATAGATTGCTCGCCCTCGCGGGGGATCTGGGTGTGGCCACGTTCCCGACCTATGACATCGGCGAGAAGGTGCTGCACTTCAACGGCAAGCGCGGCAGATATTCGGGTGCGATACCGCGGATCAACCCGGTCGTCCTGGCTGATGTCGGCAGGGCGCAGGCCCGGCTGGAGTCGCTGGCCAAGAAGGTACCGACGGATGCGCCGTGGACCGCGCTCCGGGCCGAGCGGTGGGACGGGCAAACCTTCGGTACCTGGATCCGCCGGAACACGATCAGCCGCAGCGCTCGCTCGCTCCTGACGCTAGGCGCCGAGGCGGTATTCGCCGCTGAGCCGGGCGATCTCTCGCTGTTGCACGTGCTGTTCTACTCGCATTCCGGTGGCTCATTCCAGACGCTGATCGATACCACCGGCGGGGCGCAGCAGGACCGGTTCGTCGGTGGCTCGGCGCTCATCGCCGAGCGCCTCGCCGGCCAGCTTGGGCCCGCATCCGTGCGACTCGGGGCACCCGTCAGCAAGATCTCCGTGACCGGCGACAAGGTGACCGCCACGACCGGGGCCGGGCAGTTCGAAGGCCGGCGGATCATCGTGACCGCGCCACCGCTGCTGGCGGGCCGGATCGAGTACGAGCCTGCCCTGCCGCACCGGCGCGAGCAGCTCACCCAGCGCGGACCCATGGGCTCGGTGATCAAGTGCCAGGTCATCTACGACGAACCGTTCTGGCGTGCCGAGGGCCTGTCCGGGCAGGCCACTGGCGACGGCGAAGGGTCACAGGTGGTGTTCGACAACTCTCCACCGGTTGGCTCGCCCGGAGTGCTGCTGGCGTTCCTGGAAGGCGACGAGGCACGTCGACTGGGCCGGGACAGCGCCCGGGAAAGGCGCGCAGCCGTGCTCGCATCGCTGAGCCGCTACTTCGGCGCGAAGGCCGCCTCGCCGGCGAACTACCTGGAGCTCGACTGGCAGCAAGAGCGCTGGAGCGGCGGTTGCTACGGCACGCTCTTCGGCCCGAACGTATGGACCAGATACGGGCATGCGTTGACGACCCCGGCCGGGCCAATCCACTGGGCCGGGACCGAGACCTCGCCGGTGTGGTGCGGGTACATGGAAGGCGCGGTCCGATCCGGTGAGCGAGCGGCCGCGACGGTGCTAGCCGAACTCGGTTGAGCGGCAATCATCGCGTGTCCTCGCACGTTGTGACGGCGTCACGGCGCGGCAAAGCGAAGCGTGGTGCCCACGCTGGTCTGGATGTAGGCGTCGGGAAGAGCGCGCGATAGCTCGTGGGTGGCTCGCCATCCGGTGCAGTGACCGGGCACGATCCAGTCCGGCGAGATGGTGGCGATCTCGACGACGGTGGCGGGGATGATCGGTTCGAACAGGCCGCCGGTGAGATGCAGGCCGCCGACGAACGCGTGCACCTTGCCCGCACCGGTCACCTGTCGGGCGTTGCGCAGCACGTTGATCGCGCCCGAGTGGCTGCAACCAGACAGGACTACCAGTCCCCGGCCCCGCACATGCACGATCACGGACTGGTCGTCCCAGATCCACGGATCAGGTTCCCAGGTCCCGGAATCGCTGAGTGCCTGCTGGGGCGGCAAGCCTTTCTCGAACTCGGTGACCCGCTCGGTCTGCCCGCTCACCAGGACGGTGTCATCCAGCAGCAGCGATGGCCCGCGCTCCTCCACCACTTGAACGCCTTCGGCCTCCAGATCAGCCCGGTGCGGTGGCGGCATCAACATTTCCGTGCCCGAGGGAAACACGACCCGTCGCTGCCGCCACGCGTCGGGGTGCAGGACTAGCGGCATGCCCGGCCAGCCCAGCCGGCGTACGAGACCTTCCAAGCCGGCGTGATGATCTGCGTGACCGTGCGACAGCACGACCGCTCGCAGGTCTGCGGGCCGGATATCCAGGACGTCCATGTTGTATATCGCCGTGTCTCGGCCAAGCCCAGCGTCATACAGCACCGACGAGCGGCGATCGCCCCGCTGGACGGTCAGCAGCAGCGCATAGCCGTGCTCGGCTCGCAGCTGATCTCGTTCCGACCAGTCACGGGCCACCGGAGCCCGCCTAGCGGCGCCACTGTCCGCCATCAAGATGTCCACGAAGGAATCGACCAGGATGGTCACCTCGGCCGAGTCGACGGGCTGCAGGGCTGCCTGCTCCATCGCAGCCTCCTCCACTCATCGGTTACCGCGAGGCTATCGCCGGGCTGGCGCGGCGCCCGCGGCTCGGCCTGGGCGTACTGTCATTTATGCCCGAAGGGAACATGCGCAGGCACGGCCACGTCAGCGCCCGCCCGGACGCGGGGGTGATCAGGTCCGAGCCGAGGGCGGCCGGGCCGGGCAGTGCGGTTGGCCTATGTTGCACCCCGGCGGCGGCCTGTTAGGGGTCATGTTCGGCATCATGACGCCGAAAGCCCAGATGCCGAGCCCGGCTATCGCGGCCACCGTGATGGTTGAGGTCGCCGCGGCTGCTGACGTGCGTCGCGGCAAACGGGTCAGGAACCAGGCGCCTAGCAGGGCGATGGCGCCGATAGCCGGGACGTAGAACCGGATTGCCGCCAAGGTGGTCATGCCGGGCTGAGTGGTCCAGGTATAAGCGGCGTACAGCCCCCAGATGCCGGCCCACGAGGCCGCCAGCGCTGCGCCCACGGCGGCGTCTCGCCGAGCTTCATTGCCCAACGGGCCAGCATGCCTGAGCCGCAGCCACCGCACCGTAATGCATGCCAACGCCGCAAGTCCGAGCACCATCGCGGGCAGAGCCTGAAGAAGGTGGGATGGCATATCCCTGACGTTGCCCGGGATTGATCCGATGCTGAACTGGACCTCGCCGGGCCGGTATCCAGATCGCCAGGGTCCGCCATACACCAGGTCATTGAAGACAGCGAGCCCCGCGCAGAACAGCACGACCGACCCGAGCCACCAACCGGCGGCGCCGGCCGGCAGGCTTCGCGGGCGCCGCCACCGGACCACTAGCACGGTCGCGAACGCGCAGCCGAGCACCACGATGTCGGTGTACCTGGCGAACGTGGCGGCCTCAATGGCCAGGAAGCTCGCCAGCCCGATCCAGGTGCGCCGGCGTGGCATCGCCTCGGTCGCCAGCATGACCCAGAGCAGTGCGCCGGTTCCCGCCGCGATCAGCGCTGCTTCGGTGAAGGTCGGCATGTAGTCACGCCAGGCGAACGCAAGCGCCGCGCCGGAGCAGCAGAACAACCCGACCGCAACCGCCCCGCCGAGCCGGCCTAGCCATCGGCGAGCCCCGAAGAACAGCGCTGCGCAGGCCAGTGCTGCGTAGGCCAAGGGAGCGAGCCTGATGATGCCTAGAAACTGGAAGGGCGCGGCGAGGAAGGGGTATCCGGGATCTTTCTCGCTGATCCAGTGTCCGTTTGCCAGCCTGACCCATTGCTCGATGCTGCCGCCGAGCGGTCCAGGGCCGAACAGAACAGCGCGCTGTGGTCCGGCCGATGCCGTCAGCTGAGCCGCGAGCGCGCGGACTTGCGCCGTGGTCAGGCTCAGGAAATGGCCGTCGGTCATCCCGACGATCGATGCCCGGTACGCGTAGTCGTCGGGCGTGACGAGCTGGGGAGCGTGCGCCAGCGCCACCGCGCACAGCACCGCGAACGCGCCGACGGCCAGCGCCACTTCCCAGCGGGCGCCCTGCGGGCGGTGAGTCCGGTCTTCGTTCATGTCGGCTCGGGCCGTTCGGTCGGTCACAGACGGCAGTTGTATCGGAACGGGGGTTTCGGCAACGTTTCGCGGCGACGTCACGCGCAGGCTCGGATACCGTGACGAAACCGCAGGTCCGCCATCCTGGGTTGGACCTATCGGAAGGAGTTACGTGCGGGTTCTAGTAGTGGAAGACGACCGGGAAATGGCTGAGACGGTCGCACTAGGGCTGCGGCATGCGCGAATGACGGCTGACGTCGCGTTCGATGGCCGGGCGGGGCTAGACCTGGCTCTCGGCGGCGGCTACGACGTCGTGGTCCTGGATCGCGACCTGCCCGGCATGCACGGCGATGAGATCTGCCGTCGGCTCGTGGCTGCCGGATGCCGGAGCCGGGTACTTATGCTGACCGCCGCGGCCGCGACAGACGACCTTGTCGACGGGCTCGGCCTGGGAGCTGACGACTACCTGGCCAAGCCGTTCGACTTCCCGGTGCTCGTCGCCCGCATCACGGCGCTGTTCCGGCGGGCGCAGCCCCGCATACCGCCGGTCCTTCGAGGGTGCGGAGTCATCGTGGACACTGCGCGGCGAACCGCCAGCCGGGCAGGCCGGCCGCTCGACCTGTCACCGAACGAGTTCGGAGTCCTGGAGGTGCTACTCGCGGCTCAGGGCCGTGCGGTCTCCGCGGAAGAGCTACTAGAGCGGGTATGGGATGAGAACGCAGACCCCTTCACCGCCGCGGTGAAGATCACGGTCAGCCGGCTGCGGGCCAAGCTCGGCGATCCACCGCTCATCAGCACCGTGCCCAGGTCCGGCTACCGGATCGGCGACCGACCGTGACGGCCCGCTTGCTGCCCTCGCGTGCACGACTGCCCCGGCGCACCGTACGGCTTCGGCTGACCGCGTGGTACGGGGGCCT
>Ga0126369_10003226_pt1 | contig 11776 bp, 6 predicted proteins | sample PanSoiMetaPlot_1_FD_109646 | JGI IMG/M metagenome (GOLD analysis project Ga0126369, IMG submission 109646) | Tropical forest soil microbial communities from Panama - MetaG Plot_1 | ecosystem: Environmental > Terrestrial > Soil > Tropical forest > Bulk soil | place: Panama | collected 2016-02-17 | reverse complement strand
GTACTTGCAATCGACGATCACCCCGCGGGCGTCGAACTTCGGCGTGCAGCGCACGATGTCCTCGTCCTTCACCACCACGCCGGGCGCGAGCACCCCGCCGTTGTTCGCCGGCGGCGAGAAGAGGAGCGTCCCGTCCGGCTCGACATCCATCGCGTCCCACTCGCGCGAGACGAAGCGGTCGCCGTCCATGTAGAGTGACCAGGTTCCCTTCGTCTCCGGCCCCAGCTCCGTCGGCGTGAAGAGCACGAGATCGAGCGGGCTGACCTCCTCGGTGATCCCGGGCAGGAACTGCGCGTCCGACAGGCGCATGAGCAGCTTCGGGCCGGGGAGGACGTCGAGCGCCACGATGCGCGAGGTGACACCGACGTCGGTGCCGTCGAACATCAGGCTCCACTCGCAGTGCGGCGTCGTCCCGGCGAAGCGCGGCCGGCACATGACGATGTCCCCCACCTTCACGTCGATGCCGTCGATGTTGCCCGGCTTCTTCAGGGTGATCCAGATCGAGGCGCCGCTGATGTCGGCGTGGCTCGGCACGGCGTTCCACGCCACGAGCAGCAGGCCCATGGCGACGTATTTGGCGAGCTTCATGCGATTCGTGCTCCTCTGCATCTCGTCTACTTGCTGCGGCCGTTCGCCCGCGCTTCAGGGCGTCGTCGTGTCGCAGGAGCTGAGGGAGATGATGGCGGCACTCACGTCGGAGATGCGCCGCGCCAGCAGCGTGGAGGCATCCTGACACAGGAGATTCCGAGCCACCCCCGCGTCGACCTGCTGGCCGAGACGGAGGGCCAGCTGGCGCGCGGCGGCGAACGCCGCCACGCAGCGGCGCTTGTTGCGCGCCGTGCGCACATGCTTGAAGATCTTCTCGACCCTGGCGATGCCGTGGCCGAGCTTGCGCTGGAACCGCTTGCTCGCCTTGCTCGCGCTGTCGCCCTGGCAGGTGGTGGTGACGTCCTGCAGTGCCTGCGTGAGGGCGGTCTGACGGCAGTCGAGGAGGGCGAACCCGGCCGGACGCTCGTGCTGGCATCCGCCGTCGACGCACGCATCGGCGGTGCAGGGATCGTCGTCGGCACAGCCGTCCCCCGGGCAGGGGACGCAGGTGATGTCGGAGCCGTTGCAGTCCTGGTCGATGTTGTCGCCGCAGACCTCGGCGGTGGGAACCGTCTCGCCCTGGCAGTTTCCGAAGACCCCGTTGTCGCCACAGACGAGGGACCCTGCGCGGCACACCCCCACGCCCAGGGTGCCCTGCGGCCCGTCGTAGCAGGCGCGGGTCTCGCCCTTCGTGCACGGCGCGATGGTGATGAGGCCGCTCACGTCGCAGACGCTCGTCCCGAGGTTCCCCTCGGGCACGCAGACCCGCACCACGGCGCCGGCCGAGGCCGGCGGCGTGACGACCCACCCTTCCGAGCCGTCGTTGGCCGTGCCGAGCGCGATGGGCTCGCCGCCCACCCGGAGATCACCGTCGCGGAAGAGCGTGATGTCGACCGGGGCGTCGGGTGCTCCCGAGCGCCACGAGACCACCCGGCGCTCGCCCAGCTTCCAGACCTCCCCGCCCAGCGGCGTGAGCAGCTTGATGTCGTAGCGGGAGAGTGAGACGCGGTACAGGCCGAGCCCGCCCGGGACGGACGAGGTGACCTCGATGGTGTAGGGGCCACCGGCGGGCAGGACGAGCGAGTCGAGGCGCGCGTCCTTGCTGATGCCGAAGTTGTCGTTCTGGGCGACGATGCTGTTGTCGGGGCCGACGAGGATGACGTAGGGGTCGAAGGCGTCCGCCGAGACGTTGATCGTGACCACACCGGTCTGCGGCATGGTGAAGGTGTAGAGATCACCCCGCGAGCCCGGCCGGTCCGGGGCGTCGCAGTCCGACACGCCGAGCGCGCCGGTGCGGGTCTGTCCCGCGCCGATGTCGACCGGCGACGGCGAGCAGAAGATCGCGAACGGCGCCGTGCTCCCGTCCTGGACGTCCGGATCGACCAGGTTCGTCACCCGCAGGAGGCAGTCGCTGCAGGCGGGGCCGGTCACCGTCCACGGCTCGGAGCCGTCGTTCGGCGTGTTGGCGAAGACCGTCTCCCAGGAGTCACCGCCGTCGCGCGAAAGCTCGATGCTGACCGACCCGCCCGTGGTGGTGTTCCAGGTGATGCCCTGCGAGCTGCCGATGGCCCAGCGCTCGCCGCCGTTCGGCTGCGTGAGGTCGATCGTCCCCGTCGAGATCGTGAAGGGCTGGCTGAAGTCGATGCCGGGCAGATCCCCGAGCCCGACGATGCGGATCAGCGCGCCGGTCGTCGGCGGGCCCGTCACGGTCCAGAACTGGGCCCCGTCGTTGGGCGTGCTCGGGATGATGGTCTCCCACGTATTTCCGGCGTCCCGGCTGAGGTCGATGCCCACCGAACCCACGCCGGTGCCGCCCCAGCGGATGAGCTTCTGGGTGTCGATCACCCAGTCGTCCCCGCCCTGGGGCGCGATGAGGGTCAGCGGCTGCGTCGTGATCTCGAGGGGCGCATCACTCGTGTCGCTGGCGAACGGCGGCGTGAGCCGGGTGACCCGGATCAGCACGTCCTGCGACTCCGGCCCGGTCACGACCCAGGACTGGATGCCGTCGTTGGCCGTGCGGGCGAAGAGCGTCTCCCAGGTGAGACCGTCGTCGCGCGAGAGCTCGATCGACACCTCGCCACCCTGCACGCCGTTCCAGCGAATGAACTGGCGGCTGCCCACGGTCCAGACGTCACCCCCGTTCGGCTCGACCACGATGACGCCTGGGGTCTGGGTGATGAAGAAGTCGTCCTGGCTCTCGGCAGCGAAGGTGGGATCGTCGAGCGGCGTGACACGGATGCGAGCGTTCGTGACCGGACCCTGGACGGTCCAGAGCTCCGCCCCGTCGTTGGGGGTCTGATCGAAGATCGTCTCGAAGGGTCCGCCGTTGCGCGACAGCTCGATCGAGACGTCGCCCGTGCCCGAGCCCGTCCACGTGATCTGCTGCTGGGTGCCGATCACCCAGATCTCGCCGCCCGCGGGTGCCGTCACCGTGACGTTCGAGGTGATGACGAAGTCCCCATCGCTCGAGTCCTCGAGGGAGGGATCGTCGACGTGGCTGATGCGGATGCGGCAGCTGGCCGGCGGTCCGGTGACCGTCCACGGCTCCGACCCATCGTTGGGCGTGCTGGCGAACAGCGTCTCGTAGGTGAGCCCGCCGTCGCGCGTCAGCTCGATCTTGACGTCGCCGCTGCCCTGGGCGGTCCAGGTGATCAGCTGCTGGCTCATGCCCGGCCACGTCTCACCCCCGTTCGGCGCCGTCACCACCACGTCCGAGGAGATGGAGAAGGCAGCGTCGCTCGTATCGGTGAGGTCCGCCGCGGTGAGACTGGTGACCCGAATCAGGCACGCCGTGGCGGGCCCGTGGACGGTCCAGGGCTCCATCCCATCGTTCGGGGTGCTGGCGAACAGGGTCTCGAAGGTGGCGCCGCCGTCGCGGGAGATCTCGATGCGAACGTTGTCGCTCGGGATGTTGGCATCACCCGGGGCCGCCCAGGTGATCAGCTGGTCGCTCGCCGTGAGCCACGTCTCGCCGCCGTTCGGGCTGGTCACCGTCACCGTGGTGACCGCATCCACGATGGCGAAGTCGGCCGAGCTCACCGCGCTGCGGGTCGGGTCGTCGAGGGAGGTCAGGCGCAGCCGGCAGTGCGGGGCGGAGGGTCCCGCCACGTCCCAGGTCTGGACGCCGTCGTCCCGGGTATTCGAGAAGAGCGTCTCCGGGAACGTCAACCCACCATCGCGCGACAGGTCGATGCGGATGTTCCCACCCGTGGACCCCGACCAGACGATGTCGCGGCGCACGCCGACGGGCCAGATCTCGCCCCCGTTCGGCGTGAGGATGGTGAGGGGAGTCTGGGCGTGGGCGACGCCGGTCAGGACCGCGAGCGCCGCCACCATCTGGAATGTCCGACGGAGGAATTGCGTCATGAGTTCTTGCCTCGAGCTGCTGAATGCTTGCGGGGCGACGGCCTGACGATGATCCGGCGTAGACGGGTGGACTGCACGCCCGTGATCGGTTCGGTTGCCACCACGGTGGTCACCCCGGCCTTGAGCGGCATGACCAGGCCGTGACGGTCGGGGTCGTTGCTCACCTGCGCGATCGTCGGATCGGCAGTCGTGAAGGTCACGTTGGCCGTCACGTCGATCCGCGCCCGATCCGTGTACGTGCCGATGACCGTGAAGCCGCGCCGCTGGGTGCTGCCGAGGCGCATCGTGATGCGCGGCGGGGTGATCTTGAGCCCGTTGAGGGCCGCGATGACGGTGAAGGTCGGGTCGCCGGTCGAGACGAGCCCCGTGCTCCGGTACTTGGCGCGGACGTGCGTCTGGCCGAGCCCGACCGCGATGGCCTGTCCGTTCTCGACCCGAACGATGGAGGGGTCGTCGGAGAAGAAGTCGACGGAGGCGGTGATGTCGAAGGTGACGGGGTTCGGCTCCTTGCCCTGAGCGAAGGGGTTCGGGAACGTGCCATCGGCCCGGAGCTTGAAGGTATCGCCGGTCCGCATCTGGTCGTCACCCAGGTGGACCGTGAGCGACGTGAGCCCGTCGACGACCGTGACGATCCCGTTGCCGTTGGGGCTGGTGGTCACGCCGCTCACCGGCTCGACCGCCGAGATCGTGGTCCGTCCCACCGTCTTGGCGGTCAGCACGCCCTTCTTGGGCGACTGGTTGCCGATCTCGGCGATCGACGGATCGGCCGAGGTCCAGACCACGCTGGACGCGATGTTCGCCGAGCTCCCGTCGTCGAGGGTGGCGCGTGCCCTGACCTTCGTGTCGGTGCCGAGGAGGTAGAAGGCCAGCGGGGGATCCACGACCAGCTGCTCGACCCGCCCGCGAACCGTGACGGTCCCGTCGGCGCCGAAGCTGGACGAGGAGAGCCCGGTCGGCTGGTGCACGACCGAGATGGTCGCGCGGCCCTTGGCGACACCCGTCACGTCGCCCCGCTGGCCGGACTGGTTGCTCGCCGTGGCGATCGAGCCATCGCTCGAGAGGAACTGGATGTCGCGCGTGAGCTTCACCGAGGACCCGTCGTCGAGGACCGCGAACGCGCTGAAGCGCTGGGTCTCGCCGGTGAAGAGGTCCCGGCTCTTGGGACGCACCTCGAGCGCGACCAGGTTGCCGGCCACCGTCAGCGTGGCGTCCGGGTTCGAGCGGATGCCTGTCGCCTCGTGGACGGCGGAGATGACGGTCGTGCCGCGTGACACGGCGGTCGCCAGGCCTTCCTTGCCGGCATCGTTGCTGATGGGGGCGACCTCGGGATTGCTCGAGCTCCACTGCACCATCTTGCGCGCGAGGCTGATCGTCGATCCGTCGTCGAGGGTTGCCTTGACCGAGAAGGCCTGCGCGAAGCCGATCGGCAGCTGGGCGGCGGTCGGGTTCAGCGCGAGTGCGACCAGCGAACCCGCCACGTTGATCAGGGCGTCGCCACCCGAGGGCGTCGAGGAGATCCCCGTCGTCGTATCCAGGACGCTGATGAGCGCGCTGCCGTTGGTGAGCGCGCTCACGTCACCCTGGCTACCCGCGTCGTTGCTGACGCCGGCGACCAGAGGGGCACTCGACGTCCACGTCACCGCATTCGAGATGTCGTTGGTCGACCCGTCGCTGAAGGTCCCCGTGGCCGTGAGGCTGAGCGTCAGCCCGACCGGCAGACGGTTGACGGACGGGGTGATCGATATGCTGATGAGATCGGCGGGCACGCGCACGACCGCGTCGCCGCCCGTGCCGGTCGAGGTGATGCCCGTCGACGACGCCGCCGAGATCTTCACTGTCCCGGGGGCGAGGGCGGTCACGCGCCCGCGCTGTCCCGCATCGTTGCTCACCCGGGCTATGTTGGGATCGCTCGACGTCCAGGTGACCTGCTGGGTCAGGTCGCGCGTCTGGCCGTCGCTGAAGGTACCGATGGCCTGCATCGAGCGGGTCGACCCCACGTCGATGCGGCGGTTCTGCGGGGTGACCTGGATCGACGTGAGCCGGCCGAGGACGACGATGGCGGCGCTGCCCCCACTCTGGGCGGAGGTGACTCCCGAGACCGGATCCTCCACCGAGATGGACGCATGACCCGCTGCCTTGGCCGTCACCTTCCCCTTCGTGCCGGCCGTGTTGCTGACCTTGACGACACCCGTATTCGAGCTCTTCCAGTCCACCAGCTCGGAGATGTCCGAGACGCTGCCATCGCTGAACGTCGCCTGGGCCGTGAGCAGCATGACCTCATCGGTCGCCAGCTCCACCGTCGTCGGCTGCACGGTGATGCGAACGATGTCCTGAGCGGCGGCCGGGCGGACCCCGACCGCCGTCAGGAACAATGCCAGCAGCGGTGCCAATCGGCTGCCGACCCGAAGATGTCGCGAGCTTCGCATGATGCGCTCCGTGCCCAGCTCCTCAGTGTGCTTCGACGAGGACACGACCCTTGCCCTGGATGGTCGCGGAGCCGTGATAGGTCGTGTCACCGGTGAAGAAGCCGACGCTCAGCACCATGGGATCGGCGCTGGGCAGGTCGAGCGTCGTCCTCTGCTCGAAGCTGAAGCTGACCCGGCCGTCCTTGCGGGTCTTCAGGCGGAGGAGGCTCCGCGGGTGGCCGGTGCTACGGACGATGACCGTGCCGTTCTTCGAGCGCGTGAGGCGGGCGAGCGACGCACACACCTGCTGGCCGGTCGGGAACGCGAGCCCGACGGTCAGCGCGCCGTTCGACAGGGCGGGATTCGCGAGGAGCGTCGCGTCGGGAAGCTCGCCCTTCACCACCACCTGCTTCGCGACCGAGAGGGTTCCCCCCGCGCGCCACGCCGTCACATCGCTGATCTGGAACGTGGTGCCGCCCTGGCAGATCGGCTCCTGCAGGTCGCCGAGTCCGTTGCCGTCGTCGTCGACGCAGTTGTTGCAGACCTCCTTGGCCTTCTTGCACTCTGGATCGTCACCGTCGATGAGGCCGTCGCAGTTGTTGTCGATGCCGTCGTTGCAGATCTCCACGGCGCCGGGGTGGATGGACGGATCGTGGTCGTTGCAGTCCGTCGCCATGCACTCGTTGTCGCTCCCCTCGGGGAACCCGTCGCCGTCCTTGTCGATGCCCGCGCCGTCCACGGTGCCGTTGCAGTTGTTGTCGATGCCGTCGCCGCAGATCTCCGGCGCTCCCGGGTAGGTGGTGGGGTTGCTGTCGTCGCAATCGATCGGCCCGCAGGTACGGCCCTGGGCCCGGAACCCGTCGCCGTCCGCGTCCACGCAGACGGCGTTGGGAACGTCCGATCCAGCCGTCCCGAGGAACACGTAGACCGCGCCGCCTTCCGCGTTGGCGAGCGTGAGGCCGTCGTAGTTCGGGCTGCTCATGACGAGGTCTCCGACCCCGTCGCCATTCACGTCGCCGATGGCGAGCGCCGTGCCGGCGTTGTCACCCGGCCGGTTGCCCTGCGTCGCCGCGGCGGTCACACCGAGGTCGGACCAGACCGTGCGGCCGAGAATCCGATACGCCTGACCCGTCCGGTCCGCGCCGGGCGCACCCACCACCCACTCGTCGATGCCGTCGTTGTTCAGGTCGCCGCCCACCGTGCTCGCCCCGAGCTGCGCGCCGTCGTCCTGACCCGCGAGCGTGACGTCCGCCGGGGTGGTCGCGAGATCGATCGTGGTGCCGGGCAGGAAGGACCGGCCGAAGATGGCGTAGGCCTTTCCCGTCTGGAAGGTGGGCGCGAACTTCGCGGTGGGCGCGCCGAGGAGGATGTCGGCCTTCCCGTCGCCGTTGATGTCGCCGGCTCCGACGCCGGTGCCGAGCTGGTCGCCGGCGGCCGCTCCCAGGATGCGGAGGTCAACCTGGCTGGCGTCGGCCAGATCGATCACCGTGGAGGGGGTGAACTTCGGGCCTCCCAGCACCACGTGGACCGAGCCGGTGTCCTTGTCCTTGAACGCCGGGCTCACGGGGGCCCCGATGATCAGGTCGTCGAAGCCGTCGCCGTTGACGTCGCCGGCCGCGAGCGAGTCGCCCGCAAAGCCGTTCGGCACCGGCCCCCGGATGGTCGTCATGGCAACGGCACCACCGAAGAGCTCGATACCACGCTGCAATCCGTGCTGACCGTAGAATACGTAGACCACGCCGCAGTCGGGACGACCGAAGCGGTCGCCCTCGCCGGGGGCACCGACCGCGAGGTCGGCAATGCCGTCGCCGTTGAAGTCACCGGTCGCGACCGCCCGGCCCAGGCGCGCGCCCGTCTCGGCGCCCCAGATGGTGATGTCGGGACGCACGGTGGCGAGATCGAAGCTGCTGTCGGTCGCGAGGCGATTGCCGCCGTAGAAGACGAACACGCCGCCCTCACCGCTGCCCGGCGCGTCGGACTCCGGACCGCCCATGATGATGTCCCCCACCCCGTCGCCGTCGAGGTCGGCCACCGCCACCGAGGTGCCCAGGCGCGCGGACTCGTTCGCCCCGTAGAAGATTTTGGCGGCATTCCGCAGCTGGAAGGTGGACGGCAGAGTGACGCCGCCGAGCACGAGGGCGACCTCGCCGCCGTTGAGACGCCCGTTCGCCGGGCCCGAGGAACGCGGGGAGCCGATCAGGATGTCCCCGATCCCGTCTCCCGAGACGTCGCCCACCGCGATCGCGGAGCCGGCGAGGTCCCCGGGATCCCGGCCGATGATGCGCATGTTCTCGTCCCGCAGCCCGGTGCTCAGATCGTCCAGCGCGCGGGCCGGACGCGGAACTGCGAGCAACGCGCTGGCGAGGCCGAGAGTGCAGGCCAACAGTTTGCGATGCGGGAACGACATGATTCCTCCTTGCCAGAACTCTTGTTGTCGGAAGAGCTAAAAGCCTTGCGTTTCGCTGAGTTATGCGCGCCGGGCGGAAGGCGAACGTCCCGCCACCGCGGCGACGCGCGTTGGATGCTGCAGGGATGACCGCGGGGCGATCTACTGCACGATCGCCTGGAACTTCCGACCGCGACGCAGCGACTTGAGGACCAGGTTCTGGGTGAGCGTGTCGTCGCCCAGCATGGTCGTCACGGTCACGTTCAGATCGCCCCCTGGGTCGAGGAGGCTGAGCTTCTTGGCGCGCACCGCCAGGAAGTAGTTCTGGGGCGCCAGCTGCGTCACCTTGACGACGACCAGGCCCGGAGGCTTCGCCCGGAACTGCGAGGTGGCGGTGCCGTTGTTCACGAGTGAGCCGGCGGGGAGCGCGAAGTCGACGAACGTGCCGCGCGCGACGTTGCTCACCTGGAAGTGGAAGGCCTCGTTCGGCGGATCGATGGTCGCGCCGGGAGCGAGCGAGAAGCGGGTCTGATAGACGACGCTGTCACGCAGCAGGCTGGGATAGCGGAGCTCGAGCAAGGTTGCGGCGAACGTCCCGACCTTGGTCGATACGACGTTGCTCAGCACCGTCCCATCGCCGTCGGTGGCGGACGCCTGGTTGGTGATGAAGGTGTCCACGGGGAAGAGGAGACTCACCTGGAGATGGGTCGTCAGCACGGGACAGGGGGGATTCGGGGAGACGCCGCACGAGCCGAGCGGCGGCACCACCCAGGTGATGTTCATGCCGTCGCTCATGCCCCCGTTGTCCGCGTCGACGAAGATCGTCCCGGTCGGGATCGGGAGGACGACGGTGATGCTCGTCGGCGGCGGCGGCGCGTTCGCGGGAGGGCAGTCCGGAGTCGGCTGCCCGTTCGGCGCCGTGCACGGGAACCCGTAGTTCGGACCCGCGTCGCACACGCCCGTCGCACGATCGAGGCAGAGATCCGTATCCGCCTGCGGCGGGTTGCCGACGCCGCAGTAGGCCCCCTCGTTGAAGGCGCGCCGGCACAGGAAGGTCGAGCCCGGGCACTCCGTGGTCAGCTGCCCGTCCGAGGCATGGCACGGGAGGCCGTTGTTGTTGCCGCCGTTGCACATGCCGGCCGGGCGCGGAGCGCAGTCCGCGTCGCTCAGGCAGGACGTTCCGTCGTTGGCCGCGTTCTGGCAGATGCCGCTCACGCAGGAGGGCGCGGGATTGGAGCAGGTGACGGGGACCTCCACGCACTCCGCGGGCGGATTGAAGCAGGTCGGCGGTGGGGGCGCCGGCGGCGTGATGTCGGTCAGCGTGATCTGGTAGGTGAGCGTGGTGCCCGGCGCAACCGGATTTTCGAGCGCGGCGAGCGTTGGCTGCGTCAGAGCCGCGGCGGACGTGGGAAGTAGCCCACCGAGCAGCAGCGACGCCACCCAGCGTCGTGTCCGGTACGCGAGCCGTGCCGGAATCCCGTTGCTTTCTTTCCTTGCCATGGGGCCTCCTGTTCAATACGCGAGCGCGTAGTACAGCATCTTCAGATATTCGTTCGTGACCTGGAGCAGCGAATCCTCGTCGTGCCACCAGTCCGGACCGAGCTCTTCGGGGCAGGACCGGATGCGCACCTCGACCGGGCTACCCTGAAAGACGGCGTCCAGAGTCTGCTTGGCACGGCGGCTGTGCGCCGGAGAGGTGATCGCGACGACCCGGTGAACCTGCGCCTGACCCGACGCCCAGTGCCGCAGCGCCTCGGCGTCCTCGCGGGTGCTGGTGCCTTCGTTCAGCACCGTGATGGCCTCCTGCGGGACGTCGAGGCCCTGCAGGATGTGGGCGTTCACCTGCGCGTCGGTCGAGGAGAGGCCCATCGCCGCGAGCGACGGGTGCACCTTGCTCCCGCTCAGCACCACCCGCGGGGCGACACCGGCATGGAAGAGTTCCGCGCCGCACCCCGCGCGATGCGGGACCTCTCCGGGGAAGACATAGATCGCATCGGCTGCAGCAATGGGGTCGCTCACCACCAGGAAGTGGCCCGCCGCCTGGAGCGCGAGCGGCGCGGCCAGGACGCCGCCCACCGCGATCCCGGCGAGGGCGAGGAGCCAGAAGCGGACTCTCCTCATTTCTCCCCGTCACCGTCGTGGCCGTCACCGTTGTGGTCCTCGGCCGGCTCGGGCAGGCTGCCGATCGAGCGCAGCAACAGGCGCTCGAGCTTGCGCAGCCGCCGTTCGACCCGATGCTCCGGGTTCTGCATGCGGAGGGACTCGGTCCCGCCGCGTACGAAGGCCTCGCGGATCTCGTAGGCGGTCGTGTGGCTCACCCCGTACGCGGCGCAGATCTCCCGCGCCGGCCGCACGCGGCGGATGATCTCGATTGCCAGGGAGACCTTTTCTTCGAGGGTGAGCTTGGGCTTGGCTGGCATGTGTTGCTCCCAGGACGGCCCGCGGCGAGGCGGGCGGGCCGTGAGGATGGCGGGAATTGTCGGTTCAGTGCTCCGGAAGGGCGTCCGCCGCGGGCGTGCCCGTGGTCTCGGCCTCCTCGCCGTTGCCGTTCTGGCGCGCGGCGATCTCTCGGTGCTGGTTGCCGAAGTGGGCTTCGATCTCCTTCACCACCTCGAAGGCCTCCGCGTAGCGGACGTTCATCTGATAGCCACGGTACATGGCGCGGCCCCGGACGCCCTCGAGCCACCAGTCGCCGCCGTTCAGCTCGATCTGCGTCCGGTGCACCAGGATGCTCTCGCGCTTGCGGTCCATCTGGTCCGAGATGTCGACGAACGACTGCGCCTTGAAGCCGCCCGGGACGACGCCGCCCGGAATGGTCTGCTCGTACATGAGGATCGAGCAGCGGTTGCGGCGGCCCGCCGTGATCACCGCACGGGACACGGCGTTGTGATCCTGATGGGAGTCCTGATCCCAGTGCGTGTAGACCAGGTGCGGATCGAAGCTGACGAAGAGACGGTCGAACACGCGGATGGTCTGGCGGTTGTGCCCCAGATCGTCCGGCGGGAGGTCCAGCACCTCGAGGCGCGCACCC
>Ga0126369_10003225_pt1 | contig 11777 bp, 13 predicted proteins | sample PanSoiMetaPlot_1_FD_109646 | JGI IMG/M metagenome (GOLD analysis project Ga0126369, IMG submission 109646) | Tropical forest soil microbial communities from Panama - MetaG Plot_1 | ecosystem: Environmental > Terrestrial > Soil > Tropical forest > Bulk soil | place: Panama | collected 2016-02-17 | reverse complement strand
CGCCACATCGTGCTGTGCGACGGCGACGGCTGCACCAGCTCGGACCTGGCGCTGTTCACGTATCGCAACCGCCGGCGGCCGCTCTATCCGTTCGAGACCGTATGATCGCCGATCGCCCGCCCGTCCTCACCGTCGACGACGCGCGAGACCCGGCCGCCGAGCAAGTGATCGCCGAAGGCCTGCGGCGCTACAACCGAGAGCAGTGCGGGATCTCGGATGGCCGGGCGCTCAACGTCGTCGCGCGCGACCCGGAAACGAACGCGCCGCTCGGCGGCCTCACCGGCCACACCTCGCTCGGCGTCCTCTTCATCGATCTGTTCTTCCTGCCGGAGGAGCTCCGGCGGGGTGGCGTAGGCAGCCGCCTCCTCCAGATCGCCGAGGACGAGGGGCGCCGGCGCGGCTGCGCGACGTCGGTCCTCTACACGATCAGCTTCCAGGCTCCCGGTTTCTACGAGCGCCACGGGTATCGCGCCCTCGGGACCATTCCGTGCAATCCGCCGGGCACCAGCCGCATCTTCCTGACGAAGGCGCTGGGGTGACCGAGGGTTTCACGCTCGCCTCGCTCCATGACGCTTGACCTTCGGGGTCAGCGAGCGGCCATGGGCGAGCGCGCGGGTAAGCCAGCGGCCCAGGTGCGCCGGGCTCTTCATCATCGACGGCGGCACCACAGCCCACTGCTTCATCACTCGGCCCTTCATCGCGATGAAGGGCGTAGCTCCCGGTAGCGCGAGGAAGCGCTTGCGATCCTTCTCGCCGAGGCGGATCACCATCCGGTCGCGCACGAGGCCGGCGATCATGTGGCCGTTCACGAACGCCGCCGGGTAGCCGAACATCTTGCGCGCCTCCACGCGGCGCAGCCGTGCGGCGGCGCGCGTGAATGCTTCGACGTTGCTCGCTGGCGCCGGCGGCCACTTCATTCCGTCACCTCGCGGAATCGCTCGGGCTCGACAGGCCGTGTCACGATCTCGGCCGGAATCGGGCCGTGCTCACGCTGGAACGCGGGGAAGATCGTTCGCGCCTGAGCGTCGAGGGCGGCCTGTGAGGGAAACGTCTCGTGGAGCAAGAATACCGCGGGCTCGGTCCGCGAGCGGTAGAGCCGGTAGGTCACGCCGGGCGCATGCGTGTTCACGAAGTCACGCAGCCTGACCGGGCGCGACTTCAGCTCGTCCTCTCGGCCGGGGGTCGGGTAAAAGTGGACGATCACCATGATCGCGTCGTCGGCGGCGAACGGGCTTGGCGTTGCCGGCACCAGGAGCGCGGCGAGCACTATCAGGGCGAGCAGCGGCTTGGCCATGGTCGACCTCCTCGCCCTAGCTGACGCGCGAGGCGCCGCCATTTCGACATCACCAGGCGGTTACGCCGGCCGAGGGGTTTCGCCGACGAACCCATGATCCACGGCCCGGCCCGCTGAGCGCAGGCAGCATTGCTTGGTACAAAGCGGCCGACGCGTGTATGCAAGAGAAATGGGTACGTTGAGCACTGGGCACGCGGCACTTCGGACAGGACGCACCAGGCATTCGGCAATCGAGGGCGTGCATGACCAAGAGTGAGGCTCTGCAGGCTCTGACCTTCGGACAGCGTATCGCCGAGGAAGAGCGCGAGCAGCTGGCATCCTACTTCGTCGAAACGGATTTGTGGCGCCGCATGCTGGCCGGCGAAGTCGATATTGTCTACGGCGCCAAAGGATCGGGGAAGAGCGCGATCTATGCGCTCCTTCTGGACCGAGACGCCGCGTTTCGGGAACGTGGAATACTCATCCGCGCGGCCGAGAATCCTCGGGGAACGCCGGTCTTCAAGGATCTCGTCACCGACGCTCCAACCAATGAGAATGAATTTCGCGCGTTGTGGAAGCTGTATATCTTGGCGCTCGTCGTCCGTGCCTTGGCTGATGAGCGGATCGACGGGCGTGTGACTCGTGCCACCGTTCTTCTGGAGCAGGCCGGTCTGCTGCCGCGGGAAGCTTCGTTGCGCGGTCTGGTTCGAGCCGCATTGGACTACGCGCGAGGCCTTCTTCGTGCAGAATCATTCGAAGGCGGTCTACGCATCGATCCCGCCACCGGGCTACCGGGCGGCTTCACCGGCAAGATTACGCTCCGTGAACCGTCCTCGTCGGAGCTGCGCGCTGGGCTGGTATCGGTGGACGAGGTATTTGGTTGGTGCTCCGATGCGATTCGCGACGCCCGACTCTCGATCTGGATTTTGCTGGACCGGCTCGATGTCGCCTTCGGCGAGAGCGAGGATCTCGAGCGCAATGCATTGCGGGCGCTGTTCAGAGTCTATCTCGACCTCCGGCGCTTCGAGCCAATCAGTCTCAAGATCTTTCTCCGCAGTGATATTTGGCGACGAATCACGAAGGAGGGGTTCCGCGAAGCGAGCCACATTACGCGCGACTCCGAGATCGTGTGGGAGCCGCGATCGCTCTTGAACTTATTAGTGAGACGCGTGCTTCGCAACGAGAGTGTGCGAACGTTCTACTCGATTGCTGACGAAGACCGGATCCTCCGGGACGCGGAGTTACAACGGCAGCTTTTCTATCGCATATTCCCGCAGCAAGTAGACGCCGGCTCGAGGAAAGCGGTGACCTTCGACTGGCTGTTGAGCCGCACACGAGACGGGTCGGGTAAAACCGCGCCACGCGAGTTGATCCACATGTTGACGTCGGCCCGCGAGGAGCAAATTCGAGACCTCGAGATTGGCGGTGACGAGCCGCCGGGAGAAAACCTGCTCTCGTCGGAGTCGCTCAGGGCGGCGCTGCCTGCCGTGTCGGCCGTGCGCGTTCAACAAACTCTCTTTGCCGAATATCCAACGCTCAAGCCGTGGATCGAGGCGCTGGCCGGCGAAAAGACTGAACAGACGGTCGAGACGCTCGCGCGCATCTGGCGGGTTACCGAAGGAGAGGCGCTGAGCCACGCGACCGAGCTGGTTGACGTTGGCTTCTTCGAGCGGCGTGGCGCACGCGATCTGCCGACCTTCTGGGTCCCGTTCCTCTATCGGGATGGCGCCGACATGGTTCAGGGGGCCGCGGAATGATAGCTGCCCTCCTGCGACCGATCGTGCTAGGCCTGTTCCTCGGTGGTCTCCTCGCTGGCTGCGGCAAGCACTACTGGGAGGCCGGCACACGCGGAGTCACCGAGTTCCAGGCCGACAGTGGCTCGTGCATCCAGGAGGCGAAGACCAAGTACGGGGTGGGTGGGCGGTTGCTGTAATCGGTAAGGGAGGCGTGATGTAGAGGAGGCGTGCGGGTCGTAGGGCTACCCCGCGAGCGGTTGCGGGCGTATCTTCTACCGGGGTTGCCCCCGTGACTAAAGACACCCGTGGCTTCCGCGCGACGCTGGGGCCATCCGCGGCCGTGCGGTACGCGCTCTCCGCTGTTTGCATCGCCGTGGCGCTGCTGGTCCAGTTGTCGATCAGCGGATTTGTCCCGGAATGGTCGCAATCACCGCCGCTCATCCATCCGACGGGGCTGTTTCAAATCAGCGTCGTTGCCGCCGCATGGTTCGGCGGCGTCGGGCCAGGGTTGCTGGCGGCGGTGCTCGCCACGTTGATCCTGCCTCATCTCATCGCCCTGAACTATCCCTTGACGGCGGGCCTCGTGGATCTGCCGCGCTTGTCGGCGTTCGCGATCACCGGGCTGGCGGTTGGCCTGGGCACCACGCTCTGGAAGCGGGCTGAAGGAGCGCTTCGCGGGGCCCGTAACGAGCTCGAAAAGAAGGTGCTGGAGCAGACCGCCGAATTGCGACGGAGCGAAGGGCTCCTGGCTCGAGCCCAGCAATTGAGCCAGACCGGCAGCTTCGGCTGGAAGGTCTCGAAGGACGAGGTTGTCTGGTCAGAGGAGATCTTTCGAATCTTCGGATACGACCGGACGACGAAGCCGAGCATGAAGCTTGCCCTGCTGCGGGTGCATCCGGACGACCTGGCGTCGGTGGAACAAACGGTCGAGCGCGCCGCAAGAGACGGCGAAGGCTACGAGCACGAGTATCGCTTGCTGATGCCCGATGGTGCGGTCAAGTACGTCCAGGTCGCGGCGCGTCCCATGACACACGAGTCGAGCGGCGTCGAGTTCGTCGGAGCGGTGAGGGATGTCACGCGGCGCAAGCACGCTGAAGAGGCCTTGAGGAAGGCGCAGGCGGAGCTGGCTCATGTCGCGCGCGTCATGACCATGGGAGAGTTCGCGGCGTCCATCGCTCACGAAATCAGCCAGCCGCTGGGCGCCATCGTGGCCAGCGCCGATGCCAGCCAGCGGTGGCTCGCAGGGCGCACCCCGAACCTGGATCAGGCGCGGGAATCCATCGAGCTCATCATGAGCGATGCGAATCGAGCGGCTGACATCGTCAAGCGCATTCGAGCGCTGGTCAAGAAAACCGATACCGAAAAGACACCGCTCAACATCAACGACGCAATTCGTGAGGTCATCGCACTCGCCGAGGCAGAAGCGCGCCGAAACAGTGTCGCGCTGCGGGCGGAACTGGCCGAAGATCTCCCGTTGGTCGTCGGCGACCGGGTGCAGCTGCAACAGGTCATTCTGAATCTGGCCATGAACGGGATCGAAGCGATGTCGGCGGTGGCCGATCGATCGAGAAGCTTACTGGTGCGTTCGCGGCGCGAGCCGGATCACGTGCTCGTCGCTCTGCACGACTTCGGGATCGGGATCGAGCCGGAGCGCCTGAAGGAGATCTTCGACGCGTTCTACACCACCAAGCCGCAAGGCCTTGGCATGGGGCTGGCGATCGCACGCTCGATCATCGAGAATCACGGCGGCAGGCTCTGGGCCGTACGGAACGATGGCCCGGGCATGACGTTTCAGTTCGCGCTACCGGCGCAGCGGCACGGGCGGTAGACGAGTAGCCGATGGGGTTCGTGATGGCCGCGCTCTCGAACACGAGCTTCCTGTGTGGCGCCATCGTCGTGACCGCAATCATCGCGATGGCCTCGGACCTCCTTTCGAAGGGATTCACTTTCCACGTCTGGGACATTTCTGACGTGTTGCTGGTCCTGCTCGCAGGTCGATATCTGCATCTTGCCCAGGCCGACCAGTGGGAGCCGTGCATTCAGGGAATGCTGTGCGTCTTGGTCATGATGCTGTCGATCATGTACGTCTTCGGCTGATGCGCTCCGAGTTTTCGCCTCTTATAGCCGGTTCCAAATTGGCGATATTCCGCCGCCTTTTCCTGGTCTTGGGCGTCGCCAGCCATCCGATCGGCCGCGTTTCGGCGTATCGGAGCAGAGCGGACGATGGTAGTCTCCCCGTGCCTCCTGTTGAGCGCCAGGTGACGCCGGCCGGGCGTCTGCCCCCGCAATGGGGTGGCTTGCAACACTGCCCGGAGCCCTCGGGTGCGTGCCGAGACGGCGTTACTCCATGCAGGTGAAGTGCTCGAAGTGTTTCGATCCGATCGCGCTCAGCGACGTCATCCAGTTCCATGACGGCCAGCTGTCGCACGTGGACTGCAGGCGGCGTCACACGCTGACAGCGGATGAGCGCGCTTTGCTCTTTCTCTACTGCTCCAATCACGCGGTGGCCCATTGTTTGGGCTGCGACATCCGCTTCTCCATGACGCAACTTGCTGCAGATCCGCTGGGCGCACGCACGAACCTGTGTCCACGCTGTCGCCGAGATCTCACCGAGAGCGCCCGCGCGCACGTGTACAGCTGTGCGATGGCCCCGGCCGAGATACGACTGCGAGCGCGGCAGGTCCGCGAGGCGGCCCAGCATCTGGTGAAGCAGACGCAACAAGCGCGCGACAGGGCGGACGTGCTGATCCGAGAGGCCGAGGCCGCGCTCTTCCAGTCGCAGAAGAATCTCCGCGCCGCGATGGTGGCCAGATCGGGTTAATCCCTTAGATCACCGCGGTTAACCCCCCGCCTGCCGTACTCGCCGTGCCGCATGGCTGTGCAAAAGGCTGTGGATACTGGGGATAGCCGGCGCTGATCCATGCGAGCGGCCCCGACTGCGGGGCTTTACTCGCCGCGACGGGCCGGAATCGAGAACGTGAAGGTCGACCCTGCGCCTATCTGGCTCTGCACCCAGATGCGCCCGCCGTGGAGCTCCACGAACTTCCGGCACAAGGTGAGTCCGAGCCCGGTGCCCTCCACCCTCTTTGCGGCAATCCCCACCTGGCGGAACTCCTCGAAGACCTTTTCCTGGTCCCCCGGGGCGATGCCAATGCCGGTGTCGCCGACCGAGATCTCCACGAATCCGTCGTGTGGCGATGCGCCGACCTCGATTCGTCCGCCCTCGGGCGTGAACTTGATTGCGTTGGACAATAGATTCAAGACAACCTGGCGGACCTTCCGTTCATCGGCTTGAATCTGGTTGAGCCGAGCATCGATGTTGGTCTGGAGCGCGATTGACCGCCGCGCGGCCCTTTCGCGAACCAGCATCAGCGCATTGTCGAGCGCGGTGGGAAGGTCGAACTCCGTCACTTCCAGCTCCATCCGCCCGGCCTCGATCTTGGAGAGGTCGAGGATGTCGTTGATCAGCGAGAGCAGATGGGTGCCTGAGGCGTAGATGTCCTTCAGGTACTCCTCCTGTTTCGCGTTCAGCTCTCCGAACATGCGCTCTGTCAGGACTTCCGAGAAGCCGATGATGGCGTTCAGCGGTGTCCGAAGCTCGTGGGACATGTTCGCCAGGAACTCGGACTTGTGCTGGCTGGCCACTTCGAGCTGGCGGCTCTTGTCGGCGATCTCGCGGAAGAGCCTCGCGTTCTGGATGGCGACCGCGGACTGGGTGGCGAATGTCCGCAGAAGCTCGATCGTCTCCGGCGAGAATTCGCCAGAACGGTTGCGGGATACGACGAGGCATCCGATGAGCTGGTCGTCGCGGACGATCGGCACCGCGAGGATGGCGCGGACGCCGGACTCGATCAGGTTGTCTCGCACGCGACTCTCGTACGCGCCGGGCACGGCGATGTCGGACACCTGGGCCGGCGTGAGCGTGATCGCGGTCCGCCCGACGACGCCTTCCCCTTTGGGGACGCGTGTACCGCGCCGGGACGCGGCGAGGTTTCCACCGCCTTCAGTGGCCACTCGATGAACGAACTCCTGTGCCACGTCGTCGTACTCGAACACCACACCGCCGTCGAGCCCGGAAAGCTGGACGGCTCGTGACACGATCGTCGTCAGGACCGTCTCGAGATCAAGCGTCGAGCTGATCGCCTGCCCAACTTCTCCCAGGGCCCGGAGCTCGCCGACCGAACGCGTCAGCTCGTGAGTTCGTGCCTGGAGCTCGGTGAACAGACGTACGTTCTCGATTGCGATGACCGCTTGATCGGCGAAGGTCTGAAGGAGGGCGATCTGACCGTCCGTGAAGGGCTGCATTTGCGTTCTGCTGACTCTGATCACACCGAGCGCGACTCCGTCACGCAGGAGCGGCACGGCCACCGCCGACTGGACACCGTAGCGCATTGCGGTCGTCTCGGGATACTCAGCCACGAACTGGGCGTGGTCCCGCACATGAATGGTCTGCCGATCGATGACCGCACGGCCGACAACGTGTCCGCGACTCAATTGGCGCACCACCGGCATCGATGTCGCGCCACATGCGGCGACAAGGCGAAGGGCGTCTCCCTCTACACGAAGCACCTGCGCATCGTCCGCACTGCACAAGCGCGCGGCACTCTCGGCAATGGCCTCGAAGACCGGCCGCACGTCAGTCGGTGAGCTCGAGATCACGCGCAGGATGTCTGCCGTGGCGGTCCGCTGCTCCAGCGACTCGCTCAACGCCCGGTTCTTCTCCTGCAATTCCTTGAAGAGCCGCACGTTCTCGATGGCGATGACGGCCTGGGCGGCGAATGTTTCGACGAGCTCGATCTGCTTATCGGAAAACGGTCGAACCTCGCGCCGCCAGAGCCCGATGGCGCCGACCGGGACATCCTCCCGCAGCAGCGGCACGGCCAGTACCGTCCGAAACGACATCTGCCAGGCGCTGGTCCGATATTCGGGATCGTGCCGAATGTCGTGAATGTGCGTGGCCCGCCGATCCAGGATCGCGCGGCCCACGGCCGTGCCCTTGTCGGTCGGGAGTGGAAAGCGTTGGCGGCTACCTTCGGCTTCCTGCGCGGTCATCCCGTGGTGTGCTTCGAACGTGATGAGCTCATCATCGACCCGATGGAGGACAGCGAATGTCGCCTCGCATAGCTGCGCCGCGCTCTGCACGATCGCGGCAAAGACCGGTTGCACGTCGGTCCGCGACTCGCTGATCACACGTAGGATCTCGCTGGTCGCAGCCTGCTGCTCTTGCGCCTCCGCCTGGAGCTTCAGGGCATCCGCCAGGCGCGTCTCGAGATCGCGGACCCGAGTGTTGTCCTTTCCCCGCGACTTGCCGGGAACAGCGCGCTGAGCTTTGCGCTTTGTAGGTTTTGGACCCCGAGGCATCAACGTCTCCTAGCGTAATCCGTCAATCGGAAGCGACCGGGGACAGGCTAGGCGAACACGCGCGTGCGGGCAAGAGCGTCGGAGAGGCCGCCGGCTCCATGGAAGGCCCACATCCCACTAGGGCAATATCCGCGTGGCATCGTCGAGTGGACCCGGCCAAACTTGGAGAAGCGACAGGTGACCGCAGCGAGCGCTGTGGCCCGGGAGGATGACATGAAACCGCTGATGCTTGTGATCTTGGTCGTCTCGCTTGGACTGACATCGGGCTGCTTTGTCAGCAAGAAGGAGACTTACACCAGCCAGCCGACGACTCAAGCGGACTGTGAGCGCGCGGGTGGCAAGTGGAAGAGCTCTTCGGGTCGGTGCGACCTCGACTAGTTAGATAGTCCGCCCTTATCCCAGCCCTGCGCTAGAATCTTCTCGGCCAAATCGCTGAGCAAGGCCGCGCTGCGTCCGCACCGAGAAGGAGGGTGACATGGGCTGCCCCGTCAGAATTCTAGTGGCACTGGTCGTGTCGTTGAGTCTCGTCGCGCCGGTGTGGGCGGACAACGAGCCCCGCACGGGCCCGCCCGAGAAGCTCGGGCGGGTGCACTTCAAGACCTCGTGCTCGCCGGAGGCGCAGAAGGAGTTCGAGCGGGCGCTGGCCATGCTGCACTCGTTCTTCTTTCCCGAGACCGTGAAAGCCTTCACGGCGATACCGACCACCGACCCGAGCTGCGCGATCGCGTACTGGGGCATCGCGATCAGTCAGCGTCCGAACCCGCTCGTCGGACCGTTCGATGCCGCTACCTTGAAGCGCGGCCTCGACGCCATCGAGAAAGGTGAATCCATCGGGCCCAAGACGCAGCGTGAGCGCGACTGGCTGGCCGCTCTCAAGGAGTTCTACAAAGACTACGACAAGGTCGACCAGGACACGCGTACACGAAACTACGCGAAGGCCATGGAGCGGCTGGCGGCGAAATATCCCGACGATGTCGAGGCGAAAATCTTCTACGCGCTCGCCCTGAACGAGACCTTCGACCACAAGTCGATGGAGCCACTGCTGAAAGCCATCGCGATCCTGGAGCCAATCGACAAGAAGTACCCGGATCACCCGGGCGTCACGCACTACTTGATCCACAGCTACGATTTCCCGTCGATCGCCAACCGCGGAGTTCCGGCGGCGAACAAGTACGCGAAGATCGCGCCCTCGGCGCCCCACGCCCAGCACATGCCGTCGCACATCTACTCGATGGTCGGCATGTGGGAAGACTCCGTGATGTCGAACTGGCGCTCGGTCCTGGTGTCGAACGAGTACGCGGCCAAGGCCAAGCTGGACGGCACGCTGGGCGGCGTGGCCCACGCGTACGACTTCATGGCCTACGCGTACCTGCAGATGGGGCAGGACCTGAAGGCGCGCGGCCTCATCCAGGACAGCATGGCGATCAAGAAGGTCATCGGCGTGCCTCAGGCAGCGGCGACGGCGCGTGCGGCGGTGCCGGCCCGCTACATGCTCGAGCGCCAGGACTGGCAGGGCGCCGCGCAGCTGGAGCCGCTCAACACGGGCTTCCCGATGGCCGAGGCGATCACGTACTTCGCGCGCGCCATGGGCGGCGCGCGGGGCGGCGACATCGCCGCGGCTCGCGCCGACATCGAGAAGCTCAAGGAGCAGCGAGCGGCGCTGGAGAAGGCGGGCCAGGGCTACTGGGCCGGCCAGGTCGAGATCCAGATCCTCGGCGCTCAGGCGTGGACAGCCCAGGGCGAGGGCAACAAGTCCGACGCCCTCAAGTTCATGCGAGCGGCCGCCGATCTCGAGGACGCCAGCGAGAAGCACGTGGCCATGGAGAACCGGCTCTACCCGATGCGTGAGCTGCTGGGCGACATGCTGATGGCGCAGGGTGAGGCGGCCGCGGCCCTGAAGGAATACGAGACCTCGCTGAAGAACGCGCCGATGCGCCTGCGCGGATTCTACGGCGCGGCCAAGGCCTCGGAGGCTTCCGGCGACACGAAGAAATCACGCGACTACTTCGAGAAGCTCGCCAAGCTCACACGGTACGCCGATGGCGACCGGCCCGAGCTGCGCGAGACGAAGCAACGCCTGGCCAGCAAGTGACGATGTGATCGGCATCAAGATTGCCGTCGGCGTGCTCGGTCTGGGGCTCGGCCTGCTGCCGGGGATAATCTTCGCCGACCCGTCCGAGGAGACGAAGGAAGGACAGCTCGATCCGGAGTATGCGGCGGGGAAAGCGGCCATCGCGGCCAAGGACTGGACGACCGCGATCAGGCTGCTTTCCTCCGCCGCCCTTCGCGATACGCGCAACGCCGACATCGAAAACAATCTCGGCTATGCCTACCGGCAGAGTGGCCAGCTCCAGCCCGCCTTCACACACTACGAGCGCGCGCTACAGATCAATCCCCGCCATCGCGGCGCCCATGAGTACATCGGCGAGGCGTACCTCTTGACCAACAACCTCGGCAAGGCCGAGGAGCATCTCGCCGCGCTCGGGCGGATTTGCCTCATCCCCTGCGAAGAATACGACGACCTCAAGAAGGCCGTGGCCGACTACCGGGCGCGCGCCGCCCGATAGCCGGCCGACGATCTGCCGTTAGCCGACTGGAAGAATCGACTGGACCTGCGGCAGCCCCTTGGTCACCAGAGTCCAGCGCGCCTCCGGGCTCACGCGCCACAGCTCGCCGGTATCGGTCCCCGCGAGCACGTGGCCCGCGGCGTCGGGATCCGGCGCGACCGCGTGGAATTGAGCCGCCGAGGGAGCGTGGGAGGCGTCGCCGAGCGAGCGCCACGTCTCGCCGCCGTCGATGGACTGAAACAGCATCGCCTTCGCCCCGCCCTCGTCCTTGAAGGCCGAGAAGGCCGTGGGCGACGAGCCCACGGTCACCGCGTGCGGCCGGCGTGGATCGATGCAGAGCGGGCGCGTGTAGGGCGGTGTCATGCCCTTCCACTGGAAGCGCCACGATTTACCGTGATCGTCCGAGCGGAACATCCCGGCGACGCGCTGCTCCATGGGCTCGCTGCGGTCGATGCGACCGAAGCCCGTCGAGGCAAAGAGGACACCGGGCTCGTCGGGCTTGGTGACGATCATGTGCAGATCGGGGTTGCCGCCCGGACGGGTCATCGTCCAGGTGCGCCCGCCGTCCTCGCTGAGCACCACGCCGCCGACCTCGACGCCCACCACGATGCGTAGCGGATCGGCCGGATCGAGCACGATCGCGCGCGCGCGACCCGGCCGGGGCGGGGTGAGCGGCACGCACCACTCCGTGAAGCCCGGCGCGCCGCGAAATCCCGCGATTTCTGTCCAGGACGCGCCGCCGTCGCGCGAGAGAAAGAGCCCGGCCGGCTCGGTGACGGCGTAGAGGGTCGAGGCGTCGCCCGGTGCCGCGGCGACGTCCCAGACTTCACGGTCGCCGAT
>Ga0126369_10003224_pt1 | contig 11779 bp, 6 predicted proteins | sample PanSoiMetaPlot_1_FD_109646 | JGI IMG/M metagenome (GOLD analysis project Ga0126369, IMG submission 109646) | Tropical forest soil microbial communities from Panama - MetaG Plot_1 | ecosystem: Environmental > Terrestrial > Soil > Tropical forest > Bulk soil | place: Panama | collected 2016-02-17 | reverse complement strand
TTGCACGCGGGCTCACCTGGTTCGCATTGACGAATTGCCAGATCTGATCGAAGCGCAAACCCGCGTTCAAAGTGAGCTGGTTCGTGATCCGCCATTCGTCTTGAACATAAACCCCGAACAAGCCACCGAACTTCGCCGTCTCGTCGTTGACATTGAACGGCGGAGCGCTCGGATCGTTTTGGAAAGGACCGGTTGCCGGATCATTTCCGCCCGCAACAACGGTTGATGAATTCTGCACCTGAGTTTGCTCACCGCTACCGGTGAAGCCGGCGCGGATCGTGTGTGTCTCGTTCAGCCGGTATGCGGCGTCAGCCTGCACGCCGCTGACGTAGCTGCTCCGGAAGACATCGGACGCCACGCCATTGATCAGAAGGTCACCCAGCGTATCCGGAACAAAGTGGAGGCTGCTGTAGCGGGTGAAATAGGACACCTGCGTGTCAACGTCGCCGGCCGAGCGTTGATAGGCAATCACGCCGAAATGGTTGCGCTCGTATTGCTGCTCGTTCAGCTGCGTCGAATCAAAGGCGCTGACGCCATTGATCGTAAAGCCGTTGACGGGCGCGCCTATGACGTTGGGAATTTGGAACCGAGACGTTGACGATCCAACTATCGTGCTCACCCGCGACCACTCGTCGAGTTGCGTCGAGGTGTAGCCGAAGAACCTGCCCTCCCAGGTATAGTCGTGGATCGGGTAATAGCTCGGCAGCGGGTTCTCGATGCCGATATCGTTCGCGGTGTAGCGGCTGGTGAAGTAGTACTGGGTCTTTCCCGTGGTGCCGCCATACTCGACGTATGGCGAGACCCATTGCTGGCTGCCGCCATAGAAGCCGATGGTTCCAGAATTGTTGAAAGCGGAATTGTTGGTCTTGATGTCGACGAGGCCTGCCGTGTGCAAGCCATATTGGGCCGGAAGCGCGCCGGTGATCAGTTGAAAGCTGCCGATGAAGCTGGTGTCGAATAGCTGGCTGAACCCTCCGACGCCATCGGGGATTTGGATGCCGTTGATCCGATATTGCACGTTCGTATGCTCGTTGCGCACGTGAAACTGACCGCTCGCGGCGGAGTCCTGGGTCACGCCCGGCGCCTGCAAGAGCACCTTGTCGAGCGGCGCATTGTCGCCTTGGGGCAGCGACTCGATCACCGCGCGGCTGAAATCGAACGTATTCGTCCCAGTCTTCGGCAACAGGTTGCTGTCGCGCGCCTGGTCGAACCTCTGGTTGGTCGCGGTGATCTGCTCGGCCGCGCTCGGCGCCGGCGCTTGAGGTGCAGCCGCCTGCTGCGGCGCCTGTGCCGGCCGGCGCTGAACACGCCTGCGCGGCGCCGACTTCTGCTGCTCCGGCGCAGTGACGGTAACTTGGGGGAGTGTCGTCTGGCCGAAGGCAGCGTCCGATGCGCTCAAAAGAGCGAACGCTGACCCGGTCATCAGCATGCCGCCAATGACTCGACTGCTGTTCCCAATAGTCCTGTTCATATGCTGCGACTCGCACTGCTGATTTCACGAGGCGCGCACGCTTTCGGTACAAGCAACTCAATAAATGCCGACGTGCGCTGAGCTCAATGCCGACTCAAAAAGTGGTTACGTCGACGACGCGAGATCGAACGACGCAGCACACTCTTGAGCGATGGGCTCAGGCGATCGGGGGAGCGCGGGTTTGAAAGAGAATGTGGCGGGTGACGCCGAGACTAAATTGTTCAATGAACGTGGGATTTAGGAATTGCGCAAATTCCGAAGGGGCGGGAACGGATGGCGGCGCCGGCAACAGCCCAGAGGCCGTCATATGCGCCGCCATGCAGATCGGACAATCGTCGTCTGGAAGTCGGCTCGGGGTTTGTTCTTTACCCGGAGCTTCGATTGATTTGCTGATTGCAGTCTGCGCGCCTGCGGCCAAAGCCCTCGGGACGCCCAAATTGCGCGCGTGGACATGGCCGAACGACAGGACGAGCTGAAGCGTCAGGGCAAAAAGCCCTAAGTCCGCTATTCCTTTTCGCTTTGACCGCCACCAGCGCATCGACATGCTTTCGGCGCCACTGTTCCTTCGAAAGCCGATCTTCGACCGCACAGACACAGTTCAATGGTATTTTCAGGAATATAGACTGGAGGTCAAGCAAGTCTTGCCCGACTGGACACAGAATTGCATCCTGGAATGTTCAATTTTCCTTTTTTGAAAGGAACCGAAGTGTTCTGTGTAATCGATTAACGATAGGCGGGTGGAATCAATGGAACATGCCATTACGCACCAAGTGCCTTTGTGAGTTCGCGCACGTTGTGACGCATCATGTCGATATAAGTGCCGGCCGGCCCGCTGGGCCCCGATAGGGCATCGGAATAAAGTGTACCGCCAATCCTCGCGCCAGTCTCTTTGGCGATTTGCTGCATCAGTCGCGGGTCGCTGACGTTTTCCGTGAATACCGCGAAGATTCTCTGCTGTCTGATTTGGGCAATGATCCTGGCAACGTCGCTGGCCGATGGCTCTGCGTCCGTTGTGATGCCTTCTGGTGCGATGAATTCCATTCCGTAGGCATCGGCGAAGTAACGAAAGGCAGCATGCGTAGCGATGACCTTGCGACGCTCTGGAGGAATTTTGTCAACGGACTCTCTTACCTCCTTGTCCAAGGCGTCGAGCTTAGCGAGATAGACCCTGGCGTTGGCATGGTAGCCGTCCTTGTTGACACCATCGACGAGGCTGAGGCCATCGCGAATATTGGCAACGTAGATTTTGGAGTTCGCAACCGACTGCCAGGCGTGCGGATCCGTCGCGATCCGTTCGCCTTCTATCTTGAGCGGCTTGACGCCATTGCTGGCAACGACCGCGGATGCCTTCGTACCGGAAGCACTGATCAGTCTCGCGATCCAGCCCTCGAGGCCCAACCCGTTGACGAACACGACTGTCGCGGCGGCGATCGATGTCGCGTCGTTGGGCGTGGGGGAATAGACGTGAACGTCGGCGTTTGCTTTGACCAACGTGGAAAGGTCAATTCGCTCACCCCCCACGTTCTTCACGAGGTCGCCCAAGATCGAAAAAGTAGCGACGACGCGAACGGCCTGCTGGGCCCGCGCCGACCTTGCCGCGAGGGCCCCGGCAATCCCCATAAGCACGTCGCGTCGCGTTTGCATCGAACCCATCTGCGCAGTGATCAAACCCAAGCATCCTCCGCGGGCGGCATTCATGCAATCCCGCCGCGACAGATGCTTTGCGCATGATATCGCGTGCATTTCCGGGACATTGGCCGCGGGTCAACCAGGCCGCAGGGAATGAGCAAAATCGCCGACACCTCCGCTTGACAGAACCTATTTTGATTCCCCGAATGCCTCACGACTTGACCGAGCCGGAGAACGCACCGTGATCGAGGGATTGTCGCTCAACTTGGCGACGGTTCGAAAGCAATGGGACCTGCGCGAAGCCGTCGAGGCCTGCGCCCGACATGGATTTGCGGGCGTCGCTCCCTGGCGCGACCAGGTGATCGCTGTCGGACCTCAGGAAGCGGCGCGCATCTTTAGAGCCAACGGGCTGCGGGTCACCGGCTATTGCCGTGGCGGCCTGTTTCCCGCCGCCGACGCCGCCGGGCGCGAAGCCGCGATCGACGACAACAAGCGCATGATCGATGAGGCCGCGGCGATCGGGGCGGAACAGATCGTCGTCATCGGCGGCGGGCTGCCCAAGGGCTCACGTGACCTCGGTGGCGCGCGCAAGATGTTCGCTGAAGGCCTCACGGCCGTGCTGCCGCATGCCCGCGGCTGCAAGGTTCCGCTGGCGCTCGAGCCGCTGCATCCCGTTTATGCCGCCGACCGCGGCTGCATCTCGACGTTGGCGGAGATGCTCGATCTCTGCGACGCGCTCGGCGATGGGCTCGGCGTCGCTGTCGACGTCTATCACGTCTGGTGGGATCCGACGCTCGCACAGCAGATCGCCCGCGCCGGCAAGCGCATCATCGCGCACCACATCTGCGATTGGCTCGTGCCGACGAAGGACATCCTGAACGATCGCGGCATGATGGGCGATGGGGTGATCGATTTTCCCGCCATTCGCCGCATGATCGAGGCCGCGGGCTATCGTGGCATCCAGGAGGTGGAGATCTTCTCCAACGATTGGTGGAGCCGCCCGGGCGAGGAGGTGCTGAAGACCGTGATCGAGCGATTCAAGAGCGTGTGTTAGCGCGCCGAATGCGTAGGGTGGGCAAAGGCGCACTATTCGACTCTATCCGCGTGGCAAAATCGAGCGACCGCCGTGCCCACCAATACGGCGGGGGCGATTTTGCCACCCTACGCAGCTACGTCGTCGCCGCCGCGGCCACCGTCGCCGTCTCCTGCTTCTCCACCACCGAAACGTCGGGATCGAGCCAGAACGCCCAGATCAACGATCCGATAACGAGCAGGCTCGCGGCCACAATGAACGGCGCTTGCCATGATCCGTATTGGACCAGGACGCCGAAGACCAAGGGCGACAGCGCGCCGCCGATGTTTCCGGCCATGTTCATCATGCCGGAGACGGTGCCGGAGAATTTGCCGCCGACATCCATCGGCACCGACCACGAGGGCCCGATGGTGCATTCGAGAAAGAACATCGCCCCGGTCAGACAAAAGACCGCGACGTAGGCGTCTTCAGTCAACGCCGCCGGCACGATGAAGGCACAGCACCCGAGCATGCCGACGATCGCCACCGATCGGCGCGCAATCTTGGTGTTCCCCGTCAGTTTCAACAGCCCATCGGAGGCAAGCCCGCCGACGGTGTCGCCGAGGACACCAGCCCACAGCGGCAGCGATGCGAGCAGTCCGCCTTTGATCAGGGTGAAATGACGGGCTTCGATCAAGTAAGTCGGCAGCCAGGTCAAAAAGATCCAGAGGCAATAGACGTAGGTGAAGTAGGCGCACATGATCGCCCACATATTGGGAGATGCCAGCAAAGTCCCCCACGGGACGCTCGCGGCGCGCTCGATGTTCGGCTGCTTCACCTTGCCCTGCTCATCGACGCCGCGGATGTGCGCGAGCTCGGCCTCGTTCACCAGCGCGTGCTCTTCCGGCAAGTTGCGGTAGGCCATGACCCACCACAGCGCCCACACGATGCCAATCGCGCCGCAGACATAGAACACGGATCGCCAGCCGAGGTTGGTCATGATGAACAAGACGATTGGCGGCGCAATGGCGGCACCGGCGCGGCTCGCGCTGTGAGTGATGCCCTGGACGAAACCGCGCTCGCCGCGCGGATACCAAAGCTGCATCGCGCGAGTGGCGACAGGAAACGCGCCACCTTCGCCGACGCCGAACAGGAAACGCACAATAATGAACGACAGCGAGCTGGTCGCCGCCGCGGTCGCCGCGGTCATGATCGACCAATAGGTAACGATCGTTGTCAGCACGGTACGAGGCCCGAAGCGATCACCCAGCCAGCCACCCGGAACCTGGAACATGGCGTAGGCCCAGACAAAGGCGCTGAAGATCACGCCCATCGTGACCTTGTCGAAGCCGAATTCCTGGCTGATGACCGGTGCCGCGGTCGAGATGTTCACGCGGTCGAGATAGGTGATGAGATACATCAAGCTGATCAACAGCAGGATGTACCAGCGACCGCTGCTGCGGCGCGTCGTTTGAGCTGTCATGACCGCTGCGTTTCCTTCCCGATGACCCTTGTTATGGACGGCGATTGTCCCTGGTTTTGGGTCGGCAGTTCAAGGGGGTGATGCATCCTGCGACAATGTTGGCTGCGCGTGCGCGGCAGCCAGGCTCGCGGCGAGAACGCGGGTGACGTGCATCGCCTCGCGGCCGGTACCGTCCCTGATCTGGTGTCGGCAAGACGTGCCATCGGCCACCAGAATCGTGTCCGCCGACGCCTTGCGCACGGCCGGCAGCAGCGACAGCTCACCCATGGCGAGCGAGGCGCCGATGGTCTCGGCGTGATAGCCGAAACTTCCCGCCATGCCGCAACAACTCGACTCGATCGTCTCGACCGCGAGCCCGGGCACAAGCTTCAGAGCTTCTTCAACCGTGCCCATGGCGGCGAATGATTTCTGATGACAGTGTCCGTGCAGCAGGGCCTTTTTGCCGATCGGCGCGAGCGGCAATTTGGCTCGCCCCGCTTTTGCCTCACGCGCCACAAATTCCTCGAAAAGCAGCGCCTGGTTGGACAACTCCTTCGTGCGTGGATCCCTCGTGACCGCGAGGATCTCGTCGCGGAAACCGAAAATGCAGCTCGGTTCCAGCCCGACAATGGGAACGCCGCGCTCGGCGAACGGGGCAAGCGCGGCAATGACGCGATCGGCCTCGCGCTTTGCCTCATCCACCTTGCCGACCGACAGAAACGTGCGCCCGCAGCAGAGCGGTCGGCTTTCGCCGTCGACCGGTTGCGCGACGTGAACGCGATAACCGGCGGCGACGAGCACAGACAACGCCGCGTCGAGATTTTCACGCTCGAAGGCACGATTGAAGGTGTCGGCGAACAGCACGACCTCAGGCCCATTCGGCGGGCCGAGAGGCGAAGACGGATCGCGGAAAACATCTGACCGCCAGCGCGGCAGGCTGCGCCGCGCGCTGAAGCCCGCGATCCATTCAGAGAGCGTCGCGGCGCCGGGCAGCTGGTCGCGCAAATTCAGAAGCCACGGCACCTTCGCGGCGTAAGGCGCGTAGCGCGGGAGATAGCCGACGAGCAGGTCATATAAAGACAGCCCCGATTTTTCCGCACGGGCGGCGAGCACCTCGATTTTCATGCGCGCCATGTCGACGCCGGTCGGACATTCGCGGCGACACGCCTTGCAGGAGACGCAAAGCTTCATCGTCTCCACCATCTCGTCCGACGTCAGCGCGCCCGCTCCGAGCTGGCCGGTGATCGCAAGCCGCAACGAATTGGCGCGGCCGCGCGTGACGTCCTTTTCGTCGCGGGTGATCCGATAGGAAGGGCACATGACGCCACCCGCGAGCGCGCGGCAAGCGCCGTTGTTGTTGCACATCTCGACCGCGCCCTGGAAACCGCCACCGCTGCCGGGATAGGCGGACCAGTCGAGGCGGGTCTTCAGTTGCTCGCCGTGATAGCCGGCGCCGTAACGGAAGAAGCGGCGATCGTCGAAATTCGGTGCGCGCACGATCTTGCCGGGATTGAACAACCCGTTTGGATCGAAGCGGTCCTTCACCTCCTCGAACGCGTGCACCAAACGCCCACCGAACATCGCGCCATGGAATTCCGAGCGCACGATGCCGTCGCCGTGCTCGCCCGAATGCGAGCCCTTGTACTCCCGCACCATGGCGAACGCCTCTTCGGCGATCGCGCGCATGGCCCGCGCATCCTTCTCCAGCCGCAGGTTGAGCACGGGGCGCACGTGCAGACAGCCGACGGAGGCGTGCGCATACCAGGTCCCGCGCGTGCCGTGCTTTTCGAACACGCGGGTGAGGCGCTCGGTGTATTCCGCGAGATGCTCGAGCGGTACCGCGCAATCCTCGACGAAAGAAATCGGCTTTCCCTCCGACTTCATCGACATCATGATGTTGAGTCCGGCGGTGCGCACGTCGGTGATCGCCGCCTGCAGTTTGGGATCGAGCACCGCGTTGACCCCACCCCAGTGCGCGCCGCTCTTGTCCCAGGAGAATCCGAGATCGCCCATCAGCGCCTCGAGATCTTTCAGCCTTGCCAGACTGTCATCCCAGTTATCTTCGGCGAACTCGACCAGCAGCACCGCATCGGGATCGCCGCGCACGAACGCGTCGATGGTGGGCCGGAACATCGCAATGTCGCGCGCAAGCTCGATCATGGTGCGATCGACGAGTTCGACCGCGATCGGCTTGAGCTTGACGATATGCCGGGCCGCATCCATCGCCTGATAGAAGCGGCCGAAATGACAGGCGCCGACCGCGCGGCGGCCGAGCAGCGGCGACAGCTTCAACTCGATGCGCGTGGAAAATCCGAGCGTCCCTTCCGATCCCACGAGGATATGTGCAAGGTTGTGGACTGGCGCGTTCGGCGCCAGCGCGTCGAGATTGTAGCCGCCGACGCGGCGCTGCACGTTTGGGAAGCGCGCGGCAATCTCCTCGGCTTCGCGCACGCCGATCGACAGCAGGTCCCGCGCCAGCGGCTGTACGCTCGTCGGCACATCAGCCAATCCCGCCGCCACCGGGCCGAAATGCACGCGCTCGCCGTCGGCGAGCACCGCGTCGATCGACAGCACATTGTCCCGCGTCACCCCATAGCGCAGCGATCGCGCGCCGCAGGAATTGTTTCCCGCCATGCCGCCAATGGTTGCGCGGGAGGCGGTCGAGATATCGACGGGAAACCACAATCCGTGCGGCTTGAGCTTGCGATTGAGATCGTCGAGGACGATGCCGGGTTCGACCACGCAACGGCCTGAGGCGGCATCGAGCTCGAGAATGCGGTTGAGATATTTGGAGCAGTCGATCACCAGCGAAGCGTTGACGGTCTGCCCGCTCTGCGAGGTGCCGCCGCCGCGGGCGAGAACGGTCACGCCTTCCTCGCGCGCAACCGCGATTGCGCGTTCCGCCTCCGCCATCGAGCGCGGCGAGACGACCCCCACCGGCATGATCTGGTAGTGCGAGGCGTCGGTCGCATAACGGCCGCGACTGAAGGCGTCGAAGTGCACGTCCCCGATTTCGGCCTTCAACCGACGTTCAAGACCCGGCATGAGCGTGTCGGCCATGCAGTCCCTCAGGTCGTCTTTGCGGGGCGCGCCGAAAGGCGCGAACCCGGAATGACGGCGAAAAGATTTTTCAGCACCCGCCTAGACCTCGTGTGGGATCACGCCCTTGCCTCATAAACGGCCAAGAGGCTTGACTGACTGTCGCATTCGTCATTCATGGCGGCAAGCGAGCCGGACCCGCTCCGCGCGGGGTTTCGCTCCCTCCGGAAATGCTCTTGCAACGCTTTTAGAACCTAGGGAAAGACGATGTCCAAGAACTCTTCGCGTACCGTCGGCCGCCATTTTCTGCATATTCCGGGGCCGACGCCGCTGCCCGACCGCATTCTCCGGGCGATGGACACACCGATCATCGACCATCGCGGGCCGGAATTCTCCAGGCTCACCAAGCGCTGCCTCGAAGGCATCAAGACGATCTTCAAGACCACCAATCCGGTCATCATCTATACCGCGACCGGCACCGGCGCCTGGGAAGCGGCGCTCGTCAACACGCTTTCCCCCGGCGACAAGGTGCTGATGGTCGAGACCGGCCAGTTCGCCACCCAATGGAAGAACATGGCGGTAAAGCTCGGCCTGACGCCGGAATTCATCAAGACCGATTGGCGCATCGGTGCCGACCCGGCGGTGATCGAGGCACACCTGAAAGAGGACACGCAGCACGAGATCAAGGCCGTGTGCGTGTTGCACAACGAGACCGCGACAGGGTGCCTTTCGCCGATCGCTGAGATCCGCAAGGCGATCGACCGCTCCGGTCATCCCGCGTTGTTCCTCGTTGACACCATTTCTTCGCTCGCCTCGACTGACTATCGCCACGACGAGTGGGGCGTCGACATCACCGTCGGCGGCGCGCAGAAGGGACTGATGCTGCCGCCCGGCATGTCGTTCAACGCCGTCAGCGACAAGGCGCTGGCGGCGTCGAAAAGCTCGAAGCTGACGAAGTCGTTCTGGGCCTGGGACGACATGCTGACCATGAACAAGCAGGGCTTCTTCCCCTACACGCCGGCGACGCAAATGCTGCAGGGCCTCGCGGTCGCAATCGACATGCTGCACGAGGAGGGCCTCGACAACGTGTTCGCCCGTCACGAACGCCTTGCGGAGGCGACGCGCCGCGCCGTTCGCGCCTGGGGCCTGGACATCATTTGCCGCGATGCGAAGTATTATTCGCCGACCATCACCGCGATCCTGCTGCCGGACGGGCACGACGCCGACGCCTTCCGCGCGCTCGCCCTCGACAACTTCAACATCTCCTACGGCGCGAGCTTCGGCCCGTTCGCGGGAAAGATGTTCCGCATCGGCCATCTCGGCGACACCAACGAGCTGATGCTCCTCGGCGCACTGGCGGCGGCCGAAATGTCGTTCGCGCTCGCCGGCGTCCCGCACAAGAAGGGCGGCGTGCAGGTGGCGATGGATTATTTCGTCGCCGCGGCGGCGAGGGCGGCGAGGGCGGCGGCGGAGTAGGTCCCTCGGTTTAGCCGGCCGCTGAACGAACTCTCGCAGTCATTCCGGGGCGCGGCACAGCCGTGAACCTGGGTGCCTTTCAGCGGCCGCTGCCACACCGAACCTGCCTCCTATTCAAATCCCCCATCGACCCCGATGAACTGCCCAGTGATCGACCGCGCGCGTGGCGAGCAGAGATACGACACCATCTCTGCGACTTCCGTCGGCTCCACGTAAGCCTCGGTCGCCTGCCGCGCGAGATAGTGTCGTTCGGCGGCCTCGACGCTGACGCCGTTTTGCCGCGCGTATTCGGCGAAGACGTTGGCGATGCGCGGCCCGCGCACCGTTCCCGGCAAGATCGCGTTCACGCGCACGCCATGGCGGCCGACCTCGCGCGCGAGCGAAGCGGTCAACCCGAGCACCGCCCATTTCGAGGCGCAATAGGGCGAGCGATTGGGATAGCCGACCTTGCCGGCGACCGACCCGATATTGACGATCGAGCCCTTGCGCGCGGCAATCATGCCGGGAACCACGATCCGACAGGTGAGAAAAGCGGCCGTGAGATTGACGTCGATCACCTCCTGCCACTGCGCGACGCCGATCTCCGGCAGCGGGCAAGTCGGCCCGGCAATGCCTGCATTGTTTATCAGCACCTCGATTGGCCCGAGGCCGTCGAACAAGGCCTCGATCTCCTCGGGCTTGCGCATATCGCAGGCGCGGAATTCCGCCTCGAGCTCCTGCGACGCCGCCGCACCCCGCTCGCGATCGATGTCGCTGAGCACCACCCGATAGCCATCGCTCCGCAGGCTGCGGGCGATCGCAAGACCGATCCCGCTCGCACTCGCCGTGACGACGGCAAGTCCCAGTTCTGCCGGCAAATTGCTGCCCTCCCGCTCGATATCCCGCTCTCGACCGTATCATTTCGCCGCACCAATGGCCCGATTCTAACATTCGCACCCCTTCGCGGCGGGCTCTTTCGCGAATGTTAGAATCGAAGGGCCACTGGCAAAATCATAGGTGCCAGTGGAGATTTGGATTTGATATTCGCTTCGCGGACTCGCGGCTAAGCGGGTAGCGAATGTCAAATCCGCTCCACTGGAAGAGCGGAATACTTGCGGCTACAGTTTGGTCGACAGACATTTGACGGCGGCGCGGGCCGCCACGGGGGGCAGGATGCCGACGATGACCGTGTTGCAATTCGCTGCCAAAGCCGGCCGGATCGCGCGGCTGTGGCCATTGGCCGTCGCCCTGGCGATGGTCGCAAGCCAGCTGACGCCAGCGCCGGCGCAGGACCTGCCGACGCTGCGGGTCGGCAGCACATTCCCGGGCGAAGAGCCAAAATGGCTGATCGTGAAGAGGCCGGAGCTCTTCAAGAACGTCAACCACAGCTACAAGATCCAATGGTCGGTGTTTCAAGGCACGCCGCTGATCAGCCAGGCGCTGGTCGCCAACGCGGTCGATTGCGGCACGCAAGCCCCGATCAGCATGGCCAATGCCATTGCCGGCGGCCTGCAGGGCTACATTCTCGGTGCGCTGGTCGACGAGCAGCCGGGATATTTTTCGGTGTTTTGGGCGGTGCGCGGCGATTCCGGGATCAAGTCGGCGACCGACTTGAAGGGCAAAACCGTCGCCTCCACCGCCTTCGGCGGCGGCATTTATTATCACATGCGGCTGTGGCTGAAGCAGCGCGGTGTCGATCCGGACAAGGACA
>Ga0126369_10003223_pt1 | contig 11779 bp, 13 predicted proteins | sample PanSoiMetaPlot_1_FD_109646 | JGI IMG/M metagenome (GOLD analysis project Ga0126369, IMG submission 109646) | Tropical forest soil microbial communities from Panama - MetaG Plot_1 | ecosystem: Environmental > Terrestrial > Soil > Tropical forest > Bulk soil | place: Panama | collected 2016-02-17 | reverse complement strand
GGGAGGCGGCCGAGAACCGATAGGCGCGCTCGAGAACGTCGAGATCAGCGCCCGGCTGATACTTCGGAATCTCCTCGATCAGCGTTTCTAGTTGGGTCACAGCGCGTAAACCTCTGATTGACCAACTAGTTTGACACGCTGATCAGGCTTTTGCCACCGCTTTCTTGCCTCGTCGCAGCCGTCCCTCGACGTAGAGCGTCCAGTCGACGACGAGCGCGGCAGCGACGTAAGTGGTCGAATACGTTCCGGTGATGACCCCGACGAAGAGGACGAACGCGAAATCCTCCAGGGTCTTGCCGCCGAGGAAGAGCAGCACGGCCGCCGAGAAGAACGTGGTCAGCGAGGTGAGGATGGTCCGTGACAGGGTCTGGTTGACCGCATCATTCATCTGCTGGGCGAACGTCCGACCCTTCGGAACCGACTTGCCCCGGTTTTCCCGGAGGCGGTCGTAGGCGACGATCGTGTCGTTGACCGAGTAGCCGATGATCGTCAGCAGGGCGGCGAGCACCGGCAGCGAGAACTCGCGATTGAACAGCGATAGGGCGCCGAGACACACGACGACGTCGTGCAGGACGGCGATCACGGCCGCGACCCCGCCGCGCAGGTCGAACCGGAAGGCCAGGTAGATGGCGATCCAGATCAGGCCCGCCAGCACGAGATAGACCGCCTGGAGCTGCAGCTCGCGGCCGACCTGAGGGCCGACGAACTCGACCCGGCGGATCTCGAACTTGCCGAGCGAGGCCTCCGAGGAGAGCGCGTTCTGGACGCGGCGCGAGATTTCCTCCGAGCTGACCGATTCGACCAGCGGCAATCGGATGATGTACTCGCGGTTGTCGCCAAACTCCTGGATGATGCTCTCGCCCAGATGGATCGACGAGAGGCTCGTCCGGATCTTGGCGACCGTCGGCGGCTGCTCGAAGCGCACCTGGATCAGGGTGCCGCCGGTGAAATCGATGTCGTAGCGCAGGCCACCCTTGGCGACGAGCGAGCCCAGCCCGATCAGCGTGATCGCGATCGAGATGATGTACGCCCACTTGCGCTTGCCGATGAAGTCGTAGTTCGGGTTCTTGAAGAGCTCGATCATATGGAGATCGCGTCGACCTTCCGCCGCCCCATGTAGAGCAGATCGAAGAGCAGGCGCGTGAAGAAGTAGGCCGTGAAGAGGCTCGCCCCGAGACCGATGAACAGCGACACGCCGAAGCCCTTGACGGAACTGGTCCCGAACGACAGGAGGATGATCGCGGTCCCCATCACGGTGAGGTGCGTGTCGACGATCGTTCGCAGCGCGCGACGGAATCCGGCCTCGATCGCCGCCCGCGGCGTCTTGCCCACCCGCATCTCCTCGCGGATCCGCTCGAAGATCAGGATGTTCGTATCGACCGCCATGCCGACCGTCAGCGCGATGCCGGCCAGGCCCGGCAAGGTCAGGGTCGCACGGATGGCGGCCATGCAGGCGAAGAGGATCAGGAGGTTCAGGCCCAAGGCCACGTCGGCGATGAGCCCGGAGAGCCGGTAGTAGACGAGCATGAAGATGAAGACCACGATCGCCGAGCCGGCGATCGCGATCAGCCCTTGCCGGATCGAGTCGGCGCCGAGCGACGGCCCGACCGTCCGCTCCTCGAGGATGACGACGGGAGCGGGCAGCGCGCCGGCCCGCAGCACGATGGCGAGGTCGCGGGCGTCGTCCACCGTGAACTGTCCCGTGATCACCGCGCGCCCGCCCGGGATGCGCTCGTTGATGCGCGGCGCCGAGTACACGGTGCCGTCGAGGATGATCGCCAGCCGGCGGCCGACGTTCTGCTCGGTGACCTCGCCGAAGATCCTGGTGCCGGTCGAGGTGAACTCGATCGCCACCTGCCAGTTGCCCATCGAGTTCGGATCCGCCGAGACCTCGGCGCGCGTCAGCTCGGCGCCGGTCAGCAGGGCCCGCTTCTGCACCACGTACGGAATCTTCCGCTCGGCCTTCGTCTGCTTGTCGACCTCGCGCCCGTACAGGACCTCGTCGGTCTCCGGGAGCTGCCCGGCCAGCGCCTGCTCGACCGACACGCGCTCGTCCAGCAGCTTGAACTCGAGTAGCGCGGTCTTGCCGATGAGGGCCTTGGCGCGCGCCGCGTCCTGGATGCCCGGCAGCTGGATGAGGATCTGATCGGCGCCCTGCCGCGTGATCGTCGGCTCGCTCACGCCGAACTGGTCGATGCGGTTGCGGATCGTCTCGAGGCCCTGGCGAATCGCGTCGTCGCGCAGCTGGTTGACGCGGCGATCGTTCATCACGAGCCGGAAGGTTCCCGCCGCCTGGTCGTCGTCGCGCCGATCGAACGAGGAGAGCTCCGCCACCACGGTCCGGGAGTCGTTCCACGACTGCGGGCTGGCGAGCTCGACCTTGATCGCGGTGTTGCCGTCGCGCGCTATCCGCTTGACGGCGATGCCCTTGCGCTCGAGCGCCGACTTGAGGTCCTCGGCCGCGCGATCGGTCTGACTCGCGACGTGCCGGTCGGCCTCGACGCCCAGCATCAAGTGGATGCCGCCCTGCAGGTCGAGTCCGAGGTTGATCGCGCTCTTCAGCGGGTACAGATACCAGAGAGAGACCGCGACGACGACGAGGACGAGGCCGATACGGACCCGGAGGTGTCTAGGCATCCTTCTCGCCCTGCCCTGCCGTCACACGGCCGATGGCGGAGCGGTCGAATTCGAGCTTGACCTGGTCGGCGACCCGCAACGTCACGGTGTGCTCGCTGAGCCCCGTCACGGTGCCATGCAATCCGCCGGTGGTCACGACGCGGTCGCCCCTCTTGATCGCCGAGAGCATCTGCTCACGCTCCTGCTTCTGCTTCTGCTGCGGGCGCAGCAGCAGGAAGTAGAAGATCGCGAGCATGGAGGCGATCATGATGATCGTCGGCAGCATGCTCTGCGAGCCGCCGCCCGGCGGCGACCCGGCCGCGAACGCGAGATCAGGGAAGAGCATCGACTCCGGCGCCTCCGGAAGTGGTGGTCATTCGACGACTGGCCGCGTGAAACATCAACGGATGATACTGCATAGACCGAGGTCGGTCTACTTTCGAGTGCCCACCTTGACGGCGTCGGCGCGCGCCGGACAATGGACGACATGGACACGTACGACGTCGTGGTACTGGGCGGCGGCTCGGCGGGCGAGACGGTGGCGACGACGGTCGCGCGTGGCGGCAAGTCGGTGGCCGTCGTGGAGCAAAAGCTCCTCGGAGGCGAGTGTCCGTACTTCGCCTGCATGCCGAGTAAGGCGATGCTCCACTCGGCGGAGATCCGCGATCGGATCGCCGGCGCCTCGGCGCACGGCGCGGTGAGCCGACCGGCGGGTCTCGACGACGGAAAGCTCGCGTATCGCGCCGCGGCGGCCCGTCGTCACGAGATCGCGGATCGCCTGGACGACTCCGAGCGCGACCGCGAGCTCCGCGCCCTCGGCGTCGCCGTCCACCGAGGGCGTGGACAGGTCGTTCGCGCCGGCGCTCTCGAGATCGACGGGCGGGCCATCGGCTGGCGCGAGCTGGTCGTCGCCGTCGGCACGGCTGCCAAGATCCCCCCGATCGACGGCCTGAACAGGGGGTCGGTGTGGACGAGCGAGGACGTGTATACCTCGTCGGAGCTTCCCGACTCGGCGTTGCTGCTCGGCGGCGGACCGGTCGGATGCGAGATCGCCCAGGTCCTGGCCCGGTTCGGTGCGCGCGTCACGCTCGTGCAGCGAGCGCCGCGCCTGGTCCCCGCCGAAGAGCCCGCGGTCACCGAGATCTTGACCGAAGTCCTCAGGCAGGAGCGCGTCGACGTTCGCCTGAACGCCCAGGCCGTCCGGGCCGAGGTGCGTCCCGATGCGGCCCGTCTCGTCCTGGACGACGGGACGGAGCTCACCGCCCAGAAGCTCATCGTCGCCATCGGCCAGTCGCCGCGCCTCGACGGCCTCGGCCTGGACCGCCTCGGCATCGAATCGGGGCGCAGTGGTTTTCTCCAGGTGGACGAGCGCTGTCGCGTACGAGGTCAGGAGCACGTGTGGGCGGCGGGCGATATCACGGGAATCGCGCCCTTCACGCACACCGCCACCTATCACGGGCGCGTCATTGCGGCCAACCTGCTCGGCCACGAGACGCGCGCCGATCATCGGGCCATCCCCCGCGGCGTCTACACGGATCCCGCGGTCGCGTGCGTGGGCCTCTCGTCGGGCAAGGCGCGCGAGACGGGTTTCGACGCGGTCACCGCCTCGATGGAAGTCGGCCAGACCGCGCGCGCCCGCGCGACCGGCATGTCGTCGGGCCGGCTGGTCCTCGTCGGAGATCGCAAGCGCCGCAGGCTGATCGGTGCCGCCGCGATCGGTCCCCACGCCGAGGAGTGGATCGGCGAGGCCACGCTGGCGATCCGGGCGGAGATCTCGATCGACGTGCTGACCGACCTCGTCCATCCGTTTCCGACGTTCAGCGAGGCGTACGAGCCGCCGCTGCGCGAGCTGGCGGCCAAGATGAACGGGAGCGCGTGAGAGTCGCGCGTCAGTCCGCGGCCGAGAGCCGGGGCGTGTCGTCGGGCTCCTCGGGAGTCACCGCGACGGGATAGCGCGCGACGAACTGAGCCTGGAACCGCCCGAAGGCGCCCGCGACGATCGCCGCGCGCATCTCGCGTGCGAGCCGCAGGAAGAACGTCACGTTGTGGAGCGTGAGCAGCCGATAGGCGACAAGCTCGCCGGCCATGAACAGGTGGCGCAGGTACGCGCGCGAGAAGCCGCGGCAGGCATAGCAGTCGCACGCCGCGTCGAGCGGGGCGCTGTCCCGGATGTAGCGCGCTTGCTTGAGCGTGACCGGTCCGTCGGCCGTGAACGCCTGGCCGTTGCGCGCATTACGCGTGGGCAGCACGCAGTCGAACATGTCGACGCCGCGCGCGACCGACTGCACGAGATCGTCGGGCTTGCCGACTCCCATGAGATAGCGCGGCTGGCCGGGCGGCAGGAGGCTCGCGACGAGCTCGGTCAGGTCGTACATCGCCGGCTTCGGCTCGCCGACCGCCATGCCGCCGATCGCGTAGCCGTCGAAGCCGAGCTCGACCGTCGCCCGCGCCGCCTGCCTCCGCAGATCCGCCTCGGCTCCGCCCTGAACGATGCCGAACATCGCCTGGCTCGTCGCGCGCGCGCCCACGTGAGCCGCCTTCGAGCGCGCGGCCCAGCGCAACGTCAGCGCGAGCGAACGCTCGGCGTCCGCTCGAGACACCGGGTACGCGAGGCACTCGTCGAGGGGATGGATGATGTCGGCGCCGAGCGCCTGCTGGACCTCGACGGCGATCTCCGGGGACAGAAAATGGGTCGAGCCGTCGACCGGCGAGCGGAACTCGACGCCGGCGTCGGTGATCTTGCGAAGCTTGGAGAGGCTGAACACCTGGAATCCGCCGGAGTCGGTCAGGATCGCACGGTCCCAGCCCATGAAGCGATGGAGGCCGCCGAGCTCGCGGATCAGGTCGTGGCCGGGCCTCAAATATAGATGATAGGTGTTGGCGAGCACGATCTGGGCGCCCGCCGCGCGGAGATCGTCCGGTGCCAGCGCCTTCACCGCGGCGTGCGTGCCCACCGGCATGAAGATCGGCGTCTCGACGACGCCGTTGGCCGTGGTGAGACGGCCGGCGCGGGCCGCCCCGTCGGTGGCGATGAGCTCGAACTTCACAGGATCAAGGTGGCGTCGCCGTAGGAGTAGAAGCGGTAGCCGGCGCGCACGGCGTGCCCGTAGGACTTCAAGATCAGCTCGCGGCCGGCGAACGCGGCCACCAGCACCAGGAGCGACGAGCGCGGCAGGTGGAAATTCGTCAGGAGCGCGTCCACCACGCGGAAGGTATAGCCGGGCGTGATGTAGAGCCCCGCGTCGCCGTCGAGGGCGCGCACCCGGCCATCCGGCCCGGCCGCGCTTTCGAGCGCGCGCGTGGTCGTCGTGCCGACCGCGATCACGCGGCGGTGCTCGTCGCGCGCCCGGTTCACGGCCTCCGCCACGCTCGGCGGGATCGCGATGCGCTCCGGCGGCAGGGCATGGTCCTCGATCCGCGCGGCCTTGATCGGACGAAACGTGCCCGGGCCGACGTGCAGCGTGAGCTCGTGAACCTGGACGCCGCGGCGCCGGAGAGCATCGAGCACGGTCGGCGTGAAGTGAAGTCCCGCCGTCGGCGCCGCGATCGATCCCGGCGGCCGCGCGTAGATCGTCTGATATCGGTCGAGATCGGCCACAGTGGGCGCGGCGAAGCGCTCGATGTAGGGCGGCAGCGGCGGCACACCGCGCTCGTGCAGGAGCTCCTCGATCGAGCCGTCGAGCCGCTCGACGAGCCGCGGCCCGTCCGCGTCCGCACCGATGACGCGCAGCCGGGCGCCACCGGCCGCGAGCTCGGCTCCGGCGCGGCTACGACGCCCCGGACGTGTCAGCGCGCGCCAGCGCCGCGCGTCGATCGCCTCGAAGAACAGGAGCTCCACCTCGCGGCCGCCGGCGTCGCGCGCCAGGACCCGTGCCGGAATCACGCGCGAATTGTTGACGACGACGCAATCACCCGGTCGTAGCAGATCGGGAAGCTCGGCGAAGCCGTGGTCCTCGACGCCACCCCGCGCGCGATCGATGACGAGCAGCCGCGACGCATCGCGGGACGGCGCCGGGGTCTGCGCGATCAGCTCGGGCGGTAGCTCGTAGTCGAGATCCGAGAGCTCCACGAGCCGTCAGTGTACATGGACGCGCCGCAGCTCAGCACGGTCGCTGGCAGCGCCGCCTGACCGCCCGCGCCTGGATGCGCCTAGATGCTGGCGAGGGCCTCGCGCACCTTGCGCAGGCGGGTCAGCGAGCGAAGGACCGTCGGCTGGTCGTTGGTCAGGTGGCGCACGATGACGTCCGTGTAGCCGAGCGCGCCGAGCTCGGCGAATCGCTCGACGACCTGCTCGACGGACCCGGCGACCAGCGCGGCCGGCGGAATGCCACGATAGCCGCCCGCCAGGATCTTTCCTTTCACCTCGTCGGCATCGGCGGCTGACTCGCCGACATAGATGTCGCGTCGTATCGCGACCGCTCGCGGCACCCGGCCGTGAGCCTTGCAGCGCTCGAGATAGAAGGTCGCCTGGTCGCGCGCCTCGTCGAGCGTGAGCGAGGGCGACGCGAGGAACCCGTCCGCGAGGCGCGCGGCGCGGTCGATCGCCGGGCGTGCGCTCGCGCCGATCCAGTACTCGACGTTCTCGGCGGGGCGCAGTGCCAGGCGGGCCTCGCGGAACGTGAAGCGGCCGGACGAGCTGACGGTCTCGCCGCGCAGCAGGCGCTGGACGATCGAGAACGACTCCTCGAAAGCCGACGGCCGGTACTTGAGGCGCGTGCCCATCGCCGCGAACTGCGACTCGTCGTAACCGAGGCCGCACTGGAAGATGAAGCGGCCGCGCGCCACCGAGGCAAGCGTGCCCACCTGCTCCGCCACCAGGACCGGATTCCAGAGCGGCAGCAAGAACAGGCACCCGGCCGGCGCGTCACCCCACTCGGCGAGCAGCCGGCCGAGGATCGGCACGTTCTGGTAGTAGGGCCCAGGGGTCGAGTGGTGATCGCCGACGAACAGCGAATCGAGACCCGACTGCCGCGCCGCCGCGGCGCGCTCGATCATCCAGCGCGCGCCCTCGCGCGGGTTCGTCACGGCGTGACTGCTGGTCAGCGAGATACCGACTCTCATCGTCAAGCCCTCCGCCGCGGAATCCGTGGTCGTCGCGCCGAGCTTAGCCGATCTTCGAGCCTGGCGCGACGGGCTGATCGGGATTGAGGAGGATGACTTCCCCCGCCTCGTTGTAGGCCCCGAGAACGAGGACCTCCGAGACGAACGGCCCGATCTGCTTCGGCGGAAAGTTGACGACCGCCACGACCCGCCGGCCGATGAGCTCGGCGGGCTGGTAGTGCGCGGTGATCTGGGCGCTCGAGCGCTTGACGCCGAGGGGACCGAAGTCGATCCAGAGCCGGAGAGCCGGACGCCGCGCCTCGGGGAACTCCCGGGCGTCGGTGACGACACCGACGCGCATGTCGACCTTTTCGAAATCCTGCCAGGAGATCGTCACCGCGCCCGCCCGCCGAGCCAGCCGAGCGTGGTTCCGGGATAGTAGTACTCGAGGATCTTCTCCGCCTTGTAGCCCTGCTCGGCCATCCCCTTGGCGCCCCACTGGGACATGCCGACGCCGTGCCCGTAGCCGCGTCCGGAGAAGCGGACGACGGGGCCGTCGAGCGCGACGGCGAAGAGCGTGGACTTGATCGTCTCGTACCCGACCATGCGGCGAAAGTCGTTGCCGCGCAGGCGCGCGGAGCCGCGCGTGCCCTGGACGACCAGGGTCGCGACGCGGAGCGACTGCGTGCGCTCGGCGACCTCGACCGCGGTCACCGTGCCCACGTCGTTGCCGTTACGCCGGAGGATCTCGGACAGATCGGTGAGCTTGAGATCGAGCGACCAGTAGGAGTGCGGCGCCGCCCCCGAGAACTCGTCCCGGACCGGCTTGAGCGCGGGCATGTTCCGCGCCGCGAACACCGAGCGCGGATCCTCCGTGTAGCCGCCACTGGCCGAATGGTAGAACGCGGGGAACAGCTCGCCGTCCCACAGGAGCACCCGGCCGGACGTGTCGCGCACGGCGTCCCAGATCGGCGACGATGCCGGCACGTGGCCGGCGTAGACCTGATGCGTGGTCGTGGCCACGATGTGGTAGGGCCGGCCCGAGCCCGACGCGCGCAGGTACGCCGCGTAGGTCCGGGCCACGATCGCCTGGGCGCGCAGGGTCTCGGCCGGCCAGCGCTCGCTGGTCTCGGCCCGCAGGACGCCGACCACGTAGTCCTCCAGGCGAAGCTCGTTCACGATCGCGAGCCCGTCGCCGTAGCGAACGATCTCGAGCGAGGCCGGGTAATCGCGTCCGTTCATCCGGATCGGCGCGTCGCTCGTGAGGCGGAAGGCGCTCGCCGAGCGGCTGCCGATCTGAACGGACTGGCCGTTCGGGACCGCGCTCACGGAGTCGGCGCGCCACGTGCCCCGCGCGCAGGCGCAGTCCAGATCGCTCACCTCGATGTTGACCCCTCTGAGCTCGACCGAGCGGACGTTCTCGGCAATCGCCACGCGGATCGTGTCCGCCGCGATCATCGCGGTGCTCGACAGCGCCAGCAGTACCGCCGCCGCAAAGAGGCTGCTCACCGGCGGCCCAGCAGATAGACGATGAGGCTCAGGACCGCGCTCAAGAGCAGCGAGGTCGCGAGCGGGAAATAGAAGGTGAAGTTCCCGCGCTGGATGTGGATGTTGCCGGGGAGCCGGCCGATCCACGGCACGCGCCCGACGATCACGAGCACCACGCCGGCGAGGACGATGAGCAGACCGAAGGCGATGAGGATACGGCCGACGTCGTGGGTCAGAACAAGCTTTCCTGGCCGGGCGTCGCCGCGGGGGGCTGCTTGCCGAGGTGGCGGTAGGCTTCGCGGGTGACGCGTCGGCCGGTGGGGGTGCGGACGATGAAACCGATCTTGAGCAGATAGGGCTCGACCAGCTCCGAGAGCGTCTCCGCCTCGTCGTTGATCGTGGCCGCGATCGCCTCGAGGCCGACTGGACCACCGCCGTAGTGGTCGACGATCGCGGTGAGGAAGCGCCGATCGAGCCGGTCGAGGCCGCGGGCGTCGACGCCTTCGCTGTCGAGCGCGCGCCGCGCGATGTCCTCGTTGATCAGGCCGTCGCCCTTCACCTGCGCGTAATCGCGCACGCGGCGCAGCAGGCGGTTCGCGATGCGCGGCGTGCCGCGCGAGCGCCGAGCGATCTCGTGAGCGCCGTCGGGGCCGATCTTCGTCTCGAGGATCACCGCCGAGCGGTTCACGATTCTCGAAAGCTCCGCCTCCGAGTAGAAATCGAGGTGGTGAAAGATGCCGAACCGCTCGCGCAGCGGCGCCGACAGCATGCCCGGGCGCGTCGTGGCGGCCACCAGGGTGAAGGGACGGAGCGCGTACTTCAACGTGCGCGCGTGCAGTCCCTTGTCGATGACGAAGTTCACCGCGAAGTCTTCCATCGCCGGATAGAGGAGCTCCTCGACCGCCCGTGGCAGCCGGTGGATCTCGTCGATGAAGAGGACGTCCTTCTCGCCGAGATTGGTCAGGATGCCCATCAGATCGGCGCCCCGCTCGATCGCCGGGCCGGATGTCGTCACGAGGTTCGTGCCCATCTCGTTCGCGAGGATCCCGGCGAGCGTGGTCTTGCCGAGGCCGGGCGGTCCGTAGAGGAGCACGTGATCCACGCACTCCTGCCGCATCTTCGCCGCGTCCACCGACACCTTCAGGCTCGAGACGGCCTGCTCCTGGCCGACGTACTCCGCGAACGTGCGGGGACGGAGCTGACGCTCGAACTGCGCCTCTTCGGGCGCGGCCACGCGGCTCAGGATCTTTCCGTCGTCGGCGGTCGCCGCCATCACGCCTTCTGGCCGCGGTAGATCTCGTCGAACAGCTCTTCGGGCGACATGATCGACGGCCGGCGGCGCAGCGCATCGGTGATGAGCTGCGAGGCTTCCGAGGGCCGATGGCCGAGCTGCTTGACCATGATCTCCCACACCAGTTCGCGCAAGCCGTCGGCGTCGACGGGCGTCGGCGCCGCCACGACCGGCTCGGCCGGGGCGCCCTCGCGCGCCAGCGCGAACTTCGAGACCTTGTTCTGCAGCTGCGCGACCATGTTCTTGGCTTTCTGCGGGCCCACGCCCGGCAGGCCGCGCAGAAACTTCTCGTCCTGGCGCGCGATCGCCGCGGCGAGCTCGCCGACCGGCAGCGCCAGCGCGCGCGCCGCCACCATCGGCCCGATGTCCTTCACCGTGATGAGCTTCTCGAAGAACTCCTTGTCGAGATCGGAGGTGAAGCCGATCAGGACCGGGCGCGGCTGATCGCGCGTGGCGTGGTAGTAGATGACCAGCTCGATCTCGCTCCCCTTCTCGCCCGGCCCCGCGCCGACGTGCTCGATCTGGCGCAGCGCGATCGGCGGCAGGTAGACCTCGTACCCGATGCCGCCGCATTCGACCACCACGCGGTCTTCGAGCTTGCGCCGGAGCCGTCCGCTGAGGGTCGCGATCACGACAGGCGCCCGCCCAGACGCGAGAACCCGGTGAGCGCGAGCGCCAGCGCGTCCGCGACGTGCGACGGCGTCGGGAGCGCGTCCAGCTTGAGAATGCGACGCACGGAGTGCTGCACCTGGTGCTTCGAGGCTGCGCCGGCGGCGGCGACCGCGCGCTTGACCTCGGCCGGCGCCAGCGCGAGCACCGCGACGCCGCACTGCCGCGCGGCCAGACAGATGACGCCGCGGGCGTGGGCCATCATGAGGGCGGTTCTCGGAAACTTGTACTCGGCGTAGAGATCCTCGAGCACGAGCACGGTCGGCGCGTTCGCCTCGAGCAGGCCGCGGACGCCGTCGTAGATGAGATGGATCCGCGCGTCGAGCGGCAGATCCGCGCTCGTCGAGATGACGCCGCTGCCGAGCACCGCGACCCCGCGGGGAGCCGGCTCGATGAGCCCATAGCCGGTTCCGACCAGGCCGGGGTCGACGCCGAGGACCTTGAGGCTATGCGGCGGAGATGGCCTCGAGAACCTCGTCGGGAATGTCGTAGTTAGCGTAGACGGACTGGACGTCGTCCAATTCCTCCAGCGCCTCGACCAGGCGCACCACGGAAGTCGCGTCCTTGCCCGCGACCCGCACCGTCGACTGCGGCACGAAGCTGACCTGGCCCTCCAGCACCGGAACCCGCGCGCGGCTCAGCGCGTCGCGCACGGCGTCCATTTCAGCAGGGGCG
>Ga0126369_10003219_pt1 | contig 11783 bp, 20 predicted proteins | sample PanSoiMetaPlot_1_FD_109646 | JGI IMG/M metagenome (GOLD analysis project Ga0126369, IMG submission 109646) | Tropical forest soil microbial communities from Panama - MetaG Plot_1 | ecosystem: Environmental > Terrestrial > Soil > Tropical forest > Bulk soil | place: Panama | collected 2016-02-17 | reverse complement strand
TTGGGCCCCGTGAGCGTCGCTCGCCGGCGACAGCGTCTTGACCTTGGGGTTGCGCTGGAAGCTCGACGCCGGCAGGGCCATCCGCTGGCCCATGAGGAACTCGATCTGCTGCTCGCTGAGGTAGCTTTGCTCGAGAGAGAGGAACTGCGCCTTGAGCTGCGGATTGGTGCCGTAGTCGGTCTCGAGGTAGTACTTCCCGGCCCACTCTTGCAGCTTCGACGCCTCCTGGCCCCGCTCGGGCCAGAAGAACGGGAGGAAGAGAGCATCGGCCAGATCGCTCGGGTTGGAGGGCTCGTTTCCGAACTGGTACGGGTAGACGTGGTCCGCCCCGAACGGGTTGAACATCTGTGTTTCCTCGACGAAGCCGGCGAGGAAGCTGGCGGCCGCGTAGAACGGCGCCGACAGATCGTGATTGGGCTGGCCCCGGTCTCGCAGGTAGATGCGCCGGAGGTTGTCGATCGTGGTGTTGCCCGGCAAGCCGTTGAGGTTGGAGAGGAACGCCAGGAACGCGATCTTTCCCGCGCCCGTCGAGCCTTTGATCCCGGCGCCCTGACAGATGTCTTGGATCGAGTGTTTCGTGTTGCCCGAGGGCGTGTCCCTCAGACGCCACGTCCAGATCGTCGGCGGCCGCGCCTCCGGCTCGCTGTCGTAGATCACCTCCGCGCGCACGGTGACCCCGGTCCACGTCGCGCCCGTCGACTCGTCTTCGAAGACGAGGCTGTCGGCCATGTTCAGCTCGAGAAGCCCGTTGTTCTTGAGGTGGCCGTTCCAAATGTTGGTCTGGTGGCCTTTGTAGAAGACGCGGTGGCCGATCGGGATGTCGATGGTGATGGCGACCGGGTTGGCGCCCACCGTCGCCGGCAGCGGCGCCGGCGCGAAGGGGGGCGCGTAGCCGTTCGAGACGATGTCGGAGACGAGACCGATGCACGGCCCGGTCAGATCGCCGTGTCCGTAGATGATCCCGAGGTCATCGCAGGAGAGCTTGATCGACTCGAGGACGCGCGCTTGCTGATCGAATTCGATGGGCGCTGGCTCGCCCGCCGCCTGCGTGAGGGTGCCGGCGATGTAGAGGCGGATCTTGTCCGCGTAACACCACTCCGTGCCCAGCCGCGCGTCGAGGTTGTCGAGTTCGAAGCTGACGAGGCGCTTGCTTGCGGTGGTGTCGACGACGGCGACGTCCGCATTGCCCAAGCCCTTGAGCTGCTGCACGTAGCGTTTCGGCTGCATAAGACTCTCCCGTGGGTGGAGGCGACACGAGCGAGCAGAGCAGTCGGGCCCGGCGCGCACCGCCCGTGAGAGCGCGCCCCGGGCCCGAGAACTACGCCGGGGCGGCCCCGGTGCTCGGGGTCTTGCCGGTCGCCCACGGGCCGATGCCCGGGATCTTCTGGACCTTGCTGGCGATGGTGCCCGGCTTCTTCGACTCGAGACGGACGAAGAGAATCATGAGCAACACCACGAGCAGGATCGCGGCGATCAGGTGGTTTTGCCCGAACTTCAAAACCTCCTTGGGCGCCTCGGTTACTGCAGCGACAGGATCAGCCATGGCCCCGATGATCCGCCAGCTTCCGTCGGTGAAGCGGTCCGAAAGGGCAAAATCGCCGAGAAAAAGCGGTGTTTTTGTCCGGCTCCCGTCGGTGCCGAACTTGTTTCCTGTGTAAACAGGGTCTAACTAGATACTACTTAGTCCCGTCGTCACCGTCGGTGAGCAGGGCGTCCCGTGCAGCCTCGAGGGCCACGAGCAGCATGGAGCCCTCGAGCTGCTTCCATAGCTCGAGGGCCTCAGCGGCGGTGAGCAGCGACAGCCGCCCGTCGATCGCCACCTCGATGAGCCGCCCTCGAGGCTGCGCGCTCACGCGGGCCAGCGGTAGACCTTCCCGTTCCAGTCGGCTTCGGGCTGATAGAGCACGAACTCTCCGCGCGCCAGCTGCGGCAGCACCGCCACCATCTCATCGTCCAACTCAAGCGTGTTGCGGAGGTAGTTGACGGACCGCTTGAGGACCCGGTGCATGGCGATCGTCGTCGACTGATCCCAGATCTCGTCGGGCACCCTCTTCGGTTGCTGGACGGTCCAGGTGAAGCACCCGCGCAGCGATCGTGCCTGCGCCGAAAACCACAGCGTCGTCGGCGATCGCCAACCCTTGCCGCCCTCGGTGAGAGCATCTTTCAGCTCGCCCACGTTGAGGAGTACTCGGAGGCGCTCACGCTGGAGCATCTCCTTTCCCTTGAGGGCCACCCCTTCGACGTCGCAGGCCACATCGGTCAGCACGTCGCCGCGAAAGACGGCGTGGCGCTCGCGCGCGAGCAGCTCGGCTCGACACTCGGCGACGGTGCGGCAGTAGTAGCCGTACCACTCCGGGTCGGCCCCTTTGACATCGTGGGTGAGGGCGACGTCCACGATCTCTTGATCGAGGGCGGCCGCCACCACCTTCCGAAGCCCGTGTGTCTTGCCCGACCCGGGGCACCCGATCGCGCCGTGCCGGAAGCCGTCTTTCTGCTTCAGCGGCGCGAAAATCAGCCGTACAGCCTCAACGCAGTCGCCTTTTTCCGCGCGTACCACGCTCGGTTCTTCCTCCGGTGTCTCTCGCGTTGCCAGCTGAGGTGACATGTTTTGCACCGCCCTCGGTGTAGGGTTTTCGTCGGCAGGGGGCGGCGGCAGTTGCTGCAGCGGCGCCGCCCCGGGTAGCGCGGGGCCTGCTCTGTGTGCTGCAGCCACGGGCCATGGGCCTCACCGCAGGCGGAGCACGGCGTGGGCTCAAGGGGGCTCACGCCGGCGGTGCTCCCTCGGGGGCGGGGCGCTGCTGCTGCTGCGCCGGCGGCGGGTGCTCGATGAGTCGCAGCGGCGCCGGCTTCTTCGGCGCGTCTTTCGCCCCCAGCCACATTCCCCACGCCGCCATGGTCGATCCCCCGAGCACCTTGCCCCACCAAGGGATCTCTTTCGTGCCGAACAGCTTGCGGCCGAATTCCTCAAAGCCGTCTTCGATCATCCGCCGTTCGTCGTCGTCCATGTCGTCGGCGATCTTGTCGCCCTGCCGGATGGCCCACTTGAGCGTCCCTTCCACGATGCGCCCGCCGATGCGCCCGAAGAGGTGCGCCGTTTTCTCGGCCTCCTCGGCTTTCTTCGCCGCCGCTTTCGCAGCCGGGTCCAGCTTCGTGGCCTGCGCCGGCGCACCGTCGGGAGTTCCCTCAGGGGGTGAGGCACCCGCCGGCGTCGCCGGCGCAGTCAGTACGCGCGCGAGGCTCTCACCAAGGGAGCGGCGGGCTGGGCCCGCGCCGCCAGCTGGCGGCGGCGGCGCCGCCGCGGCGAGCGTCTCGAGCGTGGCGCCTCGAGGCGCGGAAGGTTCGGCCGTCGTGGGTGCCGGTGCCGTCGCCGGCGGCGCCTCGAGCGCCGGCGCAGCCGATGAGCCGGAGCGACGGCCGAAGACCGTGCGGGCCCTCGAGGCGAGACCTTCCCGGCGCTCGAGTTCCGCCGTGGCCCGTCGTAGCGCCTCGTCGGGATCGCGGGTGTCGGTGTTCCACACCACCTCGCGGCCGCCCCGGCGAAGCTTCGCCTTAATGGTGGCGCGGCCGCGGACCTTGAGAAGCGAGACACCCATTCAGAGGCCCATGTCCGAGAGGCCATCGTCCCGAGGGATCATCCGCTCGATCTGCGGGTAGAGCGGCGGCGCGCCGTTGGCGAAAGCGGTGTGGACCTTCGTCCAGTTGCCGCCCATCTTGCCGTCGCTGAAGATCATCACGCACAGGGTGAGGAACTTCCCGGGCAGCTCGGGGGCGTAGAGCTTCACCTCCTCGGAGACCTCGAGCGTGTCTCTCGCCGCGATCAACCCGGCTTCGAACCGACGGCGGAAGTCCTCGGGCAGGGCCAGGTAGTCAGCCCACACCTCCGCAACGTGGCGCTCGAGGCGACTGCTCACTTGAGGCGCCCTTTGAGCTGCAGCGACGCGCGCAGCGCTCGCAGAGCTGCTCGGCTCGCCAGCCGGCGAATCCCGACCACGACGACGAGGGCCGTGCCGCAACCGATGAAGGTCTCGACGATGTGGGCGAAGTTGAGGTGCACGCCTCGAGGCTCCGACCCGCAACTGTGCGGGTCAACCCCGGAGCTTTTTCGCCGTCGCTAGCACCTCCTCGTCGCTGGCGCGCGTGTAGATCAGCGTGGTGGCGATGTTGCGGTGACGGGCCAGCCGCTGGACCTGCACGATGTCCTTCCCGCTCTCCTGGTAGGCGTTAGTGCAGTAGGTGTGCCTCAGAGCGTGGAACGGAAACAGCCGCTCGAAGCCCGCCAGCTGCTGCCACTCCACGAACAACTCTCGCAGCCGGCGCGTCGAGAGGCGCCGCTTTTTTTGGCTCATGAAGAGCGGCATGGCGAGCGGCCGCCCTCGGATCGTGTCGACGTACTTGGCCAGCTTGTACCGCACCCGATCGGACAACAGCGCTTCCTGCGTCTGGCCATCCCAACGCCCCCGGCCCTTGAAGACGCGCAGCTCGAGCCGCCGCCGGATGTACTGGCCAGGATCGCCGGCGACGGGCGCGCCCTCGAGGGTGCCCGGGATCGTCCTGTTCCACGCCAGCACATCGCCCACGTCGAGGGCGAGCAGCTCGTGCTCACGTAGGCCGGTGCCGAGGGCCATGGCGATGATCACGTGGTCGCGGAAACCGCCGGCGCTCTCGCCGGTGACGCGCAGGATGCGATCCGCTTCCGCCTCGGTCAGCGTCCGGGGCGGCATGCTTCTCGCGGCGTAGTTGCTCACGACGGCGGTTTCCCGTTGCCGTCGGTGGCCCGCCTCCCTCGTTGCAGCGGCGGTGCTTCCGCCCAACTCGCTTGCACCCGTTGTGCCTCACGAGATGGCGCCGGCGCAGCCTGTATTCTCGCCTCGAGGGCGTCGAGTTCGGTCCCGCACTCCTCGCCGGCCCCCACCTCGACGACGGTCGGCCCCGAGCTGTCCGGCGGCGCCGGCGGCGGTGGTGCGACCGCGGCCGCAGCCTCGAGGAACGTCATCGGCACGCCCCTACGCCCCGCCGGCTTCGTCGGTTGCCCCTTCGTCGCCGTCGGCGTGTTCCACGGGCCGCGCTTCTTCCACCTCGATTTGCGGAGCAGACCACGCGGCGTGGGCGCGAGCGAATCGCCGTCGGCGTTGAACTGCTTCCAGTGTGCTTCGTGGCGGTGTGACCATCGGCAAAACTCGATTATCTCGTCGGTCTGGGCCTCGAGGCAACCATCGACCCACAGCTCGAGGCACGCAAGTTTCCAGTACGCCTTGCACGGCCGGAGGCTGCAGAACAGCCGCCACCAGCGCTCGAAGCCCTCGGGGCCCTCGAGGTCACCGCCCTCCGTCTCCCGCTCCGCCTCCGTCTCCCGCTCCGCCTCCGTCTCCGCCTCACCAGCCCCGTTAGGGGCGCGCTTCCCTTCGCTTCCGGCGGCGCCGGCGACCCCCCCCGGATCCCCCCCCCGGAAGGGATCGGAGTCGGAAGCGCGGGCTTCGCCACGGGGAGATCCGGATCCGGAAGGGCTAGGGCGCATAACGGCCGCATGTGCGGTCGCATCTGCGGTCGCATGTGCGGTCGCATCTGCGGTCGCATATGCGGCCGCATGACGTGACCATCGTGATTTCGCGGCGTTACGTCTCTGCTCGCGCCCACCACGCACCTTGTCTTCGAGCGTTTGATCGTAGCGAGACACGATCAACGACGCACCGACCCAAGTTACCAAAGGCTCTAGTCTTCGGGCGGATCGGGTCCGCGGATCGGCCAGCCGTTTGAGCAGTCGCCGGCTGACGCCGGCGAAGTGGTACCAGCGCCGATCGCTCCACTTCTCGCAGTCCTCAATGCGCCCGCCGTTCTCAAGTTGGCTGCAGCGAGCGAGCAACGCCTGATGGTGGCCGCGGAGGTCAGCCGGATACTCGAACCAGTCTGGATCGATCGACGTCTCGACGGTGAAAGCTCCCCACTTCATGGCGTGCGACCCTTTCCGTTGCTGGTGGTGAGGCCGGGGCGCCCCGGCTTCGGGAAGGCCCTCGGCAGCTCGCCGGCGTCGACGGGCGCGGACCACGCGCCCACCTGTCGCCCCTGTGCGCGCCAGAGCGCCACCAGCTGCCGCACGTGCGCCGCCTGCAGCTGGCGGCGCGCCTCGAGCTGCTTGCGCTCGAGGGCCTCGAGGGCGCCCCGGTGCTCCACCTCGAGGGCGTCGAGTTCGCGTTGCTGGCGGCGGGCGAGATCCAGCGCCTGGCGCTGCTTCTCGTCGACGGAGATCGAGCGGCTCATGGCTCACCTCGCAGGCGACGCACGAGTTCTTCGGCCGCCACCAAGTCTTCGTTGCCGTCGCCACCGAGCGGCCCGAGGCCCATCAGCGCCGCGCACAGCTCTTGGCGCGTCGCTGTCTCCCACCGACCGTGGTAGGGGCAAAGGTCGACCTTCACGCCTTGCTTGTTCGTGAAGCAAGTCCAGCCCCGGTGTAGCGCCCGGACCCGGAGGTCGCCGTTTTCCACGCCGTGGGGGTAGCTGCGCGCGTCCCGCTTGGGCGAGTAGAACCGACGGTGACACTCGTGGTCCCCCTCGGGGTGATTGCGCCCGTCGCAGGCGAGCGCCGGGCGGCCGGTGCTCGTGCGTGAGAGGCTCACGGCTCACCTCCAGGGCGCCGGGGCCGGTAGAACCACTCGGCCGCCGGGTCCGGCTCGAGGCGCCTTACGAATTCGTCGCCGAATGCCTGCGCCACCCACCCGCGTTCCCACGAGCCGGGCCGGCGCACCCCATCCGCCGCGAAGTGGATGAGATCGTGGACCACCAGATCGAGGGCGTGATCGCCGTCGTCCCGCGCGGCGAGCACCTCGAGCAAGGCAGCGTCTTCGTCTGAGATCGCGATCGTGAGCGTCTTCATGGTTCTCCTTCCTTCGTTTCGTCGGTGACTGGCGGCAGCGCCGGCGGCGCCACCGTGAAATCCACGCAGTGGGTGAGCACCACCGTCGAGCCGCGCTCGAGGCCCTCGGGCCCGACGTCGACGCGACAGACGGTCATCGTCGAGCGGTAGAGGCCGGGTGCGAGGGCGCCGAGCATCTCGCTCACTTGGTCGGCGACCGGGTTGGGCCGGGCCAGAACGCGGGTCACGCCCACCACCCCGGGCGGCGGGTTTTACCCGGGTGAAATGGAGCTCTACGACACGGTGCCCCGAGGGCCGCCAGCGCTCGCCGGACGACGGCCGCGTCCGGAAGATCGCGCACGAGTCGCCGACGGTGCAGCTCGCGCGCGATCTCTCGCAGCGACCGGCCCCGGGCCAGCTGCGGCAGCTGCGCCAACGCTCGCGCGGGCCACGGGAAGCGCTTCCGGACGTGATGCCGGACCACTAGGCGCCCTCCGGCAGGACGAGCATGCGGACCGCGATCAGCAAGCAGGGCAGGCACGCGCACACCGCCGGCGCTTGGAACGAGGGCGACCCCAACCACACGGCCCGCGCCGCCGGGCGCTGGTGGCAGACCCCGCAGTGAGCCCACCTCCGGTCGGTCTCCGACAGCTCGACCATCTCGAGCGGCGGCAGCTCGCCCCCGTTGCCCCGGCTCATGGCTTCGCCTCGACGTCGAGGGCGGTATTCCAGCCGTGCACGAGCAGCTCGCGCGCGAGCAGCGAGCGCTGTCCGATCGCCTCCTGCAGGTCTCGCGTCGCTTTCTCGACGATGGCCCGCTGGAGATCGGTCAAGGCAGGGTGGCGCCAAGCCAGCTGCAGCGCCGCGCACAACGTGAACGCCTCGAACCCCGGCAGCTCGGTGCGGATGGGCGTGGCGTTGAGCAGCTCGTGGGCCAGCGCCCGCATCACCTCATCGGAGAGCGTGATCGCCGGCCCGCTCAAGCGTCACCGCCCGTGGCCCGGCGCCGGAACTCGCCGGCGGCGCTGGTGATGTCCTCGAGGGTGGCTTGCCCCGCTTCCACGAGCGACCACAGCAGCTCGAGGGCGTTGCAGGCGTCATCCATGTTGGAGGCCCACAACTTGGCGAAGCGATCGAGGGCGCCGGGGGCGAGCGCCTCGAGGCGGATAAGGCAGTCGAGCATCCGGGGCGGGATCGCTCGCGCAAGCCTTGCGCGGACAGCGGCGGCGACGAGATCGGTAACCGGGGCGGTGGTGAGGCCCCCAGGGGTGCGGCGTTTCGGGCGGGTGTTGTACAGCTTCGGGCGCTTCGGTCGCTTCGTTTCCATGTGACGCATCTCCCGTGCTACAGGGAGAGCGCAAGGGGGCCACGCCTCCGGCGCTGACAGCCGGCGGGGCACGTCTCACGTCGTATGACAGCTCTGGGGGAAACTGTCGGGTGTCCCCGCTCGCGATCTCCCCAGGTTTTGGGGGGTCCGAGCACCCGCGGCGCCGGACGGGCAAGGTCTGGCGCCGCGGGCTTGTCCTTCTGTCGTGCTTTGCTCTCGCCGGGCGGGGACCGAACTGGCTGATCCTGTCTCCGCTTAGGGCTCTACCTCCCCCGGCGACGTCGCCGGCGTTGATGGACCCCCGTCGAAAATCAGAACCGCACGCACGACCCTCCGCACGCGCCAAGAGGTCAGCGCGCCGCCAGCGTACCCCGCCGTGAGAGGGACGTGAATCCTCTACACACTGGCCACGAGAATCAGGCGCCGCCCGACCCTGAGGCCCTCGAGGAAGGCACCGAGGGCGCCGGCAGCTCTCCCGGCCGACCGCGTGGGCCGGAACTCGACGGGGGGAGTGTCTTCGTTTAGTGTCTGCCATCGGCCGCCCCGTCGGTGAAAGCGACGGATCGGTCAGTCGGCGGGCCCGAGGGCGCTAACCCTCGTGGCCCGCTGCGCCTTTTCTAGGGCAGCTCGCGCCGGGGGGCAAGTTCTCGCCCCCCCCACGGGCGAGCAGCTCGGGCACCGCGCCGCCAGCGATGGCCCTCGGTGGGGCCTCCCGAGGCCCCTGTAAGGCGTTCACGGGTGGGGCGGGGCACGGGCCGGGCCCGAGGCCCCCGGCCCGTCCTAGGGGCTCCTACGCACTCCGGGGGGGGCTCTTCCTGTTTTGGAGGGCGCCGGAAGGGGAAAGCGGCGGTTTCCGTCCGCGGGACCCGTGGTCACGGCCCAAGCGGGGCGCGGCCCTCGAGGGCCAGACCGACCGAAAACCGCCGCTTTCGGGCAGAAGCGGCGGTCTTTTTCGCGTTTACCGCGTCGGCGGTGCCCCCCGTACAAAACCCATCGATGGTTTTGTACGGTTGACAGGATGATGAAAAGCCTGTACCTCGCCGCCCTCCTCGGGGCCCTCAGCTGCGGCGGCAGCGACGGCCCCAGCGCCCCCGAGAAGTGCGAGGCGGTGGTGACGGCCGCCTGCAACCGCTTCGCGGTGTGCACCGCCTCGAGCGACCCCGCCAGCTTCGGGGCGCAGTTCAACGCGTGCCACGGGCAGGCGGTGGTGACCTTCGATTGCACCCGGGCCACGGGGGTGACCGCCTCCTATCAGAGCTGCCTAGATCAGCTGGCGGTGCACCCCTGCGCCCTCGTCGTCGCCGGGCAGCTGCCCGCCTCGTGCGCACACGTCGTCCAGCATCCGTGAGCGTTGGCGGCGGTGCCCGCCCCGCGCCGGCCGTCCCGACAACAGCTCGCGCATGGAAGCAGCTCGAGGCGGGCCCCGCCGGGCCCGACCCTACACGTACGCGCCGGGCCCGCTCAAGACCGAGGGCGCCGGTGGCCAAGAGGTGCGGTCGACAGCCTCGAGGCCCACGCCCGGACAGACGCCACCCACGCCCCCGAGGGCGGCGCAGCTCGGGGGGAAACCAAACCCGAGATCCGTTCCGCCGCCGGCGTAGTTGGTCGCCTTCGGTGCCGCCGGCGCCGGCGCCGCCGGCTTGGAGAACAGCCACCACGCCACCAGCGCCAGCAGGATGATCGTCGTCGTGTTCATGGTCTGGTGTCTCCTCAAGAGGGTGTGAACTTGTACAGGATCGAGGGCCAGCCGACGCTGCTGTCGTCACCGTTAAGCCCGATCGTGTTGCCCGCCCACGGGTCGGGGGGCTGCCCATAGGCAAACGACACTTTGTAGCCGACTCCGAGTGTCCGCTTTGGGTTGCTGCCGCCGGTGCCGTCGACGAGGGTTCCGAGCACCGGGTGCATGCACCGAGGCTCGACGTTGATCGTGCTGGCGGTGCCATCCTTGGAGATCGAGACGAACCACAGCAGCTCGCCTTTGCTCACCGTGAGCCCCAGCCCATTGAACTGCGTGAGAGCAACCGCCAAACTGGGCTCAGTCGCTTGGCCACTCCAGATCCGCGCGCCGGGGATGAGACCAGCGTCGCGATAGATGGCCCCGTAGATCGCTGCGTTCGCGCCGCCGCTGCTTTGGAGATAGATCGCGGTGTCGGTGATGGTGCCGGCCGACCAGAAGCACACCGGCACGGCGTAAAGGAGGTTTGCGGGCGAAGCCGCCATGGTGAGGATCGTGTTAACGGTCGTCTGGAGCGCCCCCGGGGCGTACCAGGCACCGGCGCGAAACACCGCTTGGCCCGGCATGGCCAACGTCACCGACGGCGCGACGGTGCCCGGGGCCTTGAATGAGAACTTATCCTCGCCGGCAATCTTGCCGCCGCCGCCCACCTGGGCGTGGTCCGCCACCAGCACGTAACCGTCGGTGGCCATCGCCTAGATGCTCCCGAACGGGTCGGAGAGCAAGCCCCCCACGTCGAGGTCAGAGGTGCCGGCGAGGTTGGGCGGGGCCTGATACGCCGGCGTGGCCAGTGGGCTGACGAAGTCCGCGCGGGTGTCGACTTCCTTGCTTCCGATCTTGGCGTTGGGGCCGAGATCGACCGTCGCCGTGACGTTGGGGCCGAGAAGCCACCAGAGCACGATCGCGACGAGGATCGCGGGAAGCAGTACCTCCGACGTCTTCATGATTTCACTCCGTTGGTGGTGTTGGTGGTGGTCTCGGCCGCGGCCGGCGGCGCAGCTGGCCCGAGTCCCATGGCGCGCTCGAGGGCGAACGAGTGATCGGCGCATAGCTTGAGCGCGTGGCCCGCTTGCGCCAAGATGCCGAGCACGTCGAAGGCCCCGCGCGCGCGCAGCTGCGCGATCGACGCCTCGAGCTGCCGCAACAGCAGCTGCACGCTCTCACGGACGGCCGGCGACAGCGGCGTGGGCAAGGGCGGCACCGGCGCCGGCGGCGTGACTCGAGCTGCTCGCTTGCGGGCCATCACACCATGTCCAGGAAACCCCAGTTGCTGAACAGCTGGGCAAGGGCGAGCAGAGACGCGCGGCACTCCGCATCGATCACCGCTCCGCCAGTCGGGGCGGCGCAAGTCTGGTAGCCATGGCCGACGCCATTGAAAATTTGGAACTGCCGACCGGCGGCCGCGGTCCCCGGCTGGATTCGCACCACGCCGGTGCCGTCGACGGTGCCCGCTTGCAAGGTGATGTTGCCGATCTCCGCGGTGACGCTCGCGCCGCCGCTTCCCTGCGCCGTCAGTGAGAAGTTCCGGCCCGCGGTGTGCGTTTCGTCGTGGGCGGCAAGCACCTCGATGTCCGCCCCGGCTCCGCTGGCGGTTTGCAGGATGATCGGACCCTGCCCGGCGTTGAGCAGGTTGAGCGCCGCGACGGAGACGCCTTGACCCGCGCTGAGGGTGACACCGCCGATCCCGTTGGCGACGACGGTGGCGCCGTTGATGTGCACGTCGCCGGTCGTCCCGTTGCCCCCGTCGATCCGCAGCTGCGAGGCCCCGCCGGACTTGAGGGTCACCACGCCGGCGCCCCCGTCGTCGAGGATCAGCGACGCGAGCCCCGCGGACTCGAGGGTCACCGCGCCGGCGTCATCGATGGTCAACAGGG
>Ga0126369_10003217_pt1 | contig 11790 bp, 13 predicted proteins | sample PanSoiMetaPlot_1_FD_109646 | JGI IMG/M metagenome (GOLD analysis project Ga0126369, IMG submission 109646) | Tropical forest soil microbial communities from Panama - MetaG Plot_1 | ecosystem: Environmental > Terrestrial > Soil > Tropical forest > Bulk soil | place: Panama | collected 2016-02-17 | reverse complement strand
CGCCGACGCGCCCCTGCGCGAGGTGCGCATCGCGGCGGCCCGCTCGCCGGGCGGAGACGTCGAGATCACGGTGGAGGACACGGGGCCCGGCCTCGCCGCGGAGGCGCTCGAGCGGGTGTTCGAGCCGTTCTACACCACCAAGCCCGACGGCATCGGCATCGGGCTCGCACTCAGCCGCTCGATCGTCGACGCCCACGGCGGCCGGCTGTGGGCGACCGCCGCGCCGGGCCGCGGCGCGACGTTCCATCTCGTACTGCCCATCGTCCCGGAGTCCGGAAATGCCTGACCCGATCGTCTACGTCGTCGACGACGAGCCCACCATCCGCGATTCGCTCGCGATGCTGCTCCGGTCCGTCGGGCTGCAATCGCGCACGTTCGCGAGCGCGCGCGATTTCCTCGCCGGCTATCAGCGCGGCGCGCCGGCGTGCCTCATCGCCGACGTGCGGATGCCCGGGATGAGCGGGCTCGAACTGCAGGAGACCCTGCGCGCGACCGACGCCGCGCTGCCGGTGATCATCATCACCGGCCACGGGGACATCGCGATGGCGGTGCGCGCGATGAAGGTCGGGGCGTCCGATTTCATCGAGAAGCCGTTCAACGAGCAGGTGCTGCTAGACGCCGTCCACCGCGCGCTGGCGCAACAGGAGCCGGCAGCGCCGCCGTCGGCGACGCGCGCCGAGCTCGAGACGCGGGTCGCGACGTTGACGCCGCGCGAGCGCGAGGTACTGCTGCTCATCGCGGAGGGGCGGCCGAATAAGGTCGTCGCGACGCGGCTCGGGCTCTCGACGCGCACGGTGGAAGTGCACCGTGCGAAGGTGATGGAAAAGCTTCAGGCTCGGTCGCTGGCCGACCTCGTCCGGATCGCGATCGCCTGCGAGCTGATCCGGCCCTGAATGCTGCCCGCGGCTCGAATTACTGACGCCGGGTGACGGCGTAGTCGCCCGGCGGCAGTGCGCCGGCGCGGCACAGCTGGTTGAGGAGTTGATACGCGGACACGAAGGAGGGCGAGCCCTCTAGCCAGGCGTCGAACTGGCGATCGAGGAACGGATCGGGTCCGCCGTGCACGAACGCCACGATCGGCCTCGCGGCGCTCACTGCGAGATCGGCTGTGGCCGAGAACGATCGCCGCCCGGGAAAGACCTGTCGCACGAGCCGGTCGATGTCAGCACTGTCGATGATCTTCATTGTCGCGCCTCTGTCGGTAGCGACATCCTCGCATTGATCGGCGACGCGGAAAATCCGGAGCACCACGGAGATTGGCTAGGGGAAACTACTTAGACGGTCGCGGCTATTTCGGGGGACGCAGGTGCGTAACGGCTGGGTAGGCCATCTGGCCTACCCGCCCGGAACCCAGCAGCCATGCGGTTGCGTGCGAGCCTGCGAATCCGTCAGCCATCTGTTAGACCCGGCTATGCACACTCGCGGCCATGGCTCGGATCAAACAATACGTCGCGAGGTGGACCGAAAGCCGGCCGCCGGCCGAGATCGTCGTCCTCGTCGCCGGCGCCATCGTCATCGCGGTCGTGCCCGGGGCGCTGATGGTCTGGCTCGCATGGCGCGGGCTGCGGCGCAGCGCCTGACCTGAACCGAGTCGAACAAAGGAGGGAAGTATGTTTTCCGAACAGGAACGCGGCGCGTTCGAACTAGGCCAGCGCATGGCGGCAGCGGGGTTTTCCCTGCAGGACAATCCGTTCGCGCGGCTCCACCCGCGGTTCGCGAACCAGTGGACCCGCGGCTTCCTCGGCCGGAGCGCACTCGCCAGCATCACGGCGGCTTGGTCGCAGGGCGCGTCCTCCGCCGCGGCCGCCGTCGGCGCGTAACAGCGGGTTTCGACAACAAGTCAAGAAACGGGGCGACGGCGCGCCGCCGCCCGCCGGTCCGGCTTACGGGTTGAAGCTGTAGATGAGCTTCTCGATGTCGGCCGGGCTGAGCACGCCCTTCTTGCCTTTATCCATCGCGTCGAACTTGGCGCCCATCATGTTCAGGAACTCCTGGCGCGAGACCATTCCGTCCTTGTTCGTGTCCATCTTCTTCGCCTCCGTCATCGCCTTCGATTCCTGCTGTGCGACGGTCGCGACCACCGGGCTGAGCGCGACGGCCGCGCCGACGGCAAATGCGGACACCAGCTTGCTGAGTTTCATGTGAAGCCTCCTGTGAGGGTTTGACTGCTCGGTTCGGCCCGCGGCCGGCACGCGTGGCGGTTGCCCAGGAGCTCTCGCGGCACCGCGCCTGGCTGTCGGGTCCGAGCTTTGGTCGGCTGCTCGCACTCACCGCTTACGGTCGCCCGTCGGACCCGCTCGGCGATCGCTCGGTGCAATTGCGAATTCGTGGCATCTTTCGGGTTGACACCGTCCGACCTCGGGGTTTCAGCCGTGCGCGCGCTTCCTTTTCATGCCTTCGTGCTCCTGCTCGCGATGCTCGCGGCGCCGGCCGCGTTCGGCCAGGCACCGGAGACGATGTTTCTCGAAGAGCTGACCTGGCCGGAGGTCCGCGAGCTCGTTCGGTCCGGCAAGACGACGATCATCCTGCCGATCGGCGGAACCGAGCAGAACGGCCCGCACATGACGCTCGGCAAGCACAACGCGCGAGTGCGGGCGCTCTCGGAGAGGATCGCGCGTACGCTCGGCAACGCGCTGGTGGCACCGGTGGTGGCCTACGTCCCGGAGGGCGGACTCGACCCGCCGACCGCGCACATGCGGTTTCCGGGCACAATCACGCTCCCGCAGGAGACCTTCCGCAAGATGCTCGAATACGCGGCGCGCAGCTTCAAGGCGAGCGGCTTTCGGGACGTCGTCTTATTAGGAGACCATGGCGGCTATCAGTCGGACGAGAAAGCGGTGGCGGATCGGCTCAACCGGGAATGGTCGGCGACGAACGTCCGCGTGCACGCCATCGACGAGTACTATCGGGCTGCCCAGACGGCCTTCGTGCAGGCGCTAAAGAGCCGCGGCTACCGGGATGAGGAGATCGGCACGCACGCCGGGCTCGCCGACACGTCGCTAATGCTCGCGGTCGATCCCCGGATGGTCCGACTCGATCGCTTGCGCCCGGAAGCCAAGATCGGGAGCAACGAGGGGGTGTCCGGCGATCCGCGCCGCGCAAGCGCCGAGCTGGGGCAGCTCGGCGTGGATGCGATCGTGGCGGAGACCGTGGCGGCCATCCGGAAGGCCGTCGCGCGGCGCTAGAAGTCGTCTTGCATTCAGTCGAAGCCTTAGGGAGAGATCTGTGCCACAGCAGTTGATTGGTCGTCGTCTACGCTTCGCGCTCGGCCTTGCTCTCGCTCTGAAGCTCGGTTGCTGGCCGCTCGGGGCCGCGGCGCAGGCTCCGGTCACGACCGTACCGGGGATGCCGCCGGTGCCGAATCCGGCCAATCTTTACAGCGAGACCACGTCGGACAAGCTCAGCCCCGCCGTCGCCGGTGCCCTGCCGCGCATCTACGTGCCCAACCGGCAGTCGAACGACGTGTCCGTCATCGACCCGGCGACGTTCACCGTGGTGGATCGTTTCCGCGTGGGACTCAACCCGCAGCACGTCGTCCCGTCGTGGGATCTCCAGACGCTATGGGTGACCAACAACGCCGAGGGGCGCACCGACGGCACGCTGACGCCCATCGACCCGAAGACCGGGAAGCGCGGCAAGGACATCGTCGTGGACGACCCGTACAACATGTACTTCACACCCGATGGGCGCTCCGCAATCGTCGTGGCCGAGGCGCGGAAGCGGCTCGACTTCCGCGATCCGCAGACGATGAAGCTGCAGGGCTCGCTCGCCGTCCCGGAGTGCCGTGGGATCAATCACGCCGACTTCTCGATCGACGGCCGCTACGCAATCTTCACGTGCGAGTTCAAAGGCATGCTCGCGAAGATCGACTTCGTCGACCGCAAGGTGCTCGGGTATCTCAAGCTCTCGAAGGGCGGCATGCCGCAGGACATCCGCGTCTCGCCCGACGGCAAGCTCTTCTACGTGGCCGACATGCACGCCGACGGCGTCCATGTAGTGGACGGCGACAAGTTCGTCGAGGTCGGTTTCATCCCGACCGGCCCGGGCACCCACGGCCTCTACCCGAGCCGCGACGGGACGAAGCTCTACGTCGCCAACCGCGGCTCGCACCAGGTCTACGGGCCCCCGCACGGCAAGGGCAGCGTGTCGGTCATCGACTTCGCCACCGGCAAGGTCGTCGCGACCTGGCCGATCCCCGGCGGCGGCAGCCCCGACATGGGCAACGTGAGCATCGACGGCAAGCTGCTGTGGCTCTCGGGCCGATTCGACGACGTCGTCTACGCGATCGACACGACGACCGGCGAGGTGAAGAGCATCAAGGTCGGCAGGGAGCCGCACGGCCTCACCGTCTGGCCCCAGCCGGGCCGCTACTCGCTTGGCCATACCGGAAACATGCGCTAGCGCCGAAGCGACCGGATTCACGATGCGGACCGCCTGCGCGCGGCGCCGCCGAGGGGGACTCGCCAGCAAGACCGTCACAAAAGGAGGCGGAAATGTCACAACGGTTGCCGGGTTCACGCGAAGAAGACGCTTGGTTGTCTGACCGCCAGTTCTCGCTCCTCGAGCGGGCCGACGAGGCCGACGCGCTGCGCTCGCCGATTCCAACCCAGGTCGTGTCCAACGGCGAGTACCTGCCGTTTCCGCAGACCTTGCAGCAGCGCGCGGTCGAGGCGCGAATCGCCGAGCTCGCGGGTGACGCGAGCAAGCGACTGGGGATGAGCCGGCGGCGATTCCTCGCGTCCTCCGGCGGCATGGCCGCCGCGTTCATCGCGATGAACGAGGTCTTCGGCCGCTTCTTCGAAGTGAGCCCGATCGAGCTGTTCGAGCCCGCCCACGCGGCCGACGCCGTCCCGCGGGATCTCTTCGTGTTCGACGACCAACTGCACATGATCCGCCAGACGTACAACGGTCCGCTCGGGCTGCGTTCGATCGCGCAGGGCGGGGGCGCAGCGTCGTCCGCCGCCGGATTCGAGAAGAACCCCTTCAACACCGACGGCCTGCCCGACGAGCTCGGGCGCCCGTGGGCGGCATGGAACCCGGCGCTCGGCCAGACGCCGATCACCGGCTCGAACTTTCACCTCGTCCAGTTCGTCAAGGACGTCTACCTGGACAGCCAGGTGGCGGTCGCGATCCTCAGCAACGCCCCGCTCGGGCTGTTCGAGCCGCCCGGCGGCGAGAAGCCGCGCGTGCCGAACAGCGTGGAAGAGTCGCTGACGGCGATGAACCTGACCGGCTACCAGACCGCCGCGGTCCGGGATTTCGTGAACAACATCGCCGGCTCCACGCGCCTCCTCGCGCACGGTCAGGTCTTCCCGGGCAAGCAGAACCTCGGCTTCATGCAGCAGCAGATCGACCAGTTCCATCCCGACTCGTGGAAGGGCTACAACATCGCCTACACCGCCAAGCTCGATGACAGCCCGGCGAGCGCGCTGCAGCAGTGGCGACTCGATGACGAACAGGTCGCCTATCCGACCTACGAGCTGATCAAGAAGAACCGCCAGGAGCTGAAAGCGCATCCGGGGTTCTTCAACATCTGCATCCACAAGGGGCTCGCACCCGCCGCGCCCGACACGCCCGAGCAGGGCAGCCCGACCGATTTGCCGAAGGCGTCCCGCGACTGGCCAGAGTTCAACTTCATCATCTACCACGCGTGCTTCGGGCCGCGCTTTTTCAATCACGAGTCGCTGGAGGCGATCCGGTCCGGAAAGCTGCGCAACGGCGTCCCGGACATCCGCTGGCTCACCGAGTTCGCCCAGATCTCGGCGCCGCTCAAGAACGTCTACGCGGAGATCGGCACGACTTTCGCCTCGTGCGTCGTGACCTTCCCGACGGTCTGCGCGCACATGCTTGGACAGCTGATGAAGTACATCGGCTCGCGCCGGATCGTGTTCGGCTCGGACTCGGTGTGGTACGGCGCGCCGCAATGGCAGATCGAGGCGTTCTGGCGGTTCCAGATCCCGCAGAACATCGCGAAGAAGTACGGTTATCCGCAGCTCACCGCGGAGGACAAGCGGCGGATCCTCGGCTTGAACTCGGCCGCGCTCTACAAGCTGCCAACGCAGGGCCGCATCGCGCCGGCGGGGCCGTACAAGCCCGTGCCCAAGGACTTCGAGGCGCGCATCCCCGACAGCCTCAAGGCGACGCTCAACTACCCGGGCTTCTCCAAGCCCGGCAGCGACCGGGGCGCGCTCGGCGGGTACACCGTCCCGCAGGACAAGCTTGCCGCACTCCGCGCCGACTACCTCGCGGCCGGCGGGCACCCGAGCAACCGGCGCTACGGATGGGTCCGGCGATCGTGATAAAGGTCTTTCGCGTCGAGTACCCGATCCTCTTCTCGCATTGCGACCCGGCCGGCATCGTCTACTTCCCGCGCCTTTTCGACCTCCTCCATCGCGCGATGGAGGACTGGTTCACGTTCGGCCTCGGCGAGCGCTTCGCCGACTTCATCATGGTGAAGAAGCTCGGCGTCCCGGCGGTCGGAACGAAGGTGGACTTCGTGAGCCCGGCCCGCTTCGGCGATCAGCTGAAGATCGAGTTACGCGTCCTGCGACTCGGCCGCGCCTCCATCGAGCTCGGGATCGATGCGTTCGTCGCCGACCGGCCGTGCTTCAAAGCGCAGCACACAATCTGCTGTTTTTCACACGAGACCTACAAGGCCGTGCCGATCCCGGAGGAGCTCCGGAAGAGGATGGAGGCGTACGTCGTGAAGCGGCCGTAGGGCGCGCCGCTAGCCGTCGGACACCGTCTCGAAGTCGGCGGGCATGACGATCTCGAGCAGCTCGAGATCGTCCGAGTGGTCGAGCTCGGTATGGCGGATGCCGGGCGCCTGATGGATGCAGGTCCCCGGCACGAGCGTGACCTCGCCGACGCCCTCGTAATCGAACTTGATCCAGCCCTTCAGGCAGTAGACGAGCTGGAACTCCACGTCGTGATGGTGGCGTCCCCCGGTCACCGGCTCGCCCGGGCGGGCGCGGATCACGTGCGCGACGACCTTCCCGTCGGTCGACTCCCGCACGCCGAGGTCGCGGTACTCGAAGAACCCGCGCAGGCCGTCGGCCTTGAAGGTGGAGTCGCGGAGATGGCTGACCGAGAATTTCATCGCGTTCTCCTTTGCGCGCGTCGCGCTACCCCCAGATCGCGCGCGAGGCGTCGACCACGAGCTGCAGCTTGGCGCGCATGTCGGCCTCGGTGAGCGGGTTGCCGCCCACCGAGCTCGCGAAACCGCACTGCGGGCTGATCGCGAGCCGCGCACCGTCGACGTATTTCGCGGCCTGATCCGCGCGCCGCTTGAGGGCGTCGAGCGACTCGAGCGCGGGTACCTTGGAGCTGATCATCCCGAGCACGACGCCCTTTTCCCTCGGCAGGAACCGCAGCGGCGCGAAGTCCCCCGCGCGCGGCGTATCGTACTCGAGCAGGAAGTGGTTGACGTTCGCGCGCTGGAAGAGCTTCTCCGCGACCGAGTCGTACCCGCCCTCGGCGAGGTACTGGCCCTTGAAGTTGCCGCGGCACATGTGCACGCCGATCACCATGCCGGCAGGCCGTTTGGCGACCGCCTGGTTGATCGCGTCGATGTACAGGTCCACGAGCTTCTCCGGATCCTGCCCGTCCGCCGTGATCCGCTCGCGCGCGGTTCCGTCGCACAGCACCGCGATCGCGACCTCGTCGAGCTGCACGTACTGCGCGCCCGCCGCGGCGAGGTCGGCGATCTCCTCCTGGTAGACCTTGGCGAGGTCGGCGAAGAACGCCGCGACGGTCTCGTACACGCCGGGGTCCGCGTAGTTGCGCCCGCGCCAGAAGTGCATCGTCGAAGGCGATGGCAACGTCACCTTTGCGACGCGGTCGCTGATCGCGCGGACGAAGGCGACCTCGTCGGTCGCGATCGGTTGCCGCCGGTGCACCTTTCCGCTCACGTGCGGAGCAGTGAAAGCGGTCTCGTGGCCATGCTCGTCGTGGAACTTGAACATCGCCTCCTTCACCGCGAGGCCGTCGGTGAGCTGCACGAAGCGCCCCCAGTACGAGCCGCGGCGGAACTCGCCGTCGTTCACGACGCCCAGGCCGATCTCCTCCTGCAGTCGTACGATGCCGCGGATCGCGTCGTCCTGGATCGCGCGGAAGTCGGCCTCGGTCGCCCTGCGAGCGAGCACATCCTGGAACGCGTGCCGCAGCTTCGCGGGCCGGAGCAGGCTGCCGATGTGGTCCGCGCGGAACGGCGGCCGTCCCGCGGGCGCGATCTCCATCCGAGACTCCTTTGCTGCGGCGGTCGTAGCGAAGCGCCGTTCCCCGGCGCGATCGTCGTTTGCTAGAATTTTGCCGCCTTCGGCGCGACAAGACAATCAGAACAGTCGGCCGCGATCACCACGAGGAGGAATCCGGCATGCCCGGCCGACCACCCGCCATCGCTTCAGCCAAGCGCTCCCCGTCAACGCCTGCGCGTCTTGCGAAGCGCGCTCGGCACGCGCGAGGAATGGCCGACGAAGCGCGAGCATGAAGCCCCCGTTCCACGTCGAGCACATCGGCAGCTTCGTGCGGCCGCCGCACCTGATCGAGGCGGCACGAGCGCACAAGGCCGGGAAGCTCGACGATCCCGGCTTCCGTGCCGTCCAGGACGAGTGCATCCGCGACGTCGTCCGCTTCCAGGAGTCGCTCGGCCTGCCGAGCGTGACTGACGGCGAGTTCCGCCGTCGCAGCTGGTCGGCGGGATTCATCGACGCGATCGAAGGCTTCGGTCTGCGCGACGGCACGCTCGGGTTTCGGAACGAGCGCGGGGTCCAGGGCGTGGCCGCCTCGCCGTACGCGCGGGCGCGGCTCCGGCGCAAGCACCGCATCGTCGCCGACGACTATCGTTTCCTGAAATCCGTCGTGAAGCACGGCGTGCCCAAGGTCACCATTGCGGCGCCGGATGTGATGCACTTCTTCCTCGGGCCGAAGGCCTTCGAGACCGGCGCCTACGCGGACCGCGAAGCGTTCTTCGGCGACCTCGCGCACATCTACCGCGACGAAATCGCCGACCTCGCGCAGGAAGGCTGCGACTACCTCCAGCTCGACGACACGGCGCTGCCATGCAACTGCGACCACCAGGCCCGCCGCGACGTCGCCGCGCGTGGCGAGAATGCGGACGAGCTCACCGAGCGCTATGCGCGCCTGATCAACGAATGCCTGGCGGGCAAGCCGGCCGGCATGACGGTCGCCATCCACCTCTGCCGCGGCAATCTCAAGGGGGCCTGGATGGCCGAGGGCGGCTACGAGCCGATCGCGGAGGCGCTCTTCAACCGGGTGAACGCCGATATCTACTGCCTCGAGTACGACTCGCCGCGCGCCGGGGACTTCGCGCCGCTGCGCTTCCTGCCGAAGGGGAAGACCGTCATTCTCGGCCTCGTCTCGACCAAGACGCCGGTGCTCGAGACCAAGGATGCCCTCAAGCGCCGAATCGCCGACGCCGCGACGCACGTGCCGCTCGAGCGGTTGGGCCTTTCTCCGCAATGCGGCTTCTCGAGCGGCGGCGGCAGCGGGCAGGTCGTGGGAGAGGACGACACGCGCCGCAAGCTCGATCTCGTCATGGAGGTCGCACGCGAGGTCTGGGGGTGACGACCGGGTTCGACGAGCTGGGTGCGAAGACCGCGCCGCAGCTACTCGCCGAGCGGGCACGCCTCACGCCCGATGTTGTCGCGTACCGCGCGAAGCATCTCGGCCTGTATCGCAGCCGCACCTGGGCGGAGTACGCCGCGCTCGTCGGACGCTGCGGCCTCGGCTTCCGCCGCCACGGGCTCGCGCACGGCGACCGGGTCGCGATCATGGGCGACGCCTGCGAGGAATGGATGCTGTGCGACCTCGGCGCGCAGGCCGCGGGCGCGGTCACCTATGGCATCTATCCGACCGCGTCGACGTCCGAGCTCGAGTACCAGTTGCGCGACGGCGGCGCGAGCTTCTTCGTCGCCGAGGACCAGGAGTACGTCGACAAGCTCCTGCCGATCGCGGCGCGACTGCCCGCGCTCAAGGCGATCGTCGTCATCGACGATTCGGCGATGTTCGCGTACGACCACCCGAAGCTCAGACGCTTCGCCGACTTCCTCGCGGAAGACGCCGACGGGCTCGGTGCGCTGGAGGCGATGGCGCGGGCACTGGATCCGAAGGCGCCGGCACTCATCGTGTACACCTCGGGCACGACGGGACATCCCAAGGGAGCGTTGATCGCCCACGGCAAGCACCTCGCTGCCGCGCGCACTTTCGTCGAGCACTATCCGACTCTCGCCACGCACAGCCACCGCACCGTCGTGTTTCTGCCGCTGTGCCACCTCCACGGGCGCGACATCGCGATCACGCTCCCGCTGGTCTCGAAACTCGTTCCGCATCTCGGAGAGGACATCGCAGACCTGCCGCAGACGCTGTTCGAGGTGGCCCCGACGGTGCTCTTCGCGGTGCCGCGTTACCTTCAGAAGTTCGCCTCGCAGGTCCTCGTCGGCATCGCCAGCACCTCGGCGCTCAAGCGCGCGGCGTACGACGCCGCGATGCGTGTCGGCCGCCGCGAGGTGCGCAGGCGCTGGGCGGGGCGCGCGCGCCCTTCGCTCGGCTACCGCCTGGCGCGGCTACTCGTCTTCCGACCGCTGCTCAACAAGCTCGGCCTCGACCAGCTCGAGCTCGCGCTCTCGGGCGGCGCGCCGCTCCCGGGCGCGACCGCGGCGCTGTGGCAGATCTGGGGCGTGAACCTCTGCGAGATCTACGGCCAGACCGAGGAGGCCGGGGCGATCGTCACCGGCCAGAAGGGCCCCTTCCCTCGGCCGGGCAATGTCGGCACGGTCGTCGGCGGCTGGGAGCTCGAGCTCGGTCCGGACAACGAGATCCTGATTCGCGGTCAGCACATGATCGAGGGTTACTGGAACCGACCCGAAGCGACCCGCGAGCTCTTCACGGCGCAGGGTTGGTTGCGCACGGGAGATGTGGGCGAGCTGGAGCAAGGCATGCTGCGGATCGTCGACCGCGCGCGCGACTTCATCGTCACCTCGGGCGGCAAGACGCTTTCGCCGTCGTTCATCGAGAACTTGCTTCGCGCGAGCCCGTACCTCGCCGAGGCGATGGTGATCGGGCACGGCCGGAAGTACCTTACCGCGCTCGTCGAGATCGACTTCGATACCGTCGCGGAGTGGGCGCGCGGCCGGAACGTGCCCTACACCGGCTTCACGAGCCTCGCGCGGCATCCGGAAGTCGAGCGGCTGATCGCTGGCGAGGTCGCGCGCGCCAATCTGGACCTCGCGCGCGTCGAGCAGGTGAAGGCGTTCCGCATCCTGCCCAAGGCGCTCGATCCCGAGGAGGACGGCGAGCCGGTGACGCCGACGCGCAAGCTAAAGCGCTCGCTCATGCTCGAGCGCTTCAGGGATCTGGTCGAATCCATGTACGACGACCGCGAGGAGCGGCTGGTCACCGCCGGCGCCGGCGACGTCTTGGCGGGACGCTAAACTTCGACACGTCCAAGGAGGAGGAGACCATGAAGGGAGCCCTATTACCGGCCGCGGTGGTCGCGACCGGCGCGCTGTTCCTGCCCGTCCCGGGCGGCGCGCAGGAGGCGTACGTCGTCGGCATCTCCGCGGCAATGACGGGGCCGTCTGCCGTGAACTACGCGCCGATCGTCGAGGGGATGCAGCTCTACCTCGAACACGTGAACGCCAAGGGCGGCATCAACGGCAAACCGGTGCGGCTGATCGTGCAGGACGACCAGGGCGAGCCTTCGCGGGCAGCCGCCAACGCGAAGAAGCTGATCGCCCAGGACAAGGTGCTGGTGCTCATGAATGCGAGCCT
>Ga0126369_10003214_pt1 | contig 11793 bp, 11 predicted proteins | sample PanSoiMetaPlot_1_FD_109646 | JGI IMG/M metagenome (GOLD analysis project Ga0126369, IMG submission 109646) | Tropical forest soil microbial communities from Panama - MetaG Plot_1 | ecosystem: Environmental > Terrestrial > Soil > Tropical forest > Bulk soil | place: Panama | collected 2016-02-17 | reverse complement strand
TGGACGCTTGCGACGGCGGCGCTCGGCGGCATCTTCGGCCTTTCCTTGCTGTTCATAACGATGGCTTACAATCATCCGTTTTCCACCAACGCACGCATCTACTTCACCGTTACGCCGATACTGCCTTCCGTTCGAGGCCGCGTGATCGAGGTACCGATCGAGGACCGTACCAACCGACACCTCGAAGCCGGAGAAGTCCTCTTCAAGATCGATCCCAAGCCTTACGAATATGTCGTCGAGGAAAAGCGGGCGGGGCTGGCGGACGCGGAGGCCAACGTCGCCCAACTCAAGGCGTCAGTTGACCAGGCCACGGCGGCGACCGCAAAAGCGAATGCGCAACTGCAACTCGCGCAGGAAAACTACGACCGACAGTCTGAGTTATTCAAGAAGAACGTTGTCGCGCAGGCCACGCTCGACGTCGCAACACGCAATCTGGATGCGGCAAAACAGGCGACGGCGGAGGTTGTTGCAGCGGAGGATCGGGCGCGGCAAGCGTATGGCGCGACAGTTGACGGTGAACACTCCGTCATCGTGCGCCTGCGCAATGAGCTTGCGGATGCTCAATACGATCTGGACCAGACCGTTGTTCGCGCTCCTACAGGCGGCTTTGTCACCGAACTGGCACTTCGGCCGGGCGTGTATGTGGTCCCGGCGCCGTTCCGTCCTGCGATGATTTTTGTCAACGACAGCCAAAAGGACCGGGCTTTGGCAGCGGCGTTCCAGCAGAACGCCCTGCAGCGCGTTCGGGCCGGCGATGAGGCCGAAGTTCTGTTCAAGGGCATACCGGGTCGCGTCTTCAAGGCCAGGGTACGCCTGGTCATCGATGCGATTGCCGCCGGCCAGCTTCAAAGCACGGGCACGCTGGTGAATGTCGGGGGGGCGCTGCCGGGAGACCGGGCTTTGGCCGTCCTTGATCTCGTCGATGACATGTCCGGTTACCAGGTGCCGCTCGGTTCAGCCGGAGAAGCCGCCATCTATACCGAGCATTTTCGCGAGCTTTCATTGCTGCGGAAAATTCTTTTGCGCATGCGCAGCTGGCAGAATTACATCTTCCTCGAAGGGATTTAGAAAGCGCCTCCCGCTGTTCGGTCAGCTCGCTTCAGGTTATTGGCAGTGCTCGGGAGACCGCAAGGTTCAGCCGTTAGGGCGAAAGGCAGCATGGCACTATGGATGACCTGTCGAGAATTCGGATTGATGGTGCGAGGCTGCCGATCTGGCTTCGCATCGCGGTCGTGCTGGCCCTGGCACTGTTGGCTGCGGGCGCAGGCCTGTTGGCGTACCGCTGGTACGTTCGGCCGGTGACCCTGTCGATTGCCGTCGGGTCGTTCGATGGCGAAGCGCCCAAAATCGTATCGGCGCTCGCGAGCAGGCTCGCCGTCAATAACGCGCCGGTTCGGCTAAAGGTGGTTGAGACCAGTGGCCCGATTGAATCCGCGGAGGCGTTTTCGTCCGGAAAGACGGACCTTGCCGTCGTCCGTGGAGATGTCGGCGACCTTTCTCAGGCGCAAGCTATCGTCGTCCTGGCACAGGTCGTTGTACTGCTTGTCGCGCCGCCGGGATCGGCGATTGCGGACATGGCCGGCCTGAAGCGAATGACGGTTGGGGTGGTTGCAGCCGACACCAATCAGAAGATCATCAGTGTGTTGACAAAGGCATATGACCTTGATCGGGCCAACGTAACATTCAAAGGCCTTGCGCTGGACCAGGTTCGCCGAGCTCTAGAAACCAAAGAGGTGCGTGCCGTTCTTTTTTTCATGCCGCTGACCGAGAAGTACCTGTCGCTGGTACGGGGACTATTCCCGCAGAACGCGAAGACTGCGCCGGTCCTGATCCCGATCGAGAACGCGGGGCAATCGCCGAGAAGGAGCGTGCTTACGAGAGCTTCGACATTCCGAAGGGGACGTTGCGCGGATCGCCTCCCGTTCCGGAAGATGATGTGACCACGCTGCAGGTTTCTTTCTACCTGGTTGGCAAGAAGAGTTTGAACAACGATATGATTGCCGGATTCACTCAGGCCATTACCAGCGCTCGCAGAGACGTCTTGGCAGAATCCCCGATCCTCGCTCAGTTCAAGGCGCCGGATACTGACGCTGGCGCCTATCTTCCCGTTCATCCGGGCGCCGCAGAATTCTACAATGGCAATCAGCTGACTTTCCTGGACAAGTGGAGCAACGCCATCTTTCTGGCGCCGATGGCGCTTGGCGCGCTTGCCACAGTCGTCGCTGCGGCCTGGCAATTTCTTCGATCTGGCGATCTCAAGCCGAGGGAACCCGCCCTGGATGCACTCTATGCATTGGGGCGAAGAATAAGGCGCGCCGAAAATGAAGCGGAATTATTGGAAATCGAGAATCAGATCGACGAGGTTTTGCGCGCGCAGCGCGCCAGAACAAACGAGGACGAATACGCCCTTGATACGGCCACCCTCAATGTCGCGGCTCATCGCCTTGAGAACCTGATACATGATCGCAGGGCGGCGCTGGCTGCGCCAGGCTTCAAGGAGGCGTGAGGGAAAATTCGCGTGGTAGAGCTTGCATCAAAGATCATTCGTATTGTCGTGGCGGGGGAGCTTCGGTCCTAATATTTCTCGGCGACGAACTTCATTCCGCGCAAGGGCGCCTGGTCATTGTAGTGGCCCTTGTCGGAACGCTTAGGCAGCTTGACCTTGTCGCGTGAGACCTTTTTGTAGGGAATCCTCTCGAGGATATGGGAAATGCAGTTTAGCCGCGCGCGCCGCTTGTCGTCGGAGCGGATCAGGCGCCACGGCGTATGCTTGGTGTCGGTGGCCTTCAGCATCATGTCACGAGCCCGCGAGAATTCGTACCAACGACGGAAGGATTCCGTATCCATCGGACTGAGTTTCCATTGCCGCATCGGATCCTCGATGCGGGCCTCGAAACGCCGTTGCTGCTCCTCCTGGCCGACTTCGAGCCAAAGCTTGATCAGGATGATGCCACCGTCGACGGCGTACTTCTCGACCTGCGGACACAGTTCCAGAAAGCGCTTGTGCTGTTCGGGCGTACAAAAGCCCATGACGTATTCCACGCCGGCACGGTTGTACCAGCTGCGATCGAAGATCACGATCTCGCCGCCCGCCGGGAATTGTTCGATGTAACGCTGCATGAACATCTGGGTCTTCTGCCGGTCGGAGGGCGCGGGCAGGGCCACCACGCGAAACACGCGCGGGCTTACCTTCTCCGTGATCGCCTTGATGGTGCCGCCCTTGCCGGCGGCATCGCGGCCTTCGAAGACAATGATGACCCGCAGCTTCTTCTCCTTGACCCACTCCTGCAAGTGACAAAGCTGAACCTGAAGCTTGCGCAATTGCTTTTCATAATCCTTTCGCTTCATCCTGGATGAAGCCCCGCCGTCCTTTGCCATTTTGCTGTACTCGCTCCCTTTAATCACCCCAGGCTATCACGATGCTGACGTCCCCCGGCAAATCACCGGGGAAATCGACAATTTGATAGAGGAGGCGATAGCCGCGGGGTTTCAGGTAGTCGGACCAAAGTTGGTAGATTTCGCCCGGGATTCCCGTCAACGTCCTTTCCCAGCCCGCCTCTTGCCGGCTGATGGCGCGGCCGCGATCGGTGCAGAGCGAGCTGGGAAACCGGTAGACCTGCACCTCGCTCAGGCCGTTTCGAACCGCTCGCTGGATGACGTCTGCGGCAAGCTTGATCTTTTCGTCCTCGGAAGGCTTGGACGCCTTTCCCAGGCTCTCGATCAATGCCCGTTTCTCGGCTTCGGCGGCGGCCAGCTTCTGCGCGTATCGTTCGGCCTTTTCCGCATCATTGATCGCCGCTTGCCGCTGGATCTCCTTCGCCGGCGGCAACAGGTCGTCGATGTTTACGGGCATGGCAGGTCCTTCCTCATTGACCATTCGCCGGGCTTTTGCATCAATGCTAGGGCCGGGGGGGAACCATTCCCTTTGATCCAGATCAAGCGCCGGCGTGGGTGCCGATTGCACCGTCGGCACTGCGGCGCAGCCGTCGGGGAGGACCATTCATTGACCGATCAGCTTCATCCACTGACGCCTCATCACCTGCCGTTCTATATCGTCAAACCGGGCGAGACCGATGTCCTGATGATCGCGACGGGCATCTTCCTGGTCCTCACCGTGCTTGGTGTCGGCAACGTCTACCTGCGGCTGCACTCGCTGCCGGAGCGGATGGCGCACAAGTCGCAGAAGCTCCAGTTCGAGCTCGTTGCTGTCCTCGGCCTGATCGCGCTCTTCACCCACATGCACATCTTCTGGATCGCGGGGCTCTTGCTGGCCTTGGTCGACCTGCCGGATTTCTCGACGCCGTTGGGCCGAATCGCCGGATCGGTCGAGAAGATTGCCGACAGCGCTGATGACGCCGCCGAGGTGACATCGACTGCGCGTGATCGAACCGGCAGTAGTCCAGCCGAGCCGAGCACCCCGAAGAAGGAGGTCAGCCATGTTTGAGCTGATGCTGTGCTCGATGTTCACGCTGCTGCCGGACTATCTGTACCGCCGCTACGGTCAGGGAAAGCGCATTGGCAAGGAGATCACGCTGTTCTCGATGTGGTACGAGCTCCGCTGGGGCATCGTCGGATGCGTGATGTTGACCATCGGGCTGATCACCACGATCTTCTACTACCATCCGTCGACCTCGTCCGCGGCGCTGTTCTTCAGGACGGTGCCGATCCTTCCCGAGGGGTCGGGACGCGTCGCCGAGGTCAAGGTGGACTACAGCGCGCCGGTCAAGAAGGGCGACGTGCTGTTCACACTCGACAGCTCGAAGCAACGGGCGGCGTTGGAGACCGCGAAACTCAAGGTCGCCGAGGTCGATGCCCAACTGGTTTCCGCCAAGGTCGACATCGCCAAGGCGGAAGCCCAGAGCCAGCAGGCCAACGCCGACCTGAAGCAGGCGAAGGATGAGTTGGACGTGAAGAGCGAGTTGCAGCGGCGCAATCCCGGCATCGTGCCGCAGCGTGACATCGAGAAACTGCAGGTGCTGGTCGATGGACGGCAGGCGGCCCTCGATGCCGCAAGCGCTGCAAAACAATCGGAAGAAGTGCAGGTGACGACGCTCTTGCCCGCGGCAAGGGCCAGCGCCGAAGCCGCCCTCGACCAGGCCCAGGTCGATCTCGACAAGACCGTCATTCGGGCCGGCGTCGATGGACGCGTGGAGCAGTTCTTTCTTCGGCCGGGCGACGTCGTCAACCCGCTGATGCGCCCCGCCGGCATATTGGTTCCCGAGGGTGCGGGCCAGCGCGCGCTGCAGGCCGGCTTCGGTCAGATCGAGGCACAGGTCCTCAAGCCGGGAATGGTCGCCGAGGCGGCGTGTGTATCCACGCCGTGGAGGGTCATTCCCATGGTCATCACCGGTGTCCAGGATTATATCGCGGCCGGCCAATTTCGCGGCGGCGAGCAATTGATCGATCCCAGCACCGTCAAACCCGGAACCATCGTGGCCTTCCTCGAACCCATCGAGAAGAACGGCCTTGCCGATGTGACCGCCGGCAGCAGTTGCATCGTCAACGCCTATACCAGCAATCACGACGTCATTGAATCAAAGGACACCGGCGCTTTCCATGGTTTTGTCCTGCATGCGATCGATACCGTGGGACTGGTGCACGCGTTGCTGCTGCGGATCCAGGCGCTGCTGTTGCCGATCAAGACGTTGGTGCTGAGCGGCCACTGATATCTGTTGTCTTTGGGGGCGATACATGACTGTCCTTCGTAAGGCGGCCCTGTGGGTCGCCATGATTGTGGCTGTGGCTCTTCCGGAGAGTGCCCGCGCTTTCGATCTCACCGGCGCATGGGCTTCGGCGAGCGAGCTGTGCGACCGCGTCTTCGTCAAGAAGGGAAACGCGGTCGACTTCGCCGAGCTCTCGGACCTCTTCGGCTCGGGCTTCATCGTCAACGGCAAGGCGATCAGGGGGAAGAGCGCGAAATGCAACATCAAGTCGTCGAAGCAGGACGGCGATCTTACGACCATCTCGGCGAGCTGCGCGACGTCGATCATGACCGGCAACTATCAGTTTAGTTACAAGGCAGTCGATGACAACACGATCGTCCGGTCGTTTCCTGACATCAAGGACATGACGCTGAGATATTTCCGCTGCTCGCTCTGAAGTCCGGGCAGGCCGGCCGGCGGCTGGGGCACGGGGACGTTGATCTGGATCAATACCTGCTGAAACGTGCCGGCGACTCTCAGGCGGGGAAACTCCCAAAGCGAGGCACGTATTGTCGAAGAGCACGGGCAGCCAGACCGCCGTCAAGTCGGAGGTGCTGCTTTTCCCGCAACCGGCGTTGCAACTCATCTACGACACCGCCCCGATCGGCCTTGCCTGCCTGTCGCCGGATTGCCGCTATCTTCAGATCAACCAGCGCCTGACCGAGATATGCGGTATCTCCGTTGAGGACCATCTCGGCCGGTCGGTCAGGGATTGCGTGCCGGCGCTTGCCGACTCGGTCGAACAGATCGTCCGCTCGATTCTGGAGACGGGGGAGCCCGTCACCGGCATCGAGGTGGCCGGTCAGCGCGCTGACCAACCCGAGGAACGCTCCTGGATCACCTACTGGCATCCGCTGCGTGCGCCGAGCGGCGAAATCGTCGCGGTCAACGTTGCCGCAGAAGAGATCACGGCCCGCAAGCGCAGCGAGCAGGAGATGCGCCGCGCGCGGGAGGCGGCGGAGCAGGCGCTGGAGAATTTGCGCGAAACCCAGGCCTCGCTGGTCGAGGCCGAGAAGCTCGCCGCACTCGGCCGGCTGGTTTCCGGTGTCGCGCACGAGATCAACAATCCGGTCGGCAGCAGCCTGACGGTGGCTTCTTCATTGCAGGGACGATGCGAGGTTTTCGCCGCCGAGGTCGCACGGGGCGAGGTCAGGCGATCGAGCCTCAACGACTTCATCGACGCGGTCACGAGGGCCTCAACCCAACTCGTGGCCAATCTCAATCGCGCATCCGATCTCGTTCAGTCGTTCAAACAGGTGGCGACAGATCGCAGCCGTCTTGAACGGCGGTCCTTCGATCTCTGCGATTTGACCGATCAGGTCCTGGTTGGCCTGCGGCCGGAGCTGAGGAGGCGTAGCCTCGTGCTGAGGCTGGATTGCCAGCCAGGTCTTGCGATGGACAGCCTGCCGGGGCCGTATGGACTGGTGCTCACGAACCTCGTGCACAACTCGATCGTCCACGCCTTTCCCGATCACCGGACGGGGACCGTCACCGTCAAGGCCGCGGGATTTGGCACCGATGGCGTCGAGATCAAAGTTTCCGACGATGGTTGCGGCATGAGCCCCGAGGTCCGGAGGCAAGCCTTCGATCCCTTCTTCACCACCCGCCGTCATGACGGTGCAACCGGTCTGGGGTTGCATATCGTCCACAGCATGGTGGTCGATCAGCTCGAGGGACGGCTATCGCTTGCGAGCGAGCCGGACAAGGGGACGACCGTGCGCCTGGTCTTGCCGCGATCGACCCGCCGCGAGCCCGCATAGGGCGTCGAAGTCGTCAAGGCGCGCGACAGGCCTTGATCTCGATCAAAAGCCTCGGCTTCCCGCCATTGTTGGCTGCGATGACCTGCCTTGAGGGAGAGATGCATGCTGCATTACGGAAGAACGCTCCTGGCGCTGGCGATGCTGGCCGCGACACCCGTCGGCGCGGCCGCGCAACAGCCCGCGGCAACACCACCGGCAGCCTCGCAGCCGGAGCAGACACTTCTGAAGCCCGAGCAGCTCGAGGCCCTGGTCGCGCCGATTGCGCTCTATCCAGATGCGTTGCTTGTCAACATGCTCGCGGCGGCAACCTATCCGCTCGAGGTCGTGGAAGCCGATCGCTTCGTCAAGGAGAAGAAGAACCTCAAGGGTGATGCGCTCAAGGCGGAAGTCGACAAGAAGGGCTGGGACGACAGCGTGAAGGCGTTGACGGCCACGCCCTCCGTGCTCGATACGATGAGCGACAAGCTCGACTGGACCAAGAGCCTTGGCGACGCCATGCTCGCCCAGCAGTCCGATCTGATGGATGCGATCCAGCGTCTGCGCGAAAAGGCGCGAGGCAACAACAAGCTTTCGACCACCAAGCAGCAGAAAGTCACGGTCAAGCAGCAGGAAGGCAAACAGGCGATCGTGATCGAGCAAGTCAATCCGAACGAGATGTATGTTCCCTATTATGAGCCCGCGGCGGTGTACGGTGCCTGGCCCTATGCGGATTATCCGCCTTATTACTTCGGGTATCCGTCCTATATCGGCGCCGGCGCAATCGCGGCGGGTATTGCCTTCGGGACTGCCTGGGCGATCGGCCGCTGGGGCAATTACTGGGGTGGCGGCTGCAACTGGGGCAACCGCAACGTTTACGTCAATCACCGCACCACCAACGTCTGGAACCACAATCCGGCGCACCGGCAGGGCGTCCGCTACAACAACGCGAACGTTGCGCAGCGCTTCGGCAATAACAGTGCGCGCGCCGGCGTCGCCGATCGGAGGGATTTCCGCGGCAAGGGCGGCCAGCAGGTGCTCAATCCCGGCAATCGTGCGGGCGACCGCACGGGTGATCGTGCCGGTGACCGCGGTGGTGATCGTGTTGGCGACCGTGGCGGCGACCGCGCCGGTAATCGCGGCGACAAGGGCGGTGGCAACCGGGCCAATACGGCGGATCGAGGCGGAAACCGCGGCAATGCGGGCAACCGGGCCAGGCAAGGTGGCGGAGCCAATCGTCCCGCCGCGGCGAACCGCGCCCGAGGCGGCGCGCGTGGCGGCGGCCTGAACGTCTCGTCAGGCCGGGCCGCCGGTGCTGCCTCGGCGCGTGGCAGGGCAAGCTTTGCCAGTGCCGGCGGTGGCGGATACCGCGGCGGCGGAGGCGGTGGCTTCCGCGGTGGCGGCGGTGGTGGTGGTTTCCGTGGTGGCGGAGGAGGCGGACGTGGTGGCGGGGGTGGCCGGCGCTCCGACATCGCGCTGAAGCACGACGTCGTGCTGCTCGGCCGTCTCGACAATGGCCTCGGCTTCTATCGCTTCAGCTATAACGGCAGCCGCAAGGCGTTAGTCGGTGTCATGGCGCAGGAAGTGCAGGCCGTCATGCCCGACGCAGTGACGCGCGGCCGCGACGGGTACCTGCGCGTCTACTACGACAAGCTCGGCGTGAAATTCCAGACTTACAAGGACTGGCTCGCCGGCGGCGCGCAGATCCCCACGCGATCAAGGACATGACCATGAAGCGATCTCTCGTGACTCGATCGGCTCATATCCGGCACGTTGGCCTCGCCACGCTCGCGGGTCTCTGCCTTGCGATGTCGCAGGCCACGGCCCAGCAATCCTACAAGAGTCCGGACGAGGCCGCCGCGGCGCTGGCAGCCGCGGTGAAGTCCGGCGCGAAGCCGGATATGCTGAAGGTGCTCGGCGCCGACGGCGAGGATATCGTCTCCTCCGGCGATGACGTCGCCGACGCCGACGCGCGCAGCAAGTTCACTTCGGCCTACGACACCAGGCATTCGGTGAAGGTCGACGGCAAGAAGGCCTCGCTGATCGTCGGCCCCGACGATTTCCCGTTCCCGATTCCTCTGGTCCAGACCAAGACCGGCTGGGAGTTCGATACCGACGAGGGCCGGCAGGAAATCCTGTTCCGGCGCATCGGGCGCAACGAGCTCGACACCATCCAGACCTGTCTGGCCTTTGTCGATGCCGAGAACGAATATGCCGACAAGGATCACGGCGACGGCGTCGGCGCCTATGCGCAGCGGATCGTCTCCACTCCGGGCAAGCAGGACGGCCTGTACTGGAAGTCCGACAGCAACGACAGCCCGCTCGGCGCGCTCGCGGCCGAAGCGTCGGCGGAAGGCTACAAGGCAGGCGGCGAGCCGCAGCCCTATCACGGCTACTACTATCGCATTCTCACCGGGCAGGGGCAGAGCGCACCGGGTGGTTCGCTCAGCTATGTCATCAAGGGCAAGATGATTGGTGGGTTTGCGCTGGTCGCCTGGCCTGCCGACTACGGCAACTCGGGCGTGATGAGCTTCATCGTCAGTCACGCCGGGACGGTCTACCAGAAGGATCTGGGCAAGGATACCGAAGCGATCGCCAAACGCATGATGTGGTTCGATCCGGACCGTAGCTGGACCAAGGTGGAGGCGTCGAAGCCGTAGGGCTCGCCACGTTCCAGACTTCCCCCGAGGACTTCGGCGGCGAAGCAGGAGTTGCTGTATTTCGGGCGCGCCCCTGACCAAAGCGCCCATGCGTACACGTCCTGACCAGCCGTCAAAACGTCTCGGTAATCTTGCTTAGGCGAGGGGGGCGATCCGGGTCAAATCCACAAGCACGCGCCGTCTGCTCGATCATCCGATAGGCGGGAACGAGCATGGTGATCGGGTCTGTGGCGGGGTCATCCTCGGCCAGCCAGGGCAGCGAGCTATGCGGTCCACCGCATAGATGCACCGCGATCTTTTGCTCGCGCAATTCTTCAGCCAACGCGTCCACCGAAGCTGCCGTTTCATCCCTGAGGCGCATCATGACGACCGGCGTGCGCGATGACAACGCGGCCCGCGGCCCATGCTGCAGCTCGGCGGCGCTCAGACCAATGGAGGGCAGGCGCAGGATTTCCGAAAGTTTGAGCGCGATCTCCCGAGCTGACCCCAGGCCAAGACCCCGCGCCGCCACGAACACAGCTGACGCCTTGGTAAGATCACCGGCAATCTCCGACCAGTCGAGCGCCAGCGATTGGCGCAGCCGCTCGGGCAGCTCGTCGAGGGCGCACTGCAGCGCACGATCCTCCGCCAGCTCGGCAACAAGTCCGGCGCCGGCGGCCATCGAGCCGATCACGGTCTTGGTTGCCGCGACCGAGTGCTCTTGACCGGCTTCGATCGGAACGACGAACTCCGCTTCGTCGGCCACTGGCGACGACGTCGCATTGACGATGGCGATGGTGCGTGCGCCGGCGGCGCGCGCCGACCTGGTCGCGGCGACAAGATCGGGGCTGCGCCCGGATTGCGAAATCACGATGAACAGCGCATGGCGCAGCATCAGGGGGGTACGAAATGCCGTGATCACGGAAGGAGCGCTGGCTGAAACGGGAAGGCGAAGGCGCGTCTCGACAAGGTATCTCAAGAAAACCCCGGCGTGCCCGGAGCTTCCGCGGCCGCATACGACGCACAAGGGGGCGGAGCGAATCTCAATTCGCCGTGCGATGTCGCGCGCGGCGGGGGAGTTACGAACGATTTTGGCGACCACATCCGCGCTTTCCCCGATTTCGCTTGCCATCGCGGATGTCGTCACGGCTTGACCGCTCCGTCTTGCGGGCGCGCCGCCGCTACCTTGGTGTGCCGATCACGACCGATGGCGAGCTCGGCAAACACCCGCCGAAGGTTGCCGTCACAGTTTTTCAGAATGGTCTCGGCATCAACCCTGCCGACACCTAGCGCCAGAAGGACCGCCTTCTTGATGTCTCCGTCGGCTTGATCAAGCGAGCGTGCCGCGTGCGACGGATCACAGAGCGCGATTTGCGCTACCATGGCTTCGGCGCGCCGCTTCAGCTTGGCGTTAGTCGGCTGCATGTTCACCATCATGCCGCGATACACCCGGCCAAGGCGCAGCATGATGCCTGAGGAGATCAGGTTGAGCACAACCTTCTGCGCGGTGCCCGCCTTCATCCGCGTGGAGCCGGCGATCAGCTCGGGGCCGGTCTCGATCAAAATCGGAAACCTTGCCGATGTCAGCAGCGGGGTGCCCGGATTGTTGGCGACACCGATCGTCACTGCACCGAAAGAGCCTGCTTGCTGCAGCGCTGCGACCGTGAATGGCGTTGTCCCGCTGGCGGCAACGGCGATCACCACATCGTTCGGCGT
>Ga0126369_10003213_pt1 | contig 11793 bp, 14 predicted proteins | sample PanSoiMetaPlot_1_FD_109646 | JGI IMG/M metagenome (GOLD analysis project Ga0126369, IMG submission 109646) | Tropical forest soil microbial communities from Panama - MetaG Plot_1 | ecosystem: Environmental > Terrestrial > Soil > Tropical forest > Bulk soil | place: Panama | collected 2016-02-17 | reverse complement strand
GCAGGTCGTCACCATTCAGCTCGATCAGGTCGAAGGCGTATAGAAATATGCTTTCGTCGTGACGCCGGTATCGAACACGATTGAACGAAGTGACGCCGTTCTCATCACCGTTCCGCCGCTCCAATTTGGCGATGCGCTTATCGTGTCGAGACGGCTAAAGGGCCTGCGCTCGCGGTCCTGCATCATCGATGGCGAGGCCGTCGCCTCGTCATGGCAATGCTAGATGCTAAGGTCGGAACGCCAGCAGCTGCTCGCGACTTCCTGTGCTGCTTACGGCTATTGATCAGGTACGCCATCGACATCGGATTGCGCGAGAGCGATCCAACGCTTGGAATCAAAACAGCCAAGCAAAAGAGCGATGGCTTCCGGACCTGGTCAGAGGAGGACATCACAGCATTCGAGTCACATTACCCCGTTGGCACCAAGCCGCGACTCGCGTTTGAGCTTCTGCTGCATACGGCTCAACGGCGCGCCGATGTAATACGGCTCGGACCCCAGCATGTTCGCGGTGGTGTGATTTCCATCCGCCAACAAAAGACCGGCAAGACGCTCGCGATTCCCGTGTCCCCTGCCCTGGCGACGGCACTCGATGCCACGCCGTCCAAGCACCTGACCTTTGTCGTCACGGAAGACGGACAGCCATTCGAGGCAATGGCGTTCACAAAATGGTTCAGACGCTGCTGCGATGCCGCAGGGTTATCGGGTTACTCGGCGCACGGACTGCGCAAAGCGGCGTGCCGACGCCTGGCGGAAGCCGGGTGCAGCGCTAACGAGATTGCGGCCATCAGCGGCCATGCCAGCCTGCGGGAAGTAGAGCGCTACACTCGCGCCGTGGATCAAGCCCGCATGGCGCGTAATGCTGTGGCCAGGACCAGAACGGCAACATCCGGTGGCTAACCTGGCCGACCCAAGTGGCTAACCTGGCGTCAACGTCTTGAAATCATTGAAGCTGGGCGAGAGAAGCACAAAGGGGGCTGCTTTGCGCCCGCCTTAAGCAAGCGGTGCAGTGTTGCGAAAGGGCATTCCCGTCACCCGGTATTGCTGTCCCTCAGCGTCGTACGCAACGCAGAGACCGCGATAGCTGCGACCAGGCCCGTCAGGAGAACGCCGCAGAATCCGATCCCGATTGCCAATGCGCGGGTGAGCGCTTGCCGCGGCACAATATCGCCGTAACCGATGGTGAGGCCGGTGACGAAGGAGAAGTAGACCGCCTCCCCGATGGTCCAACCCTCAAGGAGGCCAATCAAGAGGCCAAGGCCAAGCTGGACCACTAGGATGGCCGACAGGATGGGCCAGGTGACAAGGAAGGCGCGGCCGAGCGCCGCCAGGAAGCCTCGCCACGTGATCCTTGTCGCCGGCCGTTTCATGCTTCCTCTCAAGGACTTCGCTTAAACGGCGCTCAGAACGTCGATTTCAGCTGCAGATGTTCGAGCCGGTTCATCGACTTGACCTCGATTCGGCGCACCTCGTTGTCTTGCAGCACATCGAGCGCAACGGTGGCGCCAGCGCTCCCCTGTGCCCAGACCTTGCGATAGAAGTCGGCCAAGTTTTTGGCCTGCTCGCCATTGACGCCGACGATCACGTCGCCGCGCTTGATGCCCGCCCTCCCGCCGGGCTCGCCGGGTTATGCGGCTGACCAAGAGCCGTCCACCCATTTCGTCGGTGTTAATACCAAGCCATGGCCGCGCCGGTCCGGGCGTGCGGCCGGCCGCAATCAGATCGGCAAGAATCGATGAGAGGCGATCGATCGGGACGAACATGTTTCCTGGCGCCTTGTTGCTGCCGCCGCCCGCATTGCCGACGATGAGCGAGCCCACGCCGACGAGTTTGCCTTCGCGACTGATCAGCGCCGCCCCGCTCCAAGCCGGATGGGGCGGCGCGGTAAAGAGCGCCTCGTCGAGGAGATATTCCCAGTTGCCGGCAAACTCGCGCTTGGCCACGACATAGGCGCCAGCCACCATACCCGGGCCGCCGAAGCTATCGACGAGCACGGGATCGCCTTGCTTGATCTCGGCGGACTTGCCCAATGGCATCGGCTTGAGCTTAAGCGGTGTGATCGTGCGCAAGAGGCCGAAGCCGCTTTCTTGATCATAGCCGACGACATTCGCCGGTACGGTACGCCCCTTGTTGGCGACGATTTCAGCCGCATAGGCCTCGACCATGAGATAACCGATCGTCAGGACGAGCCCAACGCCGTCGATGAGGATGTCTGATCCCTCACGCTCATGGCCCAGCCCCTGGACGGTGCGTCCGTCGGGGTTGATATGGGCATTGATCCGCACCATGGCTGAAACGAGTTCCTCAATTGAAGCAGGCTCCGCAGTGGCAGCGGACGCGCTCACCAGCGAGATGAGGATTGCGCCCACGATCGCGCGAGGCGCAACGCCGACGGAGCTACCGCGAGAAGCCTGAGCCATGAACACTCCTAGGCGCGCAGAGAATGCTAGTTCGATGGACAGCGTCGATAGACTTTGAGTTGCCTGAAATCCGGGCCTGCCGAAAGCTCCCCGCGGTCGTTCGGCACGATGACGCGGTTCGCTTCTGTCGTCTGCTCAGGTGCCGCTGAGTTCGAGCAACGCATATGGGCGGAGTAGATGGGCCCCTCGGCGCCGGCTGTTTCGGTGAGCCACTGAATCGTGCAGTTCTCTTGCGACGTCACGTATCCTTTCGCCGATACGACGAAGACGGACTTGTCGTCACGACAGAGATCAGTGCTTAGCGCCCAGGTTCCCCAATACCGTTCGGGCACACTCAGGAGACGTACGCTGTCGGCCAGCGTGGCGCGAGGAGCAAGCATACGAGAACAATAACAGTGCGCATAATCTCGCCCCGCGAAAAGCACAAATTTAACCCCGAGCTAATGATGTTTTCCAGCCGCGATCATGTTGTCACGGCCGCGTTTTGAAATCGCTCGCCACGCAGGGCAATGGCGCCCCTGATACAGCCCTAAGTCCCTGTGGGAAAAGTGAGCTACGGGGAAAACCTGCGCCAAAAGCTCCAGCCAGCCGGCAAGGTCTTGTAGGCTTGGTTTTTCGCTGGCAGGAGGTTTCCATGCCTCAAGTCGACCCATGGGAGAAGGCGGCGGACTGCGAGCGGGCGCTAAGGATCACTGTTGATCGAATACGTCGCGAGACTCTGAGCAACATCCGGGAGTTTTGGATTGCGCTGGCGCAGGAGAGCCGTTTTTTGAGCGAGGAGGTCTTGGCCGCACAGATCGAAACGATCGGTCGTCTGCATGCCAGATTCGACCGCGACATGCACGCCTAGATCCCGTCGAGAACAGATCTGGGGCCCTGCGCAGACGGCCGCGAGCCATTGCCGCCGAGATCTTGCCACAGCGGCGCGGCGCCCTAGGCGCCGCCATCGCTCGGAAACTCACTTCGGCTGTACATTTGGATTTCCGCCCGGTGTGCCAGGCGGCGGAATGACCTTGAGTCGACCGCCGCTCGGCGGCGCAACCTGCATTTCCGGGTCAACGCCGGCGGGCGGGCAAATGACGCCCTTCGACTGGGCAAGTTTGTCGCTCAATGGCGCAGAACTGCCGCCGCCCACCGTTGGCGGCTCTCCTTTCGTATCCGGCGGACATGTCGCTCCATTCTCCAGAGACGGATTCGCGCTCGGTTGCGCCAGCGCAAAATTTACCGCCGCAACCGTGGCCAATGCTGCAATGAGGACGACGCCCGCGTGCAAAGCGAATAACCTCACCAATTGCAGAACGTACACATCAACGTGCGGGACCTCAGAACGTTCCCCATCCGCCGGATGAGGCATGCGCATGCGCGCTAGTCTTGCCGTCGTAATAACCCTGTTGCCCCTTGCGCGGAAGGTAAGGAGACTGCTTCCCATTGAGAATGAACCAGTCGCGCGAATTCTCGTAGAACAGACTTGGCCAGCAGCGATACGGACGTGGTAATCATTGGTGCCGGCGCGGCTGGTATCGCGGCGGGCCGGCGGATTATGGAGGCCCGGCTCGATTGCGTTGTTGTGGAGGCCCGGTCACGCCTCGGCGGGCGGGCGTGGACGTTCAACCCTCATTCGGCCTGTCCGATCGATCTCGGCTGCGGCTGGCTCCATTCGGCCGACCGCAACCCATGGCGAGAGCTTGCTGAGGTACAAGACCGCTCGATCGACAAAACGCCGCCGCCATGGATGCGTCCTTCGACTCCAATTGGATTTTCTCTGTCGGAGCAGGCAGCCTTCCTCCAGGCTCATCAGGAATTTTATCAGCGGCTTGACTCTTTTCCCGATAAGAAGCCCGACGTGGCAGCCGCGAGTTTTCTCGAGCCGCTCGGCCGCTGGAACGGATTGATCAATGCCGTCAGCACCTATGTCAGTGGAGCGGAGCTCGATCGCGTTTCGGCCCGAGATTTCCTTCGCTACGAAGATAGCGGCGTTAATTGGCGGGTGGTGGAGGGTTACGGAACGGTGATCGCGGCGCATGGGCGCGGCCTGCCGGTCGTACTCGGCTGTCCGGTACAGCTCATCGACCACGGCGGGCGTCGATTGAGGGTGGAGACCACGCATGGGTCGATCACTGCGGATGCCGCCATTGTCACTGTCCCGAGCGCGCTGATCGCCGAAGAAAACATCCTGTTCACGCCTCGCTTGCCCGAGAAAACGCAAGCGGCGCTCGGCCTGCCTTTGGGTCTCGCCGACAAGCTATTTCTATCGCTGTCGCACGCCGAAGAATTTGATAAAGAGAGCCGTCTTTTCGGACGTACGGATCGAAGTGAGACCGGCGTCTATCATTTCCGCCCGTTCGGCAGATCCCAGATTGAGGCTTATTTCGGCGGCCGCTTGGCGTCCCAACTCGAAGCAAGCGACGATGTAGGTTTTCTCGATTTTGCCGTCGGCGAGTTGGTCGCCTTGCTCGGCAACAACTTCGCCCGCCGGGTCAAGCTGCTCAAGCTCAAACGTTGGGGCGTCGATCCGTTCTCGCGCGGCTCCTATTCGTTCGCCTTGCCAGGTCAGGCGGATTGCCGAGCCGAACTCGCCGCACCGGTAGAGGATCGCCTGTTCTTCGCCGGAGAGGCGTGCTCGCGCGGCGACTATTCCACTGCGCACGGCGCTTATCTCAGCGGGATAACTGCTGCCGAAGCCGTGATCGCCGCGCGAAAAATCAGCCGGTGAGAACTCACACTCGCTCACCCGAATGCCATTGCACAAGCCGGGATCGACACCGGCTCACCATCGCATTCTCGCCGGAGGAAATATCATCAGCCGGCCCTCGACGCGCTCGGCTCTGCCCGTCACGAAGTCGTCGCGTGCAGCCCTGAGACGGCGATTATCGTTGCGCGGATAGTCTCCATAGCGGTCTCGGTGCGAGCTCCAAGTGCGCTCCGCCTCCCGGTCCTGCCAACGGTCTTCCCCCACGCGCTCGCGCCGCCAGTTCGCCGGTTGATCGGCATCGCGGTTCACACCGCGCTCCGCAGAACGCGTCGAGAAATAATCGTCCGCGTTGCGTTCTCGCCATCCGTCTGCTGCACGGTTCGTTTCGCGATCTGGCCGACTGGCAAAGGAATTTGCGGGTGGGACGTATTCATCTGAACCCCACTCGCGACGCCAGGCCGATGCTGACCTCGTATCTTGGTCGCGACCCGATTGACCGGCGCTCCCAGCCGTGCGTCTGGGGACAGAGGCCCGATCTGCCGGCGAGCGCTGCGCCGCATGTTTGTTGCGGCGAGAAGATTGCTCCTCTTGGCGGCCGGACGCTCGCGTCTCTGCGTTCGCCCCCGGGGAATTTGTCGCGTCGCGAAGCGGGATCGTCGCTTCGCCAGTTTTTGACTCCCGAGTTTGGTCGGGACTGCTATCCGGCTTCGTGGAAACTTGCGGCGGACTTACAGCGCCGCCTTCGAGGCAGTTAGCATCGTTCTTTGGGCAAGGCTGCTGGTTGCATGGTGCCGCGCAATTGACAACGTGCTCCGCTGGAGCGGATTCGGATTGGGCGGCTTGCGCAACCGTCGAGGGGATTTGCTCGGCAGAGCTGGCCGCAGGCGTCTGCATGCCGCTCGCGGGCTGTGCAGCACCCGAGTTCGCTGGCCCGGAAACGGGCACCGCTGCCTGTGGTTTAGCCGACTTCAGCGCATCCGATTTGGCCGGCTGGTCCACGGAGGCGGATGGCCCACTCGCGGTGTCGAGGACCCCCCAATGGCTTGCCCAGCTGGGCAGGAGTGTCTGCAGTTGCGGCACTGCCGTGCCAGCTCCAAAGCAGGCAAGCGCGCCTGCGACCATCAGTACCGGTTTGAGGGACGACCGCGGCTCACCTCCCCTGCGGCGCGGTGCACTGCTGGTCGCGCGGCTGAATCGGCTTTGCGGGGTTGCGGGACGATCCAGCGAAACAGATTCATCTATGCGGTCGATCGGCGCTTTGTCCGTCAGGTCGATCGGCTCTAACAAGTTCGAAGGCTCGAGCAATTGATCGGGCTCGTGCGTCGAGGCCATGTTTCGACTCATGATGCTCCTCCTGACCGCTGCACCCTGGCGATCTATTCCTGAATGCTGATGCCCGCGCGCAGTCGAACAACCCGCGCGGTCTACGATAGTTCCTGGAGTTTCTGGAGGTGCAGGCGAAATGCATACGTCAGTTTTAGGCCGCAGGGGTAAAGTCCCGGCTCACCGCGGCTTCCGCCCGACCTTGTTGTCTGTCAACGCGGGTGTTTTTCTCGACGTGGCCAGACAGCACACACGTGGCGAGACAGCGGCTGGCGTACCGCGGCTCGCCACGACATGTATGTCGCGCGTGGGCCCACCACCCTCCACGCGCCTATGACACGGGCTTAACCGGTCACCGCAACGCGTTCCTGTGCCAACACCTCTTCCCTGCTGGTTGGCTGTGCCGGCAACTGCAGCACGGTTGCCTCCTGCCCCTCGCACAAGAACGTTAGGAGTAGCGTCTGTCCGTCCGGTAATTCGAGCGCATCGTGGTGCATATGCGGCTGCTCGCGATTGATTTGGCGAAAGATTGCCGTCTTGTACTGGGTTGGACCGCAAGCGCCATAGACCGCGATTTCCGAATTGAAGGCGAGCTCAGTGCCCGGCAAGACGCATACCGCCGTGCCTGGATCGCTAGGAGCAGCGAACCCGCGGGTGCCGGTACCGAAATTCGTCGTTCGAAGTTTGTCGCCGACGCTCGCGGGCCGCGATTTGACGTGCATCAGGCTATAATCGCACATGGAATGTGACTCCTCTGTTCCACATCTGTTTCGTCTAACGCGCAGAACCGATCATGGTTCATTAGGACGAAAGCCGCTATGTCGGCCCGCCAACACATGCTCGGCTGCAAGGGCGCCCACGCTCGTCGATCCAACAATCAAGCCGCGCAAAAGCTGTGTGGATTTGTGGGGAAGAGTACGCTGGCGATCAATTCTGGCACAGGCGTTCTGACAGTCACGCCACGCGTGGGGGGCTAAGTGCTTTCTCGATGCGCGCATCCGGCGCGAGCAAAAATGCGACGCGAGTCTATATCCCGACAATTTCGGACGCGCGCAGATGCCTGACCGAATCGATTGACGGGCTGATAGCGGCAGCAGCAATCACGCTAAATGATGAGTGGCGCTGCGCGGGGATGCTCGCGGGTCTCGGCCAATGGCCGCCAGATCATCCGGCGACAGTCGGCCAAAGGGCTAGGTCGTCCTTTGACCCAGCTTCACCGAGTGGACTACTGCCACCGCCATAAGGCTACAATTCGAGCGAAGCCGCGGCGCAGGCGCCACCGGGTTTACCCGGCCTCAGATGGGCTGACCCAGTGCCGCCTCGAGCAGCCGGCGACATTCCGTCAGGTCGTGCAGCGCTGCGTGCAACTTCTCAACCTGCTCGCGGGTCATAGCGCCTACAGCAGGCGGGATTGCGGTTGCTGTAGCCGGGGATTCATTCCATGAGATCCGTGGGCCTTCGTTCCCCGCGAGATCGCGCACGCCCGGTAGGGACAACGCGCCGGCTCTCTCTGCGGTGGCCGTTTCGGTGACCGTATTCTCCTCGGCCACACCCTGGCGGGCAGCCTGCGCGGCGTCCGGGTGCCAGACATTCTGCACGAAGCGCACCCCCTGCTCTCGCAGAAGACGCTGAACGCCACGGATCGTGTACCCCTCACCATAAAGAAGATGGCGGATGCCACGCAGGAGTTCGAGGTCGTCCGGCCGGTAGTAACGGCGACCGCCCCCGCGTTTCATCGGCCTGATCTCGCGAAAACGACTTTCCCAGAAGCGCAGTACGTGCTGCGGAACTTCGAGCTCCTGCGCCGCTTCGCTGATGGTCCGGAATGCACCTGGTGCCTTCTCCACCGCCGCTCGGCTCCTTCGTCTATTGAGACGCTACTTTGGCAGGCTGGATTCAGCGTTGATGCGCTGTTTGAGAATGGCGGACGGCTTGAACACCATCACACGGCGCGGTGAAATCGGTACCTCCTTGCCGGTCTTAGGATTGCGCCCGATTCTTTGTCCCTTCTTACGGACCACGAACGACCCGAACGACGACAGCTTCACCGTCTCGCCTCGCTCGAGGCAGTCGGTAATCTCCTTCAATACGAGCTCGACGAGCGTGGCCGATTCCGTGCGCGACAATCCGACTTTCTGGTAGACCGCCTCGCACAAGTCCGCGCGTGTGACCGTTTTTCCCGTCATCGCCAGCCCCGCCTTCGGCGATCAAGATATCTCACTGAATTATAAGACGATATTAGCTTGAGCCGAAGCGGTCAACGGGCGTGCGAGGAAGATTTCAATAATCCTTTGTCACCACCGCAACAGCGTCGAGCCCCAGGTGAAACCACCGCCCATAGCTTCCAGCATGACAAGGTCCCCGCGTTTGATGCGGCCGTCCGCGACTGCCACCGTGAGCGCGAGCGGAATTGAGGCTGCCGACGTGTTGCCGTGTTTGTCCACCGTCGTCACGACCTTTTCCGGCGCGATGCCAAGCTTTCTTGCCGTGTCATCGATGATGCGCTTGTTGGCTTGATGCGGCACGAACCAATCGACGTCGCAGGCGCTGTAGCCGGTAGCTTTGAACGCGTCCTCGATGACGTCGGTTATCATCGCCACCGCGTGCTTGAAGACAGCACGGCCTTCCATCCGCAAATGGCCGACCGTTTGAGTCGATGATGGACCGCCATCCACATAGAGCTTGGACTTGTAGCGTCCGTCCGAGCGCAAGTGCGAGGTCAGAATGCCCCGGTCTTCGCGCGTGCCACGCTCGCGCTGCGCCTCGAGCACAACGGCGCCGGCGCCGTCGCCGAACAGAACGCACGTACTACGGTCGCTCCAGTCAAGGATGCGGGAAAAGGTCTCCGCCCCTATGACGAGCGCACGCTGGAACACCCCTGTCTTGAATAGGCCATCGACTGTGGCAAGACCGAACACAAACCCGGAACACACCGCCTGCAAATCGAAAGCTGCACCTTGGGTGAGGCCGAGCCCTGCTTGTACGGACACGGCCGTCGCGGGGAAGGTGTTATCGGGCGTGGAGGTCGCGAGCACGATAAGATCGATGGATTGCGCCTCGACACCGGCCGCGGCGAGCGCTGCGCGCGCGGCCGCCAGTGCCATGTCCGCGGTAGTCTCCCCTTTCGCGGCGATGTGCCGCTCGCGAATGCCCGTCCGCTGCGTGATCCATTCGTCGGAGGTATCTACCATCCGCGACAACTCGGCGTTGTTGAGAACCCGGCTTGGCAAATAGCTGCCGCAGCCGAGCACCACGGACCGCAGCATGCTCACGAAGCTGCTCCCGCAACGGCACGCGCGGGAACCGTCGCCCTGTGATGACGCGTTAGGCTCTGGCCAATTTTCGCGAGCAACTCGTGACGCACCATGTCGTAGCCGAGATCGACCGCGTAGGCGAAGCCCTCTGCATCCGTGCCACCGTGACTCTTGATCACGACGCCATTGAGGCCCAGGAAAACACCGCCGTTGGACTTGCGCGGATCCATCTTGTTGGCGAGCGCGCGGAAAGCCCCACGCGCTAAGAGGTAACCGAGCCTTCGCGCCAGTGTGCGATTCATCTCCTGCTTGAGGTATTGGCCCAGTTGACGCGCGGTACCTTCGGCGGCCTTCAGGGCAATGTTGCCGGAAAAGCCCTCGGTCACCACCACGTCGACAGTGCCCTTGCCGATATCATCACCTTCGACGAAGCCGGCATATTCGAATTGCGGCCACTCCCCCGCGCGCAGCATTTGACCCGCCTCGCGCACGGCCTCGAGACCCTTAACTTCCTCGACGCCGATATTGAGGAGCCCCACAGTCGGCCGATCTAGGCCGAACAGCACCGCGGCCATGGCGCTCCCCATGGCCGCGAGCTCAACAAGATGCCCTGCGTCGCCACCAATCGAAGCTCCGAGATCGAGCACCACGGACTCGCCTCTGAGGGTCGGCCAAAGGGCGGCAATCGCGGGTCGATCAATTCCCGCCATGGTACGCAGGTCAATCTTCGCCGTGGCCATCAATGCGCCGGTATTCCCCGCGGACACCGCAACGTCAGCCTCACCTTTCTTGACAGCATCGACTGCAAGCCACATGGACGATCGCCGACGCCCCTTGCGCAGCGCCTGACTGGGTTTGTCGTGCATCTGCACCGCCACGTCGGTATGCACCAGTTGCGAGGCTGCCTTGAGCTGCGGCCGCGACTCGAGCAGCGGCTCCACGATGAGGCGATCGCCGAACAGCAAGAATTCAATGTCGGGGTGGCGCGTGAGCGACAGTTCGGCGCCTGGAACGACCATCGCTGCCCCATGGTCGCCCCCCATGGCGTCGAGCGCAATGCGGACTTTTTGGGGCATGCACAACAACTCACCTGCCTGACGTTTTTTCAACGAGGCGAGTGCGGCAAATGGATGCGCAGAATCCTCGCCGACTGTTGATGATTGAAACACGGCGCTCGGCTTGCGCGGATAGGGGTCGAGACCGAGGACCAAAAATTCGGTCGCAATCTCCCCGAGATCGACTGCGCCGCCGATCAATGCCTCCGGGGCATCGGCCGGCATCTCAACCTCTGCGCCGCCGCCGACAAGTGGCAAGGCGTCGGTGGGCATGAAGACGAGATCGATGGCCTCCTCGATTTCGTTTTCGAGCGGCTCAAGTGTGACGACGCAGGTCTGGCCGACAGTGGCGGACACTCGGCCGATCACGCGTAACCCGCCGCGCCCATGCGGCGCCACATCGAAGCTCGCTTCTAGGCGCGGCAGAGCGACGAGCCCGGCATGCTCGGCGACTGCGGCCCGCGTCTTACTGTCGGCCACGAGATCGAGGTGTCGGCCGGATTCCGGCACGTCAGCGAGTGAGAGCGGCACGCTCCATGGACGTCCGGACCTTCGTTCGCTCGGCGTCATCGGTTCATCCAAGTCTGTCGCGCTTGCAGCACGACCTGTTCGGGATCCGGAAAGGCGAGTTGCGCGCGCTCCAATTGATTCTGAGCGGCAATCCGCCGCACGCTTTCGCGCACGTAGAGGGCAAGCCAAAACGCGACCCGGGATTGCGCTCTGCCGGCGAATACATTGCGCTGCAAGGCCGCAGCAGGTCGCTCATCCTCCAATGCGTCCAAGGCTGCACCATAGACAGCCTGCCGGCCATAGAACGCCTCCCCAATCCGTCGCATGGTTCGCGGAACCGCAAGATCGCCCACGCCTATCTCACGCACGTTGCCATCCAGGTCCCGGCAGAACGCATCAAACAGTCCCTGGCCGAGGGTGCGGAGGGAGGCCGCCCCTCGCTCGAGGTGCCGCAGAACGAGGACCATGTGGAGCATGATCATTTCCAATCGGCCGCCGACCGTATCCGGTACCCCATAGAGTTGGTAAAAGGCGGGGGTTCG
>Ga0126369_10003212_pt1 | contig 11798 bp, 10 predicted proteins | sample PanSoiMetaPlot_1_FD_109646 | JGI IMG/M metagenome (GOLD analysis project Ga0126369, IMG submission 109646) | Tropical forest soil microbial communities from Panama - MetaG Plot_1 | ecosystem: Environmental > Terrestrial > Soil > Tropical forest > Bulk soil | place: Panama | collected 2016-02-17 | reverse complement strand
GAGAGCGAATGTGAACTGCTTCACATAGCCCCCCGAGGCTTCGATCGATGATCAGCCGCCTCGGGTTGCGCGTCCGTCATTCGGGGATTGCCTGGCCGGAGCCGCCGAATTCGGCCGGGAAGTCCTTCAGCTTCGGCAGGCCGTCTTTGATGCGCAGTACAGTCTCGGCGTAATTGACGTGGACACCGGGCTCGAACCGCAGCGTCGGGATGGTCGAGGCGAACACGTCGACCAGGCCGATCGTCGAATGGCGGTTCGCCAGGTGTCCGCCGCAGGTCTTGCAGTACTGGCGCTGGCTGAAAGCGGTCCTCTGATAGGTCGCGATGTGATCGGCGCCCGATGTGACGGTGACGGCGTCGGCCTGCCACAGGCTGAACGCGTTGACCGGGCCGCCCGACCAGGTGCGGCAGGAAACGCAGTGGCAATAGCCCATGGCGACCGGCGCGCCGGAGACCTCCAGCGTGACGGCGCCGCAGAAGCAGCTTCCATGATGTTTCATGATGCATTCCTTCATCGGCTTTGATGCTTGGATTTGCCGCGAGAGCGATCGGCCTTTTCTGCGCCGCCTCGCGTTCGCGGGCGCCGGCTTACCGATCGCGGACACGGCGCTCCAGTTCAGGAAATGAACCCGCCCGATACAGAAATTGAACTAGGGTGTCAGCTCGAGGATCAGGTCAGATTCCCGAGACACCGCGGCCGGGCGTCACGCGGGCGGCAGAACCTCTGCCGCCCGCATGACTTCGTCGACGCTCACTCGAAAACGCTGCTGAGCTCCGCCAAATGGGGCGACGGGTTTTCCCGTCGGCCCCGCGGCAACTGAACGTCGCTGATGGTCAAAACAAGTCGCCGATCGCGCCGACGGCATCCTTGACGGCACCGGCGGCGTCCTTTGCGGCGTCTTTCACCGCGCCGGCGGCATCCTTCGTGACATCCTTGACGGCGCCGGCGCTGTCTTTGAGCGCCTCGCCGGCGCCCGAGATTCCGCCTTTCGCAAGGCCATATCCGGCAATTGCGCCAGCAATGGGCGCCACGGCAGTGGCGCCGACTTGCGCGGCACCTTCGGCACTGTAACCGCCAACGACACCGACAAAGCCGACACCAGCGGCCGTGAAAAAGCCACCGCCAACGGCAGTGTTGGCGACGACAGGGGCGGCGACGGCGGCACCGACAACCTGGCCAGCAGTCTTGAGATCGCCGGTCGTAACCGTGATCGACCCGGGACTCGTGGTGTGATTGCCGCCGGCGGTCGGTGCCGCGGGCGTCGGGCCCGACGGTTGGGGCGCTGGCGTGGCAGCGGGCGGCTTGGCGGCGACCGTGATGTCGCCGTTGGGCTGGCGAACGATCTGCACGTCGGCGCCGCCACCCACCGACCGGGCGCCGGAGAGGGTCACTGAACCGCCCGGCAGCGTTACCGAGTTGGTGCCGTTGCTCACCGTGATGGTGCCCGGCGTCTTCGACGTCACAAGCAGGCCTCCCTCGAGATTCGGCACTGTAGCCTTGCTGACGCCGTTCGACACGGTCGCGACGCCGTTGGCGTTGAGGTCGGGATGCGTATTGCCGACCGGATCGTGAGGCGGCAGGTTTCCTTTTTGCGCCGTGCTCGCCGCGGACGCGGCGGTCGGCTGGTTCGCGGACTGATGGCCGGGTTTCATCGCAGACTCGAGGACCGGTTGCCGGCTCTTGTCGGTCGGCTGCTTCGCCGCCGTCGGCAATGAAGGCCGCGTATTGCCGACCGGGTCCCGCGCCAGCGTGGAGCAGCCTGCCGTCGGGATGAGCTTGCCGCAGCCCTTGTGCTTCTTGTGCGCGTAAGCGTTGGCGTCTTTGCTGCCCTTGTCCCGATAGACCGGCGGCTTGCTCGTCATGTCGCGGGATTGCGGGCCCAGGGCGGCCGTCCGATTGCCTTGCGCGGTCGTCTGATGGCTCGTGTCCTGATGGCCGCCGCGCGCCGCGGCGACGTCGGGGATGGCAATGAGCGCCACCGTGCTCGCGAGCACGATCGCGGTCGTCGTGAGGGGGGATCTGGTCTTATTCATTGTCGTCACTCCATATGTTGGATCGGCGCCGGTACGTGCAGCCGTAGAGCGGTCGCCCGGCAGCCGATGGGGGTTAGTCATGAAAGCGTCGTAGGCGCGCTGTGCGTGGAGGCGGCCTCCGCCGATCGGAGGGCATCACCGCACAAAGCGCGTGAAGTGGGGGCCGCTACTGATCACATGGCGGTCTCCATTCATTCTCGAGGGACAAAACTGCCGCGGCTCAGGGTGTCAGCTCGAGGATCAGGTTGACCGGCGTCTGCGCGGCGCGGCGCAGATTGGAAAACCCGGCTTCCCGCGCCACCTTGCGCAGGCGCTCTTCGCCGGCCTGCGCGCCGAGGCCGAGCCCGACGTCCTGCGACAGCGAGTTCGGCGTGCAGGCCATGGCCGAGGCGGCGTAGTACATCCGGCCGATCGGGTTCAGGTTCTCCTCCAGCCGGTCGCCCGCATAGGGCTCCACCAGCAGCACCTTGCCGTCGGGCTTGAGCGCCTTCCGGCAGCGCGCGAGCGCGCCAACCGGATCACCGAGGTCGTGCAGGCAATCCATGAAGCAGACCAGGTCGAATTCGTCGCCATCGAGCTCGGTCGCGGCCTTGACCTCGAACGCGATGTTGCCGGTCACGCCCTGCTCGGCGGCGCGCTTGCGTGCGGTCGCGATCGACGCGTCGTGATAATCCAGGCCGATGAAGCTCGACCTGGGGAACGCTTGCGCCATCACGATGGTGGAGGCGCCGTGTCCGCAGCCGAGGTCGGCGACCCGGGCGCCGCGCTTGAGGCGCTCGACGACGCCATCGAGCGCCGGCAGCCACTCGCTCACCAGATGCGCGCGATAGCCGGTGCGGAAGAAGCTCTCAGTGCCGCAGAACATGCGATGGTTGTGCGCATGCCAGCCCAGGCCTTCGCCCGACCGGAAGGTCTCGACGATCTGGTCTTCATCGAGCCAGAACGAGGCCGCGACCTCGAAAGCGGGCGCCATGAAAATCGGGCTTTGGTCGAGCGCCAGGACCATCGCCTGCGCCGGCGGCAGGGCGTAGGTCTGTTTCTCTGGGTCGTAGGCGACATAGCCGCCGGCCGCCTGGTTGGCGAGCCACTCGCGCACATAGCGCTCGCGAATGCCGGTCGCCTCGGCGAGCGCCGCCGACGTGCAGGCGCCGAGGTCGGCCATCGCCTGATACAGGCCGAGCTTGCGCCCCACATTGACCAGCACGCCGGAAAAAGCGGCGCTCAGGTCGGTGACGACCTGGCCGATGAAGGCTTCGACCTCGCCCGGCGCGGGCGGCGGTGTGAATTGGGTCATGATCCGGTCCCTTTGCGTTCGCTTGGCACGGCCGGAAGCGGCCGTTTTCTGGGCCGCGTGAGTAGTCCGGCAAAGGGACAGCGGTCTTGATATACTGCGCCAAAGCCTTGCGAGATCGCGCCAATGGCGACGGAAGGACACGCGGCGGCCAAGCTCGCGGCGCCGACCATCAATCTGGCCAGCGTCGCCTACGGCCTCGACGCCTGTATGCGCGCGCGGGGGGCCGATGCGCGCGAAGCCTTGCGCCGTGCCGGTCTCGAGCCCGGCGAGCTGACCGATCCCGACCGGCGCGTGCCGCTCATCCGCTATCTGGAGCTGCTGGAGATCTGCGCCGATCTCCTGGCCGACCCGCAATTCGGCTTGAAGTTCGGCGCCCAGTACGAGCCGCGCCACGCCGGCGTCGTCGGCAATGTCGCGCTCGCCTCACGCACGGTCGGCGAAGCCTTCGAAACGCTCGGGCGCTATCTGCCGACCATGGTCGACGCCACCGTGCACGGCGTGCAAGTCAGCGACGGGATCGTGTTCGTGTACTCCTACTATATCGATCCGCTGATGATGTCGTACCGGCAGAAAGGCGACTGGGCCATCGCCTTCGAGTGCAACCTCGTGCGCGCCGGGCTCGGCGATCCGCGTTGGACCCCGCAGGAGGTCCTGCTGCCGCAGTTGGCGGACGAGACGCCGGCGCAACGTCGCACCCGCGCCGAGATCATGGGCGGCAACATCCGGGTCGGCCATCCCTGGGCCGGCATCCGGTTCGAGGCCGGCCTGCTCAAGCGGCCGATGGCGACGGCCGATGCCATGATCGAGAGCCTGATGCGCCATTACGGCGACCTTCGGCTCGCCGCTTTGCCGGAGCAGCGCGGCGACATCGAGCAATTGCGCCGCGAGATCGCCCGCGTCCTGGTCAAGGGCGGCGGCGGCATCGAGCACGTCGCCAAGGCGACCGGCACCTCGGCGCGGACGCTGCAGCGGCGGCTCAAGGACGCCGGCGTGAGCTATTCCGATCTGCAGAACGACGTGCGCAAGACGCTGGCGCTCAACCTCCTGGAAAACGAGACTCTGGCACTGGCGGAAATCGCCTTTTCGCTCGGCTACTCCGAAGTCAGCGCGTTCAATCACGCCTTCCGCCGCTGGGTCGGCCAATCGCCGGGCGATTATCGTCGATCGCGCACGCAGCGCTCCAGTTCAGCAAATGAACCCGCCCGATACAGAAATTGAACTGGAAAAGGCCCGGCGCGTGGCGTAACGGTCCGCCGGCGATCCTGGGGCGATCCTGATATGAGCGAAAGCTGGAGGATGCGATGACGACGGGCAGCTACCGACAATTTTGTCCGGTCGCGATGGCGGCGGAAATTCTCTGCACGCGCTGGACCATCGTGCTGTTGCGCGAGCTGATGGCGGGCTCGACGCGCTTCAACGAGCTGCGTCGCGGCCTGCCGCGCATGTCGCCTGCGCTGCTGTCGCAGCGCCTGAAGGAGCTCGAGGAAGCGGGTATCGTGGCGCACGAAACCGCCCGCGCGGGCCGCAGCGTGATGGAATATCACCTGACCGAATCCGGGCGCGAGCTAGCCCCGATCGTCGAAGCTTTCGGCATCTGGGGCCAACGCCGTATCGACGCGCGCCTGTCGCTGCGGCATCTCGACGTCGAGCTTCTGATGTGGGACATGCGCCGCAACCTGAAAACGGAGCCGATGCCGCCGCGCAAGAGCGTCATTCAGTTCGTCTATCCGGAGCTCAAGTCCAACCGGCGCTCATGGTGGCTGCTGGTCGATCCGGATGAAGGCGTGGATCTCTGCTCGATCGATCCGGGCCTCGACGTCGATCTTTATGTCTCGGTCGATCTGCGCAGCATGACGGCGATCTGGATGGGGCTGGATACCGTGCGCGCCGCGGTCTCGAGCGAGCGCATGGTCCTGACCGGCAATCGCCAGCTCGCGGGCGCGATGCAGCGCTGGCTCGGCTTGAGCCCCTTCGCCAGGGAGCGCAAGCTCGCGAGCTGAGCTCACATCAAGAGCGGCGCGCACTCACAGGAAGCCGGCCCCGATTGGGATGATCGGACGTCCTGCGCCGCCGCGGCCGGACGTCATGCGGGCGGCAGAGCCTCTGCCGCCCGCATTCACTTTGTCGATGCTCACTCGAAAATGTCGGTGAACACGCGGCCGACGGCGTTGCCGTAACTCTCGAGCGTCTTGACCGGGTGCCCCTCGATCGCGCCCACTGCGCCCGCGATGGGAGCACTGGCGATTGCGGCGACGCCGGCGACAGGAGCCGCCACGATGCTGCCCACTCCATGGGCAACGAACTTCGCATCGTCCGCGATGGTGACGCCGGGCGGCACCTTGTCCGCCGGCGCGGCAGGAGCCGGCTTGGCCGCCGCCACCGAGTAGTCGCCATTCGAGAGGCGGACCACCTGCACGCCCGAGCCCGCCGTCACCGTCGGCGCGCCGTGCAGCGTCACCGACCCGCCGGCGAGTGTCACCGTGCTCGTCCCGTTCGACACGCTGATGGAGCCGTTGCCGGTCGACGACGCGGTCAGGCCCTTGCCGGGATCGAGCGTCGTGTGGGTCACGCCGTTCGAGACGGCGACGCCGCTCGCCGGCGCAACTGCCGGATGAGCCGGCGCGTTCGCCGGCTGGTTAGTAGACTGAGGGCCGAGAGTCTTCACATACTCGAGGACCGGTAGCCGGCTCTTGTCGGTCGGTTGCTTCGCCTCCGTCGGCAGCGAAGGCCGCGTATTGCCGACCGGATCGCGCGCCGGCGTGGGGCAGCCTGCCGTCGGGACGATGAGCTTGCCGCAGCCCTTGTGCTTCTTCGCGTGGGCGCTGTCGTTCCTGCTGCCCTTGTCCCGATAGACCGGCGGCTTGCTCGTCATGTCGCGCGACGGCGTGCTCATGGCGACCTGCCGATTGCCTTGCGCGTTCATCTGACGGCTCGTCTCCTGATGGCCACCACCGCCGCCGCGCGCCGCGGCGATGTCGGACACTGCGACGAGCGCTGTCGTGCTCGCGAGCGCGATCGCGATCGCCGTGAGCGGGGATCTGGTCTTGTTCATTTCGTTCACTCCATTTCGTTGTCTTGGCGCGGGAACGCGCAGCCGTAGAGCCGTCGCCCCGGCAGCCGATGCGGGGATGCGTATGAACGCCCGATATGTCCCCTCGGCGCGCCGGCCGCGTCGGCCGATCGGGGGACCTCGCGGCACAAGAGCGTGAGGTGGAAGTGACGGAGAAAAAACTGGATGTGGTGAGCCGCGCGTTCGTGCTCGGCTGATTAGCACCCCTCGCCCCAACCCTCTCCGCGCAAGAGCGGGGAGAGGAGGCGCAGGCGCCGTGCCCGACATCACATGCGCGCCAGCATCAAATCCGTCGCAGCGGATTGCTCAGCGCCAGGAAGAAGCCCACCGCGGTGAACGCCGCGATGGTGAGGAACGCGGCGCGGAACGCGTCGGCGATGTCGTCCTGGATGGCGGCGCGCTCGGCGGCCGGGAGCGAGGGGGCGAGCGCGCGGCCGTGCTCCACCATGGTGGCGAAGGCGCGGGCGGACTCGGGGTTCCTGATCGAGAGCACGGCGAACAGCACCGCGGCCACGATGGCGGTGCCGAACGCCGCGCCGATCGAGCGCGAGAACTGCACCGAGGCGGCGGCCTCGCCGAGCCGCAGCGGCCCGGACGCGGCCTGCACCGTGACCTGCACCACGCCCATCACGGTACCGGTGAAGAAGCCGTTCCACAGCATCAGCACCGCCATCTCGGTCATCGACAGCGAGGAGGCCCACAGCGCGAGCGCCAGCATGTCGAGGGTGATGACGACCAGGCCGAATATCGGAAACACCGTGGTCAGGCCGGTCTTGCTGACGAGGCGGCCGGTCAGCAGCGAGCCGGTGCCGATGCCGACGGTGAGCGGCACGAGCAGAACGCCGGTGGCCGAGGGCGACTCGCCGCGCACCACCTGCAGGTAGATCGGCAGGAACGTGATCAGCGAGACGAGCGCGCCGCCATGGCAGGCGGCGAGCGCGTCGCTGCGCCAGATTTCCGGGCGGCGCAGCAGCGCGATCGGAATGAGCGGGGAGGGCGCCCGGTTCTCCTGGATGAGGAGCAGCCATACCGCCAGGATGCCGGCGAGAAACAGCGCGGCGGCGAGCGGCAGTGCGGCGAGGTCGACCCGCTGCGCGCGCTCGAGCGCGAGCAGCGTCGTCACCACGAAAATGGTGAACAGCAGGAGCCCGATCGGGTCGGCGCGCCACGGCGTGCGCTCGGCGGTGCGGCGTGGCAGCCGCCAGACCAGAACCACGGCGACCAGCGAGATCGGAATGTTGATCACGAAGATCGAGCGCCAGCCGAAATGCTCGGTCATCAGCCCGCCGACGATCGGCCCGAACGAATTGGCGCAGACCGCGATCGAGGCGAGGTAGCCCTGATAGCGCGCGCGCTCGCGCGGCGGGATCGCCTCGCCGATCAGCGCCTGCGACAGCGTCATCAGCCCGCCGCCGCCGAAGCCCTGAAGGACGCGGCCGAACGTGAGGGTCTCGATGTTGGGCGCGGCCGCGCACACGAGCGAGGCGAGGATCATGATCGCGAGCGCCACATACATCATGCGGCGCCGGTCGAACGCGTCGCCCAGCCGCCCGTAGATCGGCGCCGCGATCGTCGCCGCGATCAGGTAGGCGACGACCACCCACGAGGTGCGCTCGACCTGGCCGGTCGAGGCCGCGATCGCCGGCAGCGCGGTCGCCACGATGGTCTGGTCGACCACGGCCAGGAACATCGGCAGCATGATCGCCGGAAAGACGGTGAAGAACGGCGGATGCTGCGGCTCGGCATGACCCGACGGGCTTTTGCTCTGGTCGGGCGTCTGCTGCAATTGGTCGATCCTGAATCTTTCGCGCCGGCCGGCGCACGAGCCAACCAATCGTCAGCGCGCCATCAGGACCGGCAGAGCGGCATTGGCAAGGATGTCGCGCGTGGCGCCGCCGAACATCATCTGGCGCAGGCGGCTCTGCGTGTAGGCGCCCTTGACCAGAAGGTCGGCGCCGATCGAGGTCGCGTGGTCGAGCACGGCCTCGCCCACGGAGCGCCCGCCGGGCTTTTTGGTCAGCGCGGTCGCTTTGATGCCGTTCCGGCGCAGGTGCTGGGCGGCCTGGTCGGCCGAGGGCCCGGGCGTCGCGCCTCCCTCGACCTCGAGCACCGTCACCTGCTCGGCGAGCCGCAACAGCGGCAGCGCGAACGCGTTGGTGGTGGCCTGCTCGGTGCTGCGGTTCCACGCCACCAGCACGTTGCGGCCGATCGACTTCGGCACGGTCGGCGGCACGATCAGGGCCGGGCGGCCCGAATCGAACAGCGCCGCCTCGAGCGGCGGCATGCGCGGGTTCTGCGCGGCACGGCCCGGGCGGCCGAGCGCGATCAGGTCGAACAGGCGCCCGTAGCTGCCGATGAACAGGTCGTCCTCCGCCTCGGCGCGCGGCCAGCCGAACGAGAAGGCCGCGGCGTCGCCGGCGCCGGCCGCCGGCACGTCGTGCGCGCGCATGAAGTTCTCGAAGGTGGTGCGCGCCTGGGCGGCGAGCTCGGCGTCGTGCTCGTAGGCGCCCGAGATCGCCAGGCTCGACACCGGCTCTACCGCCACATAGGTGCCGGCCGCGGGATGCACCGCAAAGCCCTCCATGTAGCTGTCGAAGGTCTTCGCCACGAGGCGGGCGGCCTCAAGCACCGCCGGCATGGCGTCGTGGTCCTCGGTCGGAATCAGGATGGTCTTCATGGTTGCGCTCGCGAGTGTCCCCACGTTCCTCTGAACGCGTACGCTTTTCCAACAATAGCGCGGCGCGCCCCACCGGGCGAGACCAGATTTTGCCGCACGAGAGAACCCACTTAACCCCCGCTCGGGCCTATGCGATGCTCGGTCCGCGCGGAACCGCAAGCAGGATCCCCTCCATGGCCAGTCCCGAGAAAAGATTCGATCGCACCACTGCCGACATCGGCAATATCGTCAATCTCGGCCACATCAACGTCAACATCACCGACCAGCGGCTCGGTACACATTATTATATCAGCGGCCTGGGGCTCACCCGCGACCCGTTCCTCAATACCGGGGTGCGGATCATGTGGGTCAATGTTGGGATGAGCCAGTTCCACCTGCCGACCGGCGAGCCCAGCTACCTGCGCGGCACTACCGGGCTGGTGATTCCCGACCGGGAGGCGCTGCTCGGCCGGCTCAACGAGGTGAAGAAGCATCTCGAGGGCACCCGGTTCTCGTTCCGCGAGACCAACGACGGCGTCGAGACCACCTGCCCATGGGGCAACCGCATCACGGTGCACGAGCCGGATCCCGCCCGCTTCGGCCGCGTGCAGCTCGGCATGGCCTACATCACCTTCGACGTGCGACCCGGCACCGCGCCCGGCATCGCCCGCTTCTACCGCGAGATCATGGGCGCGCCCGCGCAAGTCATCGAGAATGGGATCGAGAACGGCAAGGGTCCGCAGGCCAAGGTCGAGGTCGGCGACCACCAGTACTATTGCTTCCGCGAGACCGACGCGCCGGAGGCGCCCTACGACGGCCACCACGCGCAGATCTACATCGCCGACTTCTCCGGCCCCCACCGCAAGCTCTCCGATCTCGGCCTGATCACCCGCGAGTTCGACGCCTGCGAGTATCGCTTCAAGGACATCGTCGACCTCGACACGCGCGAGGTCCTGTTCACCGTCGAGCACGAGACGCGCGCGCAGACGCATCCGATGTATGGCCGCCCGCTGGTCAACCGCAATCCGGCGCAGACCAACCGCGATTACAAGCCCGGCCACGACGAGATCTCGTGGGCGCTGGCGTGACCCTTGCTCGGTGCCTGCGCTCCCTCTCCCCGCCCTTGCGGGGAGAGGGGCGGGGTGAGGGGTGCTTCCACGTGCAGAAGATTCGCGGATAGACCCCTCACCCCGACCCTCTCCCCCTGAAGGAGGGGGAGAGGGAGCGCAGGCACCGTGCGCAGACAGCCATGTCCAAACCCCGCGCCCTCATCATCGGCGGCTCGCTCGGCGGGCTGATCGCGGCGCATCTCCTGCGCAGCGTCGGCTGGGACGCGGTCATCTACGAGCGCAATGCCGAGGATCTGATCAGCCGCGGCGCCGGCATCGGCACGCACCAGCACCTGATCGACATCCTGCGCCGCGTCGGCATCGCCTTCGACGACTCGATGGGCGTGCAAGTCGGCAGGGTGCTCTGCCTCGATCGTGACGGCGCGGTCGCGCTCGAGAAGGAGACGGTGCGGGTGATGAGCGGCTGGGCGCGGCTCCATCGCTCGCTGCGCGAGGCGCTGCCGGGCGACTGCTACCGGCTCGGCCACGCGCTCGCGCGCGTCGATGAGGATGCGGACGGCGTCACCGCCGTGCTCGCCGACGGCAGCCGCGCGCGCGGCGATCTCCTGGTCGGCGCCGACGGCATCCGCTCGACCGTGCGCGCGCAGTATCTGCCCGAGGCGCAGCCGGTCTACGCCGGCTATGTGGCGTGGCGCGCCATGCTCGAGGAGCGCGACGTTCCGAAGAAGATCCGCGACGAGATCTTCGAGAGCTACGCGTTCTGCCTGCCGGAAGGCGAGCAGTGCCTGGGCTATCCGGTGCCGGGCGGCGACAACGACACGCAGGCCGGCCGGCGCGCCTACAACATCGTGTGGTACCGGCCGACCGATGCGGCGACGACGCTCGTCGATCTCTGCACCGACGCATCCGGCCGCCGGCACGGCATGGCGATCCCGCCGCCGCTGATCCGGCCCGAGATCATCGCCGCCATCAAGGCGACGGCGCGCGCGCTGGTCGCACCGCAGATCGCGGAAATCTTCGCGCGCTCCGAGCCGTTCTTCCAGCCGATCTTCGATCTCGAGTCGCGAACGATCGCGTTCGGCGAGCCGGTGCCGCGCATCGTGCTGCTCGGCGACGCCGCCTTCGTGGCGCGCCCGCATGTCGGCGCGGGCGTCACCAAGGCGGCGCTCGATGCCGCCTCGCTCGCCGACGCGCTGCTTGCGCACGGCGACGATCTCGCCGCCGCGCTCGCCCGCTACGACCGCGAGCAGACGCGCTTCGGCCACAGCCTGGTCGCGCTCAGTCGCGAGGAGGGCGCCTACATCTCGGCGGCGCTCAAGCCGCCGCACGAGCGCCGCGGCGCCGAGCTGCCGCGCGACATCCACAGCCTGATGGCGGCGCACCATGCGAGCCGCGACCGCGTGCGCCAGCTCGCTGCGGAGCGCGAGTGACGCGCGCGCATCAACTGATGTATCCGACGAACGCGATGAAGTCGCCGATGCCGTGCGCCACGATGACGGGCCACAGGCGGCCGCTCCGCGCGTACCACCAGGCGACCACGAGACCGAAGGGGATGATGCTGAAGAACGCGATCGGTCCCTGGTAGAGATGATAGAGCAGGCGGATCGCCACGCTGATCGTGACGGCGGTCGAGATGTCCGAACGCTCCTTCAACACCGTCACGACGTAGCCGCAG
>Ga0126369_10003211_pt1 | contig 11800 bp, 8 predicted proteins | sample PanSoiMetaPlot_1_FD_109646 | JGI IMG/M metagenome (GOLD analysis project Ga0126369, IMG submission 109646) | Tropical forest soil microbial communities from Panama - MetaG Plot_1 | ecosystem: Environmental > Terrestrial > Soil > Tropical forest > Bulk soil | place: Panama | collected 2016-02-17 | reverse complement strand
TTGGGATATGGCGGTTGAGCCGGACATGCAGCGCGCCGGCATCGGTTCAAGGATATTGGGCGAACTTCTGAAATGCGCATCGGATCGGGGTCTCGTGATTGTCGGCCTCTTCACCGCATCGGATAACCGGGAGTTCTACCAGCGACACGGATTTGAATTTCACTCCGACATCCATGCCATGACACGCCTGCCCAAACCTGATCGTCAAAATTGAGAGAGAACGAACATGCCGACACGCGGGTATTCGATTATCGCGGCCGAGTTCAACAAGGCGCTCATCGAAGACATGATCAAGACGGCCCGCGGCGAGATGGAGGCTTGCGGACTGCCCCTCTTGCGCCTCCTGCGCGTCCCCGGGTGCTATGAGGTACCGCTGGTCGCCGGCATTGAGATTGCGCGCCCGGACGTGAAAGGCCTGATCGTTCTCGGCTACATCGAACGGGGCGAGACGCTTCACGGCGAAGTGATGGGGCACGTCGTTCACCGTGTCCTTGTAGAGCTTCAGCTCAAAGTGCGGAAGCCGATCGGCCTGGGGATCATCGGCCCGGGGGCAACACCCGCGCAGGCCGAGGTGCGCAAGATCGGCAGCGCGAAGGCCGCCGTGGCCGCCGTGCAGCAGGTTGCCGATTTGCTCGCTGGCGTAGCCGGTCCGTCCAGGCGACGGAAACCGGTTGCAAGGCGCCGGATTTGACCGCGTGATAACGACGGTCCCCGGGCGGACTGTCCGCTATCGGCCTAAAGCGGGCCTGGCGGACCTCAAATTGGAACCCAGGACCCTGTTAGCAGTTTTTGTAAGGGGCCATCCGAATCCTTGAAGGATTGCGGATAGCGGACTTCCAGATATCTCGGCAAGTCTAACAATGGCCGCTAAACCCGTTTCGAGCCGTGAAAGCATTTTGGACCTGCACAGACGCACGTCTGAACAGGCTCCGCTTGACACCCTTTGCATAAACACCATTCGCACGCTGTCGATGGATGCGGTGCAAAAGGCCAATTCAGGCCATCCGGGCACGCCCATGGCGCTTGCACCGGTGATCTACACACTGTGGCAGCAGTTTCTCCGCTACGACCCCGACGACCCGATCTGGCCCAATCGCGATCGGTTCGTGTTGTCGAATGGTCACGCGTCCATGCTCCTGTACGCAATGCTCTACCTTGCTGGTGTGAAAGCTGCTGACAAAAATAACGATGTGCGCGGCAGTCCGGCTGTAAGTCTTGAAGACATCAAACGGTTTCGCCAGCTCGGTGGGAAATGCCCGGGTCATCCGGAATATGGGCGGACCATCGGTGTCGAAACGACGACCGGCCCGTTAGGACAGGGATGCGGGAACAGCGTCGGCATGGCCATCGCGGGTCGCTGGCTCGGGCGGCACTTCAACCGTGCGGACTTCGCGATGTTTGATTTCAAGGTTTATGCGCTGTGCAGCGACGGCGACATGATGGAGGGCGTCGCGAGCGAAGCCGCATCGATCGCCGGCCATCTTAAGCTCGGGAATCTGTGCTGGATCTACGACAGCAACCGGATCACGATTGAGGGAGAGACAGACCTCGCTTTCAGTGAAGATGTGGCGACGCGGTTTCGCGGGTATCACTGGGTCGTGCACCGGGTCGACGATGCCAACAACACAAAGCAACTGACACAATCGCTGGAGGCATTCCAGAGTGGCAACAATGCGCCAACGCTTATTATTGTCGACAGCCACATCGGGTTTGGCGCGCCGCATAAGCAGGATACCAGCGCCGCACATGGCGAGCCTTTGGGAGAAGACGAAGTTCGTCTCGCCAAACGCTCATATGGCTGGCCTGAAGATGCCAAATTTCTCGTTCCCGGCGGCGTGAGAGATCACGTTCACAACACGATCGCCGCGCGTTGCCGGCCACTGCGCGACGCGTGGTTCACGCAACTTGCCGCGTACCGCGCAAGTTACCCAGAGCTGGCCGATCGCCTTCAGCGCATGGAGAATGGCGAGCTACCAGTCGGATGGGACGTCGACCTGCCGACGTTTCCTGCCGATACCAAAGGAATGGCGAGCCGTGAAGCGTCGGGCAAGGTGCTCAATGTACTGGCCCAACATTATCCCTGGCTTGTGACGGGTTCTGCCGACCTCGCTCCATCGACAAAAACGCGCCTAACATTCGACGGTGCCGGCGACCTCGAAGCGGCCGACCCGGGCGGGCGCAATCTCCATTTCGGGGTGCGCGAGCATGCCATGGGCACAATCTTAAGTGGCCTTACGCTGTCGAAGCTTCGCGCCTGTGGCTCAAGCTTCTTGATTTTTTCCGACTATATGAAGCCAGCCATCCGTCTCAGCGCATTAATGCGACTTCCGGTGATCTATGTATTCACCCATGATTCAATCGGCCTTGGCGAGGACGGCCCAACGCATCAGCCGGTCGAGCAGCTCGTGGGACTAAGAGCAATTCCAGACCTGATTACCTTGCGGCCGGCTGATGCCAACGAAGTGACGGAGGCCTGGCGCGTGATCGTCGGCTTGAAGGATCAACCAGCCTGTCTCATTCTCAGCCGTCAGCCGTTGCCGACACTCGATCGGTCGAAATACGCCCCGGCGGACGGCGTTAAACGCGGCGCGTATGTCCTCGCCGAGGCCTATGGCAGGATACCCGATGTCATTTTGATCGGGACTGGCAGCGAGGTTGCCCTCTGCATTGAGGCGCACGAAGCGCTGAAAGCCGATCGCATTGCGTCACGGGTTGTCAGCATGCCGTCCTGGGAATTGTTCGAAAAGCAGGATCGCTCTTATCGCGACCACGTGCTGCCGCCCGATATCCACGAACGAGTCTCGGTCGAGATGGGTTCGGTCATCGGTTGGGACCGCTACGTTGGTCCACGAGGTGTCAGCATTGGAATGCATTCGTTTGGCGCTTCCGCGCCGCTGAAAGATCTGCTCAACAAATTTGGTTTTACACGTGACGCCGTCATTGCCGCGGCAAAACGGCAAATCGCGGTGTTGAAACAATGATGAAGCGACAGCAAAGAACGTCACACGCTGGCGCAAACCTGCTCAGGTCGTTGCGCAAGGAAGGGCAGGCAGTGTGGCTCGATTTTCTGTCGCGGCGATTCCTGGCCGAAAACGGGCTCAGGCGGCTTGTCGAAGAAGATGGTCTGACTGGCGTGACGTCAAATCCGTCGATTTTCGAAAAAGCGATCGCCGAAAGCCAGGACTACGACGCATCGTTGCGAAGCGCGGAAGAGAGCCGTGACCTCGGTGTCATGGCGCTCTATGAGCATCTCGCCATCGAAGACATACAACGGGCGGCCAAAGATCTCCGGCCGGTTTTCGAAGAGACCGCAGGAGCCGACGGGTTTGTTAGCATCGAGGTTTCGCCCTATCTGGCCATGGATACGGAGGCGACCGTGGCCGAGGCAAAACGTCTCGCCAAGGCGGTTGATCGGCCAAATCTGATGGTGAAGGTGCCGGCAACCAGGCCGGGTTTGCCGGCGATCCGTCAGCTCACGGCGGATGGCATCAATGTCAACATCACGCTGTTGTTCTCGCAGGAGATTTATGAGGAGGTTGTAGAAGCCTATTTGGCGGGCCTCGAGCAGTTCATTGCCCGTGGTGGCGATCCGAAGCGTATCTCTAGTGTGGCGAGTTTCTTTGTCAGTCGAATCGATTTGGCAGTGGACAAAGTTGTCCAGGATCAGCTTGGCCACACCAACGACAAAGGGAAGCGGCGGTTACTTTCGAGTCTGCGCGGCAAAGTCGCCATCGCTAACGCCAAGCTCGCTTACCAGCGCTACAAGCGCCTGTTTGACGGCGCACGTTGGCGAAAATTGCACGCGCAAGGCGCGCGGGTTCAGCGTGTGCTTTGGGCGAGCACCAGCACAAAGACCCCGGGGCTCAGCGACGTACTCTATGTCGAAGAACTAATCGGCCGCGACACAATCAATACGATGCCGCCAGGTACCATAGACGCGTTTCGGGATCATGGCCGTGTGCGGCCGACCCTTGAGCAGGATATCGCAGGCGCCGAGCAGATCATGGCCACTCTCGCAGATTGCGGCATTTCGATTGACGATGTGACGGCAAAGCTGACGCAAGAGGGTGTGCGGCAATTCGCCGAGGCATTTGACAAACTTCTCGGCGCACTCGCGCACAAACGCGCAGCTGTACTGGGAGACAAGCTCAACAGTCAATTCGTCAAATTTCCGCCCCATCTTGGCAAGGCGATCGATTCCTCGCTCAATCAGTGGCGGCAGGCAGGCAACGTGCGCCGCCTTTGGGCGGGAGATGCCGGACTATGGACCGGATCTGACGAAGGGCAGTGGCTGGGCTGGCTCGATGTCATCAGCCGCGAACGAAAGCATATCGACGAATTGAATGGTCTCGCTGCGGACATACGTCGAGAGCATTTCATGCATGCTGTGTTGCTCGGTATGGGCGGGTCGAGCCTCGGACCCGAGGTTCTGGCAAAAACATTCGGACACACGCGCGGTCATCCACAACTGATTATTCTCGACTCAACCGATCCCGAACAAATTCGTGCCGTCGAGAAGGTGATCGACCCGGTCCGAACGCTGTTTATTGTGTCGAGCAAATCCGGCAGCACGCTCGAGCCGAATATCCTGAAGGACTATTTCTTCGAGCGCGTGAAGGCTGTGGTCGGTGCCGACCGTGCGGGCTCGCACTTTATTGCTGTTACGGACCCCGGCTCCGCGCTTCAGAATACCGCAGAGCGTGATCGGTTCCGGTACTTTGCGTTCGGACACGCCAGTATCGGTGGACGCTATTCCGTTCTTTCCAATTTCGGCATGGTTCCGGCGGCGGTTATCGGTCTCGATGTCAGTAAATTTCTGGCGTCGGCGCAAAAAATGGCAAACTCGTGCGGAGCGTCGGTTCCGCCCGCGGACAACCCGGGGGTCGTTCTCGGAACGATTTTGGCCGAAGCCGCGCGGCAAGGACGCAACAAGGTCACTATTGTCGCCTCGCCAGGAATAGCCGATTTTGGTGCCTGGCTTGAGCAATTGTTGGCGGAGTCGACTGGCAAGCAGGGCAAGGGACTTATTCCCGTAGCCGCTGAGCCTCTTGGGTCACCCAGGAGCTACGGCGAGGACCGGGTATTTGCCTACATCCGGCTAACCGGCGAATCCGACAAGGGTCAGGACGACGCCGTTGCAGCGCTCGAAACTGCAGGTCACCCGGTGGTGCGGATCGGCCTCTCCGACCGCTATTTCCTTGGGCAGGAATTTTTCCGCTGGGAAATCGCTACCGCGGTCGCGGGCGCGATCATCGCCATTAATCCGTTCGATCAGCCCGACGTGGAAGCCAGCAAGGTCAAGGCGCGCGCCTTGACCAACGCCTACGAACGAAGTGGCGCTCTGCCGTCCGAAATGCCGTTGGTGCGGGAGAACGGAATCATGGTCTTTGCCGATGGCGCGAATGCCGAAGCCCTGAAGCAATCCGCCGATAACGCAACACTTGCGGGCTCGCTCAGGGCCCATCTGGCGCGGTTGCGTGCCGGCGATTATTGCGCGCTCCTTGCCTACATCGCGCGCGATGAGGCGCACGAGAGCGCGTTACAGGAGATTCGGACAACAATCCGCGACGCCAAGCATGTGGCCACCTGTGTTGGTTTTGGCCCACGCTTTTTGCATTCGACCGGCCAGGCTTACAAGGGAGGCCCAAACGAGGGCGTCTTCCTGCAAGTCACTTGCGATATAAGCCATGACTTGCCTGTCCCGGGCCACAAATACAGTTTTGGAGCAGTAATCGCAGCGCAAGCGCGCGGCGATTTTTCAGTTCTCAATGAGCGCAAGCGTCGCGCAATCCGCGTGCATTTGGGGACGGATGTTGACGCTGGCTTGAAGCATTTGAAAGACGCTGTACGCCAGGCATTGCTGTGAGAGGAATCGAACCATGCAAATTGCCGTAGTCGGGTTGGGGCGGATGGGCGCCAATATTGTGCGGCGTCTGTTGGGCGCAAATCATCAATGCGTCGTCTATGACGTAAATCACGATGCCATGAAGGCGCTCGTCGAGGTGGGAGCAACCGGATCGAAAACCTTGAAGGAGCTGGTCAGTGCGCTCAAAAGGCCCTGCGTTGTGTGGTTGATGCTCCCCGCGGCCCTTGTCGACAAAACCATTGCCGAACTGTTGGATCATCTGGCGCCGGACGATGTGCTGATCGATGGCGGCAATTCACATTACCGTCAGGACATCGATCGTGCCAAGGCACTCAAGTCCAAGGGCATTCACTATGTCGATGTGGGCACGAGCGGCGGCATCTGGGGACTGGAACGTGGCTACTGCATGATGATTGGAGGCGAGCGCAAGATTGTGCAGCGGCTTGATCCGATTTTCGCCGCACTCGCGCCGCCGATTGAATCCGCGGCTCGCACACCCGGTCGCGAAAAGCGACCGACGACGGCCGAACACGGGTACCTGCATTGTGGGCCTAGCGGCGCCGGCCACTTTGTAAAGATGGTCCACAATGGCATTGAGTACGGCATCATGGCTGCCTATGCGGAAGGCTTCAATATTTTACGCCACGCCAATATCGGCGCCGAAGGACATGCAACCGATGCCGAAACGGCGCCCCTGCCCGATCCGGAAGCTTATCGATACGCGATCAATGTCGCCGAGGTCGCTGAAGTATGGCGGCGCGGCAGCGTCATTTCATCGTGGCTGCTCGATTTGATCGCTGACGCGCTTTTCCGGGATCCCGAGCTTTCGGAATTCGAGGGCCGCGTATCGGACTCTGGCGAAGGCCGCTGGACGCTCAAGGCTGCCATCGACGAAGGAGTGCCCGCCTATGTCCTGGGCAGTGCACTTTACGGGCGTTTTGCATCGCGCGGCCAAGCCGATTTTGCAGACAAGCTTTTGTCCGCCATGCGTTACGAATTCGGCGGCCATGCGGAACTGAAAGTTAGTGAAAAAGTGTCGTCTCGCCGTTAGGACGAAAAATGACGCCGTTACAATCAGATGCTCTGGTCTTGTTCGGTGCGAGCGGCGACCTCGCACACAAAAAGATCTTCCCCGCGCTCTATGCGATGTTCCGCCGTGGACGGCTCGACGCTCCCATCATCGGGGTTGCGAGGTCCCGGTGGTCACTGGATGAGTTCAAAGCCCACGCGCTTGACGCAATTGGTCAGTCAGACGGCTTTGATCGGCAGATCGCCGGACGTTTTACGGAACTGCTGAAATACGTCCAAGGCGACTACAATAACATCGAAACGTTCAAGACAATGCGATCGATGCTCGGGTCCGGCAAGCGGCCGCTTTTTTATCTCGCGATTCCACCAAGCATGTTTCCCGCCGTCATTGAAAACCTCGGCGGGTCGGGTTGTTCTGCGAATGCGCGTGTGGTTGTCGAAAAGCCTTTCGGGCGCGACCTCGCATCCGCCCGGCAGCTCAACCGGACGCTGCACAAGGTATTTCGGGAAGACTCAATATTCCGGATCGATCACTTTCTCGGCAAGGAGCCCGTGCAAAACCTGCTCTATTTCCGGTTTGCCAACGCGTTTCTGGAGCCGCTGTGGAATCGGCACTATGTACACAGTGTGCAAATTACCATGGCGGAAAATTTTGGCGTCGGAACGCGGGGGCGTTTTTACGAAGAGGTCGGAACGATACGCGACGTCATTCAAAACCACCTTTTGCAGATCGTGGCAATCCTGGCGATGGAATGCCCCGTTAGCAGCGAAAGCAACTATATCCGCGACGAGAAAGTAAAGCTCTTTAATTCGATCCGACCTTTGCAACCGTCTGAGTTGGTACGCGGACAATATCGCGGCTATCGCAATGAGCCCGGCGTTTCTGCCAATTCCGATGTCGAAACATTTGCGGCTCTGCGCCTGTACGTCGACTCCTGGCGTTGGCATGGCGTGCCATTCCTGGTACGTGCAGGGAAACGTCTGGCGGTGACCGCAACCGAAGTCACTGTTGACCTGGATTTTCCGCCGCAAAAGATCTTCAAAGTCGACAAGCCGACCCGGGCCAATTACTTCCGCTTCCGGGTCTCGCCGGATGTTGTGATTGCGATCGGCGCCAGGGCAAAGGCTCCAGGCGAGGCGATGGCTGGCGAAGACGTCGAGCTCAACGTGTTGCACCAAAGCGTAGAAGAGATGGACGCCTATGAGCGACTGATTGGCGACGCGATGAAGGGCGATCTCTCATTGTTCTCGCGCGAGGACAGTGCCGAAGCACAGTGGCGTGTTGTCGACTCGATTCTCAACACCGACACGCCATTATACGATTACGAACCAAACACCTGGGGGCCTCGCCAATCAGAGGATATTGCGAAGGGCGTAGGCCCTTGGCACGATCCGATGGGGGCTAAACAGGACACTCGTCCGATCGCCGCAAGGCCAGTGCAAAAACGGGCCTAGCGATGCCGCATGCGCAAGCTAACCGCTGGCACGGCAAGCAACCGGCGATTCTGGTCATCGATATCGGTGGCACACATGTCAAACTCGAGTTGAGTACGCCACGTCGGCGGTCCAAATTCGTATCCGGACCGGAACTGACGGCCAAAGCCATGATCGCAACGGTCAAGGATCTGACCAATGGCTGGGCCTACCAGGTTGTTTCGGTCGGTTATCCCGGTCCGGTCGCCGGCAATCGGCCCATCGCCGAACCCTACAATCTTGGAAAAGGCTGGGCAGGTTTTGACTTTGCCAAGGCCCTTCATTGCCCGGCGAAGGTCGTCAACGACGCGGCAATGCAAGCGCTTGGCAGTTATCACGGCGGCCGCATGTTGTTCCTTGGTCTGGGCACGGGCTTGGGTTCGGCAATGATCATTGATGGTGTGATCGAGCCAATGGAGATTGCTCACCTGCGCTACAAAAATAAAAAGAGTTTTGAAGACTATCTCGGCCGCCGCGGGCTTAAGCGCCTTGGATTGAGGAAGTGGCGTAAGCATGTGACCGACGTGGTCAAAAAACTGAGCGCGGCGCTTGAGCCGGAGTACATCGTGCTCGGCGGGGGCAACGCGCGGAAGGTCAAAAAATTGCCGCCGCGAACGGAACGCGGCACAAATGAAAAGGCGTTTGTCGGCGGCATTCGTCTTTGGGAAAAGCCCCAGTCTCATGGCAATTCACGCTGAAAAATCGGACGAGTGGTGCGTTTTTGAAAATGCTGAAACGGTGGCGGAACACGCCGCCGAATGGTTGTGCGGCCGCGCACGCAGGCACGATGGCGAGATCGCAATCTGTCTCTCGGGTGGATCGACACCCCGGCGTTTGTTTCAGCGCCTCGCGAGCGCTGCGATTGCCTCGCGCGTTCCATGGAATCGCATCCATTGGTTCTGGGGAGACGAACGTTTCGTCCCGCACGACGATCTGGCTAGCAATTACCGGATGGCTTATGACGCGCTTTTTTCGCGCGTTCCAGTTTCAAAAGATCGCCTTCATCCAATTCCGACGGAAGGCATGTCTCCGCAACAGGCAGCGGCGGACTATCAAGCGCTGCTCCAGCGCTACTATGGCAACCAGCAGCCTGACATGGATCGACCCATTTTCGATATGACACTCCTGGGCGTCGGCGAGGACGGGCACACGGCGTCGCTTTTTCCGGACAGCTTGTCGCTTCAGGAGAAGCGGCAATGGGTTCTTGCTGTTGTCGATGAAGCTCGCGAGACGCGTATCACGCTCACCTACCCTGTCCTCAACAGCAGCCGCAATCTCGCCTTCCTCGCGACGGGCGCGAATAAGAAGAATGTTTTGGCACGTATTCGAGCAGGAGATAAGGCGCTACCGGCGGCGCTGGTTCGCCCTGCCGGTTGTCTTTACTGGTTCGTGGACCGCGCCGCGGCACCCGACTAAATCGTTCGCCTGCGGCCGTCTCCGCTGGGAACTACTGGAAGCTGAAGAGGCAATCGCGGACGGCATCATACAGTGGCAGGTCCGCTTCGAGACATAAGCGGACATTCAGCCAGGCGATTGCAAACATCTGCTGGGAACTAACAGCGGACTTTGTTCGCCTCAGTGCGACTTGCGTGCGAGCCAAACGGTGCGTCCACCCGCTAAGGGGTCTTCGACGATGTGATCCAAGAGTTTGAATCTAAAAGCAGCAAGAAGGCGCCCATATTCAGCCGGATCGAGACTTGCATGGTAGAGCGGATCACCTCGATAGGAGCCGATACGTTCTCCATAGCCTGTGCCGGCGTTGAACATTAATACGCAATTTTCAGCCGCATGCGCGCCGAACACACGAAACACATCTCGCTGATCCTCCGGCTTCAAATGGAAAAAGCTGTCCCACGCCAATACGCCTTCGAACGTTCGCCCCAAGGACAAAGTTCGCATGTCAGCGACCACCCACTCGTGCCGAGGGAGGCGGCTCCGGCACAAGGAAATCATCGTCGGAGAGCTGTCGATGCCGGTAACTTGCAGGCCGCGACCAACCAAATTAGAGGCGACCGGCATGCCCCCGCCGCACCCGAGATCGAGAACTGTAGCACCCGTTGGCAGCGCATCGGCAAAACGCTCGTGCCAACGCTTGTCGTTCCAATAACTTTTGCGGCGGTCGGCATCCCACTCGATCGCATGTCGCTCATAGTGTCCAATGATTTTGTCGGCAAGGTCCGTCATCGAGTGCAAATGTATCCGGCTGACGGTGTCCGCAATGCCTCATCGGCGGACATTGTGAAATGTCTGCGCCATAGCCACTTCATCGGCGAAAGCGGACATTGCACTTCAGGCCCTGACGACCCGCGCAGCCGCGCCGGGTGTCGGCGGCGTAACCTGCTGCGCTTTGGCAATAAGCGGAAACGTCATTGCCGCGCCACCTAACAACGTGATGAACTTGCATTGTCTCATTGGTCTCCCAAAGCTACATATCTACTGAAACTAGAGCTGGGCGCGATTGCCATTTCGCCAAGGGCAATAGCGCACATTGCATGGTTCGCGCCCGTCGATTGGGATAAAAAGGACAAACGGAAGCCACGGAGTTGCCGCTATGAAGCGGTTGCATCCGATGCTCGTAGCCATTGTGCTGGCTTTGGCGGGGCTCGCCGGGCCGATGCTGGCGGCCGGGTTTGCCGAACGCGCTCTGCTGCTCGAGATCGACGGACCCATTGGTCCACCAGTCGCCGACTATATTGTGCGCGAGCTGGAAGCCGCGAGGCTGGATAACGTCCGGCTCATCATCCTGCGGATTAATACGCCGGGCGGCCTCGACACTTCGATGCGTCAGATCGTCAGCGCGATCCTGGCTTCGCCCGTGCCTGTCTCAACTTATGTCGCACCAAACGGTGCGCGCGCAGCCAGTGCCGGCACCTACATAGCTTACGCGAGCGCAATCGCGGCGATGGCGCCCGGCACCAATATTGGCGCGGCCACGCCGGTTCAATTGGGCGGCAATCCGCTCCTACCGCCTGATCAAAAGCAGCAGCAGAAGGCCAAATCCGACGAACCAGGGGATGTCGAGACGCGCAAAATCGTCAATGACGCTGTCGCTTATATTCGAGGCCTCGCAACACTCAACGGTCGCAATGCCGACTGGGCCGCAGATGCCGTGCGTTCCGCCGCAAGCCTGCCAGCTGCTGAGGCGCTCTCCCTTCACGTCGTCGATACGGTCGCCGACGATGTACCCGACCTTTTGCGCAAGATCGACGGGCGCATGGTGACTGTTGCGGGTAAACCGCAGCCTCTGGCGACCGCCGGCCTCGAGGTGGTGACTGTGCCGCCCGACTGGCGCACCAATATGCTGGCGCTGATTACCAATCCGAACGTCGCCTTCATCCTCATGCTCATCGGTATTTATGGGCTGATCTTTGAATTCCTAAATCCTGGGACGGTCGCACCTGGACTTGTCGGCACAATCAGTCTTCTTGTAGC
>Ga0126369_10003210_pt1 | contig 11801 bp, 7 predicted proteins | sample PanSoiMetaPlot_1_FD_109646 | JGI IMG/M metagenome (GOLD analysis project Ga0126369, IMG submission 109646) | Tropical forest soil microbial communities from Panama - MetaG Plot_1 | ecosystem: Environmental > Terrestrial > Soil > Tropical forest > Bulk soil | place: Panama | collected 2016-02-17 | reverse complement strand
GGGGGCCCTCCTCCCCCGCGAGGGGGGAGGGACGTCTGGAGCGATCCGCACCCGCACGTTCTCATCCCGACGGCTGGTCTCCGACCGCCAGGTTGGGGCCGTTCGTCGCGAACCCCTCGACCACCCGGACCCTGACCTCGCCCTGCGCCGTCTCCCCCGGCTGCAGCGCCGCCGGGGCCTGGCTCCGCGCAGTCACGGACTGCTTCGGCAGCGCCCGCCACGTGTGGGCGTTCCAGTCGTACACCTCCACCGAGCGCACGTTGGGCTGCGACATGTCGGGCATCTGGTAGCTCAGGACGGTCGGCGTCGCCAGGCCGTTGGGCAGGTCGAAGTCGTACACGTCGACGTTCGTGCTGCCGTCCGCGCTGCGGTAGTTGGACACCAGGCGCGGTCGCGGCGCGATCCCCGACAGCGCGTCCGCCGACTGCAGCGTGACCGGCTCGACCACCGCCGCCACCACCGAGCGGCCGGGCTGGGCGCCGTCGACGCTCATCGAGTCCGTCGCCTGCGTGAAGCCGACCACCGCGAGCGCGCCCGGGACGCCGTTGACCGCCTGGCTGGAGGCCAGGCGGATCATCGCCTCCCGCGAGTTCTCCGTCACCCCCGGGATCGCGGTCGCCACTGCGTGCGAGCTCGCGATCGGCCCCGTCGGGCCGGCGCTGAGCTCCACGTCCACCGACTCGCTGCCGCCGGGCAGCAGCCTGGTCGCGAGCACCGCCTCGGAGCCGGAGGCGCTGACCAGCTCCAGGTCGCTGATCGGCCGCTGGCTGAGATTGACGATCTTGCCCACCACGTGGCCCTTCTGGACCTTCAGCTGCGCGTCGATCGGCAGCGACTGCCCGGGCTGGTAGGTGAACGGGTGCGCGACCGTCAGCGTCTGCACCGGCCGCTGCGTCCAGACCGCCACGTTGCTCAGCAGCACGTCGGGGTGGGCGCCGAGGGTGATCAGCGCGTCGCCGCGGCTGTCACCGTAGGACCCGACCGCCACCGCAGTGGACACCAGCGTGTTGGCAGGCAGGCTCAGCGTCACGTCGCCCTTGCGCGGCGGGTACACGCCCTCGAAGCTGTAGGACTCCACCGCGCCCTCGGGGGCGAGCCGCTGGACCTGGACCTCGGTGACCAGGAAGTCGGAACCGCGGCTGCCGAAGCCGACCCCGTATGCCGCGACCGTGAACACCACCGCGATCAGCGGCACGCTGATCCACATGAGCTGGCGCCGGCCCGCGGCCTTCAGGAAGAGGTAGTTCAGCGCGCCCGCGAGCAGCACGTACGCGACCAGCAGTCCGCCGAGCAGGCCCACTGGCGGCGGCGCCAGCGACGGCTCGTCGGACAGGATGTTGAAGATCTGGTCCGAGCTGCTGGTGAAGCCAGGCGCCCACGAGCCGGGCGCAGCGGACAGCCCCGCCGAGGACGAGTTGACCGACGAGCCGAAGCCGCCGGGCAGCGAGCTCCCCCGCGTGGTGCCCTGGACGCCGCTGAGGGCGCGGCTGATCGCGTTCGACCACGCCATCCCGGCCAGCTCGACCTGGGTGTCGAACGGCTCCGCGAACGGGTCGAACGCCAGCTCGACCACCTTGCCGGGGCCGTACCCGCCCTCGATGACCAGCGGCGTGCCGTCGGCCGCCGCAAGGGTGACCCTGCCGGCGCCGAGCTGGCCGCTCGCCACCTGGGCCGTGGCGTCGGTGGTCCGGCCGGCAAGCTCGGCCAGCGCCGACAGCGAGGCCGTGACCGTCGACGTTGGCCGCATCGGCACGAGCTCGGGCGGGAGTGACAGCAGGGTGCGACGCCACGAAGGGCCGCCCGCCTCGATCAGCGTTCCGCCCAGGCCGACGAAGTCCTTGAGCGCCTGCGCCTGGGCCTGGCTCAGCGCCGCGCTGTCGAACTGGTCGACCACGATCCCGTTCAGGCCGCTGAGGTAGACCGCGTTTGTCGGGAAATCCTGGGGCGAGGCGAAGGGCGCCAGCGATGAGTCCACGCTGGTCAGCGCGTGCAGCGGCGCCTCGATCTTCTGCTTCGCCTGGGTCAGGTCGCTGAGGACGCCGAAGGCGCTGCTGGCGTTCGGTGGCGCCTGGACGTCGGCGTGCGCGACCACGCGGCCGGAGCCATCGCGCAGGTCGACCGAGTAGCCGCCCGGCGCGTCGATGACGTTGAAGCGGTCGGAGCGCTGGCTCCCCCGCGCGACTGTGATGGGAAGGTGGTACGTCGGATAGGTGTACGGGGCGACGGAGCGGGTGTCGTTGGGCACCAGGTACAGGTCGCCGGAGAAGGCGGACTGCCCGCTGTCGCGCACGGTGACGACGTACGGCGTCCACGTGCCCTGCGTGCCGGCGAGCTGCCAGCGCTGGCTGATCGTGACCGTGATCTGCGCGTCGGCGGCCGCCAGCGCGGGCCGGACCGGCAGGCCGAGCAGCAGACCGACGACGGCCACCGCGGCGGCGCCCAGCCGCGACCCCCAACGACGGACCGCCTGGCGTGGTGGGGCGGGGCTCGGAATCATTCAGGCTCGTTCCCAGGCGACACCAGCTGTTCCAGCCGGCACCTGTGAACACAGTACCGTACCCGGGGCGGTTGCCGGTCCCGGGCCGTCGAGGGCTTATGTAAGCGTTGTGTCAGCGGGGCGGCGTCTACCGATCCGGGCCGGACGCGACCGTGCCGACGTCCGTGAGGATCTCGGCCCGGCCCCTGACCTTGATCGCCGCTGTCAGGTCAGTGAACTGGGCGATCAGCACCTCGCCGGCGTCGAGCCGCTCCGAGTGGTGGGACCGTGTGTCACGGCCGCGCGTCAAGCCCATGATGATCACGCCGTCCTCGAGTGCCTTGACGACCACATACCGCCCCCCGACGCTCTGCCACTCAGCGGCCGTTCGACCTTCCGTTGCCATTTCGCCCGTTTCCTTTTCCATTGCCGGCCGCCGGCACCCGCGGCCGCACGGTCTCCAGGCGGGTGACCTCGCGCTGGAAGTGCGAATCCAGGTCGGCTTTGAGCGCGACCCCGGCCGCCACCCGGAACCGCTCCCCCACCTGGACGGTCACCTCGCTGCCCTGCACGCGGAAGTGCAGCTGCACTTCGTCCGCGCCGGCGTGGCGGGCCAGCACCCGGGCGATCTCCTCGACGACCTCGGGGCCGCCTTCGGGCACGTCGACGTGGACCAGCCGCTGCCGCTCGACCGGGTCGATGTCCTGGCGGCTCGCCCAGTCCCAGACCGCGTCGGCGATCAGGGTGACGGCCTCCTGCTCCTCCTCCTCCGCGTCCAGCTCCTCGTCGACCTGGGCCTGTGCGGCGGGCGCCCCCTGGCGCGCGCCGCCGCCGCGGGCGGCGTCCACCTTGCCCTGGATGATCACGACCGCGTCCGGCTCCTCCATGGAGCGGCGGAAGTCGTCGTACGCGCGCGGGAAGAACGTAACCTCGACGACGCCGGTCAGGTCCTCCAGCTCCGCGTAGGCCATGATCTGGCCCTTGCGGGTGACCACGCGGCGCCAGGCGCGGACCAGGCCGCCGACCCTGACCTCGCGACCGATCAGCTCGGCCGTGACCTCGTTCAGCCGCGTGTCGGTGACCTCCTCCAGCTCCGCCTCGATCCGGTTCAGCGGGTGGTCCGACAGGTAGAGGCCGAGCAGTTCCTTCTCGCTGCGCAGGCGCTCCTCGGACGACATCGGGGGCACCGCGGGGATGCCGTAGTCCATCGGCTGGGCCTCCGTCTCGTCGACCAGGCCGAACAGGGAGATCTGGCCCGACTCGCGGTCTCGGCGCACCTGCTCGGCGCGCGCGCGGGCCCGCTCCAGCGAGGCGAGCAGCTGGCTGCGCTCGCCGAACACGTCGCAGGCGCCGCTCCGGACCAGGCTGTCCAGCGCCCGCGCGTTGACCTCCTGCACGCCGGCCATGCGCTCGCAGAAGTCGTCCAGCGACCGGAACGCGCCGGACGCCTCGCGCTCCTGGACGATCTGCTCGACCGCGCCGCGGCCGACGTTCTTGATCGCGGCCAGGCCGAACAGGATCTGGTCGCCGACGATCGAGAAGTCCGCGCCCGACTCGTTGACGGCCGGCGCCAGCACCTCCAGGCCGCGCTTCTTGGTGTCGACGATCGCGGCGGCGACCTTGTCGGCGCTGCCCTGCATGTGGGTCAGGAGCGAGGTCATGTACTCGACCGGGTAGTTCGCCTTCAGGTACGCGGTCTGGTAGCTGATCACGGCGTACGCGGCCGCGTGGGCACGGGGGAACCCGTACTCCGCGAACTTGGCGATCGCGTCGAACATCTGCTCGGCCAGCGCGCGGTCGATGCCGTTGGCCACGCAGCCGTCCAGGAACTGGTCGCGCTGCTGGGCCATCTTGACCTTGTCCTTCTTGCCCATCGCGGAGCGCAGGATGTCGGCCTGGGAGAGGGTGAAGCCGGCCAGCTCGCGGGCGGCCATCATCACCTGCTCCTGGTAGATGATCACCCCGTAGCTGTCGCGCAGGATCGGCTCGAGCTTCGGGTGCAGGTACTCGATCGGCTCCCGGCCCTGCTTGCGGGCGATGTACGCCGGGATGTTCTGCATCGGCCCGGGGCGGTACAGCGCGTTCGCGGCGGTGACGTCGGCGAACGACTGCGGCTTCATCTCGAGCAGCATCCGGCGCATGCCCGAACCCTCGAGCTGGAACACGCCGTGCGTGTCGGCGTTCGAGATCAGCTCGTAGGTGGTGCGGTCGTCGGTGCCCAGCTTCATCAGGTCGACCGCGACGCCGCGGTGCCGCTCGATCAGCCTCAGGCAGGTGCTGATGATGTCCAGGTTCTGGAGGCCCAGGAAGTCCATCTTGAGGAGGCCGATGTCGCCGACCGCCTTCATGTCGTACTGGGTGATCACCTGGCGGGCCTGTTCGTCGGGGGCGCCCGCCGACCGAGGACCCCACTGCGTGGGCGCGTAGCGCTCCAGCCGGTCGGGCGCGATGACGACGCCCGCGGCGTGGACGCTGACGTTGCGGGAGACGCCTTCTAACGTCCGGGCCACGTCGATGAGCCGCTTCAGGTGGAACGGCCGGCCATCCGGCCCCTGCTGGGGTCCCGCCTCGTACGACTCGCGGAACTCGGGGACCTCCCTGATCGTGTCTTCCAGGGACTTGGAGCGGCCCTGGTGGATCGGCACCAGCTTGGACAGCCGGTCCGTCTCCTTCAAGGGCACCTCCAGGACGCGGCCGACGTCCCGGATGGCGGCCTTCGAGGCCATCGTCGTGAAGGTGATGATCTGGGCCACCCGGTCCGCGCCGTACCTCTCGGAGACGTAGCGGATCACGCGCTCCCGGCCCTCGACCGAGAAGTCGCAGTCGATGTCCGGCATCGACACGCGGTCCTTGTTCAGGAAGCGCTCGAACAGGAGCCCATGCTCGATGGGGTCGATGTTGGTGATGCCCAGGCTGTACGCCACGAGGCTGCCGGCCGAGCTTCCGCGCCCGGGCCCCGTGACGATCTCGTGCTTGCGTGCGAACGCGAAGAAGTCCGCGACGATCAGGAAGTAGGACGCGTAGCCGGTCTGGGCGATCACGTCCAGCTCGACGTCGATCCGGTCCCGCATCACCCGGGGCGGGTCGTCGCCGTACCGCCAGCGCAGCCCCTCTTCGACCTTCTGGCGCAGGTACTGGTCGTGGCTCATGCCGGCGGGGATCTCGAACGGCGGCAGCAGCGACCTGCCCATGTCGATCGACAGGTTCACCATGTCCGCGACCTCGAGGGTGGCGGCGATGGCGCCGGGCATGTCGTGGAACGTCGCCGCCATCTCGGCGGGGGTCTTCAGGTAGAAGTCCTGGGACTCGAACCGCCATCGCTTGGGATCCTCGAAGTTGGCACCCGTCTGCAGGCAGAGCAGCACGTCGTGGGGCTCAGCGTCGTGCTGGTGGACGTAGTGGAGGTCGTTCGTCGCGACCAGGCGGAGGCCGAACTCGTCGGAGAAACTGCGGAGCGCCTCGTTGACCCGCTCCTGGGCGGCGATGCCGTGGCGCTGGACCTCCAGCAGGTAGCGGTCGGCGGTGAAGATGTCGCGATAGGTCGCGACCGTCTCGCGGGCGCCCTCGATGTCGCCCGTCGTGATCTTGGTCGCGACCTCGCCGCCCAGGCAGCCGGAGAGGACGACCAGGCCCTTCGAATGGCGGGCCAGCACCTCCCGGTCGATCCGCGGCTTGTAGTACAGGCCCTCCTTCTGGCCGATGGTGCACAGGGCCATCAGGTTGCGGTAGCCCTCCGCGTCGGCGGCCAGCAGGGTCAGGTGGTACGGGTCACGGTCGGCCCGGACGTCCCGGTCGGTCCGGCCCCGGGGCGCCACGTACGCCTCGAAGCCCAGGATCGGCGTGATCCCGGCCGCCCGGCACGCCTTGTAGAACTGGATGGCGCCGTACATCACCCCGTGGTCGGTCAGGGCGAGCGCGGGCATCCCGAGCTCCGCCGCCCTGGCCACCATCGCCTGGATGCGACTGGCACCATCGAGCAGCGAGAACTCGGTGTGGTTGTGGAGGTGGACGAAGGTATCGGGGGCGTGTGGCATCGTCTCGACGGCGTGGCGGGCTCCCCGATTCTAAGGCTTCGGGGGCCGGCGGCGGGCCGCCGGACGCAGGCCTTCCGAGGCCTCGACCCCGGGCCCGCACGCCGCCGGCCATGGGTTGCCGATGCCCACGTTTCTCCCCGACGGGCCCCTCCCGTTCAGCGCCGGTCAAGCGGAGTGTCAAGTCAGGTTGCGTGGCCGCGAAAATCGACTTTTGACGCGCGAACCGGCCCTCCCCTATGATTCCGCGCCAACCATGGGGCTGAGAGCCCCGTGCGCTTGCGCGTGAGAGGGGGAGCATCCCAAGGAGGGGGGTCATGACGGACCGTGGCTACGACCGGTTCGAGAGGTTCCTGCGGGACTCGTCGCGCCGCGACTTCCTGAGGGGCGTGGGCGCCGCGGCCGCACTGGCGGCCTTCGGGGCCGGCGGGGTCGAGGCCCTCGCGGCCTGCGGCGGCCAGCCCAGCACCACCACCAGCGTCACTCCGAGGCGGGGCGGCAAGATCGTCGCCGCGACGATCGCCGACCCGAAGACGTTCAACTCCGTGCTCAGCAACGACAACGCAAGCAACTACGTGATCACGCGCATCCTCGACCCGCTGCTGGGCTACGACGCCGCCGGAAACCAGGTCGGGCGCATCGCCACCGGGCCGGCAAAGATCTCGCCCGACGGACTCACGTTCACGTTCACGCTGCGGAAGGACGTCAAGTGGACCGACGGCCAGCCGCTGACGTCGGACGACGTCCGCTTCACCTACGACCTCAGCTTCGACCCGAAGTACACGGCGGTCAAGTCGCAGCAGCGGCAGACGTACACCCAGTACATCCAGGAGCTGCAGAACCCCGACCCGTACACGTTCATCGTCAAGCTCAAGAAGATCTACGCCCCGTTCGCGACCACGCTGGGCGTGGGCCCGGGCATCCTGCCCAAGCACGTGCTGGGCGGCCTAACCGGCGACCAGATCAACACCGCGGACTGGAACACGAACCCGACCGTGACGTCCGGGCCCTTCAAGTTCGTGGAGTGGAAGAAGGGCCAGCAGGTGACGATGGGCCGCAACGACAGCTACTACCGGGGCGCGCCCTACCTCGACACCTGGCTCTACCTGATCGTGGGCTCGTCGCTCGACATCTTCAACAAGCTGACGACCGGCGAGGTCGACGTGGCGACGATCGATCCCTCGCAGGCCGACCAGGCCCGGTCGGTGTCCCACCTGGACCTGGTCTCGTTCCCCGGCTTCAACTACGAGTACATCGCCTTCAACCTGCGCCAGGACCACCCCGCGTCCGCCTTCTTCCAGGACGTGCGGGTCCGGCAGGCCATGATGCACGCGCTCGACCGTGCCGCGATGGCCAAGGCGATCTACTTCACGTACGCCGCGATCGCGGACAGCGCCATCCCGCCCCTGTCGTGGGCCTACAACAAGGACGCGACGCCGAGGTACGGCTTCGACAAGGCGAAGGCGATGCAGCTGCTGGACGGGGCCGGCTGGAAGGTGGGCAGTTCGGGCATCCGGGAGAAAGACGGCAAGCAGTTCAAGATCCAGATGATCACGAACGCCGGCAACAAGGTGCGCGAGAACCTGCTGCTGGCGCTGCAGCAGGCGTGGAAGGACGTCGGCATCGACGCCACGCCCAACTACGTCGACTTCAACAAGGTGCTCGTGCCGGCACTGCTGGACAACCGGAACTTCGACCTCGCGATGTCCGGCCTCGGCTTCGGGATCGACCCCAATCCGGACCAGTTCCACTCGCGGAACATCCCGGCCGGCAACTTCAACTCGCCGGGCTGGAGCAACCCGCAGGCCGACAAGCTGATCGACGACGCCGTCGCGACCTACGACCGGGCCAAGCGGAAGGCCATCTACTTCCAGCTCCAGAACATCATCAACGAAGAGCCGTCGCAGCCACCGCTGTTCTTCGGCACCGGCCCCAGCGCGATCAACAAGCGCGTCAAGAACTACGTCTTCAGCCCGTTCGTCACGACCAGCTTCTTCGCCAGGGACGTCTTCGTGACGGACGGCAAGTAGGGCCGGGGACCCGCCTTCAGTGCTCTGGAGGTTCGCGCTCAGGAGGATCGTGGACTCGCTCCCGGTCCTCCTGGGCGTCAGCGTGATCACGTTCGCCCTGGTCCAGGCCACGATCGGCAGCTACGTGCCCGGCCTGGAGCTCAACCGCGACCTCAAGCCGGAGGACATCGTCCGGCTGCGCCACGCGATCGGGCTCGACCAGCCGTGGTGGTTCCAGTACCTGAACTGGCTCGGCGTCGCCTGGATCGTGAAGACGGCCGGCCTCGGCGGGCTGCTCGGCGGCTACTCGGTGAACACCGGGCTGCTCGAGGGTGACCTGGGCCGCTCGATCATCGACGGCACGTCCATCACGTCGAACATCCTGGCCCGCCTGGGCTACACGCTCGAGCTCACGCTCACTGCGATCTGCATCGGCGTGCTGATCGCGATCCCGCTGGGCGTCGTCGGCGCGCTGCGGCGCGGCAGCGTCGTCGATCAGGCGTTCACGGTGGCGTCCAGCGCCGGGATCGCCGTCCCGGCGTTCTGGACCGGCCTGGTGACGATCCTGCTCTTCGCCGTGCTGTTCCACGAGTGGAACCTGCCGGCCCTGCCGACGGGCGGCGCGGAGAGCCCGCTCGGCGGCGGGGACCCGCTCGACCGGCTGGCCCACCTGGCGCTGCCGGCGACCGTGCTGTCCTTCGGCTACCTGGCGATCTGGTCGCGCTACGTCCGCTCGGGGATGCTGGAGGTGCTCGGCCAGGACTACGTGCGCACGGCCCGCGCCAAGGGCATGACCGACCGCCGCGTCGTGTACGTCCACGCGCTGCGCAACGCGATCGTGCCGCTGGTCACGCTGATCGGCCTGGAGCTGCCGGGCCTGTTCAGCGGGAGCGCGATCATCGAGATCGTCTTCTCGTGGCCCGGGCTCGGGCGCTACGCGCTCTCGGCGGTGCAGGCCCACGACATCACGGTCGTGCTGGCCCTGACCGTGTTCGGGTCGAGCCTGGTGGTCATCGGCAACCTGCTCGCGGACGTGCTGTATGCGGTCCTCGACCCGCGGATCAGGTACGCCTGAGATGACGACCACGACCACGTCGCTCGACACGACTGCGCTCGCTCGTGACGGCAGGCGGCCGACACCGCCACCGAAGAGCTACTGGGCCGAGTCCTGGGACCGGCTCCGGCACAACCGCTTCGGGATGGCGGCGGGGGCGGTGATCCTCTCGTTCGGGCTCGTCGGCCTGTGCGCGCCGCTGATCTCGACGTACCTCACGCACTACGACCCGAACCGCCAGGTGCTGCTCGACCAGTTCGACGGCGTCTCGGCCCGCCACCTGCTGGGGACCGACGAGCTCGGCCGCGACACCTTGACCCGGCTGATCTACGGCGCACGCGTCTCCTACCTGATCGGGTTCCTGACCGTCGGTCTCTCCCTCACCATCGGCAGCACCGTGGGCATCGTCGCGGGGTTCTACGGCGGGCTGGTCGACCGGGTGCTCGGCCGGGCGGTCGACATGCTGCTGGCCGTGCCGACCTTCTACCTGCTGGTGCTGATCGCCGCCACGCATCCCTTCGGCCTGACCACGAACCAGCCCGTGCCGCTCGCGGTCGTGCTGGCCCTGCTGGGCTGGGGCGGGACGTCCCGGCTGGTGCGCGGCGAGGTGCTGTCCGTGAAGCAGCGCGACTTCATACTGGCGACCAGGTCGGTCGGCGCGACCGGCCTGCGGCTGATGTTCCGGCACATCCTGCCCAACGTGGCGGCCGTGATGATCATCGTGGCGAGCCTGGGCGTCGGCGGCGTCATCCTGGCGGAGGCCGGCCTCGATTTCATCGGCCTCGGCATCGTGCCGCCCACCCCGACGTGGGGGAACATGCTCAACAACGCGCAGTCGTACTTCTACCACTCGACGCTGCTCGTGCTCGCGCCGGGACTGATGATCTTCGTCGCGGTGCTCGGCTTCAACCTGTTCGGCAACGCGATCCGGGACGCCCTCGACCCGCGGCTCCGCTGAGCCGCGGTCCCGGGCGGCGCCGAGTCGCGGGGCCCGCGCCGTCTATCCTTCGTCGGTGACGCTCGCTGAGATCGCGACCGACCTTCGGTCCATCCCCCACTCCGGCATCCGTGAGATCTCCAACCTCGCGGCTACGACCCCCGGGGCCATCCGGCTCGAGGTGGGCCAGCCCGACTTCCGCACGCCGACGCACATCGTGGACGCCGCCAAGCAGGCGCTCGACGAGGGCTGGCACGGGTACACGCCCACGGCGGGCCTGCCCACCCTGCGCGAGCGGCTGGCGGCCAAGCTGCGCCGGGTCAACGGGATCGACGTGCCGCCGGAGCGGGTGGTGTGCGGGGTCGGCGGCGCGGGCGTGATCTCTACCGCGGTCGCGGCGCTGGTCGACCCGGGCGACGAGGTGCTGGTGCCCGACCCGGGCTGGTCGAACTACCGGTTGATGCTCGCGACCGTGCACGCGCGCGCGACCCCTTATCCCTGCCCGCCGGCGCTGGGCTTCCTGCCCGACCTCGACGCGCTGGAGGGCCTGGTCACGCCGCGGACGAAGCTGCTGATCGTCAACAGTCCGAACAACCCGTCGGGGCGGGTCTACCCGCCGGCGCTGCTCCGGAGCCTGGGCGAGATCGCCGGCCGGCACGGGCTGTGGATGGTCAGCGACGAGTGCTACGACCAGATCGTGTTCGACGGGATGCGCGTGGCGCCCGGACTTGTCCACCACGCCGATCCGGAGCGCGTGACGTCGTGCTTCACGTTCAGCAAGAGCTACGCGATGACGGGGTGGCGCCTCGGCTACGCGACCGGGCCGGCCGCGGTGGTCGACAGCATGATCAAGGCGATCGAGGGCAGCGCCTCGGGCACGACCACGATGGTCCAGAAGGCCGCCGAGGCGGCGCTGGACGGGCCGCAGGACTGTGTCACCGAGATGGTGACCGCGTACCAGCGCCGGCGCGACCTGGCCGTCGACCTGCTCCGCGAGGCCGGCCTGCTGACCGTGATCCCGGAGGGCGCGTTCTACGTCCTGGCGGACGTCTCGCCGTCCGGGCTGGGGGCCCTGGAGCTCGCGAAGCGGCTCCTGGCCGAGCGGCAGGTGGGCGTCGCGCCGGGGACGGCGTTCGGGCGCGTCGCCGCCGGCGCGGTGCGGATCAGCCTCGCGAGCTCGGACGCCGACCTCCGTGAGGGGGTGGGCCGCCTGTGCGAGCTGGTGGCCGCGCTCCGCGCCTAGGCTTCTGGCACTTCTGGACCAGGGTGGGAATCGCTACCTTTAGCCCATGTG
>Ga0126369_10003208_pt1 | contig 11802 bp, 13 predicted proteins | sample PanSoiMetaPlot_1_FD_109646 | JGI IMG/M metagenome (GOLD analysis project Ga0126369, IMG submission 109646) | Tropical forest soil microbial communities from Panama - MetaG Plot_1 | ecosystem: Environmental > Terrestrial > Soil > Tropical forest > Bulk soil | place: Panama | collected 2016-02-17 | reverse complement strand
TGACGATCCGCCGCGGTGGGACCCTCACCGATTCGGATCACCAGCTCCTCGCCCTGTGGGCGGTATCGTTCGCGGAGCACGTCCTTGACCTCTTCGAGTCGGCTCAGCATGAGGACCCGCGACCGCGTCAGGCCATCGAGCAGGCCCGCGCCTGGGTGCGCGGCGAGATCACCATGACTCAGGCTCGCACGGCTGCCGGCCATGCAAACGCCGCGGCGAGAGACCTGAGCGGGGCAGCACGGCATGCCGCGTACGCTGCCGGCCAGGCCGCGGCCGTCGCACACGTCGCCGCGCACGAGCTCGGTGCGGCCGCCCGTGCGATCAAGGCCGCACGTGCTGCCGCGCCGGACGGCGAGGGCGAGAGCGCAGGGCGACTCGAGTGCCGGTGGCAGCGCGACCAGCTCCCGGAGGCGATTCGCGAGCTCGTACTCGACGACCAGCGGTTGCGGAACGACATCTGCTGGTCGGTGTTCGACTGCTGAGAGCGCGTCGGCCTCTCTGGACGTTATGGAACTCGGCTACTCGAAGTAAGCGGCCACACGCTGACTTCTCCGCCATGATGGAAAGATCGTCACGGCTTGGCACTGTCTACCGTGTCGTGCCTGGCGGGGCAGTCAGAATCGTCGGAACGTACTCGAGCAGTTGGATGCGACTATCGAACGTTCGGCTGCCGATCATGTCGAGAGCAACATCGGGATAGCCGTCGTAGATCCGCTCTCGGCCGCTGTTTCCAGTGATAACGGGAAAGACAACCACCCGGAAGCGATCGACGAGACCGGCCTTCAGAAGGGAGCGGCACAAGGTGAGACTGCCGATGGTGCGCAATGACTTGGAGCCCTTATCCTTCATCTCCCGCACCGCCTCAACGGGGTCTTGAGCTACGAGTTGCGTGTTCGCCCAGGAAAGGGGCTCCCGCAATGTGGTCGAGAAGACGACCTTCGGCATTCCCGCTAGGGCACTAGTGCCCGGCTCGCCCTCGACGGCGAGTCTCGACATGACGCGGTAGGTCGTTGCACCCATGAGGACGGTGTAGTCCGCTTCGGGCTGCGCCCCCAACCACGTGAGGTATTCGGGTCCTTCCAGCCCCCACCAGCCCGGCCAGTCGTCGGCTGACGCGTACCCATCAAGCGAAGTGATGAAGTCGATAAGCAGTTCTGGCATCGTCATGTCCTTCCTCGGGCTGTTTTAACGGCTCGCGGCTTCGCTACCACGAGGGTCGGCGAAGACATACACGTGATCTCGAGCCTGAAGTCGGGAGACAACCACGGTCGGCCAGCACTTCCCCCTCGTCTTGCCAGGCGGCAGCTGTCTTCGCTGAAGCCCGCACCCGTCCATGATCGAATCTCACTGACTGCGACACTTACGTGCCCAAGTCGGCCGAGGGGTTTGCGTACTGCGGGCGCCCGGCGGGCCGGTAGACCTGGATCGTCACCCCCCCGCGGGTGGATCGCGAGTGGACCAGCTCAGGTGCGCTGTCCCGCCCGGTGTCAGGGAATAGCCGCGTGCCCTGGCCGACGACAACGGGATAGGTGAGCAGGGTGATCTCGTCGACAAGCTGTTTGTCGAACAGCCAGCGGACCAGGCTGCGGCTGCCGTGCACTTGCAGCTCACCCGCGGGCTTGGCCTTCAGCTCGCTGATTTGCCGATGCGAGATCACCGGAAGGGACGCTCGTGTCCGCCCATTGCGGTGCGGTGATCGTCGTCGATGCCACGTACTTGGGCTTGGTGTTCAATGCCGTCCAGATCGGGCTGTCGCCCGGATCGTCCCACGTTCCCCGGGAGCCGGCAAAGATCTCATAGGTCCGCCGGCCGAGCAGGAAGGCGTCGGTGCGCTGGTAGACCTGACCGAGACAAGTCGAGGCCTCGCTGTCGAACAACGGCGGGGCCCAGCCGCCGCGCTCGAATCCGCCCCTGCGGTCCTCATCGGCCCCGCCAAGTCCCTGGAGGCGTCGTCACAGCCGCTGCGGAAGAGAAGGCGACGCTGCGGCTCGACCTCCAGCACCGTCGCCGACCGGCGTTCGTTTGGCAATTCGGACCAAAGCCGCCAGCCCGGCCTCATGATCGCCTTCGCCATCCGGCGGGACACGTTTTTCGGGCGCACGCTGCCTGTTCCCGTGGCGGCCGCTCTGCTGGGCAGGTGGGGACTGGTGGCCTTCTCGTCTCAGAGCTTGAACGCGACTATCGTCGGGGTGCTTTCGCCGTATTGAATTTCACGGCCTCAAGAATGAGCGCATTCAGCGCACGCTCATCGATGGTGGCGCCATCGACGAAGTCGATCGCGCGGACCGTCTTGCTCTCGAGACGGGTGTTGAAGAGCCGCTTCGGATCCTTCAATTGAGCGCCATTGGGGAAGGTCAGTCTCACCGCGCTCTTGAGCGCTTCGCCGATGCACACGATTCCATCGTGCGACCAGACGGGGACTCCCGATGGTCTGGAGGGCTTCTTCCACTTCACCTCTTCGATCATGGCGGGGTCGGCGCTCCTGATTGAGTCGCGCAGTTGTGACAGCGTCCTGCCTCGCCAGTCGGCAATGGTATTGACGATTGCATCTATCTCTTTGGCGGTAGAGGTGCTTGCCGGCAATCGGCTGGCGGATGACATCGTCAGCCAATCCGCTCCGCGAGCTCGACGATGATCCCCTCCGGCCCGCGGACGTAGCAAAGCCGATAGAGGTCTTCGTAACGCTCCACCTCGCCGACGAGCTCCGTGCCCCGCGCTCGCAAGCCGGCGATCACGGCGTCGATGTCGTCGACCGCGAATGCGATGTGCCGGATGCCTGGGGTGTTCGCGGGCGCGTCCCGGTCGCCGTGCGGGCCGTTGGGTGCATGGAACTTCACCAGTTCGAGGCGACCGTGGCCGTCTGGGCTCTCCACCATCGCGATCTCAACCCGGATAGCCTCGAGCCCCACAACGCGGTCCACCCAATCGCCCTCGACCAGACCGCCGCCCTCCAGTTTGAATCCGAGGTCGACGAAGAACGCCGTCGCGGCCCCGAGGTCTTCGACCACGACCCCGACGTGGTCCACACGTTGGATCGCCATAACTCAAACGATAGCGAGAGGCCTGCCCTGCCGCTCCGCTTGCCCTCGGCCCGGGATAGCAAGGCCCTACGGTACAACCGAGACCTTCCTCAGGGAGGCAACTTCGCACCCTGAACGACCACTGACGTCGTTGAGTTGCTGGCATATATTGGAGTCGGGATGAGGCCCCGTGTGGACATCATCACCATCGCGGTCGACGACCTCGAGCGATCGTTGGCTTTCTATCGCGACGGTCTTGGCCTCAAGACGCCGGGCGTCGTCGGCACCGAGTGGGAGGGCGACGAGGCGAATGCCGCCGGCGCAGTCGTGATGTTCGAGCTCGAGCGCGGCCCGACTCTTGCTCTTTACCCGCGCAGCCAACTGGCCAAAGATGGCGGCATCGACGTGCCACCAGCAGGCTCGGGCCTATTCAGCATCGGCCACTTAGTGGGGAGCAGACCAGAGGTAGACGAGTTGCTCGAGCGCGCTCGCGGCGCCGGAGCCACCGTTACCGACCGGCCACATGAGCGGCCGTGGGGCATCTACTCCGGGTACTTCCGCGATCCTGACGGACATCTCTGGGAGATCATATGGAACCCGTCCGGCGCGCTCCCCACATAGCGTACGGTTATCGGTGACTGGCCCAACCACGCGGGGTTGTCGTGGTATCGATCACTACGAGCGTCGATCGCCGGGGCCCGCGCGATTCAGTACTCTGGCATGATGCGACCCCTTCGCTATTACATCAACGTCACATTGGACGGGTGCTGCGATCATCGTGCAATGCTGGCGGACGAAGAGTTGCATCGTCACGCGCTCGAGAACATCGAGCAGGCCGATGCCCTCCTCTTTGGCCGTGTGACGTACGAAATGATGGAAGCGGCGTGGCGGCCGCCGTCGCGGACGGGAGCGAGGCCTGACTGGATGGAACCCTTCGCCCGGACGATCGACGCGGCAAAGAAGTACGTCGTGTCGAGCACGCTCGACCGGGTTGATTGGAACGCGGAGCTCGTGCGCGGGGATCTGGGAAAGGCCGTTCAGCAGCTCAAGCGGGAGTCGGGTAAGGGACTGTTGGTGGGAGGGGTGAAGCTCCCTCTGGCGTTGACGGAGCTGGGATTGATCGATGAGTACGAGTTTGTGGTGCAGCCCAGGCTAGCGGGCCACGGGCCGACGTTGTTCGCGGGGCTATCGAAGCATGTCGACCTGAGGCTCGTGAGCCGGTTGGAGCTCGGATCGGGGGCGGTGGCGATGCGGTATGAGCCGAGAAGGCAGCCATTGGACTCGTTACCCGAGTCGCCGGATCACGAAGCAACTCGGGCCTAGCCTTCCAAAGTCGCGACCAACCCGGTCATCGCCAGCGCGTCCCGGTGATAGTAATCGAGCAGGTCTCGCCTGCCTCGTCTCGTTCGCGCTTCGGAATCTTGTCCACGACGAAGAGGATCCCGGGCGCTTCGACGCGTCGTTGGGACGAAGTTCCTCAAGCAGTCGTCCGTAGAGGTCAGCTCCATCCCGCGACAGCCGCGTCCGGTTCAAATCCCGTGTCGTCCCGGGCCGACTGCGTCAATTTTCAGCACGAATCGGCGCCCATAACCGACCACGTATTCACGATGCCCTGACCTTGAGCCACATGACGCACGGCGTCATGGTCGGGGGGCCCGGGATTTGAACCCGGGGCCTCACGCTCCCGAACCCTCGTGAAGCCATGGTCCTCGCGTGACCTTCGGTGTCCCTTGAGTGTCCTCGTGGATGGTTACCCGCTGCTGTCAGCCGGCCTTCCCATCCGGGGCTGACCAAGTCTTGACGAATATGAAGTCGTGGTGCCGGCGCGGGGATTCGAACCCCGGACCCTCGGCTTAAAAGGCCGTTGCTCTGCCTGACTGAGCTACACCGGCGTCAGCGCCACCCAGCTTACCCCTGCCCAGTACCTGGGCAGTCATCGCGGGATCTCTATGGCGAAGCTGGAGCCGGTGGCCGTTCGCCGCCGCCACGCCGGCGAAGGGCCTGGTCTCACGTCGCTGAAGCAAGCCCAGTAGTCCAGGTCGAGGAGGTGGGCGAGCGCGACTTATTTAAGCTGCCGGCTCGCGGATGCTCTTCGTGGCTGTCTCAGCCTCAGCCTGCACGTCCGGCAACCCCTGGGCGCGCCTCACGATCAGGCCGCAGCTCAGCGCACCTAGCAGAAGAGCACCAGCCACCACTGCCAGCGTCGGCCGCATTGCCGTCGTGTAGGCGGAGGCGAACACATCGTGGACCAATCTCTGCACGAGCTGCGCGGACTGCGGAGGCAGGCCGGCCGGAAGCTGGGCTCCCCCACTCTGGCCACGGCCCACTTCCAGGCCGCCCTTCGCAGCGTTGGTGAAGCTGTCCACAAACGCCTGCCGAAATGGGGCCGGCAATTGCGGCGCGGTCGCTAGCGCCTTGTCATGGAGAGCGCTGGTCAGCTGGCTCTGCAGGACCGCCCCACCGACGACGGCGCCGCCGAGCACGGACCCGATCTGACGGCTGGTGTTGAGCGTCCCAGACGCAGCGCCTGTCATCGCTGGTGGCACCTCGCGCATCGCTTCCGTCGTGAGAGGCGCGACGACGCAGCCCAGGCCCAGGCCCGCCACCGTAAGCGGGAGAACGAACGTGAACGAGGTCGACGTGACCGACTCGACCAGAGCTACACCAGCGACGCCAGCACTGAACAGGACAAAGCCCAGCATCAGGATGTAGCGACCTCCGATCCGGTCCGTCAGGCGGCCCGCAAACGGCGCCGTGAGCACCATGGACAGGGTGAACGGAGTCGTCGTCAGCCCAGCCCGTACGGCGCTCATGCCGAGCACAGACTGCAGGTCGATGGTGGTGATGAGGATGAAGCCGAGCAGCGCGAACTGCCACAGGGCGCTGAGCCAGACCATGACCGAGAAGTTCCGATTCCGGAACAGCGAGAGTGGTAGAAGCGGCTCGCCCTGGAAACGCTCCCAGACCAGGAATAGTCCGAGCAGGACAGCACCGGCAGCGATGATTTCGGGGATGGTGAGCCACGAACCCGCGACCGCCCCCCAGGCGTAGCGCTGGCCCTCGATGAGTCCAAAGACCACACCGAAAAGGCCGGCGGTCGCCAGCGCCACGCCGACCAGGTCCAACCGATGCCGCTTACCGGGCCGGAGGTCAGGGACGAGGAGGAAGGTCGCCGCGATGCCGACGATCCCGATCGGCACGTTGACAAAGAAGATCCAGCGCCAGTCCAGATTGGTGACGATCAGGCCACCGAGCGTGGGCCCGGCCAGAGCGGCCAGCCCGGTGACGCCGCTCAGTATCCCGAATGCCGCGCCCCGCCGTTCGGCAGGGAAGATTCCCGAGACGATGACCAGCGTCTGCGGTGAAAGAATCGCGGCCCCGACGCCCTGGAGAGCCCTGGCTACGATCAGCTGATTGGGGTCCTGGGCCAAGCCGCAGAGCGCCGACGCCACGGAGAACCCGCCCAGCCCCACGACGAAAAGGTTGCGTGGCCCGAGGATGTCACCGAGCCGTCCGCCAGTCACGAGCAGCACCGCGAAAGTGAGCAGGAACGCATTGACGACCCAGAGGATCTGATCGAGGCTGGCGTGCAGCGAGTCCAGCATGGTCGGGATCGCGACGTTGACGATGGTGGCGTCTAGCAGCACCACGAAGAAGCCGAGGCACAGAACCAGCAACGCCAACCACCGTCTTCCCTTCACTTCCACCTGATGACCCTCCCGTGAGTGGGGGCGCCGTCACCCGGGCTCCATTCGAGCCGTTATCGAGCAATGGCTTGCATTACGCAAGAAACCCTAGCATGCTGACTTGCATAATGCAAGTCGAAAGTCGGTATTCTTTGTCGTATGCGGCACACGAGCCTCGCCGACATGCCATGCCCGGTCGCCCGTACCCTCGACGTGATCGGGGAGTGGTGGACGCTGCTCGTCGTCCGCGACGCCCTGCTCGGCGCCCGCCGGTTCGACGAGTTCAAGGCGACAGGGATCGCCGACAACATCCTTTCCGCCCGGCTGAAGAGACTGGTCGAGGAAGGACTATTCGAACGACGCCTCTATCAGACACGCCCCGATCGCTACGAGTACATGCTGACGGAGAAAGGCCGAGCGCTCGCCGTTGTCGTTGCGGCGCTGCGAAGCTGGGGACGCGAATGGACGCGGGGCAAAGACCTGAGCCGCTTGTCTCATCGAGACTGCGGACACGATGTCTCGATCAGCATGTACTGCGAGGAGTGCGGTCGTCCGCTGAGTGTCGCTGAGATCCAGCCTGCCAGGGCGGGCGGCCGAGCTGGCGAATCAGACCGAGTGGCCGGTCAGCCTTAGCACCGCGAGGGCGACGCCCAGCACCACCAGCACAGCGCCTGCCGCCCGTTCGGCCTTCTCCCGAAGCCTCTCTCCCAGCCGGGCGCCAAGCCGGACGCCGAGCTGACTCACTAGAAGGGCTTGAGCCCCGATCAGCAGTGCCACCACCAGCGCAGGCATGCGCAGAAGACCGATTACCAGGCCGATCGCCAGCTCGTCCAGGCTGACGCTGACACCGACGCCGAGCGCGGTAAGGCCCCGCATGCGGCCGGCCAGCGCCTCGCCCGCTTCTGAGTCGCCCTCGCGGATCATCACCAACCCGGCGCCCACGAGCACGGCCGCGGCAGCGTAATCGGCGATTTCGCCCAGGGCACGGCTCACCAGAGCGCCGACAACGAACCCGACGATGGGCATGACCGCCTCGAACACGGCCAGCAGCAGGCTCAGGCGCCAGCGCTCGCGTCTGGAGAGGCCGGCGATGCCGAGCGCCGCCGAGACGGCGAACGTGTCCAGGGACAACGGCACCACCAGGGCGATCAGCTTGAGAGGCATGCCGCCCATTGTGCGGCTCGATAGAGGTTTCGCCGGTTTTGTTACCTCAGACGGGCGGCGGCGTTTCTCGGGTACCAAACCTCGACCCGGAGGACGACATGAACGGTTCGACAGAGATCGGAGAGCACCCAAAGGCACCGCATGCGCGGCTGGGCCTTGCGCCCGAACGGCTGCCCCAGGTTCCATGGCTTCTCCCCGCCGTCGCCGTCTTTGCGATCGTCTGTCTCGTACTAGCCGCCGTCGGCCTCGCCTCGGCCCTCTCGGCGCGAGGCACCACCAGTGGCTTCTCCTCGACCGTCATCCCGGCCAGGCTCGACGCACAGACGTCCAGCACAAGCGCCACCTCCCAGGCAGGCCCTGCGCAGGCGGCCGCGGCACCTGCCTCACTGTCGGCGGGATCCGTCCAGAGCCCGGGGCTGCCGGTTGTCTTCGGGGGTTCGTGTGCGGCGGCTCCGACGGTCCAGTTCCAGGGCCGCGGCCTGGCCACTACAGGGGTGGCACCCGTTGCGCCCTCGACGCCTGCTACCACCAACTTGAATGTCAGCGTGCAGGAGCACGGCGCCGATGCGGCGACCGTAATCTCCAGTGCGCAGGCCAAGGTTCAGGCTGTCGTCAACGCCCTGCAGCAGGCGGGAATCCCTGGCTCCGCGATCCAGCAGACGTCGTTCAGCAGCTTCGGCGACTTCCAGGGCAAGCAGTTCACGGCGTACGCCTCAATCCAGACCCAGGTGACCGGCAACGATCAGCTGACGCAGGCCACCAGGGCGATCCTGCAGATCGGGGGCATATCCGGATACTCCACCAGCTCGACACTGGCAGTCCAGCCAACCAATGCAGAGGTCCAGACGGCCGTCTCCACGGCGTCCGCTCAGGCGAGCGAGATGGCCAGCGCGACCGCCCGGGCGGCGGGCGTCACTCTGGGCAGCGTGCAGAGCGTCGCGACCCAACCCCCCGCAGTCTGCTACGGACCGGCAGGCCCCATGCGGGTGGTCCAGGTCACGATCAACTACGCCATCAAATAGAGATCGCAGGAGGCCGGCCTCATTCAGCGGCAGCCTCCCCCTCAGGAATGACCGGGGGGAAGACGAGCACGCTCACAAGAAGCCCTGTCAACCCGGCTACCACCGGCGCGCCAGCCCATAGGTGCACCGGCCACCAGACGCCGTTGACCGTGATCAGGCCGGCGAAGTAGAAGGCGTAAAGCACCGTGGGCACCAGAAACGCGAACGTCCGCACCTGCACCAGCCGTATCGAAGAGGGTCGCAGGGCGACGAGCAGCAGATCAGCAACCACACCGCCTCCAACGGCGACCAGGATTATGGGGTCGGCGCCCTTGATCATGATTACGAACGCAGCGTTCATGGTCATCAGAAAGGTGAGACTTCCAGCCGGCAGGTCAAACCGTCTCAATAGCAAGAGCACCACGCCCATCAGCAGTCCGGCTTGCAGGATCAGGCCGAGGATGCCCAGCTCCTGAGCCGGCTCGCTGGGAAGAGCCGGATGCGGCAGCGCGGACCACTGGGATGTGAACGGGTGGTCGAACTGGCCGAAGAACGTGAGTACTGTCAGAGTCAGCGTGGCAGAGGCAATCGCCGGCCAGCCTATCGATCGGCCCGGCCGGAGCCATGCGGCACGCAGCGGGCCGCTCACGATCAGCCCGGCGCTCACCATCAGCATCAGGTGCGTGGGGCTGATAAGGGCCTGGAACCCCCGCTCGATGCCGAACGTGAGGTGCCAGGTCATGTCGAACACACCCGCGATCCCAAACAGGATGCAACCGAGCAGAGAAGTCGCGTAGCCGTCGGGGAGCGCCCTCCCCCACTCAAAGGGCCGGGCACCGGTCCAAGCGGCGGACACAACGAGAAAGCCAGTGGTGACGGCGACGGACGCATAGAGGAGCGCATGCCAGGGTGTGAAAAACGTCTCCAACGTCGCGGCAATGTGTCCGTGTGCCCACGAGTCCAGGTGTGCCCCAGCCGCGACGGCGGCTGAGAGCCCGACCATCACCCAGGAGAAACGGGCCGGCGCATTCCGCGCCGCGTGAGGCCGCCGATTGACGGTTGACTCGAGGACGGAGGTGGTTGAGATCATCGCCACCAAACCCTAGGGTCTGACATTGCGGATGTCGTCACTCCGGAGTGGGAAAATCGGCGGCACCAGCGATCGACCATGCTCCACCTCGAGGAGGAGATGGAGACTGGGCTAGGAAGCTCGCTCGACGACTCCCGACTCGTAGGCCAGGACCACGAGCTGGACGCGATCTCGCAGGCCTAACTTTGAGAGGACACGGCCGACGTGCGTCTTGATCGTCGATTCGCCGAGGTGGAGCTGCTTCGCGATCTCGGCATTCGACAGTCCTCGCGCCACCAGCCTGAACACGTCGAGCTCGCGCTCGGTCAAGTCGCCAAGCCCCGGCACGCTGCCCTGGTCTCGCCGCCGACCGAACTCCTCGATCAGCCTCTTCGTGACCCCGGGAGCGAGCAACGTGTCGCCAGCTGCCACGGCTCTCACCGCTGCGATTAACGCCTCCGGCGGGGCGTCCTTCAGGAGAAATCCGCTCGCCCCGGCACGCAGTGCCTCGAACACGTACTCGTCGTAGTCGTACGTCGTCAGCACAAGTACCCGCGTGGGACCTTCAGGCGCCTCACCCAGGATCGCACTGGTGGCCTGGATACCGTCGCTCCCCGGCATCCGCATGTCCATCAGGACCACGTCGGGCTGAAGGTCCAGAGCAAGTCTGACACCCTCATCGCCATCGGCCGCCTCGCCCACGATCTCGACGTCCGGCTCCGGTTCGAACACCATCCGAAGGCCGGCGCGAACGAGCGGCTGGTCATCGACCACCAGAAGCCGGATCACGCCGAGCTCCCCTCCACTGGGAGGAGTACGCGTACCCGGAAGCCGACCCCAGGCCGGGGCCCTGCTTCGACCTGGCCTCCAAATATGGCAGCGCGTTCCCGCATCCCGATCAGTCCGTGCCCGCCGGCTGTCACCGGCGCCGACCCCAGCCCGTTGTCGGACACTTCGAGCTCCAGCTCGTCCGCGAGATACCGCACGATCACGTCTGCCCGCTCGGCGTGCGCGTGGCGCAATGTGTTCGTGAGCGCCTCCTGAACGATGCGGTAGGCAGACAGTTCCACCCCCGGCGGCAGGGCCCGCGGCTCACCCTCTATTCGAATCCGGACGTCAAGTCCGGCGGCACGGACGCGATCGGCCAGCATGTCGAGCCGGGTGAGACTCGGCTGGAGCTCCGTGTCGCCAACGGGATCCTGCGGCCTGCGGAGAATCCCGACCAGGCGCCTCATGTCGGCCGCGGCTTCCCGACCCAGAGCCTCGATCGCGACCAGGGCGTCCCGTGCTCGGTCCGGCTGCTCGGTCGCGATTCGGCGCGCCGCACCGGCCTGCAGCACGATGACGCTCACCGCGTGGGCGACGACGTCGTGGAGATCTCTTGCGATGCGGCTACGCTCGTCGGCGACCGCTCGCTGCGCTCTTTCCTCTTGCTCGTTCTGCAGCTGCTCGGCCCGCTGAACCAGCTCACGCTCGCGCTGGCGCCGCTGACGCAAGTTGTCGCCAAGCACCCATGCCGCTCCGAACAACGCGTAGTTGTATGGGATGTCGTTGAGACTCACATGGCCCCGGTTCGACCAATCGACGGCGAAGTTGAGCGGCAGGCCGAGCGCTACGAGCGCGCCAGCCAGGACGGAGAGGGGCCAGAGCGCGTAGTTGGCCACGGAGTACAGGGCGACCAATGCCGCAAAGGTATTGAAGAACTCGTTGGCGAAGCCGAGCAGGACGTGCAACAGCTCGGCAAGGCAGACCACGCTGAAGACGACGAATGGCTGCCTGCGGCGGAGCCCCAGCGGCAGCGTCCCCACGAGGATGAGTCCCACGTTGAGCCACAGCGGATCGCGCCGGCAATCGCAGCCGCG
>Ga0126369_10003205_pt1 | contig 11807 bp, 10 predicted proteins | sample PanSoiMetaPlot_1_FD_109646 | JGI IMG/M metagenome (GOLD analysis project Ga0126369, IMG submission 109646) | Tropical forest soil microbial communities from Panama - MetaG Plot_1 | ecosystem: Environmental > Terrestrial > Soil > Tropical forest > Bulk soil | place: Panama | collected 2016-02-17 | reverse complement strand
GGCTCCACAATGCCGCAGGAATCCCTCGATCGGCCCGTTCGCGTTGAAGTCATCACTTACGTCCCAACGCAGTACAGCCATTGACAACACTGCGAGGTGACCTGGCAGGTCATCGGGCTTCGGCAAAAAGTGCAGCGGGAGATGATCCAGACCGGCCTTCCCGAGGGTCTCAGCACCGAGTTCCACGCTTTGTCCGAGTGGGCACAAACGCTTTCCTCGAAGTTCGATAACCAGGTCGCGGTGCGGCTCATCGATGCTGCGTCGATCGAGGGCTTTTTCAAGTCCCTGCTGAGAAGGTTCCGACGGTACCCGGCCTTCAGCGTGGAAGGCCAACGCTACACTGGAAACGATTTCACCCAGGTGGACGCCCTGATTGCGAAAAGCTTGAGTGCGCGGGCTTCCCAATGACGAGTTAAGGTTCGCGAAAAAGATTTCAGCGAAGGTCCGAGAGCACGGCGGTGAGCACGCGTTTCGCTTCCGACCGCGGATAGTCTGACACGAGCATATAGTCGATTCCATCCGCGGCCTGGCGACAGACCGTGAAGCCGCGCACTCCCTCCTTGCAGTCTCCCTCGCGGCCTCGGGCGGCAGTGCCCATGGCGAAGAGCGAGATGCGCCGGCCCTCGCGCTCATATGAGGCGAGCGGGAATTGGCGGCCACCGACGTTGCAGAGCCGGCCGCCGAGAAGCCGCGCCGCAGGCGGGCGCGGGATTCGCAACTTGTAGTCGAGCTTCCCGTCGAACCAGCGCTCGACGACGTTCGGGTCGTTGCTCACGACATCGAAGGGTTCCTCGCCCGTCACGGTGGTTCCGAGATGGTCGCCAACCAGCTCGGTGACCACATCCTTGCCGCCCAGCACCGGCACGAGCAGGACGACCAGCGCAGCAGCAGCTGCAACACCCAATGCGACTCGCAAAGCCGACGCGCGTCGGCGCTTTTGCACCGTTGCCATCAGGCGCGCCTTAAGCTCGTTGGAATCGAATGGAGCGGCCGACGCGTTCCGCACTGCGCTCCCCAACAAGAGCAGCTCGGTCCGGCGGGCTCGGCACCTGTCGCAGCCGTCAAGGTGCGATCTCACCGCTTCCCTCTCGAGCTCGGCCAGCTCTCCGTCCAACTCGGCACTCAAGGATTCGAAGCTAGGGCAACTCATCTCCGTCCTCCTCGGCTGGCGCCGCGATCGGCCGCGAAGGTGTGTAGCGAGACGAGCAGCTGCGCACGGGCGCGCGCGAGGCGCGAGCGCACGGTGCCGACAGGGCATTCGACGATCTCGGCGATCTCCTCGTATGAGAACTCGTCCAGCTCGCGAAGCAGCAGGCAGGTCCGCCACTCTTCGGGGAGCGCCGCCAGCGCGTCAGCTACCTCCTCGCTGAGCGCGCCGCGAAACATTTCCTCTTCCAAATTTCCGACCGGCGGATCCATCAGCGTCTCGTCCCCCTCGATCAACTGCAAGTGGCGTTGAGTTTTGCGGCGATTCTCCAAGAAGACTCGGCGAACGATCATCAGAAGCCATGGAAGTGCGCGGCTGGTGTCGCGCAGCTGTGCGCGGCGAGCCAGGGCGCGGAGAAATCCCTCCTGAACCAAGTCCTCGGCGACGTCGGCATCACCGCACAAGTGATACGCGAATCGCTTCAATCGATTCGCAGCCGACGTCGCCAAGGTGAGCAACTCTTTCTCCGTCACTCCCAGCCCTCCATCCCATGAGGCTTCGGCGATCATGCCGCGCTTCCTTGCCGCCGGGTCGCGCTTTAGTCGAGCGCCTCACTGATCGTCTTGGAGTCTTTACCTTTCACTAGAGTGATGTAAGCGATCGGCCGATTATCCTTGAGCGCCGAGGTCACGCTGATTGCGCGGTACCCGTCGTTCGTTGACGCTGCCTTTGCCAGCGCTCCTTGCAGCGAGTTTTTGGCCTGGGCCATCGCTTCGCCCTGTGCCACCGCGGCCGCGAGATCGTCACCGCTGGTGATTTGCTCGGCCTTTGAAATCTTCCCAGTCTTATGGTCGACGATCACCTCGTGGTAGCTCGCGTCCTTCGCGATGTAGACTGAGAGCTGGAGCTGGCCGTTTTCGACCTCGAACTTCGCCGATATCGGCTTCCCCTCTGCCATGCTGGCAGCCATTCCTTGCTCCAATGAGATCTCGGCGCCCTTCAGTTGCTCTATCAGCGCCGTCGGTGCCGAGTCGAGGGGAAGACTGGACTTCGATTCGAAAGCGACCTTGGCCATGGTTTGCTCGCGAATCCTAAACCCATCGTCAACATTGCGCTGCTCGTAGAGCGGGGTCAGCTGACATTGCCCGGTTGCCTTCAGATAAGTTCGCCAGAGAAACTTGGCGTCCTCTGCGCAAACCGTGCTTTCGGTCCCGGCGCCATACAGCACCTGCTTGCGCGCTGGATCGTAGGTAAGGCCTTCGACCTTCCTCGAGATCACTTGCACGCTCGGCATCTCATCGCCTGGCTCCGTCGACTCCAGTTGCACGTCGACCCAGGCCCGACCCAACTCGCGGTTCACCGCGAAGTCTGCCGAGACTTCCTTTTGCCAACGGTCGAGCGGCGCCTCGAAGACAATGACCTGCTTGGCATTCGCGACTCCGCCCGAAGACAAAACCAGTGCACAAATTGCTAAGTTGCTTCTGAACGATTTCATGAGCTCCTCCGTTGTGAGTCGATCAGGAGATGCCACGGCGGAGCACAAAAGTTCCCGGAGCTCGATCGTTCAATGCTTCGCTTGTTTGCCTCGATGCACGCGAGGGGCTCGTTCCACCGTTCGGCGCGTTAAGTAGAGTTCAACTCGCGGGGAGATACCCCAACCTGAGAGCGATTCCATCACCAAAGGCTACTTTTACTACGGAATCGATCAGTTCATGCTCGATCACGAGCAAGAAATCGGCGACTTGCTTCGTTTGCATGGCTTGCTGATAGAATAGCTCCCGATCGGGAGGTAGAGATGCGCTGGCCAACTGCGACGATTTTCGTCGCGATCTCAGTCGCTACCTTGTTCGGGATGGCGTTGTTGCCCCTGACCGGTTGTGGACATACTTGTTACCCCATCGGCTATCTTTGCCCTGGTGCGACGATTCGTGTTCAGCCTGCTCCAGGTCAGGGAACTGGCACCTACCTTGTGCATATCGAATCTGCGGACGCCACACAGGATTTCACGTGCTCGTCGACCAGCGTTTCGCAAAGCTTCAGCTGCTCAGAGCCAGGGCAAAATGGTCGTATAGTCCCAAGCCCGGATGAGTGGACAGTGACATTTCGCACTCAATCAACTTCTACGAGGGTGCTTCTGCAACGCAACGGCTCAACCATCATCGATGAATCGTTGACTTTGACATACGAGAATGTAACACCAGGTTGCGGCACATGCCCTGTCGCAACGAGGACTCTAAACGTTGCTTGGTGAGTGGTGCTGCGCCTGAATATGCTCCCTACCGCATCGCTTCGATCGGCGCGAGTCTCGAGGCGCGAAGCGCCGGGTACAGACCGAAAATCACCGCCAACACCAAAGCGGCGATCCACGCCATCGTCAATCCCCATGGATTGACGACCAAGCCGTATGGGAATACAGGAGACAGCGCTCTGCAGACGACGGTTCCAGCCACCGTGCCGGCCAGCGCTCCCAATGCCGCGAGCACCAACGCTTCCAGCAGAAATTGCATCAATACCTCTCCGTCGGAAGCGCCGATCGCTTTGCGCAGACCAATCTCGTAGCGGCGATCGGAAAACGAAATCAGCATCACCGACAATACGCCCACCCCGCCGACGAGGAGCACCACGCCGGCGAGACTGAACAGCACGACCGACCAATCATGCAATTGATTGAGAAAGTTTTGATAGGACTTGGCCATCTCGCCATCGAGGTCCACGATCTCAATGTCTTCAATGCCGTGATGGGCTTGCTTGGTGCGAGCGATCATCACGGATGACACCTCGTCCAGGTCCTTTTTCGATGTGAGCTTGACCGCTAAATGGGAAAGCTTGTGCTCGGGGTCGATCCGGTCGATGTAAGTCTCGAGCGGAATGGAAACGCCGTTCGCGTCCTGATAATTCTCGTTGCTGAAAATCTGACCTTTGGTTTGAACGCCGACGACTCGGAATGGAATGCCGTTGACCATGACGTCGCGCCCGACCGGATCGGCTCCAGAGAACAGCTTTGCCGCCAAGGTGGCGCCGACGACCGCCACTCTGCTGCGGCGGCGTTGATCGTTTTCGGTCAGGCCTCGGCCAAGGTCGACGGGTCGATTCATCCAAAATCCGTAGTCGGACCACAGGCCATTGACAAAAGCCTGCTCATTGGCCGTAGGGGTCGTCACCGATGTCCGAGTTGAAGAACGCGGGAGAAATGCCAGGACCTTGTCGTGGCGCGCAGTGAGCCTTTCCAGGTCTTCGTACCGCAGGCCCGGGCTCATGGCGAAGCGCTTGGCCTCTTCAGTGGTGCGCGGCGCCTTGGGAGCAACCATGAGAGTTCCATCCCAACTCATCCCTGCAAATCCCATCGAAATCCTGTCCATCACGCCGTCCAATACAGACGTCATCACCACCAGGGCAAAAACACCGAGCATGAGCAGGGTGAGAGTCAAGACCGAGCGCAGCTTGTGCGCCCACAATTCCACCAGGCCCACGCGAACAACTTCCACCAGCATCGCGAGCCGAGCCCGCGCCGAGATTCGCCGTCCTCCTTCGCGTTGGCGGTCAATCATAGCGAAGGGCTTCCATCGGCGAGAGGCGACTGGCCCTGAAGGCGGGATAGAGGCCGAAGAGAAAGCCGCTCAGAGTCGCCAATCCCACTGCAAGGCCGAAGCTGGATGCGCGAAGGTAAAGCGGCACTTCAATCGTTTGGAGGATGAACCAGGAAAACGCGCAGCCCAGCGCCAGGCCAACGAGCGCACCCAGGCCGGCCAGAAGCATGGATTCGGTCATGAACTCCTTGAAAATCTCTCGACCCGAGGATCCGATCGCCATCTTGATGCCGACTTCCCTCACCCGCTCCTTCAGGGAAGCCAACTGGATGTTGACATTCACCAATCCGCCACCGAGCAGCGACAGCACGCCGGAGAGCATGAAAATGACATCGTAGACATCACCATTCTTTCGCTGCTTGGTGACTCGCGCGGCGACATCGTCCAATCGAAAGTCATTCTGCTGGCGATGATTGGAGACGAGGAGCTGGCTCAAATTCTTGGAAAAGAGCTCCATCGCGCTCAGTTGAGGTATTTTGAACGTCACTCGTTCCAGCTTCTGGTACTGGTCTCCTTCGAATCTCCACTGCACCAGCGTCGCGGGTAAGGCGATGATGCGATTTCGACCTCGGAAGATGTTGCGTCCCGACTTGCGGAAGTGGAACACGCGCTCCTTGAGCAGGCCGACCACCACCACCGGCACGTCTCCGACTCGGATCGTTTTGCCGAGCGGGTCTCCAGTCGGGAAGAACACCTCCTGCGGTTCGCTGCCGAGGATCGCGATCGGCGCGTTGTTCCGCAGATCCTCCGAGGTAAAGGAACGGCCGGCGGCAAGCTCGTAGCCTTCGACCCGCAGATAATCCACGCCGATGCCGGTGATCGCCCGGTCCTGATCCGCAAAGGGCGAGCGAACGCGGGCTCGGCCGGATTTTTGAGTCGACACGCCAAAGACCTGGCTGCGATCCATCTCGGCGCCGTCCTTGGCATCTTTCGAACGCAGTCCCAGATTTGCCATCTGCAGCGCGGTCGGGGTTCCATCCTTGGCTGCCTGCGCAGGTTGGACATTGAGCTTGTCGAGGCCGCCGAGTCTGACGAACAGCTCATCGGAGCGCCTGCGCTGGCTGTCGCTGATCGAAAGCCCGCCCAGCACGGACGCGACGCCGAGGATGATTCCCAGCGACTGCAGGATGGAGCGGCCCAGGTTCTCGCGGATCTCCATCCACGCGTTCGACAGGCGAATCCAGAATGCGCCGGAAGCCGTCATCGGTTCTCACGCCGCCGATTTCGCAGCGGCCACCAAACCATCGGAGAGCTCGACCTTTCGCTCCGCCAGGGCGGCAATGCTCGGATCGTGCGTGACGATGATCACGGTGTTGCCCTGTCGATGCAGCTGTCGGAACAGAGCCAGAACCTCCGAGCCGGTGCGAGAGTCCAGCGAGCCGGTGGGCTCATCCGCCAGGAGCAACGCCGGGCGGTTGACCAGGGCTCTCGCAATCGCTACCCGTTGGCGCTGGCCTCCGGACAGCTGGGAGGGAAATTGACGAGCTTTTTCGAGAATTCCTACTTTGTCCAAAAGCTCTTTTGCCCGCTCGGTTCTCTCTTTGCGCGGAACGCCCGCGTAGAGCATCGGCAGCTCTACATTGCGAAGCACGTTCGCCCTTGGAAGCAGGTTGTAGTACTGAAATACAAATCCAATCTTCTCGTTTCGCACCCGCGCCAGCGCCGGTGGCGGAAGCGCCTCCACCGATTGGCCATCGAGCGTGTATTGGCCGCTGGTCGGCGAATCAAGGCAGCCGAGGATGGCCATCAGCGTCGATTTGCCGGAGCCGGAAGGGCCGATCAGGGCAACGAATTCTCCTCTTTTCACCCAGAGGTCCACGCCTCGGAGCGCGTGGACCACCGATTGATCGGCGTCGTATGTTTTGGTGATCGCGGTGGTCTGAATGAGGGGCGGCATCCCGGCGCTCGCTAGTTGTTTTCGTCGTCTTTCTCGACCTTCTTGCGCGAAGGGTCCTCGAGGGCTACCGCGTCGTTCTCCGAGAGCCCGGAGAGGATCTCCACTCGCTCCAGCGTGGCGACTCCCGCCTTCACCGTCGCGACCTCGAAATAATCCTTCCAGTGGTCTGAGAGCCAAATGAACTTGGATCGCCCGCTGAGGCCATCTTTCGCTTCGCGGATTTGATCCGAGCGCAGGTTCTTCTTCAGTAGGTAAGCCACTGTCTGGCCGTCTCGCCGTTGGAGCGCCTCGAGGGGAATGGACAAGGCGCCGCTTCGTTTCTCGCCGAGGATCTCGACGTTGGCGCTCATCCCGGTTCGAAATTGAGCGCCAAGCTGATCGAGCTCGATCTCCACCTTGAACACTTTTATTTTGTCGACGAGCTCCGCCGCCGGGGCAACGAAGGTGACTTTGCCGCTGAACGTGTGCTGCGGATAGGCATCCAGCGTTATGCGCACCGGCTGACCGACCTGTACCTTGGCGATATCGACTTCGTTCAATTTGACCCGAATGATGAGAGAGCTCAGGTCAGCCACCGTATACAGCACGGTACCGGCATTGAAGGAGGACACTCCGGACATCACGCTTTCGCCCAGCTCGACGTCTTTCTTGATGATGACGCCCGCCATCGGGCTCTTGATCCGCGCCTTCTGGGTCGCTGAATTCGCGGAGATGGGAATTCCGCGGTCCTGGACGATGCGATACTTTCTTTGAGCGGCCTTGTATTCTTCGGTCGCGATGTCGAGCTTCACCTGATAGTCGCGCAGAGCTTCGCGAGCGACCAGGTCTCGGTCAAAGAGCGCCTTTTGAACGACGTATCCCTGTTGGGCGTCCTTCAGTTTCAGCTCCGCCTGCGTCAGCCCGCCGTAGACCTCGGAGAGCGATTGGGCTTGGTTGACGTCCGGTTCGATTTCCGCGAGGAGATCACCGACTTTAACCGCGGCGCCTTCGCGCACGTGGAGGGCGATTACCCGACCGGAGACGGGTGACTTCACGTCCACTTTTGCCACCGGATCGACGACCCCGACCTCTCGAACGCTGACCTGGAGCTCGGACAGCTGCACTTTTCCCAACCTGAAAGGAGCGGCCTCGGTTCCGGTCGCCTTTGCCGCCCGAGCGCGTGAAACGGCAAAAAATCCGGCCCCTGCCAACACCAGGGCACCCAGCACCAAGAACCAAGTCTTTCGCTTCATTGGGACACGTCCCTCCCTTCTGGCGGGCAGCTTCCGCCATACGATTGGGACCGCCTGGCGATTGCACGGCCCTCAAATCACCGCGGATTCATTCGGGGACTGCGTCCGGCGATAGCCATCCGTACCCAACCAGAAACCTCCTGAGCCGCGGATCGTCCGATGACAAGGGCGGAAGCCAAGGACCGACGTAAGTGCGAGTCCACCAGGCGCCCGCGCGCAGCGGTGCGAACTGATAGCGGTAGAGTTGTGCGCGCACGAAGCGCGGCGGCTGTTTCGCGAACGGGTCGTTGGCCAAAAGGCTCAACGCGCCGCGATCGCTGTGCAAGAGCTTCCATACGAAGTGCACCGTCCACGGCGCTTGCTCTGGAGAGGACATCGCCGCGAACCAAATCAGCCAGTCGAGCCGAAGATGGTATGGGCTTAGGAAACACGGCCGCCGGTCCGGGTTGCCGGGCTTGCACTTGAACTCGTACGGCCTCCACTCGGCGTTCTCGGCGGGGACGCCGGCTGATGTCCCCTCGAAGATGATCTCGTACCTGACCTGGCCGACACTGCCGAACGCCCCGTACGAGTTCACCAGCTCGAACGGCTCGTATGAGGTGTTCATCATTTGATTGCTCGAGAGCAGGTTCGCCACGGGCTCGATGCTCAGGGCGGCGATCCCGACCGTCAGGATCGCCGCTGCGATTCGCTGCGATTTCGCAGGCACGGCTTGTGGATGCTCTCGTGAGAACTTCTGCCACCACCCTTGCGGAACGAAGCGGGAGAGAAATCCATCGTCGAAGCAGGCGACGATCGGAACCAACGTCAACCAATTCAGGAACGATAGGTTGCCGCTGAGGATGAGGAAAAACTGCAGGCCCGCGAGCACGAGACCCGCGACGTGTCGAATCTTCCGCGGCGCCCAAAGAAGGAAGGGCGCGATCAGCTCAGCGAGATAATTGTAGAGAACTCCGAGCTGATGAAACCAGCGCGGAAGAGAGTGCAGCAACGGGCTGAGAGGGTTTGGAATCGGCTGGGTCTCGTAGTGATAGTAGAGGCAGGTCAGATCGCGCCAGCAGGGATCGCCGCGAAGTTTGATCAATCCCGCTCCGAGCATGATCCGGAAAATCAGCCAGCGAAACAGCCAGAGGACCGCTACTGGCGGTGGGCGCTCCGGAAAGGGTCTGGGATCCCAAAGCGGACATAGAAAAATGGCCAAGAAGCCGGTTTCGCAAAGCTGGCTTTCCCATCCGAACGAGTACCAGAGCTGACCGATGTGGTGGATGGACAGATAAAGAAGCCAAAGAATGGCGAGCATCGGCGCGTTCGCCAAACCCAATAAAACGGGCAGCGAAAGGAGCGCCCCGGCCCAGGCTACGCCGAGCAGAAATCCGTCCGAGTGTTTAAGCCAGAAGACGGTGGGCAGCTTCAGCACTGCCTGCCACGGCGACCCGAAATGCTGGGTCACGCGCTCGAGGAAAGATCCCACCGGCAGCAAGCCATTTTCGCCAAGCAGAGGTATCCCCTGATTGATAAAGGCCACGAAGGCGATGAAGTAAATCAACCCGAGCAGCCGCAGGATCGCGAAGCGGGCCAGCCAGTACGTTTGGGCCTGTGCAGCAGAGGCCAAAGGACGCGCTGTCGGGGATTCCTCTGCTACCCCAACCTGCGGCGCCTCGGGCTCAGCAGATGCGTGGCTCACTGGTAGGGAATCTTAGCGATAGAGCCGGGCGAATCCGAAGCAATCACCGAACACTAAACGAGTCACACGCAGCGCGACGAGGCGAATGTCCATGTCATCTGACCAGCACACGCGGACCACGTCGCCTCGATGGACGTGAAAAAACGCAGCACTCTCTCAGCGCGATGCTCTTCCTGCAGCGCAAGGCTGAGTTGCCCTTCCGGGCCACAGCTGCCGCCCCTCCTCCGACGCGGCAAGGGTAGAATGAAGCTTCTATTCTACCCCCGGGCCCTCGGGGGAGGGGCGCCGTTCTCTGCATAGGCGGACGTCTGCGAGTGCGCTGGGCGATGGACGTCTGCCCCAGGTTCGAAGGCAGAAACCCATCTACTGGCGTTGTTGTTGTTGTCGCAGCTGCGCTTCTATCTTGGCGCGAACGTCGGGGGGCAAGCTCTCCAACCCGCGCATTCCACCGCCCATGTTTGGCGGGGGCGTCGGCAATTTTTTGAACAGCTCGACTCCGGGGTCAAAGCGCGCGCGAGCTGCTTCGGACACCGCGTAAGTCAGGGCGTCGGTGGAACCCTTCACATACACCTCTTTGCCCTTGTCGTTCTTGGCCTCCTTCCCGAACTTCACCGACTGATGGGCTCCGCCCTCGAGCGCAACTTCCACCGACGTCGTCGGCTTCGACAGACCAGACTGGACGGCGTCAACCTTCCCATCGATCAGCCGCGAAGCCTTGAGGCTGCGAAGCATGTTCAGCTGGGCGGTGACCCTCGCCGGATCAAAGTCGAAACCGGCCGGAAGCTTCGCGGGCTCTACCACTTTCCAACTGTCGCCCTCCTTGGCGACAACGGTCTTCTTTCCCGCGGAAACGACGGACAGCTTCGTCACTTTTGGCGTGTCGAACGAAAGCAGCGACAGATCTCTTAAATCGGTGGCGCGCTTGTTCAAAATGTTCGCGCTGTAATTCGGCAGCAAGTAGACCTGAGGGTCGCCATCCAATCGCGCCGCCACCGCCTTGCTCGAATTCTCTTTGCCTTCCTGCTCTTTGCCGACGTGGACCTTGATTTGCTTGTCGTCCTTGAGCTTCGCCTCGAGAATCGTGTGCGGACCGGCAAGGCCGAGGGACTCATCGCCGCTCGGTGAATCGATGAAGTCCTGTGCGCGCAAGCTCGCCAGTTGCTGAACCACTCCCTGGCCGGCCGAAGCATCGTAGCGGAAACCGTCCGGAAGCTTCGTTCCTTCCTTCAGCCTCCAGCCGGCCCCGCCGTCCCCTTTGGTGAGCACATACGGATCGCCCTCCTTGGGCTGGACGGCGACCTCCAGCACATCGTCGAGTTTGACGTTGACGATGCTTCGCTTGCGCCAAGCGTTGGCGTCCTTTCGAACCATCGCTGGAAATCGTCCCTGGGCAGTGAAAATTGCGTTGCCCTTCGGCTCGCGGATGTAAACGCCGCCGCCCTTGGCCGACTTGCCCAACACCAGCTCCACGGTCGGCGCTCCCTGGCTTACGATTTTTATTCTCATTGCCTTCGCATCATCGAGCTCATATTCCGCCTGTTTTTCTGCCTTCTCGCTGAGCAAGGCCTGAACTTTGATCTCTTTGTAAGCATCGAGCGTCGAGTTGATCTGCTGCTGGTCCGCAGGATGCTTCTGATCCGGCTTGGCAGCATCGGCCACGGTCCAGTCGGCGCCCTCCTTCTTCAGGGTCACCGGCTTTGGCCCGCCCACCTCGATGGCGATGACTTTGTCTTTATCGATTGGCGGCAACTCGAGCTTTCGAACTCCCACGCTGACCTGCCGCTCGCGCGTCGCGAGGACGATCGCCAGCAGGACGGCGAAGACCCCAATGAGAATCAGTGTTCCTTTTTTCATGTGTACACTCTAGATAGTGATGGCGGCGCGACGAGCTTCTCTCATCCGCCATCGAACGATTCCGTACAGCACCAACAGCAGCGGTATCCCGAAAGTGTTTCCGTACTTCACCGCACCGCGCACGGCGTCGCTGATGTCCGGTTGGAGCGGCGCCTCCGCCAGGCCGCGCGTCCGCATCGCGAGCAAGGCGGGATCCAGCAGCAGCCAATCGGCAACGTTCAGCAGCAGAGCCTGATTGGGTCGACCCATGAAGTCATCCCAGAAAAGGCTGGACCCTCCGACGGCGATGACGCGGGCCTCCGATTTGCTCTCGGTAAGGAGCCCTCCCGACGAGTCGTGATCCTGCGATGCGAAGTAACTGGGCAGCTTGCCGTTGACCTCCACCATCAGATTGTAGGGCCCAGTG
>Ga0126369_10003203_pt1 | contig 11814 bp, 9 predicted proteins | sample PanSoiMetaPlot_1_FD_109646 | JGI IMG/M metagenome (GOLD analysis project Ga0126369, IMG submission 109646) | Tropical forest soil microbial communities from Panama - MetaG Plot_1 | ecosystem: Environmental > Terrestrial > Soil > Tropical forest > Bulk soil | place: Panama | collected 2016-02-17 | reverse complement strand
GGTGCCGGTCGAGGAGGTGGTCGGGGCGGCGCTCGCCTCGACCAAGCCCGCGGAGGTCTGCGGACGCGTGCTCGAGATCGTTCGCGGCCGGCTTGCCGCCGACGCGGCGCTCCTCGCGCGCTCGGGGTCGTCCGGGAAAGGGACGACCGCCGTCTACCGCGCGGTGGCGCCGGGGGTCACGGCTACGGTGGAAGGCGATGACCTGGCCCCTGCCCTCGCGCAGGACGATCCGGTCGTGCTGAAGACGTCCGGAGATGGAACGGTCCTCGCGCTCTCCATGCGACCGCCCGACGACGTGCCGTGGTGCCTCGCCCTGGTCCGTCGTCGCGGGCAGCCCTGGACTCCTGCGGAGCACGATGCGGTGGCGAGCCTGCGCCCGCTCGTCACGCTCGTTCTCGCCCAGGTCATCGCGCGCCAGCAGCTCGCCGACGAACGAGCGCGGCAGGCTGACGCCGCCGGGATACGCGAGCGCCTGCTGAACGTCCTCTCCCACGAGCTCCGCAACCCCCTCGCCCCCATCCTCATGTGGACGAGCACCCTGAAGCGCCTCCGGCAGAACGACCGGGAGGTGTTGCGAGCGACCCAGGCGATCGATCACGCGGTCGGCATCGAGCGTCGCCTGATCGAGGATCTCCTCGACCTGAGTCGCCTCGAGCGAGGCGTCCTGACCCTCAGCCCCGAGCCGCTCGATCTCTGCGATCTCGTCCGCAAGACCGTGGAGCTCCATCGCCCGGAGGCCCAGCAGGCACAGCTCGAGCTGGTGGTCGATCTGCCGCCCTCGCGGGCACCCGTGCACGGGGATCCCGTCCGCCTCGCGCAGCTGACGGCCAACCTGGTGGGGAACGCGCTCAAGTTCACGCCCCCGGGGGGCACGGTCACCGTCCGCCTCCGCCGCCGTGGCGACCAGGCCGAGCTCGACGTGAGCGACACCGGACCGGGGCTTCCCCCGGACGTCGCGGAGAAGGTCTTCACGCCGTTCGTGCAGGGCGCGAACGCGCATGGCGGCCTCGGGATCGGACTGGCGGTCGCGCGCTGGCTGGTCGATCTGCACGGCGGCACGATCGAAGCCACGGCGCGCGGCGAGCACGGGGGTGCCACGCTGGTGGTCCGGCTGCCGGTCGACACCTCGGCCAGCGCGCGCGCGACGCGATCCTGAGGTCGGAGCGACCGCGTGGATCGCATCGACCTCCGCGCCGTACTCGAGGAGCTCAAGCGGTCGGTCGATACCTTCGGTCCCCTGATCCGCCAGCAGGCAGAGCAGATTCCCGATCGGATCGCGCTCCGCTTCGAGGACCAGACGGTCACCTACGGCGCGTACAACCAGGCGGTGAACTGTCTCGCCGACGTCCTGCGCAGGAAGGGCGTCACGCCCGGCGTACCGGTCGCGATCTTCTGCCTGAACAGCCCCCTCTTTCTGGCCGCGCTCGGGGCCGTCGCCAAGCTCGGCGCCATCGCCGCGCTCCTCAACACGCACGTGACCGGGGCCGGGCTGACGCACGTCCTCCGCGCCTCGGAAGCGCGCGTCGGCATCGTCGATGCGCACGGGCTAGCCGCGCTCGACGCCGTGACCGGCACCCACCCGGTGCGCTTCCTGGCCGAGACCTCTTCCTCCACGCCGCTCCCTCCCGGGATTCAGCCACTCGAGGGGTCCGGAACGCCGCCCGAGCCCGACATTCCCGACGTCCGGGGGGGCGACGTGTTCCTCTACATCTATACGTCGGGCACCACCGGGTACCCGAAGCCGGCCGTGGTCCGCCATCTCCGCTTCACCATGGGAGGCATCACGCTGTCGCAGATGCTGGGCATCGAAGCGGGCGAGACGATCTACGCCCCCCTGCCGCTGTACCATGGCGAGAGCCTGTTCGTGGGATTCTCGCCCGCCTTCCGTGCCGGCGGAGCCTTCGCGTCCCGCCGGCGCTTCAGCGCCGGTGCCTTCCTCGACGACGTGCGCCGCCATGGCGCGGTCGCCTTCGTGTACGTGGGCGAGCTCTGTCGCTACCTGCTGCGGCAACCCGCCACGGCAGCTGATCGCGACCACCAGCTCCGCGTCGCCGCCGGGGCAGGGTTGCGACCCGACATCTGGACGCTCTTCCAGGAACGTTTCGGCATCCCGCGCATCGTCGAGATGTACGGCGCGACTGAGGGTAACGTCGCCTTGCAGAACGACGGCGGGCCTCCCGGATCGGTCGGCAAGCCGCACCCGATGCTCGAGGACCAGGTGCGGCTCGCCCGCTTCGACCTGGCACGGGGAGAGCTCATCCGCGGCACCGACGGCTTCTGCTCGCCCTGCGCGGTGGACGAGCCGGGTGAGCTGCTCGGGCGCGTTGGCGGGCCGGGCGCCATGGAGTACGACGGCTACACCGACCGCACGGCGAGCGAGCGGAAGCTCGTGCGCGACGCCTTCGAGCCGGGTGATGCTTGGTTCCGGAGCGGCGACCTCCTGCGCCGCGACACCGACGGTCACTTCTACTTCGTGGATCGCATCGGCGATACCTTCCGCTGGAAGGGAGAGAACGTCGCGACGCAGGAGGTCGGCGACGTGCTGAACGGTGCATCCGGGGTCACCGAGACCAACGTCTACGGCGTCGAGGTCCCGGGGGCCGACGGTCGCGCGGGGATGGCGGCGGTTGTGCTGGCGGACGGCATCCGCTTCGACGCCGACGGCTTCTACCGGCATGCGGCGTCCCACCTCCCCGGCTACGCCCGTCCCGCCTTCGTCCGCCTCGTTCCGGAGATGGACGTGACGGGAACGCTCAAGCAGCGGAAGCAGACGCTCGCCGCCGAGGGCTACGACCTCGGGCGGGTACGCGACCCGCTTTACGTGCGTGACGACGTCGCGTCCACCTACCGTCCGCTCACGCCGGCCGTGCTGGAGGAGATCCGGGCGGGCCGGCGACGGTTCTGAGCCCTTCCACCAGCCGCAGCGCTTCTTCCCGCAGACGCGTCTTGTCGACCTTGCCGCTCCCCTTGAGCGGCAGCTCGTCCTCACGCCGTACCCAGAGGTGGCGCGGGACCTTGTAGGTGGCGAGCCGTTCGCGACAGTGGGCCAGGAGCTCGTCGGCAGTCGCCGCCTGCTTCAGGCCCACGAACCCCGCCACGTTCTGGCCGCGGAGCGCATCGGGCACGCCGACCACGTGGGCCGCAGCCACTGCCGGATGTTCGAGCAGCACCGCCTCGACCTCCGCCGCGGCGACGTTTACCCCTGCCGTCTTGATCACGTCCTTGATGCGACCGAGGAAGGTGAGCGCCCCGTCCGTGTCCAGCCGACCGAGGTCGCCGGTGTGGAAGAATCCCTCGACGTCGAACGCGTCGCGCCGGGGTCGCTTGTAGTAGTGCGCGAGGAGCGACGGCCCCCGCACGCAGATCTCGCCCTCCACGCCGTCACCCGCGGGCCTTCCACCCTCCGGGTCACAGATGCGGACCTCCCTCCCCTCCACGGGCGGACCATGGCTCGACGTCCGGTGCGCGAGCGGCGCGTCCCAGGGCCACGCGGTGCAGAGCGGCGCGGTCTCGGTCATGCCGAACGTCCCGACCGCGTGATGCTCCCGTGGATAGAGACGCGCGGCCCACTTGGTGTTCGCGCCCACGCCCTTGCGAAGCTGCAGGCGCGTCGCCGCAAAGCGCGGATGCGCGATCAGCGCCTCGGCCTGGTGCGGCCAGGCGAAGAACACCGTGCAGCGCTCCTCCTCGAGGAGCCGGAGCGTCTCCCCCGGCTCGAAGACCTCCTGGAGAACGACGGCCGCCCCACGCACGAGCGTGGCGAGCGCCACCGCGACCAACCCTCCGGTGAAGAAGAACGGCAGATATCCCCAGGTGCGGTCCGCGGCCTCCAAGCCGAGCACGCGCGCAATGTCTTCGGCGGCTCGCCGGAGCGCGCGGTGCACGTGCACGACGCCCTTGGGCTCCGCGGTCGTCCCGGAGGTGAAGAAGACGGTGGCCGGATCGGCCGGAACGACCCGGTCGGTGAGGACACCCGGCCACGCGGCGGGGAGCCGGTCGGCGCCGGCAAGGAGCGGAGTCCCGTCGACGCGCCGTCCGTCGGCCGGCGCATCCAGCCAGATCACGTCGCGCAGCGCGGGGAGTGCGGGCTGCCGGGGGGATGTTCCTGGGGCGACACCGGGCGCGATTTCGTCGAGCGCCGCGACGTAGTCGTGACGAAGAAAGCCACGCACGGCGAGGAGGAGGGCGACGTCGGCATGGCGGAGGACGTGCGCGAGCTCGCGCGGACGGGAGAGCGTATTCACGGGCACGAGGAGCCCGCCGCATCGCCACACGCCGAATGCCGTCGCGATCCACTCCGGCCAGTTCGGCATGAGGAGCCCGACGCGCGTCCCCTTCCCCACCCCGCGCGCCGCGAGTCCCCGCCCGATGCGCGCGGATTCCTCGGCGAGCTCGGCATAGGTCATCCTGCGCCGCGACGAGACGAGCGCCTCGCGCGAGCCGAAGCGAGCGGCGAGCTCGTCGAGCAGGGCCGGGAGCGTCGCCCCGGACTCCACCTAGCGCGACCCCGGCTGGCGGTCACCGGCTCCCCGCGGCACGTCCGGCCAGCCGTCGAACGGCCGCACACGCTCGTAGGCGCGCGCCACCTGGAGGAGGAGCTCCTCGCGCCCGCGCGCGGCGACCAGCTGCAGACCGATCGGGAGGCCGTCTCGGGAGAGACCAGCCCGCACCGTCGCCGCGGGATGTCCCGTCAGGTTGAACGGGTACGTGAAGGCGAGCGCGTGCATCGCCGATGTGAGGGGTTCCCCGTCGATGACGGCGGGCATGGGGCCCTCCGCCGCGAAGGCCGTGGTCGGCATCGTCGGGGTGAGCAGGAGATCGTGGCGTTCGAAGACCGCCGCCACCTCCTCCATGAGCTGCAGCCGCTCGCGCTGGAAACGACCGATGTTGGCCGCCGTCAGCCGCTGCCCGAACTGGAGGCTACGCAGAAAGCCACGTCCCCATTCGTCGTGGTGCGCGTCGATCCATGGCTCGAGCTGGCCGTGCTGCTCGAAGGCACAGAGACCGCTCCAGGCCGCAGCCGCGTCGCTCAAACGATCGGACAGGAGATCGACCGGCCGGCCGAGCGATCGTTCCAGGACGGCGATCGCGTCCTCGACCGAGTGCCGCACCTCGGGGTCGACGCGGGCGTAGCCCAGGGTGGGGCTGTAGGCGAGGCGGAGGCCGGGAGGGACGTCGTCCAGGCGGGCAGCATAGGAGAACCCCGGATGCGGCAGGGCGTCGGGATCGTGCGGATCGGGCCCGACGACGGCGTCGAGGAAGAGCGCCGCATCAGTGACCGTCCGCGTCAGAGGTCCATAGCAGACGAGGTCGGTCCAGTCCCGGAAGGCGAAGGGCCCACGCGAGACGCGGCCGAAGGTGGGCTTCAGACCGAAGGCTCCGCTGTAGGAGGCCGGGATGCGGATCGAGCCGCCGCCGTCCGAGGCCGTCACCAGCGGCACCAGCCCGCCCGCAATGGCGGCCGCACTACCGCCACTCGAGCCCCCGGGGGTGCGGGAGGTGTCCCAGGGATTCCGCGTCACGCCGAAGATCCGGTTCTTGGTGAAGGCCGTGTAGCCGAACTCCGGCGTGTTCGTCTTGCCGACGGGGACGGCGCCGGCACGGCGCAGTCGCGCTACCTGGGTCGAGTCGCGCACGGCAACGTGGGTGCGGAAGGGGACGGAGCCATACGTCGTGGGAAGGCCGCCCACATCCTCGAGATCCTTCACCCCGAACGGGATGCCGGCCAGCGGGCCCGGATCCGTTCCCCGAGCGATCCGCTCGTCCAGGGCCTCCGCGTCGGCGAGCGCATCGTCGGCGCGGAGCGCGACGAAGGCGTTCAGCGCGGGATTCACCCGGGCGATCCGCTCGAGGGTCGCGGTCATCAGCTCGGCTGCCCGCACCTCCCGGCGTCGGACGGCGGCCGCCAGCACGTGCGCCGGTGCGAAAGCGATGTCGTCCATGGCGCGGCACTCTGCCCCGGAGCCCGATTGCCTGTCCAGCCGTCGGGTGCCCGTTTTCTGGGCGTTTCACGATCGCGGACCAGGCACCTGGATGACGTGGTCGACGCTCCGCGCGCGTCGGCGCGGTCGCTGCTCTCAACGGCACGACCATTGCTCTTCACGACGTCGTTCGTCCACCCGATGTCCGATATCGAGTTCTTTCAGCTGTCTCGTGGGGGCAGGTGCCGCGAGGTCAACGAGGATGCGGTCGGCTGCTGGCCACATGCAGACGGGATCGTGCTCGCCGTCGCCGATGGCCTGGGCGAGCAATCCGCCGGCGAGGTGGCGAGCCAGCTCGCCCTCGAGGTGCTGCCCACCGAGCTGGCGCAGGCCCCCACGACGTGGCCGCTGACCACACGTCTGCGCCGCGCCGTCCAGGCGGCGAATGTCGCGATCTACCAGAAGGCCATCACCGTGCCCGAGCTGCAGGGCATGGCGACCACGCTCACCGCCACGGCCCTCGTCGGCGGGGCGCTCGTCACCGCCCATGTGGGTGACTGCAGGCTCTGGCTCCTCCGCGACAGCACCCTCACCCAGCTGACCAAGGACCATACGTGGGTTTGGGCGCACCTCCCCGGCGCCCCGTCCGTGGAGCAGGTGCGCAACCAGCCGCGCCGTTACTCCCTCCCACGCTGTCTCGGACGAGAGCTCGTCGTCTCGATCGACATCCTCTCCCTCGAGCTGCGGGCGGGGGACGTGGTCGTCCAGTGCAGCGACGGCGTCCACGGTGCGCTCGGCGAGGACGACATCCAGGAGCTCCTCGAGGCACATCCCCCGGTGGCTGCCTGCCACGCGATCCTGCGCCGTGCCGGTCAGCTCGACGGGAGTGACGACCTCAGCGTGCAGGTGGCCGCCGTGCGCGACGTGCCACTGGTGGCGCGCCGGTGGTGGCGGCCCTTCAGCCGCGTCGCCGAGCGCGCCTAGCGGCGCGGCACCCTACGCCGTCGCCCCGCCGTCGACTGGCAGGGCCACCCCGGTCACGTACGAAGCGTCGTCGGAGGCGAGAAAGAGCACCGCCGCGGCGATCTCCTCCGGACGCGCGAGGCGTCCCATCGGCGCCCGCTCCGCCACTCCGGCGAGTCCGGAATCGCCCGCTCCGCTGGTCGCGACGAAGTGTCGCAGGAGCGCCGTATCGGTCCCGCCGGGGCAGACGCAGTTGACCCGGACGTTCTCACGCGCCAGCTCGCGGGCGAGCGATCGGGTGAGCAGGATGACGCCGCCCTTCGAGGCGCAGTACGGCTCGTTCATCGCCTGGCCCTGCAGGCCCGACTGCGACGCAACGTTCACGATGACGCCGTGCGCGCTCCGCCGGAGATGCGGCAGCGCCTGCCGGCAGCAGAGGTAGACCGCGCGGAGGTTGACGGCGAGGATCCGATCCCACGCCGCTGGCTCGAGGCGATCGAAGGGAACGAAGCTTCCCACGCCGGCGTTGTTGACCAGGATGTCCAGCCCGCCGAACCGCGCCACCGCGGCCTCGACCATCGCCTCCACCTGGGACTCGTCGGTCACATCGGTGCGCACGAACTCGGCCCGCCCACCGCGGGAGCGGACCGCGGTCGCGGCCTGCGCACCCGCTGCTTCGTCGACGTCGGCAAGCAGCACGGCGGCACCCTCGGCGGCGAAGCGCTCCGCTGCTGCTCGCCCGATGCCGTTCGCCGCGCCGGTGACGATGGCGGCTCGTCCGGCGAGTCGCATCAGGCGATCGGGTGCCGCGCGAGGAAGCGGAGCACGCGCGTCGAGAACGCCTTCGGGCTCTCGAGGAAGCAGGCGTGCCCTGACCCCGGCAGCAGCATCACCTCGGCGCTGAGCAGCGACGCGGCGATCGCGCGGGAGTAGCGGGGGGGCGTCAGGATGTCGTCCTCGCCCACCAGGAGGAGGGCCGGCGTCCGGAGCAGCGCGAGGAGGTCGAGCGTGTCGTGGGCGAGGCAGGCGGCCACCTGTCGCTGGTAGGCGGGGACGGACTTGAGGGGGTTCCGCTCACGCAGCGTCGCCTGCCACGCCACCACCTCGGGCGGCGGTGCGGCCAGGAAGCGGTGCGTGAAGGCCCACGGGGACAGCGCCGCGAGAAACTCCTCCGGCGAGAGCACCTCCACCAGGCGATTCCAGGAGGCGAGCACCGCGGCGAGGAACGGGTCGGTTCGCCCCCACGTAGAGGCCAGCACCAGGCTCGCGACGCGCGTCGGGGCCATGAGCGCCACGTGCTGGGCGATGGCTCCGCCCATCGAGGCGCCGACCATGTGGAAGCGCTCGATCCCGAGGTGATCCATCAGCCCGATGGCATCCATCGCCATGTCGCCGAGCCCGTAGGGGCTCCTCGACTCGTCGCTCGCCCCCGCGTCGCGGTTGTCGAGGAGGACGACGCGGTGGTGGCGGGTGAGCTCGGGGCGCACGAAGTGCCAGCCCTGATGGTCGCCACCCAGGCCCATCAGGAGGAGCACCGGCTCGCCCGCTCCCGCCTCGTCGTGGAACAGCTCGAGCTCGCCCACGCGCGTCCGCGGCATGGCGCGAAGTGTGGGCCGCCTCGCCCGCGCAAGTCAACCCGCGCCCTTCCATCGGGGCGCCCGCATGCTAGGGTCGCCGGATGCACGAGAAATTCACCCCCCTCACCTCCGAGCTCTACAGCTACCTCCTGGCGCACAATCCGACGCCGGACCCCGTGCTGCGCGATCTCGCGGCCGAGACCGAGGCGCTCGGTCCGATCAGCATCATGCAGGTGGCCGTCGAGCAGGCGGCATTCCTCACCTTGCTCGGCCGTCTGCTCGGCGCCCGGCGGGCCGTCGAGGTCGGGACATTCACCGGCTACAGCGCGATCTCGATCGCCCGCGGTCTCGCTCCGGACGGACAGCTCATCGCCTGCGAGCTGAGCGAGGAATGGGCCGCGGTTGCACGACGCTACTTCGCCCGGGCTGGTCTCACGGACCGGATCAGCCTGCGTCTCGCACCCGCGATCGAGACGCTGCGCAGCCTTCCTCGGAAACCGGAGATCGACCTCGCCTTCATCGACGCCGACAAGACGGGCTACCGCGCTTACTACGAGGAGCTCCTGCCGCGCCTCCGTCCGAACGGAGTCATCGTGTTCGACAATGTGCTCTGGACGGGGAGGGTGGCGGATCCCGCCGAGAACGAGGAGAGCACGCGTGCCCTCCGCGAGCTGAATGATTTCGTCGTCCGGGACGAGCGGGTGGACGCGGTCATGCTGCCGGTCGCGGACGGAATCACGCTGGCGAGGAAGCGCTAGGGCGGCGAGTCCCGTCCGCGGGAGCGGGGGCGCCCCACCGACGGCTCCTGGTCCTCGGGCAAGACGTTCGCTTTACCGGACGCTCGCGGCGAGCGCACCGCCGAGGTCGGCGTGCTGCCAGCGGTAGCCCAGCGCCTCCGCGGCGCGGGGGATGACGCGTTGGCCGGTGAGGAGCATGTCGGCGAGCTCCCCGACTGCGAGGCGGAGCACGACGGCCGGGACAGGCAACCATGAGGGACGGCCGAGCGCGCGGCCGAGCGCGCGCGCGAAGTCGCGGTTCTCCACGGGGTGTGGCGCCGTTGCGTTGATGGGGCCGCGGTAGCGTTGGTCCTCGAGCGCGGCGACGACGAGGCCGATGACGTCGTCACGCTGGATCCACGACATCCACTGCCGGCCGCTGCCGACGGGACCGCCGAGGAAGGTGCGGAAGGGTGGGAGCATCCGGGCGAGCGCTCCGCCGTCGGACGCCAGCACGACCCCGAGACGGAGACGCACAACCCGCATGCCGAGCGCTTCGGCGGAGAGCGCCTCGCGCTCCCATGCTTCGCACACCCCGGCGAGAAAGTCCGTTCCCGGGGGAGCCGCCTCGTCGAGCGACTCGTCCCCGTGCGGGCCGTAGTACCCGACCCCTGAAGCGTTCACGAGAACCGTGGGCCGCCGGGCTGCGCTGCGCACCGCCTCGACCAGCCTCCGCGTGGCGGTGACCCGGCTGTCGCGGATGCCTTGCTTGCGCGCGTCCGTCCAGCGTCCAGCGGCGATCGGATCCCCGGCGAGATTGACGAGCGCGTCACTCGCGCCCACTGCCGCTGCGACGTCCTCCCAGCCAACCGCGCGCGGCGCGGCGCGCCCGGGCGTCCGGCTGACCATGGTTACGGAATGGCCTTCGGCCGCCAGGGCTCGGCAGAGCGGCCGCCCGATGAAGCCTGTCCCACCGGCGACCAGTACGCGCACGCAGCTCTCTCAGAGCGTGTGCGTCGAGTGGAAGAGGCGGTTCCCGAGGCCCGAGAAGAGGGCGAAATTGTTGCGTAACATGCCGCCCCGGAAGGCGGGGAAGTCCCGGAAGAAGCGGCTTCGCCGCGCCGCCCGAACGTCGAAGTAGAGCTTCAGCCCTTCCCAGAGCATGACCCGCGCGATCGCCTCGCTCGAGAGATGCCGGGTGCGAACGTTCGCCATGTAGCCGTTGTAGCGATCGAGGCGGTCGGGATTCGTGACCAGGCCTTCCGCCAGCAGCTCGTCGCGCATCTCGGTACGGGGGTACGGCGTCAGGCACTGCACGATCGGAAAGTCGAGACCGAGCCGTCGCGCGTAACGGAACGTCCGGCGAATGGCCGCGCGATCGTCGTCGGGGTTGCCGACGATGAACCCTCCGACCGCCTTGATGCCGTTCTCCTGGAGGAGGCGAACCGCGCGTGGCGTCTCATCCTCGGTCTTGCCGCGCTTGGCGGCGATGTCGAGCGCGGCCACGTTGGTCGCCTCGGCGTTCTCGATCCCCATGAAGACCGTGTCGAAGCCGGCGCGCGCCATCTTCGGGGCAAGCGTCGGGTCCTTGGCGATGCCGTGTACCGACGCCTGCACGATGTAGCGCAGATGGGAGAGGCCGGCCACATGGATCTCGTCGCACAGCTCCTTCAGGCGCGGCACGTCGATCGTGATGTTGTCGTCCACGAAGAAGACCCCCCGCACGCCGCGTCGCTCGAGTCCACGCAGGTCCTCCAGCACCCGCGGGATCGGGAACCTGCGAAACGTCCGGCCGTACATGCGGCGGATCGAGCAGAAGGTACAGGGCAGCGGACAGCCGCGCGTCGTCTCGGCCACGTCGAAGCTGCGATCGAAGTAGAAGGCGCCGTCGTAGGCGCGCGCCTCGCGCCGGGGGAGCGGGAGCGAGTCGAGCTCGAGGAGGGCACCGTCGGGGTTGTGGTGATAGCCGTCGCGCGCCCGCCACGAGAGGCCAGGAACGCCCCGCAGATCGCCGCCCGAGCCCGCGAGCACGTCGGTCACCTGACGGAACGCTGCTTCCCCTTCGTTGCGCACGATGAAGTCGAAGAGGTGGCCGTCGCGCGCCGCCACCTGGTCGGCGAGCACCGTGGCGTGATAGCCCCCGAGCACGTGGAGCACGTGCGGTGCCGCCGCACGCACCGCCGTCGCCAGGGTGCGTGCCGTGTCGTACTGGAACGACATGGCCGAGTAGCCCACGAGGTCGGGATCGAAGCTCTCGACCTCGGCGAGAACCTGGCGGAGCACCCGCTTCGGTCGCAGCACGAGATCGAGGATCCGCACCTCGTGCTCGGGTACCTGGGCCGCCAGCGAGCAAAGGCCGAGATTCGGGAACTTCATCACCCGGTCGAGCGACGAGGCGGTGTCCGGCATCGCGAGCAGGAGGATGCGCATGTCGGGCCTATGGACGCGGCCTCGCAGCCTGTCAATATACTGCCCGCGGCGTGACTCCGCTCATCCTAGTCGACGGCCTCCGCAAGCGTTACCCCACACGCGTCGCGCTCGATGGCGTCGCGCTCAGCGTCGGCGCGGGTGAGATCGTGGGTCTCCTCGGTCCGAACGGCGCGGGCAAGTCGACGACGCTGTCGATTCTCGCCACGC
>Ga0126369_10003202_pt1 | contig 11815 bp, 10 predicted proteins | sample PanSoiMetaPlot_1_FD_109646 | JGI IMG/M metagenome (GOLD analysis project Ga0126369, IMG submission 109646) | Tropical forest soil microbial communities from Panama - MetaG Plot_1 | ecosystem: Environmental > Terrestrial > Soil > Tropical forest > Bulk soil | place: Panama | collected 2016-02-17 | reverse complement strand
TGAGGCCCGCTGATGTCGAGTCGGTCAGTCCTTCCGGCGCCACCCGATCGCGTGCCGATCGCACCCGCCGACGCGATCCCGCCGCGGCCGGCCACGACCCTTTGGGATACATCAGGACGCGCGACCGCGCTCCGCTACGGCCTGGCCGGCGCTTTGGTCGCGATCGCCCTCGCGTTGGCGCTCGTCGCCGAGCGCTATGTGCTCGCCCACCTGGCGTTCCCGCTTTTCCTGATGGGCATCGCCGTGGCGGTCTGGTACGGGGGCGGGGGACCTGGCGCCCTTGCGATCGCGCTCTCGGGCATGGCCTTCAACTACTTCTTTACGGAACCCCGCTACTCGTTCTACATCCACGCTAGCGATCGCCCGTACTTCCTCTTTTTCGTCTTGTTCGCGCTGATGATCGGCTGGTTCGCCGCCCGTCGCCGGCAAGTAGAGCGGGAGCTTCGTCTGGCCCACGACGAGCTCGAGGTGGAAGTGGTCAAACGAACCGAGCAGGCCAGCCTCCTCGATCTCACGCATGATTCAATTTTCGTTCGCGGCATGGACGACGACATCATCACTTACTGGAATCACGGCGCTGAAGAGCTGTTCGGTTGGACGGCCGGGGACGCGATCGGCAAGTCTGCGCACGAGCTCCTGCAAACGGTTCTCCCGATGCCGCTCGAGGAGATTCACGCCGAGTTGGTGCACACCGGGCGCTGGGAAGGCGAGCTCGGGAAGACCAAAGCCGATGGGGCGCAGATTGTCGTGTCGTCCCGCTGGTCGTTGCGCCGCGACAAGCAGGACCGGCCGGTCGCGATCCTGACAACCAACAACGACATCACCGAGCGCAAGCACAGGGAGGAGCGGATCCGGCAGCTCAACGCCGACCTCGAGCGGCGGAGCCGCGAGCTGGAAGCTAGCAACAAGGAGCTGGAAGCGTTCGCCTATTCCACTTCGCATGACCTGCGGGCGCCCCTTCGCCACATGGCCGCCTATTCGGAGCTTCTCCAGAAGCATGCTTCCTCGGTCCTCGACGAGAAGAGCCGCCGCTACGTGACAACTCTCCTGGAATCGGCCAAACGGATGGGCGATCTGATCGATGACCTGCTCGCTTTCTCGAGGATCGGCAGGGCCGAGGCACGGAAAACGCTGGTCAGCCTCGGGCAGCTGGCGGGAGAAGTCGTGAGCGAAGTCCGGCGCGAAACCGAAGGGCGTAATATCGTCTGGCGAGTCGGCGCATTGCCCGATCTCTACGGTGACCGCTCGATGCTGCGGCTCGTGCTCGTCAATCTCATCGCCAACGCCGTCAAGTTCACGCGCACCCGGGCGCAAGCCGAGATCGAGCTCGGGTGCGCCGAGGGAGCCAACGGCGAGGTCGTCGTCTTCGTGCGAGACAACGGCGTCGGTTTCGACATGAAGTACGTGAACAAGCTGTTCGGCGTGTTCCAGCGCCTGCACCGCGCGGATGCGTTCGAGGGCACCGGGATCGGACTCGCCACGGTTCAGCGTATCGTTGCGCGTCACGGGGGCAGAGTCTGGGCCGAGGGCGTCGTGGACGGCGGCGCCGCGTTCTACTTCTCGGCTCCCAAAACCACGGAGGACAAGAAATGAGCGGACTGGGACGCATCTTGCTCGTCGAGGACGACCCGAAGGACGTCGAGCTCACGCTCACGGCGCTCGACGAATACAAGCTCGCGAACGAGGTCGTCATGACCGGCGACGGCGAGGAAGCCCTCGATTACCTGTATTGCCGGGGCCGCTTCGCCGCGCGCACCAAGGAGAACCCCGCCGTCATACTGCTCGACCTGAAGCTGCCCAAGGTCGACGGCCTGGAGGTGCTGCAGCAGATCAAGTCGGACGAGAAGCTGAGGCTGATTCCGGTCGTGGTGCTCACCTCCTCGCGCGAGGAGCGGGACATGGTGTCGAGCTACCAGCTCGGGGTGAACGGCTATGTAGTGAAGCCGGTCGATTTCCACGAGTTCGTCAACGCGATCAAGGAGCTCGGGGTCTTCTGGGCGATCATCAACGAGCCGCCGCCGGGAAGCATGCGAAAGGAACGCTGAAGCGAGCGAGAAACGTGCCGCTGCGCATCCTTCATCTCGAAGACGACGCGAACGACGCCGAGATCATTCGCGGTGTCCTCGAAGCCGGCGGCATCGATGGTCAGATCACGCGCGTCGAGACTCGCGACGACTTCGTTGCGTCCCTCGAGGCGGGCGGGGTCGACCTGATCCTCGCCGACTTCTCACTTCCTTCCTTCGACGGCCTCTCGGCGCTGCACATTGCACTGGAGAAATCCCCGGATACGCCGTTCATCTTCGTTTCCGGGGCGCTCGGCGACGAGGTGGCGATCGAGGCGGTGAAGATCGGCGCGATGGACTACGTGCTCAAGGAGCGGCTGTCGAGGATCGTGAGCTCGGTCCATCGCGCGTTGCGTGAAGCCGGGGAGAGGGCCGAGCGCAAGCAGGCCGAGCAGCAGCTGCGACGGAGTGAAGCGTTCCTCGCCGAGGGACAGCGCATCAGCCACACCGGGAGCTGGGGATGGGTCCTTTCCACCGGCAAGGTGACCTGGTCGGAGGAGCAGTACCGCATGCTTGGCTTCGAGCCGGGCAAGGCGGAGCCGTCCGTCGCGCTGTTCCTGACCGCGGTTCATCCGGAGGATCGAGCGCGCGTCCAGCGCGACCTCGAGAAAGCGGCTCAGGCAAAAGAGGCTTATGCGATCAACTATCGCGTCGTGCTGCAGGATAGATCTGTCAGGCACGTGTGCAGCGTCGGCCGCCCGCTCGCGACCGAAGCGGGCGAGGTCGACGAATACATCGGCACGAGCTCCGACGTCACCGAGCGCGTGCAGGCGGAAGCGGCGCTGCTCGCGCGCCAGGAGATGCTAGACCTCGCGCAGAAGGCCGCGCGCGCGGTCGCATTCGAGTGGCGCTTCGGCGCAGGCGAGGCGGAAAAGCGCCCCTCGCCGGAGCTCGACGCGATGTACGGGCTCGCGCCGGGCGCCTACGACGGGACCTTCCCTGGCTGGACAAAGCTCGTGCATCCGGAGGACTGGCCGGCGGTCAAAGACGCGATCGAGCGCGCCGAAGAGTCCGGCGAGATCGCCGCCGAATATCGCGTGGCTCAGCCGGACGGTGGCGCGCGCTGGCTCCAGGCGAAGGGCCGGATGTTCTTCGACGACGCCGGCCATCCGGCGCGCATCGTCGGGTTCATGCTCGACGTCACCGAGCGGCGCCACGCCGAGGAGGAGCTGCTCCGGCTCGAGCGTCGCCTGCGCCAGGTGCAGCGCCTCGAAGCGATGGGCACGCTCGCCGGGGGCATCGCGCACGACTTCAACAATATTCTCGGCGCGATATTGGGCTATGGCGAGCGGGCGATGCGGGATGCTCCCCAGGACAGCCGGCTGCGCCGGGACGTGGAGAGCATCGTCGCAGCGGGCGAGCGCGGCCGAGCGCTCGTGGATCGAGTCCTGGCGTTCAGCCGGGGTGGTAGCGGGGAGCGGATCGCAGTGAACGTGGAACAGGTGGTTCGCGAAGCGCTCGACCTGATCGCCGCGAAATTGCCTCCCGGCATCGCGATCGAGACGGCGCTCCACGCGGGCTCCGCCGCAATACAGGGCGACCCGACGGAACTGCACCAGGTCGTGATGAATCTCGCGACGAATGCCGTCCAGGCGATGCCTTCGGGCGGCGCGCTGCGCGTATTGTTGAAGACCGCGCGCTTCGATGCGCCCCGCGTCGCGATGATCGGCACCATCGCGCCCGCGGACTACGTCGTTCTCGAGGTCGCGGACAAGGGGATCGGTATCGCACCGGAGATTCTGGACCGCATATTCGATCCGTTCTTCACCACCAAGGAAATCAGCGTCGGCAACGGGCTCGGGCTTTCGCTCGTGCACGGCATCGTAATGGAGGCAGGCGGGGCGATCGAGCTCACGAGCGCAGTCGGCTTTGGCAGCACGTTCACTGTGTATCTGCCGCGCGCCGGCGACGCGCCGGCGCATCCCGCGGACGCGGAGCAACCCCTGCCGCAAGGCGACGGCCAGCGGGTCCTGGTCGTCGACGACGAGGCGCCCCTGGTCAAGCTCGCCACCGAGACACTCCAGGGGCTGGGCTACGCACCGGTCGGCTTCACTTCCAGCGCGGCCGCCCTCGAGGCCTTTCGCGCCGATCCCAAGGGTTTCGCCGCCCTGATCACCGACGAGCGCATGCCCGGAATGTCGGGTTCGGCCCTGATCCAGGCAGTGCGCCGCATTCGGCACTCGATCCCCATCGTGCTCGTGAGCGGCTACGTCGGCGGAATGGTAGCGAGCCGCGCCTATAACGAAGGCGCCGACGAGGTTCTCAAGAAACCCTTGTCGGCGCGCGAGCTTGCAACGAGCCTCGCGCGCGTGCTGCAGGTCTAGCGGCGCGGGCCGCTGACCTTAGTGAAACTTGGGGGTAAGTGGCGAGGGCTCGCCGCGGCGCCCGGTTCGCTTGCGCGATCGCGCCGCGGGCGGCGGCAGACTCGGTGGCGCCGGTGGGCCGCGCATGTCGATCCGGCGGCCCCTCGTTCGACTAGGGACGCGGACGCCTCCGCGTGACCACGCCGGTGTCCGCCCCCCATAACCGATCAAGGAGACGAAGCATGCGATTCCTATCGATGATCCGCATCGACGAGAACAGCGGGCAAGTACCCAGCGAACAGCTCATGAAAGACATGGGCAAGCTCATCGAGGAGATGACCCGCGAAGGCGTGTTGATCAGCACCGCCGGGCTCCGGCCGACCGCGGAAGGCGTACGCGTGCGCCTGCGCGGAGGCAAGCTGTCGACGGTCGATGGGCCTTTCGCGGAAACCAAGGAAGTGATCGGCGGTTTTGCGATCCTCGAGGCGGGGTCAATGAAGGACGCGATCGAGCTGACCAAGCGCTTCCTGAGGATCCACGGCGACGAATGGGACGTCGAGTGCGAAGTGCGTCAGCTGGACGGGCCGGACTTCGGCGGGGAGGCGTGAGCCCGATCATGCTGGAACAGAGGAGACTGGAACGCGCCGCGCGGCGCGGTCCCTAGACCGGGCAGAGCAGTTTCAGGCGGCGTGGGCACGAAGCTCGCGCGTCGGGCCAGGATCGGTTCCGATATGGGCGAAGGTGCCACGGAGAAGGAGGCGACCCATGACGATCGATGCGTTATTCGGGCTCAGCATCTTGATGAGCTTTCTTGCTTTCGGCATCGTCACGAAGGTGTACATCTGGCCGCGACTCCGGGTCATGCACCGAACGGATGCCCTTATTCCATTGGTAATTCCCCACACGTTCCGGTTTGTTGGGCTCAGCTTTTTGATCCCTGGGGTCGTGTCCCCCACGCTTTCGCCGGCATTCGCTATTCCGGCAGCGTATGGTGATCTAGTTGCGGCCATCCTTGCGGGCGTCGCGACATTGGCGCTTGCCGCGCGCGCATCCTGGGCCATCCTCCTCGTGTGGGTGTTCAATGTGTGGGGCACACTCGACCTCTTGCATGCGATCTACCAAGGCCAGATCGGCGTGGGCATTGCCCCTGGATCACTGGGAGCGGCGTTTTTCATCCCGACAGTCGTTGTCCCAGCGCTACTCGTTACGCATGCGCTCATTTTTTGGCTGCTGCTGCGGTCGAAGCAATGAGGCAGCGCACGAGTCATGGATAGTGCATGGCGCCTGGTCAGATGGGACCACGTTAGCAGGGAGGCAGTAGTCTTGTTGTCTGCATCCTCCCGGGTCGATCGATCTGAACGTTTCCACACGTTCATCCGCTGATACGGAAGGATGCGCCCGGCCTCAGCAAGTTTAGGCATTCACCTCAACCGATAGTCGATTGGAGGCTCACACAGGAGGTTGGCGATGCAGGCGATCCCGTCGATTCTTTCGACTCTTTCGATGACTGCTCTGGTGCTTGCGAGTTCGATCGGCGCCGCCGTGGCACAAAATCTCCGAATCTACGGACCGGGCGGACCAGAGCCAGCCATCCGGGAGGCGGCTCGCCAGTTCGGAGCGGCACACGGTATTAACATTGACGTCACCGCGGGCCCGACCGGGAAGTGGATCGATGCCGCGAAAGCTGATGCCGATCTCATCTACAGCGGCTCCGAGACGATGATGACCGATTTCGTTGACGCGATGGGCGGCGAACTCGTGGCCGCCACAGTTACGCCACTCTATCTTCGTGCCTCGGCTATTCTGGTTCGACCGGGCAACCCGAGGCGCATCAAGGGTTTCAGCGATCTCCTGGCTCCCGGTGTAAAGATTCTCATCGTCAACGGGGCAGGTCAAAACGGGCTTTGGGAGGACATCGCTGGCCGCAACGGCAACATTGGGACCGTCAAAGCGCTCAGAGCCAACATCGTGAACTACGCGAAGACGAGCGCTGATGCTCGGCGAGCGTGGCTCGACGATCGCTCAATCGACGTATGGCTCACGTGGACGATCTGGCAGGGTGACGATCCGGGCCTCGCCGAAATTGTGGCGATCGAGCCGGAGCTACGCATCTACCGAGACGCCGGAATCGCGCTGACCCGACGGGGACAAGGCAAAGCGAGCGCCGCGGAGTTCGTCAAGTTCTTGGCATCGCCCGCGGGCGCGGCCATTTTCCAGAAGAGAGGTTGGATCGTACAGTAAGGACATCTGCTCGCTTCCTAACTCGATATCCGGTGGACACCGGTCGAGTGGAGTCCGGTTCGGTCGATTGCCCCTAGTTTGAGCACGCAACGCAGGCGTGCGCTCGATCTGTTGAGACGGCGCGATGCTTCCGGCAAATTGGCTGCTTGCGCCAATTTGAGAGACCGCCGGGGTCTTTAAGGGTGGTCAGAATGCGCACGAAAAGAGGTTCACAAGCATCCAGCAGTGATGGGCGCATTCCTGCTGGCGGCGCGGATCAGAAGGCGAAATCTCACTTGAGCAGAGACCCGCCCAACGGCGGGCTGACGAGCCAGAAGAGGGGCGAACGGAAAGTAGACGGCGTTGGGGCGGCGTGGAGGGTTTGGTGGCGACGATTCCGAACGGAATTCTTTGCCGCCCATCCGGAGAAGCAGGTCGCGCAGATCTATTACGTGACCGCAATCCTCGCGGTAATAGGATCAATCATCGGCGGGTTATGGGCCTTTGGCGGGCACTTTTGGGCTGAAAAGTCGGCACCGAAGAATTCAACTGTCACCGCTGAGACGCTCGTCGGGGCAAAGCCTCCGTCCGCACCTGCGCTCTCGATAGTTGTCTTGCCGTTTGTCAACCTCAGCGGTGACGCCACCCAGGACTACTTTGTCGACGGAATTACGGACAGTCTCACAACCGATCTCTCTCGGGCGCTGCCGGGCAGCTTCGTTGTCGCGCGCGAGACAGCCTTCACCTACAAGGGTAAAGCCATGGACGCCCGGGAGCTCGGGCGTGAGCTGCACGTCCGCTACGCCCTCGAGGGTAGCGTGCTTCTGGACGGCGAACGGGTGCGCGTCAACGCGCGACTCGTAGACGCGCAGGTGGGAAACGAGATCTGGGCCGAGCGGTTCGACACGGCGCGCAGCGGCATCCTTCGGGTGCAAGACGAGATCGTCGGGCGCTTGTCGCGCGCGATCGGCTTGCAGGTGATCAACGTCGCGGCGCGTCGCAGCGAGCGCGAAAAGCCGAGCAGCGCCGAGGCGATCGATTTAGTGTTACGCGGCCAGGCGACGCTGAACCGACCCTCTTCCGCGGCAACGATGATCGCGGCACGGGATCTGTTCGAGCGAGCACTGAAACTGCAACCGGACAATGTCGATGCGCTCGCGGGCGTTGCAACCAGTTACATCTTCGAGGTGCTCAACGGTTACTACCCAAAGGACAACGAGCAGCGGCTACAGCGCGCGGAGCCGCTGCTCGCGCGCGCGCTTGCGCTTGATGACCGTCACTTGGTCGCCTTGAAGGCTAGGGCGGCGCTCCTGCGCGCGCAGGGCAGATTTGACGACGCGATCGCAGCGGCTCAGGCGGTGATCGCCCAAAACCCCGGCGAACCGTGGGCCTACAAGGAAGTTGCGCTGTCGATGATGTACCTCGGTCGGACCGCTGACGCGCTCGATTGGTTCGGAAAGGCCGAGGTGTTCGGACCACGTGACCCAGGGCGATGGACATGGCTTGGCGGCAAGGGGCAAGTGCTCATCCTGCTCGGGCGTGACGAGGACGCGATCGCGTCTTTGCGGGCCGCTATCGAGTCGAATCCCGACGACGTGGGAGACTACGCCGTGCTCGCGGCGGCGTACGCACTGACCGGGCGGAATAGCGAAGCACGGGCGGCGCTTGCCCAATACGACCGCTTCCGTCCGGGGACGACTGTCACCAACTTCCGAAACCTGTCGCCGGTGCCTCTGCAATTGACAAGTTCGAGCTACCGGCAGCAACGCGAGCGCCTCAAGGACGGGTTGCGCAAGGCGGGCATGCCGGGCTGATTGGACCGACACGCCTGGCACCAAGCCAGAAGGTGCCCCGAGAACGCCGGCGGAGCCTTCCTCCGCTGACGGCCAGCACTCGCGCGGCGTGATGCCTTTCTCCTTCGCGTACTTCGCGGCCGACTCCTCGATCACGGGGCGCACGAGCGCCTGATCGGACGCGATCGGCGATCGAGTAGCGCGTCGCCACGTTTTCCTGCAACGGTCCTGCAACGGTCTGTCGGCACAATCCAAGCAGAGTCAGTCGAAAGATCCGTTGCCGGTCGCCTAGCAACGCTTAGGGGTTACCGGACGGTGTCGCTGGGATAACTGATAAAGAGGAGCAGCGCTCGTCATGGCACCCCTATCCAACTCCCTCGCCCCGCTCGCCGCCTCGCTACTACTCGCGGGTACTGTCCATGCCCAGTTGCTGACCGGCTGGGCTCAGATGCCGGCTGCCACGTTTGCAGATGGCCCGACGTCGGGCCAGTTTGCCGCGCCCAACCCCTTTGGCACCAACGTGCCGCCCTATGTGAACCGTCAACCGGTACAAGGTTTCTCGGCCGTGCTCGCGGGCCCGCGCAAGAATGTCTACCACTTCCTCGTCGACAACGGTTTTGGGGCTCAGAACAATTCCGCTGACGCGCTGCTGCGCGCCTACACCCTGGAGGTCAATTGGCGTACCCGCAAGGGTGGCGCCGGGACCGTGGCTCCGGCCGACTGGCGCACCGGCGAAGAGCGCACAGCGTTCGATGCCCGTACCCGCCTGCAGCTCAACGACGAACGGCGCAAGCTGACCATTCCGACCCAGGCGGACTTCGCGAACTACTACAACAATCCGGCCAATCCGGCAGTCGACCCCAGCATCCGCGCCGGGCGCCTGCTGACCGGCGCCGATCTCGACATCGAATCCTTCCGGCGCGATCGCCATGGGAACTACTGGTTCGGCGATGAGTTCGGCCCCTACTTGATCAAGACCGACGCGCATGGCACCGTGCTGCGCAGCGAGATCTCGATGCCCGGTGTGTTCGCGCCTCAGCACAAAGACGTGGTCGCCGGTAAGGCCGTGGCTAACCTGCCGAGTTCGGGCGGTTTCGAAGGCATGGCGATCAATAGGAGCGGCACCAAGCTGTACACCTTGCTTGAACGCACCGTTACCGGCGACCCGGACAAGACGCTGCGCATCGACGAATTCGATATCGCGAGCGAGACGTACACCGGCCGGCGGTTCGTCTACACGCTTGACGCCAATGGCACCAACATCGGCGACATGGTCGCAGTCGATGACCACCGCTTCATCGTGCTGGAACGCAACGGGAGCACTGCCACCGCCCCGACTCCCCCGCCGTTCAAGAAGGTCTATCTGATCGACCTCGAGGCGGTTCCCGACGGGGGAGTCGCACGCAAGATGGAACTGGTCGATCTGATGAAGCTCGCCGATCCGGACGACCTCAATCGGGACGGCAGCCAAACTTTCACGTTCCCCTACGTGACCATCGAAAACGTGCTCGTACTCGATGCGCGCACGCTGCTGGTGGTCAACGACAACAACTTCCCCTATGGCGGCGGACGCGAACCGGCCTCGGACAACACAGAGTTTCTGCGTATCCGCCTGCCGGTGTCGCTGATCCCGGACAAGCGCGACGACGACGACCGAGACGAGGACTAGATTCGACCCGCAGTCGCGAGCTGCTTGCGGGCCCTCTGGATGGCCGAGTCTAGGCCTGTAGCCGCATCATCCTGTTCCAAGGTTGGAAATTCCAGCATCGGCCTGCTGGCCGCCCCGCCGAGCTCTACGGCCGAGACGCTGACCCTCCAGCGCTTGCGAGAACCTGGGCCCGGCGACAGGTAAGCCGTTGCGCAGATGATGTGACCTCCGAACACTTCGGTTCGCTCGATGCGAGCCATGCGTAGCTCCTCTTGAGACCGCGGGAAACGTCCGGCTTCGGGCGGCCGGTTCCGTTTCCGCGGCGCGTAAGCATACTCGCTTCGAGATTTCCAGTCGACGGCCGAGGGGGGTGAGGAGGCCGCGCTGGGTGCGCTAGGCATAAGCGCTTGAGGGCATTGAAGAGACGGGCCAGCGCGCGAAGCGTGTCGGTTGTCATATTTCATTCTGGTCCCGTCACACTGAAGGGACGAGGCAGGGCTGAAATCGGCCAGGAGGATCCTCCGTTGGGAGGGTCGGCGCCGCGGATAGCTGTGGCGCCGTCTGGTGGTGCTCACCTCGTTGCGCGTGGAGCCGGAAATGGTAAGGAGCTGTCAATTCGGGATGAACGCCTGCGTGGCAAAGCGCGTGGATCTTCGCGAGCTCGTCGACGCGCTCAAGGAGCTCGGGGTCTTCTGCGCGATCATCAACGAGCCGCCGCGCGGAAGCGTAGGAAAGGGCGGCTGAAATGTCGTCTGGCCGACCACAGTCATGAACTCCCCGCTGCGCATCCTGCACCTCGAAGACGACGGCAAAGACGCCGAACTCATCGAGAGCGTGCTCGAGGGTGGCGGCATCGTCTCCCAGGTCACGCGCGTCGAGACCAGGGACGAGTTCATCGCATCTCTCGACGAGGGCGGGTTCGACCTGATTCTCGCGGACTTTTCTCTTCCTTCCTTCGACGGTCTTTCCGCTTTGCAGGTCGCGCTGGAGAGATCTCCCGATGTGCCGTTCATATTCGTCTCCGGAGCGCTCGGCGAGGATGTCGCGATTGAGGCGGTGAAGATCGGGGCGATGGATTACGTGCTGAAGGAGCGGCTATCGCGGATCGTGAGTTCGGTGCATCGCGCGTTGCGCGAAGCGCAGGAGAGAGCCGAGCGCAAGCAGGCGGAACAGCAGCTGCGGCGGAGCGAAGCTTTTCTTGCCGAAGGGCAGCGAATCAGCCACACCGGGAGCTGGGCGTGGGTTCTCTCCAGCGGACGGGTTACCTGGTCGGAAGAGCAGCACCGCATGCTGGGGTTCGAGCCGGGAATGGTGGAGCCCTCGGTCGCGCTGTTCCTCACTAGCGTTCATCCCGAGGATCGATCGCGCGTCCAGCGCGACCTCGAGAAGGCGACCGGCGCGAAGCAGGCTTATGCGATCAACTATCGGGTCGTGCTACCGGGGGCGTTGATCAGACATCTGCGCGGCGTCGGCCGCCCCGTGTCGACCGAAGCGGACGAAGTTGACGAATACATCGGCACGACCACCGACATTACCGAGCGCGTGCAAGCGGAAGCGGCGCTGCGCGCGCGCCAGGAGATGCTCGACCTGGCACAGAAAGCTGCGCGCGCGGTCGCCTTCGAGTGGCGCCTCGGCGCCGACGAGTCCGGGAAGTGGCGGTCGCTGGATCTCGATCGGATGTTCGGGCTCGCTCCGGGCACCTACTGCGGGACCTTCGAAGCCTGGAAGGCGCTTGTCCATTCCGGTGACCTGCAGGCGGTGACGGATGCCATGGCGCACGCTAGCGAG
>Ga0126369_10003201_pt1 | contig 11818 bp, 18 predicted proteins | sample PanSoiMetaPlot_1_FD_109646 | JGI IMG/M metagenome (GOLD analysis project Ga0126369, IMG submission 109646) | Tropical forest soil microbial communities from Panama - MetaG Plot_1 | ecosystem: Environmental > Terrestrial > Soil > Tropical forest > Bulk soil | place: Panama | collected 2016-02-17 | reverse complement strand
TTCGTACTGAATTGCCTTCGGCCAAAACTCGCATTGCGAGTCCCATTCCGTCACCCGTGTTGGAAACGAAGTTAAAGCGCATAGCGAAGCTATTTGCCTACGGAAATCTGAACATTTCCAGTCCCCAACGAAGTTACAATGACGCCTTTTTGCCAGCCCATATGAGGCAAATTTATATTCATATTAGCGGCTGACGCCGTAAGATCAAAAATAATTTTGCCATTACGATCTGTGATCGTAAGCAAATCATTCGCCGCCATACGGCTCCAGTTAACCGACTGGATAAAAACATCACAGTTCTTAAAAATCGGAGCTTCCTGCGTCATCGCAGTGTCAATATACCACGTAGGGCCTGTAAAATCATTTGCCATAAACTAAATCTCCTCTGGAGATGACTGGTCTGGATTAGCAAGCTTGGGATCAAGCTGCGCATCCGGATAAAGCGTTGCTTCTTGCACACACCGCGAAATGAAAACATCGCGCTGCGATGCAGTTTCCAAATCAAAGCACCGATTCGGCCCTCCAGTACAAAGAAGCCAGCCTTCCTGCCAGGAAAGCTGGCTGATCCGAAAGGAGCGCCCGCACCTATGGCAGTTATGCCAAGGATCACCGCGAATGCCTGCTCGCGAAGGATTCGGCATAGTTGTTCACTAACTAAACAGCAAAGCTGCTACTGAACCCCAGATTTATTACCTTCTTGATTCAGTCTGTGAATCTCGTCGGCAATCCTCAACCGATCTTCATGATCTTGGTCGGATTGCCATTTCCTTGAGTTTGCGGCTATTGCCTCCAAGAAACAAATCGCAAGGTCAACTTGCCGTTTCTTGCAAATTACAAAAGGCTGGATAGCCCTCAAGAACGGTATGGCTGGTGCACCTCTGCATCGCCACCGATGACAGATGCCGTTGACACTCTTGATAGGACCCAGCTCCCCGACGTAGCCAAATCTGGCCTGAATCATAGTTAGGATTCTGATATCCTTTTGTGTCAAGGTAAAACCAGCCGTAGCATTTCGACCGTTCCACGACTGAGCCATAATTGATCCTTCGCCATCGAAGAACCCAGCTAACCACTCAGACGTAATACGATCGAAGGATATAGATACATCTTCATCATGGATCATATATCCTCCAATTCAATTATCGGATCACGGACCGTTGCTTCCCCAGGTCTGGACCCAGGAGGTTGCTCCTACCGAGAACCTCATAAATGAAACTTGTTTCACACTCCGTGTATCGAAGTCGTCGCCGAAATCTTCGTCAAGACGCTGTCTCCAGAAGAACTTCAGCCAAGTTTCATCCTTCTCGCCGGTTAAGAACCACGCCGAGAACGAAGTCAAATAGTGGCATACGAAGTACCGAAGATCCTCGTTAAGCAACGCATTGATTTCATTCGTCTGGACGTAGGGCTTGTGCGGCGATCCGAGAATTTCTCGAGCTATCCATTTTAATTCCGGAGGAATTATCAAATAGCAAGGTCGTGCCTGGATCGGCATGCCCTGACTATCCGGCATTCTTTCAAAATGCTGGACAGCAAGCTGTAACGCCGTGATCGACAGATCAACATCAGTTGAAGGACGGTTCGGATACGTCCCAGGAGCATAGACAAGGTTCGCAAGACCTGGACCGACCTGAGTCGCAACGGTTCCGCCTAACAACGGATGCTGTGCGTTAAACAGGCTAACGCCATCACTCGTGATAATCACGGTGAAGCCGAGGTTGAAAACATTCCAAGCAGTTTGCTCCACCGTAAAATGAGCACTACGCGCAAGGTTACGCGGTATTTGCTTGATTACATTGTATTGGTCGTCATCATAAAGTTCGAAAGAACTTCTGACTCCAAGACCATAGGTGTAATGCAAGTACCTTTTGGTACCACCCTGGATAGCATCCTGATACTGAATCTGCTCACCTTCAGGTTTTTCGGGCATCGGGCCTAATCCAGCGAATTCCCATTCGTCCTCATAAGCCTTTTGCGAAGTTTCGATATTGAAGACGAAGGAATATTCCTCGTCCTGCTGCCTCATGTTGATGAAATGAATGAACGCCGCATGTGCACCGGGTGCCATTAGCTGGGCGTACATCCCTCGGATCATAGTCACTGCACACCTCCGGATGCCGCAATGCGGCTAGTGAACTGGCTGAGCTGCACCAGAAGTTACAACGAACTGAACGCCGCGAGGATCGGCGGGGACCGCTCCAATAATCGGCGATTGGTTGTCAACTTTGACTACCGTCACAACCGTGTTGGTACCTACGGTACTCTTAGTCTTATCAACGAACCAATGACCGTCTGTGTCCTTTGTCATGCCGTATTGTTTGCCAACATCGGTAACGGCTGTCGTCTGGCTTGGACCGACCTGACCATGGAAAATCGAAGACCCTATCGCAGTTTCGACTCCAATACGCCCGTCATTGATGGGCGCGCCTGCCGGAATATTAACCGCAAGCGATTGGTTCGGTACAGTACCATAGGTAAGTGTTTTCGGAACTCCAGTTGTAATCAACTGGCTTGCAGCCTCTTTGGAAAAGCCTGCAATGCCGGTTGCAACGGTAGTCCCATCCCATTCGATCACACCACCGGAAGCCGCCTCAACCATTACCGGAACCCCAAGCAGAAACGTCTGGGCGGCTTTCTCAACAAGTCGCCGCATGTTGGGCTGGTCTTCGGTAGTCGACCTCGTCGCAAAAATAATCGCGCTAGCCACGCTATTTGCCCTCCTTCTGATTAGCTTCGCTGAGTCGGTCGACTTCCGCCTCCGACGGCACGAATGTTTGGATTTTCCGGGCAAGCTCGCTAGGAGCCTTCCCGACAAGATTCTGCCGCAGATTAACTGCGTCATCTTTCAGTTTAAGCCTATTACCAAGCTCGAAAGCACGGAGAGCGTTATGCTTTAACGCAGCTTGGTATTCGGCTTTGCCGATAAGCATCGCTATAAGATCGCCATAAATGACTTTACCCTCTTTTATCATTTCATGTGGAACGGGCTTCTGATTCTTCAAAATCAAATCTTCTGGCTTCGCCAGGATAAACCCTGCGAAAAGCATCTGGTTCAGCCGGAGGCCTTCACCAGCAACGCGGTTGACCCAGCGCAGCTCTAGCGCGCCATTCCTCGGACGCACCGCGTCGATTACATCCAATGTCTTTAGAGGCTTTGCCTCTATGCCTTGCCAGGCATCCGGCCACTTAATTCCTTCACCCTTCAACCCCGTTGTCATTGTCATGTTCTTTGCTCCGGTGCAAATGTCATATTCTTCCGAGCCTCAAGCACCTGCTCGGGTTTCAACCCGTATCGCTCCGCCGCTTTGCGATCAGCCTCGCTGACTTCATCCTGTTGTCTCGCATCCGCTGGAAGCGCAGGCTTCGGCGTTTCGCCAAAAAATTCCCTGTCGTCTTTCTGTCTCGCCTCGTTGATTTCATCGAGATGAAGTCCCTTTATCAACAGATAAGCATTCTTCCATGCCTGCAAGTTCGCCTGGTTTTGCAAAGGCTCCCTTTTCATCAAATCTGCAACTTCGTTGCGGTATTTCTTATAAATCTTCGGATCGTCTCCGAACCGTCCCGGTTCCACCAGCACTTCGTGCTCAAATTTCATTTGAGCAACTTGCGCTTTGGTGTCGAACATAAATTGATCCCTCACAGCTTGCTGTGAATTATAAGCCGCTTGCGGGTCTTGCCACCAGTCTGGCGGCTGTGCTGGTTGCTGGTTGCTGGAAGCCTGCTTAGCCTGCTCTTGCTGGCGCTGGGCCTCCGCCGCCTGCAACGCAGCTAGCGCTTGCTGCGTCTCGCCAAACTTCGTTTCGACATTCGACAACGTCGTTTTAGTCGTTTCCAGCTCGCTATTCAGCGTAGCAAGCTTGTCCTTGTTTTCTTTGAAAAAACGCACCGCCGCGACCAAGTCGTCTTGCGAAGCATCACGAATCTCGTCTGGAAGACGAGCGTCATTTTTATCCCAAAAAGGCATAGCCTTATTTTATCCTCCCGTCTTTCTTATCCCGCTGAAAGCGCTTGACTTCCTCCGGAATCTCAAGAATCGAGCGATAAGCTCCGATCTCACCCTGCAAGCGATAAAGCTCCTCCGGAGCTGTTTCCTTTTCCAAATTCTTCAAAGCACTCTCGAGCCATGCCCGAACTTGTTCGAAGAACATTTCGCCGCAGCGTTCTCCGAACCAATTCAGGACCTCCGTCGGATGATCGTAAATATCTGTAGCCATAGGCTATGCCTATTGTATGGCTTCGCCTGGTCCACCAGGGCCCATACCAGGAGCACCGCTCGGTATTGCTAAACCAGGTCTGGCGCCAGCACCAGGAGTTGCACGCCCAGCATTAGGTTGCTGTGCGAGGGCACCGGCGCCAGGTTCGCCGGGCCTAGGTGCTCCTTGAACCTGAGAAGTAGGAGCACCTTGCTCGGCAGGTTTCGGCACATCAGGAGCGAGACGGTCTACAGCGTCCATCTCAAAGTGCCGAAATACAACCCTCATAAGCATATTGCTAGATTCCATGGCATCCATGAGATATTTCTTAATTTCTGGCGGCATTCCAGGATTTGCAATCTGAACCATCATCTGAGTGATTGTTTGGAAATGCATCCGCTGGATGTTAACCAGCATCATATCCGCTTGCTTCTCAACCTCGCGGTTGATGCTAGCGGAGCTGGCGTAGACTGGAATCGCCAAAAGCTTGCGCTGGTATAAATCGAGCGCAGCTTCCAGAAGCCTTCCCTTTTGCCCGAAATAAACATCTCGATGCCCAATTCCGAATTCGGAATACATCTGCGTCAGCAAACGCCCGAGCCTCGTATGAGCATACCGCATATCGGTAATATTCAAGTCGGTGCGGGTATTCCCATCCTGCATGAGCGCCAACGTTCCCATGGCCGTGTAGACGCCGCGTTTGGTGAAAGCACCCGCACCCATGCCTTGCTGAGGAGGGCTGACGCCTGAACGCCTCTCGGCAAGGTCAAGGCTAAGCCTTTCTTCGTCAATGGTAAAAGTAGCTGGCTGCCCCATCGGCATCGGCTCGATTTCATCCTTATCTGCTGGAAGCATAGCAGAAGGATAAAGCTTATAGCCTTTCCATAGCTTGCTGTCGGGCGCTACGCGAAACGCCGACATAGTCGTTACGGTGTAATTGTCTCGACGCTGGTTGTGGATTGTGGAAATTTCTTCTTGGAAAGGTCCAAGAATCTCTGCGAAGCCATATCCGTGAAACAAATCATCTCGGAAGAACAACCGAGAAGCAATGAAAATACAACTCGGATAATAATTAAAAAATGCCCTTACGATAGTATCGCTATGTTCGTGGTACCAAACCAAACAACGGCAGTAGTGTCCATTCCAATTATACTTGAAATGACATTCGTAAATGTCAAATTCAGCGAAGTTCGTTTCACCGCCAGGCGGAGCCACGCCAGCATCGCTCAACTTCGTTGTCTCAATGGTTGTTGGCGAAGCCCTGTCTGGCGACAGCAGAACTTTATTAACCGCTGCGCGATCGTAGATTCCCTTGAAAGCCCGCTCCTCGAGTTCCTCCCGGCGAAGCCGTACTATATGCGCCAGGAAATCAGAAGACTCCGTCGACTTGTCCGACTCGTCTATTAAGAAATCCTGAAACGCAAGCTTTGTTGGCTTCGGCCCGTTGTAAACAACTCTTTCTTCGAAAGAAGCACTGCCATTCCCAGCTACACCAGTAGCTACTTCCTCACGCAGATCTATCTGCGGGCATTTCAAAACTGAAGTTCCATAACGAATAGTTTCTCCGAAGAATTCATGATAGACTTGGTACAAGTCTAACTCCGTTGGTTCAACGCCAACATATTCCAAGAACTCTTCTAGCATCGCTCGCGCTTCACCGAAGGTGGAGTCCGGAATATCTCCCAGAACTTTCACGTTCCACATCGGCCGCGTCTTCATAACGCTCGCCATTACTCTAGCCAGTAAACTATCTGCATGTATTGCAATTATCGGAACAACAATATTGCTTGCATTCTGGAAAGGAAAGCTTCTCACCGCGTTCGCAGGCTGAGCTTCATAAGCCTGTCGCCATGCGACAAGCCTATTCTCATACAACGGCTGAAGCTGCCTCTGCCGATCCCTGATCGCATTGCGCAGAAATGCTCGCAAGCGCCGCTCAGTATCGGAGCCTACCGCCAACGGTATCCTTACAGGAGTAATCATTTTAAGAAAAGCCTAAAGGCTTTAGCTTTGCTAGCTTTGCTAACAAAGTTAAACTTACCGCTCGCGAGCGCAGTCGCGAGCTTGACTACTGGACGTAAGTCCTTTGACCCGAAAATATTCCCTTAGAATACGGCGTATTCACAAGCGACGCTCCGCGCTGGTTGTCTTGCAACCGACGCAAGTCATCCGCTTGCGGCATAACTCTGTTTGAAACAACTTGGTTAATATACGCGAATGCATCTAAAAGATCGCAGAATCGGCCCCTCGGAAACGAGACGTATTCTCCGATAAAATCCATCATATTCTGCTGGACGCAGAGCTTGCCAGCTTCCGCTATCGGAGCAATAATGCTTCGTATCCGCCATTCTTTGTTCCTCGTCATCGTGCCATCTTGTCCTTCAACCTCGCCTTTCAGTGGAATCACGCGCAGCGGCCATTTTTCATAGGCATTCCGATACTCGATATGAGTCTGCGCAAACTTTTGCGCAGCTACCGTCTCCAGACCAACCTTGCGTAGCTTCCATTTCTCAGCAATCTTGTAGATTTGTTGGAAGAATTTATCGTGGCTACAAGCCTCAGCCCACGTTTCGAGAACGTAAGTGTAGCCATTCGATGCGCGCCCCATGACAACAACTGCGTGCCGAGCACGGCCAGTTTGGCCAGCATGGTTTGGGTCGACTGCCATCCCAATCGACATATCATTAACATAAATGTCCTTCATGGCAACGCCAGACTTCACGAAGTGTTCGACTTTCAGTCGGTTGTTAACATCTCTGACAAGATCATAATAGACTAGCCAGTCTTCTTTGAAATCCGCATCGTCGGGTGAAACTGGGTCGTTAAGATATTGACAGGAGAAAATATAAGAACCCTGACGGGTTTTTATCCGAGCAAGCTTGTTCTCGCTAAATTCTTCTGGGAAGATTGGAGCCCCCGCTGGATGCTCCGCACAGCATCCGCCTAGCGCAGAATGTGTTGTAAAACGAAACCAAGGTTCGTGCTCCCGAATGTGAGAATTCAAATCATGGAATCCCCATCTATTACCAACAACTAACTCATCCCCTTCGTGATTGGGGTCTTCGTCTTCAAAGGCGCCTAGGAGCAGCTTGTGGTAATCGATAGTGGATTCCATGACAACCGGTGATTCGATCGCCTTGCGACCGACTAAGTCGTCTTGAATAATACCTCCGGTATAATGTCTAGACTGCAAAGCACCGCCTACGCCAAGGAAATCAAAAGTGCCTTCGCCGTGACCTCCGGTCATCAAATTTGGACGCTTTATAGACAAACTAAAGTTTGTCCAAACGCACGACGAGTCGGGAAGAGTTTCCGGAAACAACGCTCTATACAGAGCGTTAGACTCGTAATGCCAGCGTATGCGCTGGCCAAGCTTCGCGGCGTTGGTAATATTCTCACTCACTAGTAGGAGACGGGTATCAGGATTATGCGCCTTGCGCATCCATCGGATGAATTCATCTCCGTAACCCAAGCTTCGGAACGAAGCCTCGTCGGAATCACCAAAAGGCAATGCCTTCCACATTGGAAGACCTTCGGTGCAAATGGTGGACTTGAAGTGGTCCCGAGGCATTTCGTAGCAATCCTTTAGTCTTTGCCTCTCCAAATCTCGGCATACTTGCCAATGCAGGTGGTCCGTCAACCGTTTACGCCGCAAACCTATTTTTACAAAGAAATATAGACTTCCAAGGCTATTAAGCCTCCAAATCTTGAAGATTTGTGCCGGATCGCTCAAATTAGTAGAGTTTATTGGAGTAAAGTTTTCCATATCTACACGATCGAGCGATAGCACCCCGCCTTCATGCAGATTCTACAGAATCTACGATGCTTAACTCGGACTATATTATCTTCCGTCATCTGATGACCCTTCATGCAAACGGAACGTTCTCGCCTGCTACTAGCCTGCTCTTTCCAAGTAGACCACCTGCAGTTACTGGGCTCATAGTTGCCATCGTTATCTATTCGATCTAGCGTCGATTTGGGCGAAGGTTTACTTCCCATATCCAATAGGAAATTATCAAAAACCAGCCAACGATCGCAGACGATGATGCCACGCCCACCATAATGCTTATAGCTCTTATGGTTCCTATTTCGGCAACGTGCCAGCATACCCTGCCACGTGTAATACGTGTTTATCGGTGTGAAGCTTTCCAAGCTTTTAGCTCCTGGAACCGCCTGTGCCAAATCTCACAGTCGGAGACAGCCTGCTCCAACTCCCGACGAAGTCGCAGATTTTTCGTTTCAAGAACCTGAATATACATATCCGTAGGATCGGCTGGAGACCTTCGCTCCGCGATGTTCGCCAGAACATCGCTATTTCTTAGACGCTCCGCGAGAGCTTTTCCGCGCTTCATTTAATGCTATAGCTATATTCTGCTTGTGGCTACGCTTCTTGCCAGCCTTTGTCTTTGAATGCTCAAGCTCGCTGATATTCTCCGAAATCGTCCTCGACGACTTACCACGCTTCAGCGGCACGTTAGTAGCTCCTCTTGGAGCTTCGCTTCTCCCGCTTCGCAGCCGCGATGGCTTGATCAGAATCAAAGCCCCTTCGCTTCATACGAGCAACGTTTTTAACGACGGTAGCTTTGCTGGTTCCTTTTTTCAAGGCCATAAAACCTCCGGTTTTTAATTCGCGCAAAGCGCGAAGAATTGCTGTCAAGCAACTAAACAGCTACGCTAATAGCGTTTCTTTACCCTGCCCACTCGTGCAGCGTGGACGCCGGGCTTTGGCGCCACAATATGTGGCCCATGCATCGCTTTAGCGACCTTAACCGCCGCTGGCGCTTTCATCGCCTTTGCCTTCGGCGGCGCTGGCGCCGCGAACGGAGTTTTCTTGCTAGCGCTCATAGCTAATAGCTACTCTCTTTCCTAGCGGAGCTAGCGGAGCTAGCGGAGCTAGAGCTGGAAGCTCCGCTGCTGGAACTGGAAGCTGGACGCTGCGGCTTCGGCGCATCGCGCTCCGCGACAGCCTGCTGCGCAGCTTCGATCTTTTCGCCCTTCTGCTTTGCAGCTTCCTCATCAATTTTCCTCAATTCGTCAGAAAGCTTTAGCTGGTCTTCCAAAGTCAATGGACTCATCACAACCTCGCTGGGCTTCAAGCTCTCAGCTTGCTTAGCGTATGCTTGCTTGTCAGCTTCGACTTTCGTGTTGGGCTCTTTCGCAGAAAAGCTGGAAGCCTGACCAGCTGCCGCTTGCGTTCCTCCGGAACCGAAAATGGCCTCCGGCACGCCAGACTCAATCTCGAGTCTTGCTCCGAGATGACCTTTCTTCAAGTCATCACTAGATGGCCCGACGTTATCGAAGCCTCTTGCCTCCCAACCACAAGTCTTACAATGCAAAAGAAAGCTAAATTTTTCGCCCTCGAGCTTGCTCTGGACCACGTTGTGAATTGTTAAAACTGGAACAGTTGCCATAAGTTTACTTATCTCCTGGATGATTTCTGCGAAAATTAGAACGCCTCGCGTCGCCTGCGGCATTATTACCGCTAGGCGCTATTGCCATGATATTTGGCGTAGTCCAATGTGCTCTATCGAGCACTTCGCCCTTCGCCCGAACGGTGTTCGGCGCCAACGGCGGAAGCTCCCGCTTTGGACCTCCCGGTATATACCTATGTCTTACGGTAGTATTGCCACCGGCACCGCCGCCATCATATCTAGGCACTCCGTGCCTCCTTTCAGGATGCTAAAAGCCAGATCGCCAGATCGCCCTATGCATCTGCGATCTCCTGCTTTTCTAAAGTCCTTAACCGAAGATTCACACTCGTGGCGACACCGTCGGCGTCTCGAGCTATAGCTTGGAATAAGCTCGCCGGAAGCCCTGCGCTCGACGCTGGACCGGGAGCCACAATGGAATCCTTCACAAAAAGCCTGTCTGGATCTCTATCGAGAATCTCTTTGGCCGCTCCAAGCGCCGATCGCAGATCTCGGCGCTGCATGGCAATTTCCATAACGGTTCTTTCTGCCATCGTCCTCATCACCCGATGCTGCGCTTTCAGAACGTCCACGTTCTCAGCCAAAGCTTCATCCATCTTACTCAACTGCCCATGAAGCAACGCTTCTTCATATTCTATGTAATCGCTTGTTCGCAAAATGCGCTGCAAGCCACTGTTCGACAGTCTTTGCGCTTTCGCAATCGCCAGATCTTTGATCCCCGCCAACCTCATCCTCGCTATAAGCGTTATGCGGAGCATCATTCGGCTGCTAAATGGCATGAGCGTAGCCTTCCGCGCCAGCGTACTATGCGAAGCATAGTGTTGTCAAGGAGTAATAAACTTTGTTTAGAGCTTATTACTTGGCAGCAGATATTGGAAAAATTATTTGAGGTCCCTGCCGCGCGGCGATCGGACTGCCCGTTTTTGGCCACCACTATCGTGCGAAAACAAGTTTTCCACAGACTGCTATTCGTCACAATTCGATTGACGAGAATCGAAACTCGTGCGATACTCTTCTTGTAGTTGATTGAAACTCGAAACAAGAAAGTGAGAAATCGAAAGTGAAAGTCGAACTTGAACTCGACGCGAAACTCGAAACGTTAGTTTCGAAGTATCGCGCAAAAGCTAGCGAGTCGCATCGTCGCGATGAGATTCGTAAGCGCGCTGCAACAATTGAGTCTTCGATTCTGTTTCATATCGAAAACTCGTGCGACGAAGAACTTCGCAAATTCGAGAAGTCCGATTCGACGAAAGTGTCGAACGCGATTCTCGAAGCGAAGGCACTTCAGAACGAAGCTTTATCGAACGCAGTTCGCGACAACAACTTCGATAAAGTTACTGAGCTTGTGAAAGCTGGATACGAAGCTTTCTTGAAGCGATAACAACAACTCGAGACTCGCGAGCAATCGCGAGTCTCATAACTTCGAAAGTGAGAAATCGAAAAATGAATCGAAAGATGCGAGTAACAGCAGTCGAGAAGCGCGATGAATATGTCTATCGCGTAAGTTGTGAATCCGACAAAGCAAAGGGCGAGTATGCTCCCGCAACTAGCTTGTCATTTCTTGTCACTCGTGACAAGCTCTATGAGTTCCCAGTTATGAGCGAGATATCAATCCACTTCGTAACTTCGCTCGACGACTGTGATCTCGAAACTGCGGAAGTTGCAGCGAAGCGAATCAGCTAACGAAAAGCGGGGCGAAAGCCCCGCTTCTGGAGACCCAAATGCAGATTACGAATCTGTTTTTCCAAGTCCTGGACTTCGGAACACTGATCGCCATATGTTTCATCGTGGGATGTTTGATCCTCTGCGCGATCGCCAGGATCCTTCAACCGAAGGACTAAACCGCCGGAGCCCCGCATCGCGGGGCTCCAAACCCCAAAGCCCCGGATCGCCGGATGGTCGGTCGATTATATATCCGGATTGCCGGATGGTCGGTTTACCGGTCAACCGGATGGTCGATTGAAAAAACCCCGGCTTGCCGGATGGTCGGTCGATTTAAAAGTCGGACGACCGGATGTCTCTACGGAGTAGCTGTTCATTTACTAAACAGCAAAGCGAAGTTACGGAGTAGCTGTTTAGTGAAATTCTCTCCCCCCCTTATCTCCCCTAGACCATACACGACACCTGTCTGTGGCAAACTGAGACTGGCCAACAGACGGCCAACCAAACAACAAGGGGTTATTTTTTTTTTTTTTT
>Ga0126369_10003200_pt1 | contig 11820 bp, 11 predicted proteins | sample PanSoiMetaPlot_1_FD_109646 | JGI IMG/M metagenome (GOLD analysis project Ga0126369, IMG submission 109646) | Tropical forest soil microbial communities from Panama - MetaG Plot_1 | ecosystem: Environmental > Terrestrial > Soil > Tropical forest > Bulk soil | place: Panama | collected 2016-02-17 | reverse complement strand
TATTTGCAGCTCGACGAAGTCTTCATCGCCATGTTGTGCGATCCGAAATACCGTCAGCAGATGAAGGACCGCGGCGACGATCCGCAGGCGCTCGGCACGATCTACGGCGATCTCATCAATGTCGCGATTTCCGACATTCCACCGGACATGACCGTGACCATGCATCTGTGCCGCGGCAACTACAAATCGACCTTCATGGGTACCGGCGGCTACGACGCGATGCAGGAAGTGCTGTTCGACCGCATCAAGGTGCACGGCTATTTCATGGAATACGACAGCGCACGCGCCGGCGGGTTCGAGCCGCTCCAGCGCCTGCAGAAGGGCCGCGCCGCGGTGCTCGGCCTGGTCACCACCAAGACCGGAACACTGGAGCCCAAGGACGCGATCAAGCGGCGCATCGAGGAGGCCGCACATTTCGCCGATCTCGATCAGCTTTGCCTTTCGCCGCAATGCGGCTTCGCCTCGACCGAGGAAGGCAATATTCTCGCCGAGGACGAGCAATGGGCGAAGCTGCGCATGATCGGCGAGGTCGCGCGCGAGGTTTGGAGTTGAATTTCCCTCTCTCCGCGTGCGGGGAGAGGTAAGGGTGACAATTGAAAAAGGGGGCTGTTTGGCAATGCCGAAAATCGTCGCAGGCAAGGTCGCGATCGTCACCGGGGCGGGACGCGGGATCGGGCGGGGCATCGCGCTGTTATTGGCGCAGGAAGGCGCGCGCGTCATCGTATGCGACATCGGGGCGAGCCTCGACGGCGCCGGCACCGATGCCGGCCCCGCACAAACCGTCGTCAACGAGATTGAGAAGGCGGGCGGCGAAGGGATCGCCACGACGACTTCGATCAGTGATCCAGGCAACGCCGAGAAAATCGTCGCCGCCGCGCTCGATACCTTCGGCCGCGTCGACATTCTCGTCAACAATGCCGGCATCCTGCGCGACCGCATCTTCCATCGCATGAGCTGGTCGGACTGGTCGGACGTCATCAATGTGCATCTGCATGGCAGCTTTGCCATGAGCCGCGCCTGCGCGACGCATTTTCGCGAGCAGAATTCCGGCAGCATCGTGCATATGACCTCGACTTCCGGCCTCGTCGGCAATTTTGGCCAAGCCAATTACATGGCGGCGAAGATGGGCATTGTCGGATTGTCGCGCGGGATCGCGCTCGACATGGCGCGGTTCAATGTCCGCTCCAATTGCATCGCGCCGTTTGCCTGGACGCGCATGATCGATTCGATTCCGGCAGAGACCGAGCAAGAGAAGGAACGGGTCGCCCGCATTCGCGAAATGACGCCCGAGAAGATCGCGCCGCTGACGGTATATCTCGCCTCCGATCGCGCCGAAGGCATCACCGGGCAGATTTTTTCGGTGCGCAACAACGAGATTTATCTATTCAACCAGAACCGGCCGATCCGCACGATCCATCGCTCCGACGGCTGGACGCCGGAAAAACTCGACGCGCAGCTCAAGGGCGCGTTCGCTCCTTCGTTCACGCCGCTGGAACGCTCCGGCGACGTGTTCTCCTGGGACCCGGTGTGATGACCATCGTCTACGACAAGCTGATGGCGCTCGACGTTCCGCCGAGAGAACAATCCTACGGTCCGAAGGATTGCATTCTCTATGCGCTCGGGCTCGGGTTCGGCCACGATCCGATGAACGAAGACGAGCTCGCCTTCGTTTACGAAAAGAATCTGAAAGTGCTGCCGACCATGGGCACCGTGCTCGGCCATCCCGGTTTTTGGGCGCGCGAGCGCGACACCGGCATCGATTGGATCAGGATCGTCAACGGCGAACAGGGCATTACGCTGCACCGGCCGCTCGCGGCGAAAGGGACTGTGGTCGGCCGGCTGCGGATCATCGAGGTGATCGACAAAGGTCCTGGCAAAGGCGCGTTGGTCTTGAGCGAACGCCAGGTGACGGACAAGGCGAGTGGAGAGCCGGTCGCGACCGTGACGCAAACCACGTTTTGCCGCGGCGACGGCGGTTTCGGCGGGCCGTCGCGGCAGGCGCCGGAACCGCACCCGATTCCCACGCGCGCCCCTGACGCGATTTGCGATCTCGCCACGCGGCCCGAAGCGGCGCTGATCTATCGGCTGAGCGGCGATCTCAATCCGCTGCACGCCGATCCCGCGGTGGCGAAACAGGCCGGCTATCCACGGCCGATCATGCATGGGCTCGGCAATTTCGGCATCGCCGGCCATGCGGTGTTGCGCACCTTTTGCGGCTATGATCCGGATCGGCTCGTCGCCTTCGCCTGCCGTTTCTCAGCGCCGGTGTTTCCCGGCGAGACGCTGCGCACCGAAATGTGGCGCGACGACAAAATCGTGAGTTTTCGCGCACGCGTCGTCGAGCGCGACGCGATCGCGGTCAACAACGGGCGCGCCGAGCTGCGGTTGTAGCTGCAAGCGTGATTTGCAAATGTGATTGCAAGAGTACGATGACGGCGAACGTGACCAGGGACACCGCCCACGACGATCTCACTCCGATCCGTGAATCGGTGCGGGCGTTGTGCGCGGATTTTCCCGGCGAATATTGGCGGCGGCTTGATCGCGAGCGCGCCTATCCGGCGGAATTCGTCGCCGCGTTGACCAAAGCCGGATTTCTCGCCGCGCTTATTCCCGAAGAATACGGCGGCAGCGGCCTGACGATGACGGCGGCGGCCGCGATCATGGAGGAGATCCAGGCCTCGGGCTGCAACGGCGCGGCGTGCCACGCGCAGATGTACACGATGGGCACGCTCCTTCGCCACGGCAGCGGCGAACAGAAAAAGCGCTACCTGCCGGGGATCGCGCGCGGCGAGCTTCGCCTGCAGGCGTTCGGCGTCACCGAGCCGACGTCCGGCACCGACACGCTCAGTCTGCGCACCACCGCCGTGCGCGACGGCGAACACTACATCGTGAACGGACAGAAAATCTGGACCTCGCGGGCCGAACATTCCGATCTCATGCTGCTCCTGGCCCGCACTGCCGCGCGCGAGCAAACGGCATCGCGCACGGCGGGGCTCACGGTGTTTCTCGTCGACATGCGCGCAGCGCGCGGCAACGGGCTGACCATCCGGCCGATCCGCACCATGATGAACCACGCCACGACCGAGGTTTTTTTCGAAAATTTGCGCGTGCCGGCCGATGCCGTGATCGGCCGCGAAGGCGAAGGCTTTCGTTACATTCTTTCGGGCATGAATGCGGAACGCATCCTGATCGCCGCCGAATGTATCGGCGACGCCAAATGGTTCATCGAGAAAGCGGCCGCCTATGCCGGCGAGCGCGTGGTGTTCGGCCGACCGATCGGGCAAAACCAGGGCGTCCAGTTCCCGATCGCGCGCGCCTATATCGGCATGCGCGCCGCCGAGCTGATGGTACGCGAGGCGGCTGGCATCTATGAAGCCGGGCGCGACTGCGGCGCCGAAGCAAATATGGCCAAGCATCTCGCCGCGGAAGCGTCCTGGGCCGCGGCCGATATGTGTGTACAAACCCACGGCGGCTTCGGTTTCGCCGAAGAATTCGACATCGAACGCAAATTCCGCGAGACCAGGCTCTACACCGTGGCGCCGATCTCGACCAATCTGGTGCTGTCCTATATCGCCGAGCATGTGCTCGGCCTGCCGCGGTCGTATTGATTGGATATGACCCTTCCGCTGACCGGCCTTCTCGTCGTTTCGCTCGAACAGGCAGTCGCGGCGCCGATGTGCACCTGCCGCCTGGCCGACGCCGGCGCGCGCGTCATCAAGATCGAGCGTCCGGAAGGCGATTTCGCCCGCGGCTACGACGATCTCGTGCACGGGGAATGCAGCTATTTTGTCTGGCTCAACCGTGGCAAGGAATCTGTGGTGCTCGATCTCGCGAAGCCGGCCGACAAAGCGCTGCTTGCGGCGATGATCGGACGCGCCGACGTGTTCGTGCAGAATCTAAAACCGGGCGCGGTCGCCAAGCTCGGCTTTGCCATCGAGCGGCTGCGGCGCGAACACCCGCGGCTGATTTGTTGCTCGATCTCGGGCTTCGGCGAAACCGGCCCGCTGGCGGCGCGCAAGTCGTACGACATGCTGATCCAGGCTGAATCCGGTCTCGCTTCGGTTACCGGCACGAGCGAGCCGTCGCGGGTCGGCGTCTCGGTGGTCGACATCGCCGCCGGCATGAACGCCTATGAAGCAATCCTCGAGGCGCTGGTCGCGCGCCAACGCAGCGGCCAAGGCGCGGCGCTGTCAATTTCGATGTTCGACGCCATGGCCGATTGGATGACGGTCCCGCTGTTGCAGCAGGAAGCGGGAGCGCCGCCGCGGCGGATCGGCCTGGCGCACACCTCAATCTCGCCGTACGGCGCATTCCGCAGCCGCGACGGCATCGCCATTCTCATCTCGATCCAAAACGATCGCGAATGGCGCGTGCTCGCCGAAAAAGTTCTCGGCGACTCGGCGCTCGCTGCCGATCCGGATTTCGCCACCAATGTCGAGCGTGTCAAACGCCGCGCCGAAACCGACGGCAGAGTGGCGAAGGCGTTCGGCTCGCTCGATGCCGTGCACCTCGAGCAAAAACTCGCTGCCGCCGACATTGCCTTTGCCCGCGTCAACACGCCCGCGGACCTGTCCCGGCATCCGCATCTGCGCCGCATCACCGTCGGCACGGCGAGCGGGCCGGTGTCCTATCCGGCGCCGCCGCGGCATGATGCCGACGCGCGCCGTTATGGACCGGTGCCCGCCGTCGGCGAACACACCGACAAAGTGCGTGCGGAATTTTTGGAATCTGCCGCGGCAGCGAAAAATGCTTAGTCCGTCATCTTGAGGAGCGAGCAAAGCGAGCTTCGAAGGGCGACGGCTGTGGCGCCTGAGCTGCATCCTTAGAGGCCCCGCAGCGCGGGCGCCTCAGGATGACGATCATTATCAAAGGGAGAAAAATCATGGACATCGGCTTTATCGGTCTTGGCAATATGGGCGCTCACATGGCGCGGCGGCTCGTCGAGGCCGGACATAAAGTCGTGGTCTACGACACGCGCCAGGAAGCGATCGGCAACCTCGCGGCACGCGGCGCCGTCGCGGCGCGCTCGCCCAAGGAAGTCGCCGACGTGGTCGAAACCATCATGGCCAGCTTGCCGACGCCGGACATCGTTCTCAAAGTCGCGACCGGGCCTGACGGCGTGATCGAAGGTAAGCGCGTGAAGCGCTTCGTCGACCTTTCCACCACCGGCGCGGTAATGGCACAACGCATCTTCAAGACGCTGGCCGCGCGCAACATCGTGCAGATCGATGCGCCGGTTTCCGGCGGCGTGCGCGGCGCCAAAAAAGGTACCGTCGCCGTGATGACGTCCGGTCCGCGCGCGGATGTCGCGGCGGTCGAGCCCGCGCTCAAGGTGATCGGCAAATTCTTCTACATCGGCGAGCGGCCGGGCGCCGGCCAGACCATGAAGCTCTGCAACAACGTGCTGTCCGCGGCGGCGATGGTGGCAACGTCGGAGTCGATGGTCACCGGAGTCAAAGCCGGGCTCGATCCGCGCATCATGCTCGACGTGATCAACGCGAGCTCAGGCCGCAGCACCGCGACCGAGCAAAAATTTCCCGAAGTGGTTCTGCCGCGCACCTTCAATCAGGGTTTCACCGCGGGCTTGATGTTAAAAGACGTGAACCTTTTCATTTCGGAAGCCAAAGCGCTCGGCATTCCGATCCAGGTGATCGAAGCGGTGGCCGCGCTTTTGAAACTCACTTGCGACGAACTCGGCCCCGACAAGGACATCACCCAAGTCGTGCAACCGATCGAGGCTCGCGCCGGCGTTGAAGTACGCGCGCCGAAGAGTGGATAGCGTTGAGTCATCAGCGCTGATATCAATAATTATCCATTTTAAATCAACAAGTTGTGGAAAAGCGCCGTTCTGTGACGCTGGTCACTTCGCGGTTCGCGCGAGCCGCTAAATTCCAACTCGAGAACAAACAAAAGGTCGCGGCAACCGATCCATTCTGAATTCGGCTTGATGTCAGCGGGTTTCCCCCGTCCCCAAACCTCCAATGACCTGTCTGACATCCAAGGGGTGATGAACGTCCCCCATACACCCCAAGAACCCTGGCACGGGTTCACCTCGCCCGCTCCGGACTAAGCGTCCGGGCGGGCTTTTCCTTTCTGCAATTCTGCCGCATGCTTTGCCCAAGCGAATGGGATGGGATCCCGGCTCGAACGAGCCGCGACACGCGCCATGGCTCTGCCCCGCGACAATCCAAGTCTGCTGTCGGGACTGCCCCAGCATCTTTCGGCAAGCCTGTTCGGCAACACGACGCCGGTTCGCTTGAAAGCCGACGAGGTCCTGTTCCTTTCCGGCGACGCCGGCGATGGCTGCTATCGCGTCGAAGACGGACTGCTCAAGGTCACGATGGTATCCCGCGCCGGAACCGAGCGCATCCTCGCCTTCCTCGGTTCGGGCGCCATCGTCGGCGAATTGTCGCTGATCGACGGATTGCCGCGCTCGGCCTCGGTGGTCGCGGTGCGCCCGGCGCAATTGAGCTTTCTCAGCCGCGCCGCGTTCGAGGACTTCGCCAACAAGCATCCCGAAGTTTACAGGTCGCTGTTGACGCTGATCGCGGCGCGGCTGCGCGAGACCGACGCGACAGTCGCCGCGGGAAGCTTTTTGCCGCTGCGCGGCCGCGTCGCCTGCACGCTGCTCGAACTGGCGCAGGAGTTCGGCCAGGATGTCGGCTCAGGCCGCATCGTCATCCGCCAGAAGATCGGGCAAAGCGACCTTGCCGCCATGGCCGGCATCGCCCGCGAGAACGTCAGTCGCATCCTCAACGACTGGAAGCGGCGCAAGCTCGTCAGCCGCCTGTCCGGCTACTACTGCCTTGAGAACAGGGCGCTGTTGCAGCGCGAGGCCGAACTCTAAATTCCGCGCGCAGAAACGTTAAGCAAGCGGGAAAGCGGTATCCACTTTTGTGGGCCATGCGCTAAAAACCCGCCATGGACACGCCTCGACTCGCCGATTTCCGACGGATCGTCGTCAAGATCGGCTCATCGCTCCTGGTCGACGCCAAGGGCGGCCGGCTCTACGAAAAATGGCTGGCATCGCTCGCCGCCGACATCGCGGCACTGCATGCCGGCAAACGCGACATTCTGGTGGTGTCCTCGGGCGCCATCGCGCTCGGTCGCGCGGTGCTCAAGCTACCCACAGGCGAGCTTGCCCTTGAGGACAGCCAGGGCGCCGCCGCAGTGGGACAGATCGCGCTGGCACGGACCTGGACGGAGGCGCTGTCGCGGCACGACATCACCGCCGGCCAGGTGCTGGTGACGCTCGGCGACACCGAGGAACGGCGGCGCTATCTCAATGCCCGCTCCACGATCGATCGCCTTCTGCAATGGCGCGCGGTGCCGGTGATCAACGAGAACGATACGGTCGCGACCAACGAAATCCGTTACGGCGACAACGATCGGCTTGCCGCCCGCGTCGCCACGATGATGAGCGCCGACCTCCTGGTGCTGCTCTCCGATGTCGATGGGCTCTACGACGCGCCGCCAGGCACCGGCGCCGACGCCAGGCACGTGTCGCGCGTCGAACGGATCACGCCCGAGATCGAAGCCATGGCGGGCGCCGCGGGATCGGGACTGTCGCGCGGCGGCATGCAGACCAAAATCGAAGCGGGCAAGATCGCGACCGCCGCCGGCACGCACATGGTCATCGCCTCGGGTCGTCTCGATCATCCGCTGCGCGCGATTGAAAACGACGTGCGTTGCACCTGGTTTTTAACCGTCGGCAATCCTGTGACGGCGCGGAAAAAGTGGATCGCCGGCTCGCTTGAGCCGAAGGGCACGCTCGTCATCGACGCCGGCGCGGTGGCGGCGCTGCGTCGCGGCAACAGTCTTTTGCCGGTCGGAGTCGTGCGGATCGACGGCGGCTTTGCCCGTGGCGACGCTGTGATCATCCGTGGCCCGGATGGCATCGAGATCGGACGCGGACTGTGCGCCTATGATGCTGAGGATGCGCAAAAGATACGCGGCCGCTCTTCCGGCGATATCGATGCCCTTCTTGGCTTTTCCGGACGGGCCGAGATGGTCCACCGCGACGATCTGGTGCTCGGCCGCGAATGAATGCTACGCGCCGGTCGGGTGCAGACCCGAGCACCCCGCGGATCTAACGCAACCCGCAAAAGATGAACCCCGACCGCTAATGCGGCCGGGGTTCGACGCCGGGTGATTGAGGGTGAGGGGCTGGGGGGCTTCGCCCGGCGCCTACCCGTTAACGGCATTGCCGCAGGGTAGTTCCGCGTTCGCTAACTATTTTTTTCGCACCGGCCCGGGGCGCGGCATTCTGCCGGCTACGGCTGCGGGTCCGCCGGCCGAGGGTCATCGCCGCCGCATCCCCGCCGAGATCAATGCGGCGGCCGCCTGGCAGCACGACAAATCGGGAAAATACCCGCAATTGCTCATTATTTTTGCCGTCCGCGGCGACGGTCCGGCCTTCGACCACGAAAGTGGTTCCGACCGGAAAGCGCTTCGGCAGACGGCTAAGCTTGTGACGCATCGACAAAGGCATGACACCCCTTCCCGCGTGAGAACTCCACGCTGCAACTCTCCATATTCCATTGAGGTTCCGGAAATTCGGTGACGGGCTCACGAATGCTGTGGATTGCTGTGCGTATCTTGCGTGCCGGCCTGCCGCTCTCGACGCCTCGCCGGGTTCGGCCGGACATGTTACAAACGCGGCGAATGCAAGTCGGATCAAGGCCATGAACGGGGCCACGAACCGCGCCGGGGACTACGCCGTGAACCGGCGCATGAAATAAAGTCATGAACCAAGCGATCAGCGCTCCGCTTAAAACGCTGGACGGTTCCACGGCCCGAGCACCCGCCAACGGCGCCGCGCTTGCGACGACGATGCGGCTGGTCGGCCAAGAAGCCCGGGCAGCCGCCCGAGCGCTGGCGCTTGCTCCGGCGGCACAAAGGAACCGAGCGCTGGCCGCCATGGCCAAGGCGATCCGCGCCGCAGTTCCCAATATCCTGGCGGCCAATGCTGTGGATCGCGATGAGGCAAAATCCGCCGGCGCCACGCCCGCCTTTCTGGACCGGTTGGCGCTCGACCGCGGCCGGGTGGCCGCAATGGCCGACGGAATCGACGTCATTCGCAAGCTCAAGGACCCGGTCGGAGCGGTAATGGCGTCGTGGCGTCGCCCGAACGGAATGCGGATCGAACGCGTGCGAGTTCCCCTCGGCGTCGTCGGCGTCGTCTATGAGAGCCGGCCCAATGTGACCGCAGACGCCGGCGCGCTATGCCTCAAAGCCGGTAATGCAGCGATCCTGCGCGGCGGGTCTGAGAGTTTCCGGTCCTGCCGCGCCATTCACGCCGCCATGGTCGAGGGCTTGACCGAAGCCGGACTGCCGGCGGCGTCGATTGCGCTGGTGCCAACCCGCGAACGCGAGGCAGTCGGCCTGATGCTCGCCGGGCTCGACGGCGCCATCGACGTGATCGTGCCGCGCGGCGGCAAAAATCTGGTCGGCCGCGTGCAGACCGAGGCGCGGGTGCCGGTCTTCGCCCATCTTGAAGGCGTTTGCCATGTTTATGTTGACGGCAAAGCCAAGCTCGGCATGGCCAAGTCGATCGTGCTCAACGCCAAAATGCGCCGCACCGGTGTTTGCGGCGCCGCGGAAACGCTCCTGGTCGACCGCGCCGGCACCGACAAAATGCTCAAGCCGCTGATCACCATGCTGCTCGACGCCGGCTGCGAGGTTCGCGGCGACGCCGCGGTGCTGGCGGTGGACCGGCGCGTTAAGCCCGCGACCGAACAGGACTGGGGCACCGAATATCTCGACGCGATTCTCACCGCGGGCGTTGTCGACGGCGTCGACGCCGCGATCGCGCATATCGAACGCTATGGCTCGCATCATACCGACGCGATCGTGACCGAAGACCGCAAGACGGCGGAAAAATTCCTGCGCGAAGTCGACTCGGCGATCGTACTGCATAATGCATCGACGCAATTCGCCGACGGTGGCGAGTTCGGCTTTGGCGCCGAGATCGGGATTGCCACCGGACGGCTCCACGCCCGTGGACCGGTCGGTGTCGAGCAGCTGACAAGCTTCAAATACCGCGTACGCGGCAACGGACAGACGCGGCCGTAATCAGCCGTGACGGGGCCATGCGGCCTATGACGGGCCGCCGGGCATGCCCGGCGGCGATTGGCGGGAGGGGCCTCGTTTCGAAATCATGAGCGGCGAGTCGCCTTCCCTGCGCCCGGTCGCCACCCGGTTCGACCGGCGCGGCCGTCCGGTTCTGCCTGCCCATGCCCGCGGCATGCGCATCGGATTATTCGGCGGCACGTTCGATCCACCGCACGCCGCGCATCGCGCCGCCTGCCTGTTGGCGCTGCGGCGGATCGGCCTTGATCGGGTCTGGTGGCTTGTCACCCCCGGCAATCCGCTGAAAGATACGCACGGCTTGGCGCCGCTCGACGAGCGCCTCGCCGCCGCGCGCAAGCTCGCGCGCCACGCCCGCATCGATGTGACCGATATCGAAGCCGATCTCGGCACCACCTATACGTTCGCCACTATCACCTATTTGATCCGGCGCTGCCCGGGCGTGCATTTTGTCTGGATCATGGGCGCCGACAATTTGCGCAGCTTCCATCGCTGGCAGCGTTGGCGCGACATTGCGCGCCTGGTGCCGATCGCGGTGATCGACCGTTTGGGGCCGAGCCTTTACTCGGCGGCGGGCGCCGCCGGGCAAGCTTTGGCCTGGGCGCGGTTGCCCGAATCGGCCGCCCGAACCCTGCCCCAGCGCCGCCCGCCGGCCTGGATCTACCTGCATGGGCTCAAATCGCCGTTGTCGTCGACGGCTTTGCGCGCCGCGCGGGCTCTGCGCCCCGACAAATGACAGTTGTTTGAAGGAAGCGGGTTGAAACTATTAAGGCCGCGTGACTATCTTTACGTGGTATCGGATTCGCGAACTCAAGCGACTTTACAGCGCGGGTGCCGATTTAGCGTCACAGGAATGCGGTAAGCTGCCTAAGATACGGAAAGTCGGACAAGGAAACCGGAGCGAAAGGATCACCAGCCCTGTCACCAGTCGAACTCTCACGGGCCGAACGTCGCGCGCCCGAGACGGTCTCCAGAATGCGTCTTGACGCCGAGGAGATCCTCCGATTGGTCCTCCACCGCCTCGACGAAATGAAGGCCGAGGACACCCTCACCATCGATCTCAAAGACAAATCTTCGATCGGCGATTACATGGTCGTGTCTTCCGGCCGCTCGCATCGCCATGTCGGATCGGTAGCCGACAGGGTCGTCGAAGATCTGCACCAGGCCGGCGTTCACGCCCAGGTCGAAGGCATGCCGCATTGCGATTGGGTGCTGATTGATGCCGGCGATGTGATCGTCCACGTGTTTCGGCCGGAAGTGCGAGATTTCTACAATCTCGAGAAAATGTGGATGGCCGGACGGCCCGCGCGTCGCGCCAGCTAGTTCCGTTGCGCTTTACGTTTCCTCTCCCGATGCACCGGCTTGCGCCGGCGGCTACGCCGCTTGCCGCGAATTGCCAGGGACTAAAGCGAGCCGCGTCGGCACCAACGACCGCGCGCGACGGTTCACCTGCGATCCCGATCCGGCCTATCATGACCTAAAGCCAAATGGCATTAGGTGTGTCCACTTTTCGGTATCATGCTCTCGTCGCTTCGGGCCGTTTCCCGCGGCGGACCATGACGGACGGCAAGAGGCCCGCTCATGCGCGTGATCGTCGCCGCGGTCGGCCGGCTGAAGCAGGGAGCCGAACGGGAACTCGCCGCGGCCTATCGCAAGCGCGCCGAAGCGCTCGGACGTTCGCTGGGCTTGCGGCAGATCGAGGTCATTGAGATCCGCGAGAGCCGCGCCCGC
>Ga0126369_10003199_pt1:0-7500 | contig 11820 bp, 7 predicted proteins | sample PanSoiMetaPlot_1_FD_109646 | JGI IMG/M metagenome (GOLD analysis project Ga0126369, IMG submission 109646) | Tropical forest soil microbial communities from Panama - MetaG Plot_1 | ecosystem: Environmental > Terrestrial > Soil > Tropical forest > Bulk soil | place: Panama | collected... | reverse complement strand
AGCAACCACTGCCGTAGAACTCCGAATCTGCGCGCTGCGGGCGACCACGACGCCGGTACTGGTATGGCCGGCAATCGCCGTACAACCAGCCGCCAAGAGCGCCGCTGCCAGCACCAGTAATGTCAGCCAAAGATGCGTTTCAAATTTCCTCATGGGCAATTCTGATTCAGCACGCCGTTTCAACTCACCGGGTGGCATGCGTCGCTGCATTGTAACCCAACTCGCGCAGCAAATCGCGCTGCTGCCTGGTAAGTTGATCGCTAACCGATATGCGCGTGCTGAAACCACTGCGGTCAACCGCCAGCCCAAACGGCGCCAATTCCTTTGCCAAATCGATGGAAACCGGATTGCTGATGAACGTGCGCACAAACTCATCGGAACCGAGCTGATCGCTGAGAGCGGCGGTAACTACGCTATTCCCATCGAGGCTCTTCGTCCTCGCTTCACTCGGTCTGGGCGAGACTAAACGGCGATAAGCATCCCGCAGCGACCGTTTATTGTGACTCGAGCTGCGCAGCCGCAAATCATAAAGCAGCGCCACCACCTGACTCTTCGCATAAACAGAGTTGAGGCCGCCGGTAAATCGTCTCTGCGAGGCTTCGATTAATGACAAGCTTTGGTCGTTCCTGGTTGCGTCATGGGCCCGCGCGATGGCGTTCAGGAATTCAGGAAACGTCAACAAGCCCAGTCGCACGGCCGTCGCCGCGGCCTGGTAAATCGTGAAGCCCTCATAGAACCAGTCGTAATCGCCGCTGAGGTCCAGAGCATTCGGTATCCAAAGATGAAAGAACTCGTGGGTTACCGGCGCGCTCAACTGAGCCAGCGCCGCAACTTTCGAAGGCAGCTTTCCCATCAGGAGCGTTACGGTCGTGCCCCTGGTTTCAGCGCTCCATTGCGTGGCGCTTACGCTGAACGGAAAGGGCAACAGAATGAAAGTCGCCGAATTAGTCGGAACCGAACCGAAAGTTTCGCGATGCGCCTTGAGGACTTTGCGGCTCAAATCAACCACGTCATCGTCGCTGAAGGCCCAGTCGCCCGTGCTCACCAGTTTTAAGCTCAACCCGGATTCGATCGTCTGCGACGCGCGCAGATTCTGCCCGACAATGAATACGGCGCGACGGGGATCGGTCACGTCGAACTCATTTGGAGCTGATTCTCTTTCGCCGGAATACACGGCCCAACCCGGCGGCAAATCAAACCGAATTTTCGGGTTCTCTCGCGGCGCGTCCGGCGCAGTCGGAATGATTGGCAAAAGATCTGCGGGCATTATTAGCCCACGCGCTTTGTCCAGCCACGAGATCATCGCGCAATCTGCGGGACGCGTTGGGGGGCGCAAATTCGCTTCGTATTGGAATCGCGTGGCTCCCTCGGACTGTTTCGCTTCGAACTGGCCGGGCGCAATTTCTCCCAGCAGGACCTCGTGGCCGGCGCGATCGTACGCTTTAAGGTGCTGGATTCTGCGACCGAGGCCGACAATTCCCGCGTAACTGTCTCGAAAATTCCAAACCAACGTCGGAGGACAGTTTGCTTCAACTACCGCTCGTCCAGAATCAGGCGACAGGCTGATTCGGACCTCAAGACGTTGCGCATTACTCACCGCGGCTAAGCCAAGCACGAGGACAACGATGGCGACCGCAAGTTCCAACTGGCGCCTCAAGTGTTGAGTGTCCTTCGTTGACATGGCCCAAAGCGGCTAATAAACTACGAGTTCCAGTTTATCATCAGAACGCACGGAGTGATTCAGCAACAACTTCAGCGAACCATGGGGACGACCGCGAAACGAAGGCGCGGCCTCGCAGTATTGTTGTTGGCCTGCCTCGCGTGGGGCGTGACTGCCGAGTTTACCCATCACCACGGGTCGCAGGCACAAATCGCCGCGCGCGATTCGGTCACTTTTTCTACGGAGATCACCCCGGCGCTACAGTCCGATAACAGCAACCGTACTAACTCCAATTCAAGATCTCGGGCCGAGTGCCTGATTTGCCAGCTCCACCAGAATCTCTCGGCCAGCGAAATCAATCAGCCTTCGCTCCTCGGCGCGCTTGAATCACAACTCACCTTCCGGCCGACCAACGTCGCCGTTCATCTGGCCGAGTTCGCCGATACCCGGCGCGGCCGCGCACCTCCAACAATTCTCTAAGCCGTAATCGCCGTTTCGGCGCGCGCTCCCGATTAGCGCGCGTACTCCACCGCCGAGCGATGCCTGACAGGCCATGCGTGTTTTCACGCGGCAGTGGGCATTGCCAAGCCAACCGACAGGGAGGCCCGAATGATAGAGGCTCAGAGAAGCACTCTTCTGATTGTCCTGGGATGGTCGATGGTTCTTGCGACGATTCCCGCGCAAGGGCAACTGATCAAGAAATCCAGCAGCCCGGCTGGCGACGCCAAGGTTTCGCAGAGCGGAGCCAAAGACGCCGCGGCCAGCATCCCCCAGAGTCAGTCGCCCACGAAACAATCAATTACCGTCAGCGACGCGGTCGCGATCTTTTTGAAGCAGAATTTTCAACTGATCGCCGCCCGTTATGATATCGACACGGCCGAAGCCGAAAAGCTCACCGCCCGCCTGCGGCCAAACCCCGATGTCAGCATCGGTTTCTCAGGCCTGCCCCTGAATCTGAGCGGCAACCTGCTGACCGAGCAACAGTACTCATACAGCATCGCGCAGACGTTCGAGCTCGGCGGCAAGCGCGGTAAGCGAATTGATGTCGCTAACGCCAACGCCGACGTCGCCCGCGCCGAGTTTGAGATGACCGTCTGGCAACTGACCAATGATCTGAAGAAAAAGTTCTACACCGTCATCCTCAACCAATCGCTCCTGAATCTGGCGCAGGAGAATGAAAAAACATTTGCCGAAACCGTCAAGCACACGGAAGAACTGGTCCAGGCCGGCGAACTGGCAGGTCTCGATTTAACCAGGCTGGAAGTTGAGAAGTTGAAGTTCGATACCGATCTGGCGAACGCGCAACGCGACTACGAGGTGGCGCTGCGCGATCTGCGGGTAACCCTGGGCGGAGATTACCGGGTGATGGAGATCGATCCCAACGGCACCCTCGATCCGCAAATCTACGATCTTACCTTTACGGATCTGCGCGATAAGGCCCTGGCCGAGCGTCCTGATTTGAAAGCTGCAAAGCTCGCCGAACGGGCCGCCGACGCGTCGATCAAATTGCAGGATGCGCAAAAGATTCCTGATGTCAGCCTCGGCACCGGCGTCACCCAGGTTCCCGAAGGCGGCAGCAATTTCACCTTCGGCGTGGGTATCTCGTTGCCAATTCACGATCGAAATCAGGGCGAACGCGCCAAGGCCCGCATCGATAAAGATCGGGCGCTCAATCAGGAAGCCCTGGTCACCAATCAAATCCTCAGCGACGTCGACAAGGCCTTTGTCGCTTTCCAGCTGCAGAAGCGCCGCGTCGATCTCTATCGCACCGGGGTGCTCACGAAAGTCAACGATATCCAAAACCTGACTGAGTACTCATTGAAAGCGGGCGAGAGTTCGATTCTCGATTTGCTCGACGCTATTCGCACGAGGCGCGACACGCTGGCGGCTTTTTATCAGGCGCTCTTCGATTATCAGTCGGCTCTGCTCGACCTGGAATTGGCGACCGCCACGCCGATCATTAAGTAAGAAAGGATTCTCTCTGATGTTCAAACCCACGCCGCTTCTCTTAATGATTGCTGCGATGTTTCTTTGTGGAGCATGCAAACGCGCCGCGTCACCTGCGGCGAACGTCGCGATAGCTCAGGTGTCGCCTGTCACTGCGGACAAAGCGATTGAGACTGAGATCGTCACCACCGCGCCCATCGCCGGCGCGGTCACGGCCACCGGCAAGATTGACGTGCCCGAAGACCGCACCGCGGTGATTGGCCCGGTCAATGAAGGTCGCATCGTCAAGCTTTATGCGGGCCAGGGCAGCAAGGTGCGAAAAGGCCAGAAGCTCGCCGATCTTGAATCAGCAGACATCGATCAGGCGGAAGCTGACTATCTGAAGGCGCTCGCCGACGTGGAAAACGCCAAGCGATCCGCCGCGGCTGAAATTAAGCTGGCGCAACAAACCTATGACCGCACCAAAGCGTTGTATGAAAAAACCGTAGTACCCGGAAAGAACCTGCAATCGGCCGAGCACGATCTTGAAGTAGCGAAAGCCACCGCGGAAAACAATGCTGCTTCGACCAGGGCCACGCTCACGGCCGCGCGCCGCCATTTGCTGATTCTCGGTTTGAACGATGCGGCCATCGATGCTTTGGCAAATAAGCCGGGACTCGCGGCGACTTTCGCGCTCAATTCGCCTATCGATGGCACGGTCATCGAGCGCAACGCGACGATCGGCGCGACTGTCGGCACCGACGCCAACGTCTTCAAAATCATCGACACGTCACGCGTCTGGGTTGACGCCAACGTATTCGAAAAGGACTTGCCGCGCATTCGTGTGGGCCAGGGCGTAAAGCTAAGTGTCACCGCCTTCCCGGGCACGAACTTTTCGGGCCGGGTGATTTTCATCAACTCCGTCGTCGATCCCGACTCGCGCACCGTCAAAGTGCGCACCGAAGTCCCGAACCCGGACGGCCGGCTGAAGCCTGACATGTTTGCCAATGTCGAGATCATCACCGACGTCAACAGCACAGCCGTCTCGGTGCCGCAATCGGCCGTCCTCGAGGATAACGGTAAGAGCATCGTCTTTGTCGCCGATGGCAATAACTACAAGCAGCGGCAGGTACAGCTCGGAATTAAGAACGGCGATCGAGTGGAGATTGTCGACGGGCTGAATTCGGGTGACCGGGTGGTAACGAAGGGAAATTACCTGCTGCTGCAGCAGAGCAAACCGGAAGAATGATTCGCCACAGAGACACAGAGCCGCAGAGCGGAATTAGACAAGAATGGCCCGGAATTCCGGCCTCCCTGCTCGTTTGTGCTTCTCTCTGTGGCTCTGCGCCTCTGTGGCTAAAGTAAATTCATGACCGACAATTTCATTGCCTTCTTCTATCGCGAACGCCTGATCGTGGCGGTCGTGTCGATGCTCATCGTCGCCGGTGGAATCCTGGCGCTACGCCGTTTGAATGTTGATGCCTTTCCCGACGTCACGCCGGTGCAGGTCGAGATCGACACCGAAGCGGAAGGTCTGGCGCCGGAAGAGATCGAGCAGCAAATCACCTTCCCGATCGAAAACGAGATGAACGGCATCTCGGGCGTGACTCGCGTCGAGTCAGAATCAAAGTTCGGTCTGTCAGTCGTCACGGTTTATTTCAGCGATGACACCGACATCTATTTTGCGCGCGAGCAGGTTTTTCAGCGGCTGGCCGACGCCAAAGAAAACATTCCCTCCGGTTTTGAACCGACGATGGGGCCGATCACCACGGGCACCGGGCAAATCTATCTCTATCAAATTGTCGGCAAGGGTCAGAGTAATCAGGAGCTGCGGACAATCCAGGACTGGATCATCAAGCTCCAGCTGCGCACCGTCCCCGGGGTGGCCGACGTGCTCAGTTTTGGCGGCGATGTAAAGCAGTACCAGGTCGTCGTCGATCAGCAGGCGCTGGTCAATTACAACATCACGCTCAAGGCATTGTTCGATGCCGTGCAGGCGAACAATCAGAACACCGGGGCCAACTTCATCGAACACGGCGACGAACAGTACGTCGTGCGCGGTCTCGGCCTGGTTAAGGATATTGAAGACATCAAGAACATCGTCCTCGATTCGCGCAACGGCACGCCTATTCGTGTCAGCGACGTCGCGCGGGTCGAAATCGGTAACGAGCTGCGCCAGGGCGCCGTAACCAAAGACGGCCAGGGCGAGGTCGTGACCGGCATCGTGCTCAAGCGTATCAATGAAAACACCAAGGAAGTCATCGAGCGCATCAAGCAGAAGGTCGCCGAGATTAACAAGGCCCTGCCGCCCGGCGTCCAGGTCATTGATTTCTACGATCAGGCCGAGCTGGTGGATAACAGCATCCATACTGTCGTCGAGTCGCTCATCGAAGGCGAAGCGCTGGTCCTGGTCATCCTGGTCCTGCTGCTGGGCAACTTCCGCAGCTCGTTCATTACGGCCGCGGCAATTCCCTTCTGCATGCTGGTCGCCTTCATCCTCATGTGGTACTGGGGCCAATCGGCGAACCTGATGTCGCTCGGCGGATTGGCAATCAGCATCGGCATGATGGTCGATGCCACGGTGGTCATGGTGGAGAACATCTATCGCCACCTGGAGGAACATCGCGAGCATTCGACCCGTGAAGCCATTCTGGTCGCGGCGCAGGAAATCGGCCGGCCCATGTTCTTTGCCATCCTGATCATCATTGCGGTGTTCCTCCCCGTCTTCTCCCTCCAGGGCATTGAAGGAAAACTGTTCAAGCCGCTCGCCTATGCCGTCACTTTTTCGATGGTCGGATCGATGCTCATGGCCCTGTGCATTGCGCCGATGCTCTGCGCCTTGTGGCTGCGTCTGAAAAAGGGACCGGTGCGCGAGAATCCCATCATCCGGCTGGTCAAAGGCATCTATGTGCCAGTGCTCAAGTGGGCGATTCGTCACAAGGCGCTCACGCTCACCATTGCCGGGCTCCTGCTGGTTTGGAGTGTGGCCGATGTCTTCATTCTGGGGAGCGAATTTCTGCCGACAATTGACGAGGGCAACATGCTCGTGCGCGCGACCATGCCGGCGAGTATTTCGCTCTCACGGGCGACCGAGGTCTCAGGACAAATTGAAAAGACGCTGCGCGAATTTCCGGAGGTCCAGACGGTGGTGGCCAAGATCGGCCGGGCCGAGCTGGGCGGTGATCCTGAGAGCGTCAGCAATGACGAGCTATACGTGCGTCTGAAACCGAAGAGCCAATGGACCACGGCCAAGACCAAGGATGCCCTGGTCGATGCCATGCGCCATCGCGTCGAAGGCTTTCCAGGCGTGAAATTCAACTTTTCGCAGGTAATTGAGACGCGTAATGACGAACTGATTTCCGGCATCAACGCGCAGATTGCGGTCAAGGTCTTTGGTGAAGATCAGGACACGCTGCGCACGGTCGCCGATCAGATTCGCGACGCCATGGCACATGTGCGCGGCGTCGAAGATCTCGCGGTTGAACAATCGGCCGGCGAAGAGCACCTGGAAATCGACGTGGACCGCGATCGCATCGCCCGTTATGGGCTGAACATTGCTGATGTGCTCGAGGTGGCCAAGATCGCTGTCGGCGGCGATGAGGCCACGGACGTGCTGGAGGGACAGCGGCGCTTCGCGATCTTCGTGCGACTGAAAGAGGATTATCGAAATCAGGTCGACAAGCTCGGCGACATTCTGGTGGCTGCGCCGATCGGCGGGAAAATTCCGCTGGGCCAACTGGCTTCATTCAAATTATCGAGTGGCGACTCGCTGGTAACGCGTGAAAACTCTCTGCGCCGCGAAGTCGTCATGTGCAATGTGAAAGGCCGCGACATTGGCAGCTTTGTGCACGACGCCCAGGAAGCCGTTGCGCTGCAAGTCAAGATGCCGCCGGGCTATTTCGTGACCTGGGGCG
>Ga0126369_10003198_pt1 | contig 11829 bp, 13 predicted proteins | sample PanSoiMetaPlot_1_FD_109646 | JGI IMG/M metagenome (GOLD analysis project Ga0126369, IMG submission 109646) | Tropical forest soil microbial communities from Panama - MetaG Plot_1 | ecosystem: Environmental > Terrestrial > Soil > Tropical forest > Bulk soil | place: Panama | collected 2016-02-17 | reverse complement strand
ACCTCGCGCAGGTCCGCGAACGTCGTGCCGCGGTGGCGGCCCACCACCAGGTGCCAGTCCGCGGAGCGCACCATCATCATCGTCTCCGGGTGTCCCAGGATCGGCGGCAGGTCGAGCACCACCCACTGGAACTTCTCGCGGAAGACGGTGATCAGCGACTCGCTGGTCAGCTGGTGCAGCAGGCGCAGCCGGTCGCCCAGGTACGTGCCCGCCGGCGCCAGCCACAGCTGCCGGTTGGGGCCCCCGGCCACCAGCCGGAGCCGGTCCCGGCCTTCCAGGAAGTCGGCCAGGCCGGGCGAGGAGGCCACCGACAGGATCTCCGCCTGCGTGGCGTGGCCGAAGTCGAGGTCCAGCAGCAGGACGCGGCCGTCGGCCCGGCTCTGGGACAGCGCATACGCCACGGCGGTCGCGACCGACGACCGGCCCTCGCCGCGCCTGGCGCTGCACACCGCGATGACGCCTTCGTCCTCGACGGCGACCAGGCGGCCGAGCGCGATCCGGCAGCGGTCGACGAACTCGGGGTCCAGCGACGGCTGGTTGACCGACTCGACCGGACGCCGGCGAAAGCCCTGCAGCTCGCCGGCCGGCGGATCGACGATGGACGTCAGTGCCTCCCGCAGCGCCGCCGCCATGGCCGTGGTACCGCTGATCACGGCGAGTGGACCGAGGTGGGGGTGCTGCCCAGCGGCCGGAACCTGCCGACGCGCCGGATGTCCTGCACCGCCCTGATGTGCGGGTCGCGCCGGGCGACGACGTAGACGAACAGGGCCTCGGCCGCGAGGACGCCGACCAGCGCGAAGGCCAGGTACTTGACGGCCGGCAGGTGCTGGTCGATCTTGAGCGGCACCACGAAGGGCTGGTCGACCACGTGGAAGAAGGACGACTGCAGCGTGTACACGGCCGTCTGGGACCCCTTGGCCTGGTCCAGCTGGGCCTGGAACGCCAGGTAGCTGTCGGTCTTGGACTGCGCCTGGGCGATCAGCGTCTGGTACGTGGGGTCGTTCTGCACCGACTGCGACTGGTGCTGGGCCAGGTACGTCTGGGCCTGCTGGACCGCGTCGTTCATGTCCCGGTACGCGGAGTCGACCTGGCCCTTCAGGGCCGTCTGGGTCACACTCACCTGGTTGGTGTCCAGGGCCTGCACCTGCCGGCCGAACGCGGCGATCATCGCGTCGACCACGACGCGGCCGCGGGCCGTGTCGGGGGTCTTGTAGTCGAGCGTGAACAGGTGCGTGCCCTGCGTGGTGACGGTCACGTTCGTCTGCAGGTCCGCCTCCTGGCGGTTCTGCTCGTCGGTCGAGAAGTTCGGATACCGCTGGTCGACGGCCGTGAGCACCTCCGTCGTGAACTGGCTCGTCCCGACCAGCTCGCGCAGGATGCCGGCCTCGATGTCCGCCGGCGAGTCGTCGCTGGCGAACCGGTCCGTCGCGAACGCGGGCGTGAAGATCGGCTTGTCCGCCCAGATCCGGGCCTCGACGGTCGCGGAGTGGTCGAGCAGCAGGCCCACCCCACCCGCGACGAGCGGCACCAGCAGGAGGACGGCGATCAGGCGGAAGAGGTGCTGGAAGATCACGTCCAGCGCGCGGTACAGCATCCCTGCCGGTCAAGGTAGTACGGGGTGCGCCGGCCGTGAATGAGCAGGTCCGCCTGGCGCTGGGCTCAAGTCCCAGGCGGCAAAGCCCAGGACAAGTCCCAATTGACCCGGGACGGGTGTCGCCAGTCCTGCCGGTCCGGCGGATGGCACCAGTTTCCCGGATGGCGCACAATCTCACTTCCGATGACGATCGAACAAGCCCTCGATCGCCTTCTGGAAGTGGGGGGTTCTGATCTCCTGATCTCCTGCGGCAGCCCGCCACGGCTGCGCCGGGACGGAAGGCTGGAGGCGCTCGACGGCCTGCTGCTGACGCCGGCCTCGGTCGAGCCGATGGTGCGCGGCCTGCTGGACGACACCCAGTGGCACGAGCTGCAGACGCGGCGCAACGTGGACTTCGCGTTCACCTGGCGCGAGCGCGTCCGCATCCGGGGCAACGCGTACTTTCAGCGTGGGGCCCTCGCCGCGGCGTTCCGCATGCTGCCGCTGCGCATCCCCACGTTCGAGGAGCTGGGCGTGCCCGAGTCGGTCTACAAGCTGATCGACCGGCACCAGGGCCTGATCCTGGTCACCGGCCCGACCGGGTCCGGGAAGTCCACCACCCTGGCCGCGATGATCGACTACGTCAACCGCAACCGCCCGTGCCACATCGTGACGGTCGAGGACCCGATCGAGTACGTCCACCAGCACCAGGCCGCCCTCGTGGACCAGCGCCAGGTCGGCATCGACACCCCCTCGTTCGTCGAGGCGCTGCGCGCGGTCTTCCGGGAGGACCCGGACGTGGTACTGATCGGCGAGATGCGCGACCTGGAGACGATGGCGTCGGCGCTGAGCATCGCGGAGACCGGCCACCTGGTCCTGGCGACGGTGCACACGAACGACGCGTCGCAGGCGGTGGACCGGATCCTGGATGCATTCCCGACGGGCCAGGTGCAGCAGGCGCGGGTGCAGCTGGCGGCCTGCCTGGCGGGCGTGATCTACCAGCAGCTGCTGCCGGCGGTCGGCGGCGGCAGGGTGGCGGCGTTCGAGATCCTGATCGCGACGTCGGCGGTGCGCTCCCTGGTCAAGGAGGGCAAGACCAACCAGATCCGCAACGTGATGCAGACCAGCCTGCGGGAGGGCTCGCAGACGCTCGAGCGGTCGCTGAGCGAGCTGCTGCACAGCGGCGTGGTCACGGAGCGCGACGCGCGGTCGCGGTCGCTGTACCCGCAGGAGATCGGCGCGGGCTGACGCGGCGCCGTCCTCAGGTCGCCTGGACGGTTCCCCCGTGCACGCACGTGTACGAGCGGTGCGTGAACTCGGACCTCAGGTAGGTCTTGTACAGCTTGTCCGGGATGTTCTTGTCGCGCGGGAACTGGGCCATGTCGTTCGTGCCGGGAGCGGTCGGGCCCTTGCAGGCGTCCTCGGGGTTGATCTGGTCCTTCATCATCATGAAGTTCATCGCGGACTGCACGGTCATCAGCTCCTGGGCGTCAGCCCGCTGCTGGGCCTGGGCGGTGATCCCGATCATGCTCACGGTGACGATGGCGCACAGGACGCCCAGGATCGAGATGACGACGAGCATCTCGATCAGCGTGAAGCCGCGCTGACCGCGGGCTCGCCGTCGCAGCCAGCCACCGGCGCAAGCCGTGGGCGCGGACTCCGGTCCGCGCCCACGGCGATCGGGGAACGCCACACCCGGCATGATCTCCTATCCGGCCTGGCTCACGACCCCGTCCGGCGTGCACGTGTACTTGTGGTTGACCACCGCCGGCGGCCTCAGGTAGCGCGGATACAGTGGCACCGCCTTTCCGGCAGTCCCGACGTTGTCGTTGCTGGATCCTGCCGGAAACTGCGACATGTCGTTCTGATTCGGCTCCGGGTTGCCGCACACGGCACCGGCCTGCAGGCCCTGCTCGTTGGCCATCGTGTCGAGCGCCACCTGGATGGTGTGCAGCTGTGCCTGGTCCGCGCGCGACTGAGCCAGGTTGGCCACGCCGACCATGCTCATCGTCACGATCGCGGCCAGGATGCCGAGGATGGAGATGACGACCAGCATCTCGATCAGGGTGAACCCCTTCTGGTTCCCTCTGCGCTTCCGCACCTCACTCACGAGTCTCTGCATACCGGTCTCCTTCTCCACGATTTCGTTCCAGGTCGAATGTGTTGGGGGTCGGGGTGGGGGCGATCTCATAGGCTCACCCCCACGTTGGGATGCCATCCGAACAGCAGCGCGACGCCGATGCCGACCGCGGCCCACACGACCACGATGAGGACGATCAGGAACACCTCGACGAAACGGTCGGGAATCGGCAGCGCCAGGCCGCGCGGCGGCGGCGCGAACAGATTCACCTGCGGGGTGCGCGGGCCCGGGCGCGGGGGCTGGCTCATCCCGACCTCCGCATGCTCAGGCCGAGGTTGGCCAGGTACGCGCCGGGCCGGAAGCCCTGCGGCGTGTGCGGGAGCTGGCCGTTCAGCACCTCGCTGACCGGGCGTCCCGCGACGGGAAGCGGCAGGTCCGCGTCCTCCAGGTCGCCCGCCAGCAGGATCGGCGCCAGGCGCCCGGGCAGGCCGGCGACGGTCGACTGGTGCCGGTAGGCGCGCTGCAGGAGCCGGTCCAGCGCCTCCCGCTCGTCGAGCACGACGGTGCCCACGGGGACCTCGTCGACGAACGTCGGCTGGCCGGTGACGACCAGCATCGCGTGGAGCCGGCTCAGGCCGGCGTCCAGCACCAGCGCCTGGTCCTGGTCCAGGGCCCTGGCGACGGAGACCGCGCGCGGCTCCAGCACCTCAGGCTCCAGGGCGGCCGCCCTGGCCATCTCCGCGTAGCGCTCGACGACGTCGCGCCACGTCGCGACCAGGTACACCGTGATCCGGTCGTGGTCCTGCGCGATCACATCCCACGCCCACCGCGCGCGATCGATCGGGAAGGGGATGTGCCGCTCCGCCGCGAACTGCATCGCCCGGGCCAGGTCGCGCCGCGCCATCGGCGGCAGCGTGACCTGCCGGCTCACCGTGGCCTCGTCCGGCAGGGCGATGCGGGCGCGCTTGCTCACCATCCCCGCTCTCGCCAGCGCCTGGCGCACCGCGTCGCCCAGGTACTCGGGCAGCACCGGGTCGCCGCTGGTGAGCGCGTCCTGCGGCAGCGGGCGCGAGATCCAGCGGGTCACCGCGCCGTTCAGGACCTCCAGAGCGGTCAGCCGGTCCCGGCCGAAGTCGAGACAGACGACCGGCTGGCGGCCGCGCGTGAACCGCTCGAGTCCGATCACGGCTGCAGCGGCGCCTCGTAGAGCAGGCGATCCGTGGAGCCGTCGCCGCTCACGAACAGCAGGATCTCCTCGAGGGCCGGGCTGCTGATGGGCGTCTGGACGGCGAGCAGATAGGCGGACCCGAGCGAACCGGTCTTGACGTTCTGCTGAGCGACGAACACCTGCGCCGGAGAGGTCTGCGAGGCCTTGATGTGCAGCTGCGCGGTCTTGGCCTGCGGAATGTCGCAGGTCAGCGCCACCTGGGTCCAGTCGTGCCCGAACGTCGACACGCACGGCGAATCGTCGTCCGGACCGGAGGGCTGCGCCGGCGGTGCGTTCCCGCACGGGGTGCCGGTGTTGCCGTCCAGATAGGCCCAGCCGCCGCCCGAGCCACCCACCCGAACGTCGAAGAGCACCGCCACCCGGACCGGTCCCTGCGGCAGCATGCCGAGCGGGATGGTCCGGCAGGTCGTGGCGGGGACGGACAGCCTGGTCACGCCGTCGATCGTCACGCCGTCCATCCGCGCGCACTGCGTCCTGAGCTGCGCCTGGGCGTCGGGCGGCGGCAGGGCGAGCGTCAGCGACGTGGGGACCGGACTGGTCGTCGGCGTGGGCAGCGGACTCGGCGGCGGCGCCGCGCTGCAGCTGTGCGCCGACCCGGCCACCTGCGCGATTGAGTCGTTCACCGCGCTGCGGGCCCGGAAGTCGTCGTTCGTCGCGCCGGTGGCGTTCCGGTGGCCGAGCAGCGACTCGGCGCCGATCGCGACGGCTCCCGCGAGGGCGAAGAGGATGAGCATGACCACCATCACGGCGACGATCGCCTGGCCGCGCTGTCCACCGATCACTGCGGCGGGCACCCGGTCCGCCATGGCGCGACGTAGTACACGCTGAAGTTCTCGGCGCTCGACCCGCCAAGCCCGTCGCCCTGGCGGAAGTTGTACAGGTGGACGTGGCCCGAGACGGTCTTCCCCTCGTGGTCGAAGCAGTCGATCCAGAAGCCCGGCGGCGTGACGCTGCGCGCGATGAACGTTGCCGTCTGGCCCACCTGGCGGGTGATCACCCACGGCTTCGAGCCGGTCACGTGGTAGCTGACGACGGGCGTGCCGAGCTGGTCGGGCCAGCAGAGGAAGAGGTAGGGCTGAGGGCTGCCGCCGTTCTGGGTCTGCCCGCAGAACACGTAGCGGTGGGTGTCGAGCTGCAGGCTGGCCGCCACCCCGATGCCGACCTGGGCGCCCTGGAGCCGGTCGGCCCACTTGCCATACACCCCGGACACGTTGAAGAACGCGCTCGTCAGCCCGACCAGCAGGATGGAGGTCACGGCCATCGCCACCAGCAGCTCGACGAGCGTCATCCCCCGCTGCGGGTTGCGCCTCATCGCTCCGGGCACCCCAGCGCGACGTCGTCCAGCACGCCGCCGTCGTCCATGGACTTGCCGCCCGCCAGCGCGGCGGCCTTCAGCGCCGACACCTGTGCCAGCACGACGGTGTGATTCGACGTCGGGTCGTACGCCGTGACGGTGACGAGCTCCTCGGGCCGGTTGGCCATGGGCTCGACCGCGACCTGCAGGGTGCCGTCGGCCCGGTAGGTGCCCGGCACGTTGTAGCTCTGGGCGCTGTAGCTCGACGACAGGATCGCGTCCATCTCGCTGCGGACGATGCAGTTCGCCCACGCGATCCGCACCGCCTTGGCGGCGCTCAGCGCGGCCGTGTCCCACGCGGTCAGTCCACCAACCACGCCGATGCCCATCAGCGCCGACGCGACCACCGCCTCGATCAGCGAGAAGCCGCTCTGGCCGCGCCGGCGCTCAGTGGATCGCATGGACCAGCGCGTACATGGGCGCGATGACGGACACCGCAATGAAGCCGACCATCACGCCGACTGCGATCACGAGCGCCGGCTCGATCACGGCGATCATCCGCTTCAGCCGGTAGTCGACCTCCTCCGCGTAGTGCTCGGCCGCCTGCTCCAGGTTCGCGTCCAGGCTGCCCGTCTCCTCGCCGACCCGGACCATCTGGATCACCAGCCGGGGAAACAGACCGGTGCGCTCGAGCGGCCCGGCGAAGCCCTCGCCGCTCAGCATGTCCTCCCTGACCGAGGCAAGGCCGATGCGGTACTCCGCGTTGCCGACGGCGGTGATGGCGGTGTCGAGCATCTTCGTGATCGGCACGCCCGCCTGGGCCAGCGTGCCCAGCGTCCGCATGTATCGCTCGATCACGGCGTAGCGGACGATCACGCCCAGCATCGGCAGCCGCAGCACGATCGTGTCGAACGCGTCGTGGCCCGACTGCGTGGTGGCGAGGATGGCGCAGGCGCCGACGAGCGCCGCCAGCGTGACGAACATCAGGAGCGCGTGCTCCCGGCAGAACTGGCCGACGGCCAGCAGGATCATCGTCGGCAGCGGCATCGAGGCCTGGAACTCGCCGAACAGGTTGGCGAATGCCGGCAGCACGAACCCGATGAGGACGCTGATCACGACCAGCGCCAGGCCGACCACGATGGCCGGGTAGATCATCGCGCTGCGGACCTTGCGCTTGGCGCCCTCGTCCCTCGCCATGTAGGTGGCGAGCTGCCGAAGCACCTCGTCCAGGTTGCCGCTCACTTCGGCGGACCGGATCATGTCGACATAGAGCGCCGGGAAGATGCGCGGGAAGCGCGCCATGGCGGCCGAGAGTGCGGCGCCGGTGCCCAGGTCCATGATCATCTCGCCCAGCGCCCGCTTCATGACGTTCGAGCCGGCCTGGTCGCGCAGCACGCCGAGGCCCTCGACGATCGGCATGCCGACGCGCACGAACGTCGCGAGCTGCCGGGTGAACAGGATGACCTCGCTGCGACGCACGCGCACGAAGCTGGGAAAGAGCTCTTCCAGCGACGGCATCTGCGTTCGCGTGCGGATGTCGACGATGTGCAGGCCCTGGTCCCACAGCATGCGCTTGACCTGGTCGTCCGACTGCGCGGCGACCGCTCTGGTGAGCCGGCGTCCCGCGCTGTCGTACGCGACGTAGCGATACCGGGCCATCAGTTGATCCAGACGCAGCGGATGACTTCGGCCAGCGTGGTCTGGTCGGCGCTGACCTTCTGCACCGCGTCCTTGCGCAGCGTGGTCATGCCCTCCCGGATCGCCTGCTCGCGGATCTCGCCGGCCGACGCGCGCGCGCTCACGAGCCGCTTGATCGTGTCGGTGACCGGGAGTACCTCGAACACGCCGATCCGCCCCCTGAAGCCGGTGTACGCGCAGTGCGTGCATCCGCGGCCGTGGTAGAAGGTGGTCTTGTCGTAGCTGCCGTACTCCAGCCACAGGCGGCGCTCGTCGGCCGCGGGCTCGTACGGCTCCCGGCAGTAGCCGCATATCCGGCGCACGAGGCGCTGCGCGGCGACGCCGATGAGCGCGGAGGAGACCAGGAACCCCTCGATGCCCATCTCGATGAACCGCTGGATCACGCCGGCGGAGTCCGTCGAGTGGATCGAGGAGAGCACCAGGTGCCCGGTCAGCGCCGACTGGATCGCGATCTCGGCCGTCTCCGTGTCGCGGATCTCGCCGACCAGGATCACGTCGGGGTCCTGGCGCAGGATGGCGCGCAGGCCGTTCGCGAACGAGAGGTTGGCCACCCGCCGGATCTGGATCTGGTTGATGTTCTCGAACGTGTACTCGACCGGGTCCTCGATCGTCGTGATGTTCTGGCTGATCGGGTCGAGCTCCTTGATCGCGGCGTAGAGCGTCGTCGTCTTGCCGCTGCCCGTTGGTCCGCTGACCACCAGCATCCCGAAGGGCGAGCGGAGCAGGCGCGACATCGTGCCGTAGCCGTCGGCCTCGAGCCCCAGCTGGTCCAGGCTGAGGACGGTGCGGCCCTGGTCGAGCAGGCGCAGCACGACCTTCTCGCCCCAGATCGTCTCCGCGGTGGAGACACGGATGTCGACCTGGCGGCCCTCGGTCTCGTGCCTGATCTGGCCGTCCTGGGCCCGGTGCCGGTCGACGATGTCGAGGTTGGCCATCACCTTGATGCGCGAGGCCAGTGACGCCGCCATCGTCTTGGGCAGGCGCAGCGCGTCCGTCAGGATGCCGTCGATGCGGAAGCGGACGCGGAGGTGCGACTGCTGCGGCTCGAGGTGGATGTCCGACGCGCGGTCGCGGAGGCCCTGGGCGATGATGATGTTGACGACGTTGACGATCGGCGACTGCTCGTTGATGCTCTGCAGCGCCGTCCGGTCCTCGGAGACCTCGACGCCCGCCCGCTGCGTGAACGCGCGCACGTGCTCGTCGACGTGGGGCAGCACCTTGTACCGCTGCCGGATCGCCTCGTGGATCTCGGCGCGCGGCGCCGCCAGCGGGCGCACGCGGTGCCGGCTGAGCACCTGCACCTCACTCAGGATCGCGGCGTCCCCCGGATCGACGCACGCGATGGTGAGTACCCCGTCCCGGACGTTGAGCGGGATAAGGTCGTTAGCGGTGGCGTAGGCCTCCGGCACCAGGGCGAGGGCGTCGTTCTCGCTGGCACTGGTGCTCAGGTCGACGCTGGCCACGGCGTCGGCGACTCGGTCCGGCACGGCGGTCTCGACTTCGGCGGGCCTGTCGAAGGGCGCGTGCCGCCCTCCGTAGCCGGTCATTGGCGCATGATCCTCAACCCCCCGTCGGAATGGAAATGGGCCAGGCCCGCGAGCGCAGGACATTTGTCCCGGTCGCCCGGGAAGCCGCGCGAACGCCGTTCAGGTGGACGTGAGACCCATCCGCGCGGCGCACAGCATCGCCTCCGTTCGGCTCCGCAGGTCGAGCTTGCGATAGATGTTGGCCAGGTGGTTGCGGACGGTCTTCTGGCTGATGCCCCTGGCCGCGGCGATCTGCTCGACGGAGCTCGCGGCGCCGACCATCGCCAGGATGTCGAGCTCGGTCGGCGAGAGCTGATCGAGGCCGGGCCGCGTGGGCGCCGCCTCGGTGCCGTTCAGACGCGCAACCATGCGGCGCATCACGTTGGCGCCCACCGCCCGGTGGCCGGCGAGCACCGCCCGGACGCCCTCCAGGAACTGTTCGGGATCGGAGTCCTTCGTGAACAGACCGGCCACGTCGCTGTCGATCTCGGCCACCAGTGCCGGTTCGTCGTCGGCGTCGGCGAGCACGATCACGGGAGGCGGGGACGGCACCTCACGGACGCCGGCCAGGAACGCGCGGAGCGGCAGCGGCTGCGCGCGGAGGTCGCACAGCACCAGGTCGACGTGCTCCTGGCCGAGCCGCGTCAGCGCCTCGTCCGAGTGTGCCGCCGTGCGGGCGATCGCGCCGAGCGGCGGACGCGAGAGGAGGCCGGCCAGCGCCTCGGTGAAGAGCGCCTGGCCGTCGACCACGAGCACGTTCGGACCGATCACGGCGCCGCGGTCTGGAGCGCCCTCGCCTGGACGTCTGGGCACGATGACCACGCCGTGACTCTAGGCGGCGCCGGGCGGCGTCGTAATGGGATAGTCGTCCCGATCGTGAGGGACAGCGCCCGTCACGGCCTGGGCGTTGCTGTCTAACGGCTCGTCTAGGATTCGCGGCGGATGCCGGCCCCATGCGGGCGCGGGTGGCCAACACTGGTGTCGTGGCAACGAGCGTGAACGGGGACGTGGACCGGATCTCCGGCCGGCGTCGGTCGGGTCGCTCCTGCCCGTGAGGTAGCTTCCCTCCCCCCCACTAGCGGTGCGCCGCCGCCCGGCGGCGCACCGCGCTCATTCTCCAGAGCCCGCGACTCCTTCCTGTGGGCTCAGAATGCAGTACGTCGGTGATGATCAGGATCGGGCGTGCGCGCGTTCTCTTAGAGTCGGAGATGATGTCGTGACGTTGCTCTGGATCGCGATCGCGCTGGTCTTTGCGATCATCGAGGTCCTGACCGTGGGCCTCTTCGCGGGCTTCGTCTCCCTGGGCGCCATCGGGGCCGCCGTCGCCGCCTTCCTCGGAGACAGCTACGTGTCCCAGGCCGTGACCTTCGCCGTCGTCGCCATCCTCGGGATCGTCGTGGTCCGTCCGCCGCTCCTGGCCTACCTGCAGCGCCGCTCCGGACCGCACGTGCTGTCCGGGGCGACGGCCATGATCGGGCAGACCGCGCTCGTGGTCGACCCCATCGGCGGTCCGCACGAGCGAGGCCACGTCAGGATCGCGGGCGAGGACTGGCCGGCGCTCACGCGGGACGGCCGGCCCGTCGGCGCCGGGGAATCGGTGCGCGTCGTGGACATCCGGCGCGCGACGCTGGTCGTGGAGCTGATGCCGGTCGCCTGAGCCGCCCGGAGATTCGTGTTGGAGAGCTGAAGGATGAATCCGTACGTGCCCCTCATCATCGCGGCGCTGATCGTGCTCTTCGCCCTGGTCGTCATCACGCGCGCCATCCGCGTGATCCAGCAGGGCCTGGTGGGCGTGGTCAAGCGCCTGGGCCAGTTCCACTCGGTCCGGAATCCGGGCGTGACGTTCCTGGTGCCGTTCATCGACTCGATCGAATCGGTCGACATGCGAGAGACGCCCCGCACCGGCGACCGCCAGGACGTGATCACCAAGGACAACGTGTCGGTGGTGGTGAACGCGACGATCTTCAGCCAGGTCATCGACCCCCGCCTGGCGCTGTTCAGCATCAGCAACTACCTGCTCGCGATCGACCAGCTCTCCCGCACGAACCTGCGCTCGGTGTTCGGCGAGATGACCCTCGACGAGTGCCTGAGCCAGCGCGAGAAGATCAACGCCCGGCTGCAGGAGTCGATGGAGGCGACCACCGACAAGTGGGGCGTCCGCATCAACCGCGTCGAGATCCTGGACATCGTGCCCCCGCAGAACATCCTCCAGGCGATGGCGCTGCAGAAGCAGGCCGACCAGGAGAAGCGAGCGGCGATCCTGCAGTCGGAGGGGCAGCAGGCATCGCAGATAAACGTCGCAGAGGGCCAGAAGCAGGCGCAGATCAAGCAGGCCGAGGGCCAGAAGCAGGCGGCAATCCTCTACGCCGAGGGCCAGAAGCAGGCGCAGGTGCTGGAGGCCGAGGGCCGCAGCCAGGCGATCGCCACGGT
>Ga0126369_10003197_pt1 | contig 11830 bp, 11 predicted proteins | sample PanSoiMetaPlot_1_FD_109646 | JGI IMG/M metagenome (GOLD analysis project Ga0126369, IMG submission 109646) | Tropical forest soil microbial communities from Panama - MetaG Plot_1 | ecosystem: Environmental > Terrestrial > Soil > Tropical forest > Bulk soil | place: Panama | collected 2016-02-17 | reverse complement strand
TAGGTACGCTCGGGAGAAGTGCGGCCATACTTGGTGGTGGCTCCCTTGGTCAGCGCCCAGGTCTTGTCGAACTTCTTGAAAAGATCCCACAGCTTGAGACCCTTCGGGCCCGCGAACGGGCGATAGTTCTTGAGCAGAGCCAGAGCCATCATGAAGTTGGAGAAACCCTTGCCGCGTGCGGCGTCGGTGATGGCTGTGACGTCCTTGGTAAGCTGCTGTGCATCGAGGAACCGCGGCACGGGCGCCCATTCCTTGGTTTCTTTATTGATCATGATCGCGGTGCCTACGCCGCAGTTCGGGTGGCAGCCGCAAGAGAGTGAACCCCACTGCGATTCGTTGCCCTTGACCATGTCGGCAAAGCCGGCAAACGTACTGATAAAGGAGATAGGGAACCAATCGCGGGTCGGTTCGATCTTGCCGACCTGGACGCTGACGTCCTTCGCCAGATGCGAGAGAGTGTAGCGCTGGCGCAGGCGGCGCTCCGGTGTGATGTCTTCGTCACGGCCGGTGAAAGAGACCGGCTGGAAACTGATGAAGGCAATCTTCTTAGGATTTTCCATCGCGAACTTCACGACCGAGCCGACCTGGTCGTTGTTCACGTTGTTCACAATGGTAACGACCAGCACGATTTCGATGCCTGCTTCGTGCATGTTTTCGATGGCGCGCAGCTTGACGTCGAACAGGTTGCCGATCTGGCGGTGGCTGTTGGCGTCATTGCCGATGCCATCAAACTGCAAATAGGCGTAGCGCAGACCGGCTTCAAAGGCCTTGCGCGCGAATTCCTTGCTCTTGGCAAATTCAATGCCGTTGGTAGCCGCCTGGACGGAGTTGTAACCGACCTTGCGGGCATAGCGGATGGCGTCAAAGAAGTACGGGCTCATCGTGGGCTCGCCGCCCGAGAACTGCACAGACATCTGGCGGCGCGGCTTGATCTTCACCGCGTTGTCGAGAATTTCGGCAATCTCGTCCCAGCTCAACTCGTGGACGTAGCCAACCTGGTTGGCATCCATAAAGCAGGGATCGCACATCATGTTGCAGCGGTTGGTAAGGTCGACTGTAAGGACCGAACCGCGTCCATAGCGGACGTTCGAGGAGCCGTGCTTGTGCAAGCCTTCGTCGTTGTGTGCCGGGATGTCGCGGCCGGGGAACTGCTTTTCAATCCATTTCAGGAAATCGGCGTCCACCGCCATCATGTCTTCGTAGTGACCGTGCAGCGGGCAATCCTTTACCATCCAGACCTGGCCGTCACGCTCGACGATCTGCGCTTTGATCTCGCCGACCTTTTCATGCATCAGGTCGCGCCAATCCTTTTCGCCCTTGATGATCGCTTCGCGCGCCTCCTTCACGCACGCCGGGCAAAGTGAATCAGTCTGCCGCGGAAAACCGAGCGTCGGCTTGGTCTTTTCCCAGGACTTCAGCAACGGCTTGTCCGACCACTGCGGGGTAACCGACGGATTCGGGTTGTGCTTGTTGAAGAACTGGACGGAGTTGAAAGTGACGCTGGCCGTCTTGCACAGTACCCAGTCGAGAGACCGGAAAAGTTGTGTGCCAATTGTGTTAGGCATACAGGTGTTGCCTCGCTTTCAGAATCGTGCACTTAAGTGGGATTGCTTGCGAACCCCAAACCGGCCTAAATGAAACTGCCCCCAAGGCCCTTCCAGACTACCACGTGGCGAGACGTGGGCTCTAAGTGATTGAGCCTCTATAGTTTGAATGGGTAACCGGGCAGATGCCAGTGGGATACGGCGAACGGTCAAAAAAAGGGGCTGAATGGCAGAAAAGCCCAGCGAACGGGGGTAACTGTAGGTAAGAAAAGGGAGTTACTCCTAGGAAGCAAGTACGAAAAGTCTTCCCGGCCCGACCTTGCACAAGCCGACTACTCGTTCAGTGCCGGGTGCAAAACGGCGATCAAAAAGTGAGCAAAGTAGCTGGCGTCATCGTCCATCTGCAGCCAGCGGACCACGCAATGGTCGGCCAGGTACTTAGCGACGCGATTTTCTGCGATGCCAAGATGCTCGGCGAGTTTTGGCTTGATGGACTCGCCGCCGCGGCGGGCAGTGCCGCCACGAGCCATGTTGGGAATGGCCACCCGCAGGGTCTGACAAGCTTCCACGTAATAATACGTCGTCAGGTCGGAATCCGTGAGCACCCAAACGCCGGGACCTGCCGGCGCGCGGTCCGCGTCCTCCAGTTTGCTAGGCACGCACGCCAGCAAACGGCGGAAGTTCATTTCAAGTTGCGAGAGGCGTGAGGAAAGTCCGGGATCGCCGTAGCGACCACGCAGACTAGGCGCGCTCAGTTCCGGGGTTTCGTCGGCAGGCCTCCGCGATGTGCGCTCGGGAACCGTAGAAACTTCTTCCTCGGCCGGCACCGGAACCGCGGTTCGTGACAAAGGGCCGCTCCTAGAGGATTCACGGTGCGTCGAGCCGTCGCGGCGCTGCGAGCGATGCCCTTCTTGTCCGCGACGGCCGCGGCGGTGTCTTTGACCGTGGCTGCGCGCTGAATGCTGTGGCTTGCGCTCTGCGGATGAATCGGCCACCCTCGCAGCATCGTCGGCCTGGGGCGTGTTCCCCGGCAGTTCTTCCACGAAATCGGTCGTTGCTTGTCCTTGTTCGGGGGCTCGCGCTTCTTCCGTTTTGGCCACAGCCTGCGGAATTTCTGCCGGAGAAGTCGCTCCCAATCGGGTCGCGCCCTCCTGAGCTTTGGTCTTCCAATCCGCGCGGCGGAAGCGCTCGGCGGCAGTGAGATACCAGCGACCCGCATCGGCCGAGTTGCCCGTGGATTCCAAATAGCGCGCAAGTTCGAATGCCACCATGGCATCACGCGTTTTTGAAAACAGATTTGTCAGTTGCCCTGCGGGATCTTTTCCGGTGCGTGCCCTGCGGATTCGCGCGGTAATCTGCTTCCAGTCGGCCATACAGTGGAAGGCATTTTAGCAGCGAAGACGGGGTTGTGCCAACGCATCGTGAGCTCCGGACAATCATCGAGAATTGTCGGTTTTGCGAGGGTCTGAGGGTGTTTACCGATTGACGACAAAGCGCACGGAGAAGTATGCTTTTGCTGCACCGCCCTGGGAGGACTCTATGCAAGGCTTGCGTGCTTGGCTCGCAACCTTTGTGGTGACGTGTCTTTCGGCTTCGGCCCTTTGGGGAGGCCCTAAGCCCAACGCCACACTCGGCACCATCGTCACCGCAGACCACGCCCGTGTCGGAGAATCTTCCGCGGAAGTGGGCACAACGATTTTCAATGGCGACCGGCTGAGCACCGATCCCCAGGGAAGCGTGCAGATTCGCGCTGGTGCCGCTCGCCTGTTGCTGCAGAGCGCGAGCACCGCGATTGTGAACGACACCGACGGTGCCCCTTCGGCAAGGCTTCTTCTCGGCACCGCGACCTTCTCTACGGGCAACGCCAAGGCGTTCACTTTGTACGCCTCGCGAGTGGCGATTCGTTCGCAATCCGACGCGCCGACCATCGGCCAAGTGACCTATCTGAGTGAAAAGGAGATTCTGGTTATAAGCAAGCGCGGGCCCCTGACGGTCACAGTAGACGGCGAGACCGAACTGATTCCGGAAGGCTCGGCGTTTCGCGTGGTTCTTGAACCGCCATCGGCCATGAACCAAGGCCCGGAGGGCGCAGGATCGGGAAGGCGCGACAAAAACAGCGGAAGCGGGCCGCCGCTTCGGGCCGGGCGCAGCTACTTCCTGGTGGGGGCGGTGACGGTTACGGCAATCGTCACGGGACTGGCGATCTCTGAAGCGCTGGAAAGCCCGAATCGCCCATAACCCCTCGAGAACTTACAGAAAACAAGAGGGCGCCATCTTGTGGCGGCCCTTTTTCTTCTTGCGCGGACTATAGAGCAGCAACCACGTCGATTTCTACCAGAGCATCCTTTGGCAAGCGCGCGGCCTGAATCGTAGAGCGTGCCGGCGGAGTCGCGGTGAAGTACTTCGCATAGACATCATTCATTGCCGCAAAATCATCCATGCTCTTCAGATACACGGTCGTCTTTACAACGTGATTCAGGGGAGCGCCGCTAGCCTCTAGGATGGCTTTCAGGTTTTCCAGCACGCGCATGGTCTGCTCGGCCACCGTGGTTCCGGCAAATTCTCCTGTTTTTGGATCGAGGGCAATCTGTCCGGACACAAACAAAAAGCCGTTGGCCTTGATCGCTTGCGAATAAGGACCGATGGGTTTTGGAGCGCGGTCAGTGAGTACGACGTTTCTCATGGAGCTTCTCCTGAATATCGAACAGCAGCATAGCGCGAAGGAAACCGGAGGGCTAGCGTGAGCGGCGCCCGCGTTGGTGCACGAACTCGGTGTGCGCGTGGTTGCGAGTAGCTTCGAGACGTTTGATCTGCGCCTCGGCCTGCTGGTCAGACAGGCCCTGGTTGATCAGTTCGAGGATCTTGGATTCAGAGACGGCGACATTCTTGAGCCGGCCAATCTGCTCGCTGGTCAGGGTGGGCAACCCCTGTTCGCGGCGTTGAATGACGGTTTGCACCGTGCTGTTGGAAAGTCCCATAAGTTTCAGCATCACGGCATCGGAGCTGAGGATATCGATCTTGTCGGCCTGGGCCATTTCCAGGATTTGCGCATCGCTGTACCCGGCCCGAGACAAACTCACCGCGGAATCGCCGCTGGTAAAATCGTGGTTATGTGCGCGGGCGACCTTCACCAGCGCGAGGCAAAAATCATCGCTGGCTCCTGCGTGCTTCAGATTGGTGAGCTGTGTAATTTCCGCGGGATTCAGCTTGATTTTCTTGAGTTCCGCTAGGCTCGTGGAAAACATTCCCGATTGGTCGAGCGGTGAATAGTCCACATCCGGCTGTTTCTTGCACCCAAGGAGCAGGAAAAGCGTCGGCAAAAGCAGAAACAGTTTGCGCATACCTATAGTCTAGGTGCGCCAAGCGCGCGAGTGGAAAGCTGTGTCCTGGCTTTTACTGGACGATAGGACAGGGCCCGTCTAAGCTCGTCAGACTTGGTAGATGCGTTCCACGCCGAAAACGCCGCTGATCCGCCGGATGTTGGCCAGGATCGTTTCCAGCTGGCGTTTGTCGGTAATTTCCAAACTGGCTTCGATACGGGCGTTCTGCCGGTCAGGACGGCTTTCGAGCATGCGAATGTTGGAACCGGCGTCGCTGATGACAGCGGTGATTTCCGCCAACAACCCCGCGCGATCGCGGGCCCGCACCTGAAGATCGACGGGGAACGTAGCGGTGCTTTCGCCTCCCCAGGCAACCGCTATGCGCCGTTCAGTCTGGTAAAGAAGATTCTGCACGTTGGGACACGTGCGAGTATGAACGGCTACGCCGCGGCCGCGCGTGACATAGCCAATGATGTCATCGCCGGGAATCGGATTGCAGCATTTCGCACGGAAAACCAGCAAATCGTCGTGACCTTTGACGATTAGGGGCGCTTCGCCCATGCCCAGCATGCGCTTTACGGTTTTGACCAGCGTCGGACTGGCATCTTCCGGAGTTTCTTCGGCTTCTTTGGTAGGTTCGCCAAAATACCGTGACAATACTTGCCGGGCCGAATATTTACCGAAGCCCACCGCAGCGTACAAATCTTCCACCTTCGCCAAGCCGTATTCCATGCACAGCTTTTGCCAGTCTTCGCTCGGAATCTTCTTTAAGCCCTTCGGGAAGTTACGCGATTCGTTTTCGAGGAGCCTCTTGCCCATTTCCGTGGCTTCTTCGCGCTCTTGCGTGTTGATGAAGTGCCTAATTTTGCTTTTTGCGTGTGAGGACTTTACAAAATTCAGCCAATCGCGGCTCGGCTTGTGGCCTTTTTGCGTGAGGATTTCTACAACGTCGCCGCTGACGATTTCATGGCGCAGCGAAACCATCTGGCCGTTCACTTTCGCGCCAACGCACTGGTGGCCAACTTCGGTATGCACGGAATAGGCAAAGTCCACCGGCGTTGCGCCGCGCGGCAATTCCAGTACGCGGCCCTTCGGCGTGAAGGCATAAACCTCCACCGGCGAAAGATCCACTTTTAGGGTGGAGAGGAATTCGCCAGGTTCCTGCAAATCCTGCGACCATTCGATCAGCTGGCGCATCCACGCGATGCGCTGGTCGTCGCCGGATGAAACCGGTTTGCCGTCTTTATACTTCCAGTGCGCGGCCACGCCTTCTTCAGCGATGCGGTGCATCTCCTGGGTGCGGATCTGGATTTCGAAAGGCTGGCCGCCATGGATCACGGTCGTGTGCAGCGATTGGTAAAGGTTCGGCCGGGGCATGGCGATGCAGTCTTTGAAGCGACCCGGAACAGGCCGCCAAATGTGGTGCACTACGCCGAGCGCCGCGTAACAATTCCGTTCGGAGTCGGAGACAACGCGCACGGCTAGCAGGTCATAGATTTGGTCCAGGCTGCGCTCCTGACGGATGATCTTTCGATGCAATGAATAAAGCCCTTTGACGCGCGCTTCAAGTTCGGCCGGGATACTGTTCTCGACCAGCTTTGTGCGGATGGTGTTCTGCACCTCTTCCAGGAAACGCTGATGAATCGGGGCCTTTTCGCTGACCTGTTTTTGCAACGAAAAATAGGCATCGGGCTCCAAATAGCGAAACGAGAGATCCTCCAGTTCGCCCTTGATGACCGCCATCCCCAGCCGGTGCGCGATAGGAGCATAAATGTCCATGGTTTCCCGGGCGATGCGCTGCTGCCTGCCGGGCTCCAGAAATTCGAGGGTGCGCATGTTATGCAGCCGGTCGGCGAGCTTTACCAGGACCACGCGGACGTCCTGGACCATGGCCAAGAGCATCTTGCGGACGTTTTCCGCCTGCCGCGCCTCGGGCGCCATCATATTCAGGCGGCTGATTTTCGTGACACCTTCGACCAGTTGCGCGACCTCGGCGCCGAAGCGTTCTTCCAGGCGCGACACGGGAAATTCCGTGTCTTCGATGACGTCGTGAAGAAGCGCCGCCGACAGCGTCGTCGAATCCATGCGGATATCAGCGAGGATGTGGGCGACCTCCAACAAGTGGGAAACGTAGGGATCGCCGGAACTGCGGAACTGGTCGCGGTGGCGCTCGGCCGCAATTTCGTAAGCCCGCCGTACGGGCCAGGGGTCCTCTGAAGGCCGGTTGGTGCGCAGTTTTTCGAGGAGTTCTTCCAGGCGGGCGTTGAGTTGCCGCTCCGTGCGGTCGCGGTTGAAGTTCAGCGGGATATTGGCGGGCGACGGCATACGGCAGTATAGCAAACGGTTGCGATGGAAGCGGCTTTGCTGCTCTTATAACCAGCAAAAACGCTTCTTATGCTCGCAGGTTTGAAGCCCAAACAAACAGTCAGCGCCCGGTGGGAGCAAAGATCTAACTGTTGACTGACCACCAGTCAGTGATGTACCCTGGATTCTGAGGGAGATCCTTCATGAATGCCGCCCCGGTGCCCATACTCCGATTCCTTCGTCAGCGGCCCGCGCTTTGGGACCTGGTGGCAATTCATTCGGCCGACGAGATAGCCACACAGATGCTCAACGTCGCTCTCGGCTGGTATGTCTACTCGGCAACGCGAAATCCCATGAGCCTCGCCTACCTCGGCCTGGCGCAATTCCTGCCCAAGGCCGGGGTTCTTCTCGTGGCTGGGCATGCGGCGGATCGGCTAGACCGACGGAGCGTTATCTCCGCTTCACTGGCCGTGCAAGCGGCGTGCCTCGCGGCGGTCACCGCCTGGTTTATGGTCGATGGCGCGTCTGCGCTGGCCGTTTATCCCTTGACGCTGATCCTCGGGATGGCGCGGGCCTTTGCTTCTCCAGCGATGTCCGCTCTGTTGCCACAAACCGTAGGTAAGGCCGAATTCCCACGCGCCGTGGCGGCAAATTCCTCGGCGTTTCAGGTCTGCTCGATTGCCGGTCCGGCCATCGGCGGCTTTCTTTGCGCCCTCAGTGGAACGGCGATGTTCGGAATTGCGGCGGCTTTGTATGCTCTGGCGGTGTTCAAGGCACGAAGTCTGCCAAGGATTTTTTCCGAGCCGGGCCAGATCGAGCGGGAGGTTGTCGACCGAAGCATCCTCGCAGGCCTTGGCTACATCAGGGCAAACCGGTTGCTGTTGGCCCTGATCTGTCTTGACCTGTTTGCGGTACTGTTGGGTGGCGTTTCCGCGCTACTGCCGATTTATGCAAGGGATATCCTTACGGTCGGGCCCTTGGGACTTGGGTGGCTTCGTTGTGCGCCCGGCATTGGGGCCGTTATTGTTGGATTTTTCCTGGCTGGCCGGCCCATGGAGGGAAGCACGGGCAAGTTGATGCTTTCCTGTGTTGCAGGCTTTGGAATGGCCACCGTAGTTTTTGCGCTGTCTAAGAATTTCTGGCTGTCGCTGGCCGCACTGGCCCTCGGAGGCGGGTTCGACATGGTGAGCATGGTCGTTCGCCAGACGCTCATCCAACTTTCGACACCCGATGCCATGCGCGGACGGGTGAGCGCCGTAAATTGGGTGTTCATCGGTGCGTCGAGCGAATTGGGAGAATTCGAATCCGGTCTCACCGCCGCCTTGTTTGGCACAGTGCCTGCCGCAGCGCTAGGCGGCCTAGGCACGGTGGCAGTTGTGGGCCTGTGGAGTGTATTGTTTCCGGAGTTGCGCGGGACCAACGATGACGTGCCAGGGAGTGCGGACAGTGCCAGTGCGGCGGACTGATTCTGGAGCATCCAAGTCAAATCCACGGACCAAGCCGCCCGAACAGCGGCGCACCGAGTTGATGGATGCGGCAGAAAGGCTATTTCTGGAGCAGGGCGTAGCCCGCACGACGATCGAACAAATCACCGACGGTGCCGGCGTGGCGAAAGGAACCTTCTATCTGTATTTCTCCTCGAAAGACGACATCCTGAGTGCCCTCGGGGATCGTTTCGGGGGCCTGCATCTGGAGAGAATTAAGACCGCTCTTGCGAAGGTTCCAGCAGAAAACTGGAAAGCGAAACTGACCGCCTGGGCCTCGGCTTGCTTGAACGGCTATCTCGATTCTATCGAACTGCACGATGTGCTGTTCTACGGCTTTCGGCCACCGACACGGGAGGGCCTGGTCAGAAACACTGTGACTGATCACCTGGCCGGACTGTTGCGAGACGGCGTTTCCGCGGGCGCCTGGACCATCGAAGATCCCGAATTGACAGCCGTTTTTTTCTTCAGCGGGTTGCACGCAGTTGTTGACGATGCCTACCTCAAAGAGAAGAGAATTCATCGTGCGCGCTTGACACAAAAGACGGACGAACTCATCCTGCGCGCCACTGGACTTGCGATCCCTTGACCGTTCCGGACGGTATTCCCACCCTTTCGAGGTTCTACTGACAAAAAAAGAGCCCCAACATTTCGTCGGGGCTCGCAAGCGAGTGAATGCTTCTGGAATTAGGAAGCGGGCTTCTGTTCCGGCTGCTCGGCGCGCTTCTGCTTGATCTCTTTCACCTTGTCGAGCAGGTCGTCCGCCATCTTGGTGTAGGAATCGCGCTCCGCCGACGATTCCACCGTGTCCGCCTTGCGGCGATAGAGCAGGTTAAGATAGGTCATCGCGTCGTCGTAGTCGGGATTGAGCTCAGTTGCCTTTTTGAGGCTGGCGATCCCATCGTCTACCAGGGCGCCGTACTTCTCCACGTATGCGGTCCGGACATCGGCCGGCAGCGGATCAGTATCCTTCACCTGTTTATTGATGTGCGCCTTGTTGTAGTCGGCGCGCATTTCGGTGTTGCCGCGGTAGGCGATGGCCCAATCAATCACGCCCACCGAATAGTAAGGTTGCGGATCCTGCGGCTTCAATTGAATGTGCTTCAGATGATAGCTCTTCGATTCTTCGAATTTTTTCTGGTCGTAAGGCTGACCGGCCATCTGGTAGAGAATCGAGGCGAGGCCGTCGATGGCGCTCAGATTATTGGGATCCTTTTCCAGAACGCTCTTGTATTCGTCGATGGCCGCCTCGCCGTGCTTTTTATTTTCTTCCGACGGAGCGCCGGGAATGTATTGGCTCGCATAGGCCGTGGCCAGATACAAACGCGCATTCATCAGATCCGGATCGAGATCCTTGGCTTCCTTGAAATTCTCGACCGCACGATCAAACTGCGCTTCCTTGAAGGCAGCCACGCCCTTGTTGAGCAGGTCGCGGGCGCGCAGTTTGTTGCAGCCGGACACTCCGGCCGCAAGGATCAACAACGCCACCAGGGCAAACGCCCGGCTGGCTGTGCGGGAAAACCCTGAATTGGTTTCCCGTGACACAAGTGCATCAGTCATTGAAGCAACCATCCCTGATAAGCGCGGCTGCCCTACCCGCCGCAGCTAGGATTCACATCCGGCCACTGGGGCCATTCCATCACGTTCAGCGGTTTTTTTCCAGTTCAGAACTCAACAGGCCGATGGGCGTGGCGCCCGCCGTTTGCATGAGGTCCAAAACATGGGCAACCGCCTGAAACTCGAGCGAGCGATCTGCCTGGAGAAACGCAACTCGATCGAAGCGAAGAGCGAAAATCGGTTGGAGCCGCGCTTCCAACTGATCGAGCTGTACTGCCGACTGATTGATCCGCACCGACCCATCCGACACAATCTGCACGATGATCATTTCGGGTGGATCCTTGGTGACTCCAGGCCCTGACTGCCGGGGTATTGTCGCCTGGAGTCCTTTCTGATGATGCGCCACGATCATGAATATGACCAGCAGCACCAGCAGAATATCGATCAGCGGGACCACGTTCATCTCCGACACGATCCCGCGTTTACCGCCAACGTCGCCCATGCCCATGAGCCACCTCGCCCGTCTGCCGATCCCCTTGCGAGGAGGACTCTCACAACCCTGCCAGAGACTTTGCAGCGGCTACTGGCCTGCTTCGAGCTTGGCGGTAATCAAGCCAACCTTATCGATCCCCGAGCCGCGCATGATATCGATGGCGCGCGCTACCTGCCGGAACTCGATGTCGTTGTCGCCCTTGACGAAAGCCACCTTCTCGGCCCGATCCTTGAAGACTTGTTCAATGCGTGGTCCGAGAGTTTCCCAAGTGGCGTCTTCGCTGTTGATCTTGAGTTTCCCGTCCTTGAGGACCTGCACGACAACGGTCTTATTTTCCAATTCCTGATTCTGTTGCTGGTTCGGCGAAGGCTGCGGGACCAGCGTGTCGAGGCCCTTGGGGGTCAAGGGCGTGATCACCATGAAGATGATAATAAGCACGAGAAGAATGTCGATCAGAGGCACGACATTCGGCGATGCCATCGAACCGCCACTAGTACTGCCAACGTCCATTCCCATCGCGAGATCTCCTGTGGAGCCGCCGCTCACCGCTTCTTGGAATGGGCACCCGCGCCGGGTGGGAGCCGGCGCGGCGCCTGTACTTCCGCAAACGAATGTGCGTACAGCAAGAACCTACTGCAACCTCAGTCAGCAGGGGGTTTGGGCTGTTCCTGTCCCTGCGGTTTAGCGGAACCGCCCGTTTGTATTTTCTCCGTCAGAAGACCGAGTTGATCGACTCCCGCGGAGCGGATCTCATCGACCACCTCAACCACCGTTCCGTACTTGGCGCGCGCGTCGCTTTTCACATAGACGGTCTTGTCCAGTTTATTGGCGATGCGGTCCTTGATCTGTCCGGTGATGTCTTCCTTGCCGATCTTGGTGTTGCCCAGGAACAGGCTGCCGTCGCGGGTTACCGCCACGACAATGGCGTCGTCGCGATCCGCGTCCTTCATATCCCGCGGATTGTTGACGGGCGCCAGGTCCACCTGGTGCGTCTTCTGCAACATAGGCGTGACCACCATGAAGATGATCAGCAGCACGAGCATGATGTCGGCCATCGGAATCACGTTCGGGGCCGCCATCTGTGCTCCAGCTTGTGGCTTGTAAGCCATAGTCCGCCTTCTTCCGTCC
>Ga0126369_10003196_pt1 | contig 11831 bp, 9 predicted proteins | sample PanSoiMetaPlot_1_FD_109646 | JGI IMG/M metagenome (GOLD analysis project Ga0126369, IMG submission 109646) | Tropical forest soil microbial communities from Panama - MetaG Plot_1 | ecosystem: Environmental > Terrestrial > Soil > Tropical forest > Bulk soil | place: Panama | collected 2016-02-17 | reverse complement strand
GGGACATACATCATGCTCCCCGGTTCGCCGCGGGCCACAATTGCACCAGCGTGCGACTCCCAGCTCTGCCAGTGAACAGGGGTCCGGGCCCGCGGTTCGAAAGCGAGCAGGTCGAGCTGGCCCTCCAGGACGTAGAACAGCTCCTCGGCGTTGAGGTGCAGGTGGGCGCCGACGTCGAATCCCGGTGCGATGTCCACGACGTCGAACATAGACCAGGCTGGCGAGTTCTTGTCGCCCACCTTGAGCGTCATGGTGGGTGAGACCCGCTCGCCCTCGCCTGGGCCCACGACGAATCCATCTGTCATGCACTGCATGCTCCCACCCTGGCGGCCAGCTTGCCAGCGCACAGCCGAGCCGGCCTGACCTGCCGGGCACCGCAACATGTGTACCGGGTGGCGTACGGAATCTAGGCTGAGCCGTCGGGGGCCGAGATCTGATGGGCGACCGCCCAGGCAGCCACTTCCGCCCGGCTGCGGGCATCGAGCTTGGACATCACGTGCTGCAGATGAACCTCTGCCGTCTTCTCGGAGATCCCGAGTACCCTGCCGATCTGCCGGTTGGTGCGGCCTGACGCAACGAGCGCCGCCACCTGCAGCTCCCGGCGGGTGAGCGCCACCGGCCGGTCCCGATCGGTATCGCTCGGCGCGGCGCCGGAGGAGACCGCGGTGCCCAGCTCCGCCGCACGCTGGGCGGGCATGGTCCGCCCGGCCTGCCTGAGCCGCTCGGCCGCCTCGGCGCCAAGAGCTTGCGCGAGCGTGCTTTCGACGGCCGAGATCCGCGCCTGCTCCGCATCAGCGGGGGATGCGGCCAGCCGCGCCCGCTGCGCGGACGCGGCACCGATCAGCCGGGCCGCGGTCTCATAGTGCGCCCGTTCACTAGCGATCTGCGCGAGCGCCTCAAGGCATTGCGCGACTCCCCTGGCGTCATCGAGATCCCGGAAGATCCGCAGCGCCTCGCCCAGCAGGCCGCGGGCCTCGTCGATCGCTCCCTGCGCGCATAGGGCCGTGCCTAGTCCCCACGCCGCCGAAGCCACCGCCCACGGGTAGTCCATCTCGCGGAAGACTCGCAGGCTCGTACGGAGCTTGCTCACAGCGTCAGCCAGATCGCCGCGGTCCCTGGCCAGCAGTCCCAGATCGTGCTGCGCCCATGCCACGCTCTGGGTGCTGCCTAGCTGGCCGAAGCTGCCCGCCGCTCGCTGATGCCAGCTCTGCGAGGCATCCCACTGCCCGCCCGCGCGAGCCACATGCCCCAGAAAGGCGCTCACGATGGCGGTGCGACGCACGTCACCCTGCCGCACAGCGTGTTCGAGCACCCTGAGCAGCAGATCCTCGGCTCGCTCTGGATCGCCGGTACCGAAGGCCAGGACCCCGGCGGTGATGAGCACACCGTCCAGGGCCTCCGTCCCCGGCCCTCCTTCTGAACCCACCTGATCTAGCTGGCCGGCCGCAGACAATACATGGTCCACCAGCGCGAGGCCGTGACCGAGACTCCCTCTCGTGTGGTGGTACCACCCAAGAGCCGCAGCCACCGGCAACGCCAACTCCGGCTGCCCGGCCGCAAGGTAGTAATTCAGGGCAGCCTGCGCGTCCGCGTGATAGCGGCCCACCCGCGGCCACCAGATGAGCTCATCCGGCGACCCGATCGATGCCTCCCACTGCACCGCCAGCCGGGCGTAGTACTCGGCGTGCCTGGCGCTCAGCTCATCGGCTTCGCCACTAGACGCCAAGAGGTGGGACGCAAACTCGCGCAGGCTCTCCAGCATCGAGAACTCGGCCGTCTCCTCATCGGCGGGCACCCGACGGATGAGGCTTTTGTCCAACAATGACTCGACGGCGGCGAGCACGTCGCTCGCGCTCCCTGCACAGACGTATTCGGCGTCAGCGAGGCTCCAGGTGCCGACGAAGACCGACAGCTTGCGGAACATCGCCCGCTCGTCGCGATTGAGCAGGTCGTAGCTCCATTCGATGGCGGTGCGCAGCGCACGCTGCCGGACCGGGACGTCCCGAGTGCTCCCGGCCAGCACGTCCATCCGGCTGCCGAGTCGGAACACCAGCTCACCAGGCGTCAGCACCTTCAGGCGGGCTGCAGCCAGTTCGATCGCGAGCGGCAGGCCCTCAAGCCGGACGCACGCATTGACGAGCAGCGCAGCGTTGGCCGTGGTGAGCGCGAACCCAGGGTTCGTCCGCTGGGCGCGGTCCATAAGCAAGGCAACCGACGGATTCGACGCCAGAGAGTCCAGGTCAGCCAGCTCCGCCTGGCTCGGCATGGCCAGCGGCGGCACGGGCAACTCCTGCTCCGCGGCGAGCCGCAGCCGTTCGCGGCTCGTGGCGAGCACCGTGAGCCGCTGGCAGGCAGCGAGTACCTGGCCGAGTTCATCGGCAGCTGGCAGCACGTGCTCGAAGTTGTCGAGCACGATGAGCTGATCCACGTGACCCAGGGATTCGGCGAGCTGGCTGATCACGTCCGCGCCGTCACGCGGCTCGACGGCCAGGGCCCGCGCCAGTTCGGCGATGACCTGGGCGGGCTCGCGTACCGGTGCGAGATCGACGAACGCTGCGGCGCGGCGATTGCGCTCGGCGTGAGCCGCCGCACACGCGATCGCGAGGCGAGTCTTGCCAATGCCAGGCGGCCCGGTGAGCGTGACTAGCCGGGTTCGCCCGTCGGCGAGTAGCGCGGAAACGGCGGCCAGCTCGCCATCCCGGCCGATGAAGAGGTCAGCGGAGGCCGGCAAGCCTTGGCGCGGTATCGGTGTCGCGCTTCGCATCTGCTAGACCCGCCAATGTTGGTTACCGCTCCAGCCAGGAGATGATGCAGAGCATACGAGTGCGCCTCGCCGCTGCCAACGTTCTAAGGGAATCCCCGTATATACACAGGACGCCGGTTATTCATAGGTTCGAGCTGTGATCGAGGCCGGGTCATCGAGGCTCGTGCGACGGCTTATCGTCGGAGGTGGCAGCCATGCGCGCCCGGGAACCTGACGTCGAAGGCCACGTTCAGTGCGACGGCGTAAAGATCGGCTACGAAGTATTCGGCGACACCGAGCCTACGTTGCTGCTGCTGCCCACCTGGACGATCATCCACAGCCGTTTCTGGAAGCTGCAGGTGCCATACCTGGCTCGCCATTTCCGCGTGATCACTTTCGACCGGCCGGGAAACGGCCGGTCCGAGCGCAGCCTCGATCCGCAGGCCTACAGCGTGGCCGCCGTCGCCCGCCAGGCGCTTGCGGTGCTGGATGCCACCAGCACCAACCGGGCCGTGCTCGTCAGCCTGTCCCAGGGGGCGCTGGAGTCGCTCACGCTGGCCGCCGATCATCCGGACCGGGTGCTCGCCCAGATCCTGATCAGCCCCGCCCTCAAGCTGGAACCCGACCATGCCGAGCGTGCCGCAGCGGTCGAGCAGTTCCTGGGCCCGTACGGCGCCGAGCCGCACCGCTGGCAGCGCCTCAACGCCCAGTACTGGCTGGACCACTACCCGGACTTCGCCGCGTTCTTCTTCAGCGAGTGCTTTACCGAGCCGCACTCCACCAAGCAATTCGAGGACTGTATTGGCTGGGCCGCCGAAACGACGCCCGATGTGCTACTGGCCGATATCCTGTCGGTCACGGGCCCAGAGGAGGCGCTCGGGTCTGCGCAGCGGGTCCGCGCGCCCACGCTCGTCATTCATGGCGACGATGACCGGATCGGCCCGCTAGCCCGAGCCGAAGAATTCGCCAGGCTCACCTCAGGCGAACTCGCTGTGCTGGAAGGCGCCGGCCACATTCCCCTCGCGCGCGATCCGGTGCGGGTCAACCTGCTCATCCGTGAGTTCGTGGACAAGCTCACAGCTCCCGGCATCCGGCCAACGCGATGGGCCCGCGCCCGGCAGCGGCGCCGCAGGGCTCTGTTCGTCTCGTCACCGATCGGGCTCGGGCATGCGCGACGCGACATCGCGATCGCTGGTGAATTGCGCCTCCACCACCCTGGCCTGGAAATCGACTGGCTCGCCCAGCATCCGGTCACCCGGATGCTCGACGATGCCGGGGAGCGGGTGCACCCGGCCAGCAGCATGCTCGCCAGCGAGTCGGCCCACATCGAGTCGGAGAGCGGCGAGCACCGGCTGCACTGCTTCCAGGCCTGGCGCCGTATGGACGAGATTCTGGCCGCCGACTTCATGGTGTTCCACGACGTGACCGCCGGCGGTGACTACGACCTGGTGATCGGCGACGAAGCGTGGGACGTCGACTACTTCCTGCACGAGAACCCCGAGCTCAAGCGGTTCGCCTACTGCTGGCTCACCGACTTTGTCGGCTGGCTTCCGATGCCCGACGGCGGTGCTGGGGAAGCCGCGCTGACCGCCGACTACAACGCCGAGATGATCGAGCAGATCGCCCGCTACCCGCGGATCCGCGATCTGGCGCTCTTCGTCGGGAACCCCGGCGACATCGTGCCCGACAGCTTCGGTGACCGGCTCCCGCTGATCAGCGAGTGGGTGCGGGAGCATTACCAGTTCCCGGGCTACGTCACCGGGTTCGACCCGGACGCGGTCGCGAACCGCGACGAGTTGCGGGCCGAACTCGGCTACGCCCCCGACGAGCGGATCTGCGTCGTGACCGTGGGCGGTTCCGGCGTGGGGGGCGGGCTGCTCCGGCGGCTGATTGCTGCCTACCCGCAGGCGGCGGCCCAAGTGCCCGGCCTGCGCATGCTCGTCGTCACCGGACCGCGCATCGACCCGGCGTCGCTGCCGGCTCAGCCAGGAATCGAGGTGCGCGGCTACGTTCCGCGCCTCTACCGGCACCTGGCCGCGAGCGATCTGGCGGTCGTCCAGGGCGGCCTCACCACGTGCATGGAACTGGTCGCCAGCCGTCGGCCGTTCATCTACCTTCCGCTACGACAGCACTTCGAGCAGGCGTTCCATGTCCACCACCGCTTGCAAGCCCACCGCGCCGGCCAGCGAATGGACTACGACCTGGCCCAGCTCGACGCGCTCGCGGAGGCGATCGCCAGCCAGCTCGCCCACCCCGCCGATTACCGGCCAGTGGAATCCGACGGCGCTGCCCGCGCGGCGGCAGCGATCGCCGAACTCCTCTGACGCGGTTCGCCCGGCGCTGAAGCCAGCGCCGGGCGAACCTCCCAGCCCCCTCAGTGCCAGGTCGCCACCGGTGCGGACCCGAACGTGGTGATCCCGATCACAGCCGCGGCGATCAGCAAGCCGACGCCGACCGGGACGGTGAGCCGCCGCCCCCAGCGGGTGGTTTTCTCAGCCACCATCGCCGCCGTGATCAGGAGCATCCAAAGCAGGCCGCCGACGCCGACCGCGAACATCATCAGCATCAGCGCCCAGCAGCAGCCGAGGCAGTTCAGCGCGTGCCTGATCCCGAGCCGCCACGCCCGGCCCGGGCCCCGCCCGTAGTGTCGCCAGAGCATGGCGGCCGGGTCGCGGCACTCGGTGAGGCAGCGCTCCTTGAGCGAGCTGAACTGGAATGCCCCGGCGAGCCCGAGCGTCCCGGCCAGTATCAGCCCGGAGTGCTGGCTGAGCCACGGCCAGTGGTTCACCGTGAAATGGATCCACCGATCGCCTGCCAGTGCGACCAGCCCGAATCCCGCCCATACCGCCAGATAGGAGGCCGCCAGGGCAGCACGCGCTGGGCCCGGGCGGGGCGCCCGCGCGGTGACGGCTGCCACCAGCCGGGCCATGCGGACCGTGGTGGGCAGCATCATCGCGCCGATCATCACCATCCAGATCAGCAGGAACGCGGCGATCCGGGCCGGCCACGGCAGCGTGCTGTGCTCGAAGATGTAGTCGTGGTTGGCCAGCTTCGCCTCACCGAGCACCGTGACCAGGACCGTGGCCGTCCAGCAGATTCCGGCCACCGTCCACAGCATGACGGCCGGGTCGCGGACGGCAGCACGGTCCAGGCGCTCGATGCGAGCGGTTATCTCGGACATCTCAGGCGGAGAACCTGAACAGGCCCTGGAGTGCGTTGCGTCCGCTCACGTCGACGTCCGCGAGTCCGGGGGCGCCCTGCCGCCGGAACGTCGTGGCCGTACCCGGGTAGGCCGGCGCTCCCGGAATCGTGCTGAACACGGTGTCGGCCAGCGTGGTCACCTTGCCGGTCGCGCCCTTGAACGAGGTCATCCTCGCCTCGGCCACGTCGCCGAACTTCAGCAGGCCCTCGCCCTCGGTCACGGTGCACGTGATCGGCACCCGCTCGACGGTGACGACCTCGCCGATGAGCGCGGCCAGGTCTGCGATCGCGCCGCCGAGCTGGCCGGTGAAGACCTTCAGCAGCGCGTCCTGCTGCTCCTGCGAGCAGCGGTCGTCCACGTAAACGACGGCCTTCCAGTTGCCGCCGAACACGTTGCCCGGGATGTGCACGGCCAGCCCGACCACCCGGTCGGACACGTCGGTGCCCTCTATGCTGCCCCGGTCCACGGCCCAGGCCAGGATCGAGTCGCAGGTTCCCGCGTCCGGGTCCAGGCCAACCCAGCACGGGCAGATCGCAGCGCAGTTGCACACCTCGAGCAGGCGGCCCTCGATGTCGTACTTGGTGGCCGTCGTTGTCCCAGTGTCGGTCGCGGTCATGATGTCCCTCCCATGGAAGACGCTGCCAGCACGCAGCTAGCAGGCGATGACACCTCCTGTCTACGGAAAGCGCCTGGCAGGCTGGTAGTAGGGGAATCCCCTAGGGGCTTGCGGGCAAGCGCACCCGGCCACACAGTTTTAATGCCTATCTACCATTGTTCTCAGACACGCCGGAGCTTTTACAACCACAGATGCTGGCAGCCGCTGCTGTACACTCACATGTCATGGTTCGCGCTGAATCTGCCAATGAGGCCGCTGTAGGCCCACTAAGATATGGAAGTCCGTATGATGTAGTAAGTCGCTTGCGTCGATCGGCCACGATCGCGCTGCTCATATCGCCAGCAGGCCTGCTCTTGCTTTCCATTGCCCGGCTGCTCATCGTCGCGGATTACAATCCGACGACAGCCCTGGCAATTGTATCCTCCGGAGGTTACGTAGACTCGCTCCTCGGGAGCCTGCTACCGCTTATCCCGATATTCCTGCCCTATATGGCGCTCGGGCTGCTATTCCTTAATCGGGTGATACTTGGCTCGATCGCCTTGCTGGGCACGGTCTTCATTTCACCAGTGGCAATCGGCCGCACGGCCGTTGTAAAGCTTGCCTCAAATGACTGGCATCAGATCTTCCGAGGAAGCGCCCTCTCGCTGGTGATTATGGCGATCCTCGCTCTTATCGTAGGCATCTTGCTCATTGTCCAGATAATTGATCCAAGAAATCTCATGCGGTCACTGGGCGTTCTGATGTCGATATTGCTCATTCCTCTAGTAGTGTCATCGTATCCTTTTCCATTCAGCCACGACTTCTACCTGAAAATGATAAGGCAACCCTGGTTGCCAGCCGAAACCGTTACCTTGCAAACCGGCCAGAAAGTCACTGGCTATGTTCTGTCAGACACTGGATCCTGGGTTGTCGTTCTGGAGAGCGCGAGCCGGAAGATCGTGTACTACCCCGCTGCCGATGTCACTGCCTTGCAGGTGTGCCAGGTGGGCACGCAGCCGCCAACACAGCCACTTGTCACGTTGATATCAGCGCCTCCACGTACTTCGCCGAATGCCCCGGCGTGTGAGGTCGCGCCGCCGCAGATTCCGCCCACGCCGAGCAAGCCCGCGCACCAGTTCGCTACTCCCGGTTATGGTGGCCCCCTTCCTGCAACGATGACCGGAGGGGCGCCATGACACTCCCGGACAGATATTTGCTGCCGCGCGAGGTCGAGGTCGCTTCGGTTCGTCAGCATCCTGCTTTGCTGCTTCAGCCGCTCACCGTGGCCTTGGGCGGAGTGCTGGTGGCGCTTGCAGTAACAAATATGTCGCACCGGCCGGCAGTCGTTGAATGGGTAGTGTGGATATTGGCCGGCCTGCTCGTTGTCCGGTTCATTCTCGCCGCAGCCTCGTGGACGATACGGTACATGGTCATTACAGAGCAGCGCCTAATGCTCATTAGCGGCTTGTTTAACCGATCCCTGAAGGTAGTACCGAATGCTAATCTCATGGAGATGCGGTACGAAAGATCCTTCGCGGGCCGATTGATGGGCTTCGGCACATTCGTCGTTGAGGCCGGTGCGGTGCCGCAGATAATCATTGACTATATCCCTTACTCAGAGCAGCTACAGCTTGTTCTCAGCGGCGGTCTCTACGGCAAGCCGCATGACTCCGATGCGGAACCTTATCCGGAGATACCGGAACTTGAGCTTGATGACCTGACGGGCCCGGAGCCCGGAAGCGCGGATGGGCTCGGTGATCTATAGCCCTGCCGGCCAGCCGACCAGCCAGCCCTACACTTGCACCAGTGGAGGCTGTCGTTAAGGGGGCCGGAATATGAAGTTCGTCCAGTACTACCTCGACTGCCTCTCCCAGGCCTCCTACCTCATCGGCGACGAGAACACGGGCCGCGCAGCGGTGGTGGACCCGCGGCGCGACGTGGCGGAGTACCTCACTGACGCCGCAGCTGCGGGCCTGGCCATCGAGTACGTGATCGAGACGCACGTGCATGCGGACTTCCTGTCCGGCCACCTGGAGCTGGCCGAGGCGACCGGCGCCACGATCATCTACGGGGCCGCTGCCAACGTGTCGTTCCCGCACCGCAAGGTCTCCGACGGAGAGCGGCTCAGCCTCGGCGCGGTGACCCTGGAGTTCCGCGCCACGCCCGGGCACACGCCCGAATCCGTGAGCATCGTGGTGTGGGAGGAGCCGGACGCGCCCGAGCCGTACGGCGTGCTCACCGGCGACACGCTGTTCATCGGCGATGTCGGCCGCCCTGACCTGCTCTCCGCCGGCGGCCGCACCCCGCAGTCCATGGCCCGCCAGCTGTACGAATCCCTGCACACGCGGCTGCTCACCCTGCCCGACACCACCCGCGTCTTCCCCGCCCACGGTGCAGGCTCGGCCTGCGGCAAGAACCTGTCCACCGAGACCTCCTCCACCATCGGCGAGCAGCGCCGGGACAACTACGCGCTCAAGCTCGCCACTGTGGAGGACTTCGTCGAGGCCGTGACCGAAGGCCAGCCACCGGCACCGGAGTACTTCGCGCAGGTCGCGAGCCTGAACGCGGACCAGCACAGGCTGCTCCTGCCGGGCGAGCCGCCGAGCCTGACGCTCGCCGAGGTCCTCGAGCTCCAGTCCGGCGGCGCGGCCGTGCTCGACGTCCGCCCGCCCGCCGCCTTCGCCCAGGGGCATCTGGCCGGCTCGCTCAACGTCGGCCTGGAGGGCAGGTTCGCCGAGTACGCCGGCGAGGTGATCGACGTCGCGGCAGACATCGTCGTGGTGTGCGAACCCGGCCAGGCCCGCGAGGCGCGGGTGCGCCTGGCCCGGGTCGGCCTCGACCGCGTGGTCGGCGTACTCGACCAGCCCGAGGCGGCATTCCCCGAGCATCCCGAGGCGATCCGGGTGGCCAGCCGGGTGACCGCCAGCCAGCTCGCCACTGCCCTGGCCGGCCACCCGGACCTGGTCCTGGTCGACGTCCGCGGGTCAGGCGAGCGGGAGGCGGGCCGCATCGACCCCAGCGAGCACTTGGCCATGCCGGAGCTGCGAGCCCGGCTGGGCGGGCTCGACCCGGCGCGCCCGCACGTCATCTATTGCGCCAGCGGCTACCGGTCAATGATCGCGGCCAGCCTGCTGCGCGCCCGGGGCTTCGGCGACGTCTCCGACCTGCTCGGCGGCTACCAGGCCTGGGCGGCGGCTTCGGCGACCGCGGCGTGACGCCCGCCGCCATTGCCGCGACCCTGCGGGCGGCAGGCTGCGTGTTCGCCGACGACGAGGCGCGGCTGCTGATCGACACGGCGGCGACGCCCGCTGCCCTTGACGACATGGTGCGCCGCCGCGCTGGAGGCCTACCGCTTGAGCAGGTGATCGGCTGGGCCGAATTCTGCGGCCAGCGCATCGTCGTAGACCCCGGCGTGTTCGTGCCCCGCCGCCGCAGCGAGTTCCTGGTCATCCAGGCGGCAGCGCTCACTCCGCCCAACGCGATCGCCGTCGACCTCTGCTGCGGCACTGGCGCACTCGGCGCCTCGCTCGCCGCACGCCGGCCTCTTGCCGAGTTGCATGCGACCGACATCGACCCCGCAGCGGTGCGTTGCGCACAGAAGAACATCGGCTCAGTCGGCGGGAAGGCGTACCACGGCGATCTGTTCCAGCCATTGCCAGCCCGGCTGAGGGGGCAGGTCTTCATCCTTATCTCGAACGCACCCTATGTCCCTACTGCCGAGCTGACCCTGATGCCGCCCGAGGCCCGCGATCATGAGCCGCGCGTTGCCCTCGACGGCGGCGGCGACGGGCTCGACGTCGTCCGCCGGATCGCCGCTGACGCGGCGCGGTGGCTCGCCCCCGGCGGCTCTTGGCTCGTGGAGACCAGCGAGCGGCAAGCCCGCGTTGCCGAGGAGATCCTTCGCGGTGGCGGCCTCGACCCGCGATCCGTCGTATCAGCGGACCATGGTGTGACGGTGCTCATCGGGACCAGGCGCGACTTATGCGCCGGGCCTAAGCCGGCCCGCGTGATTGCTGCCAAGAGCCCATCGTGGCGTTCATCACGAGCCATTCGACGCGCTCGTGCCGACCGGTGATCTTCATGACGGCGAAGTACCGCCTGCCGTTGTGCACTCTGACGTGGCTCGCCGCGATGGTTGCCCAGAAATAGTCGCACGGGCCACCAGCCCCCTGGCAGGAACCGTAGAGACCGCGTCCGTCAGCCCGCCACCGACTCCACTGCGTCCAGCGCAGAAAGCCGACGCTCCAGTCGGCGCCAAGGAGCAGTGTCCTCGGGCGGACCACCGGCCCGTACCAGGGACCCGCCATGAGTCCCAGGTAAAGGCCCGGCAGCCTGCCAGCAGGCACGGCCGCCTCGGACGCGGGCCGATGAGTTGGCGCCGGAGGCGGGCTGACGGACGCGGCAGCACATCCCGCAGCCGCTGCCATGAGCGCACCTGCGGCGGCAATCCGGCCCACACTGACGATCATTCCGGGCATGGCGACCTCCAGATCCCTGAACTGAGACGCACGAGGGTCTAGCCCGGTTGGGACCGGCCGCTATGTCTTCTTCGCCCGGCTCGGCGCCACGCGCGGAGGCTCGTCCGGCATCTTCGGGTAGACAGGCGGCCACGGTGCGTCGAGCAGCCCACTGGCGCGGTCGGCCGCGTTCATCGCCAGCAGCGGCTCGAGCGACTGCGGCGCGTCGTCGATGCCCGCCCACGGATCGCCGACCGACTCCAGCCTGGCCGGCAACGACGCGATCGTGAACTGATCGGGGTGGACGTCGCCGAGCTCGTCCCAGGCAATAGGCGTGGATACCTGCGCGCCCGGCCGGGCGCGCACAGACCAGGCGCCGAACACGGTCTTGTGCGGCGCGTTCTGGTTGTAGTCGACGAACACCCGGGTGCCGCGCTCCTCCTTCCACCAGGCGGCGGTGATCAGGTCAGGCCGCCTCCGCTCGAGTTCCCGGGCCACGGCCACCGCGGCGGCACGGACCTGGTAGGAGTCCCACTTAGGCTGCAGGTGCACATAGACGTGCAGGCCACGGTTGCCCGTGGTCTTCGGATAGCCGGTGATGCCCTTCTCGCCGAACAGGGTCCGCAGCTCCCGAGCGGCCTCCCGGATGTGGGTGAAGTCCACACCCGGAGTGGGGTCTAGGTCGATCCGCAGCTCATCAGCATGGTCGGGCGCGGCGGCCAGGTACGGCCAGACGTGGAAGCCGAGGCAGCCCAGGTTCACGGCCCAGAGCACATGGTCGATGTCGGCGGCGACCAGCGCCTCGGATGTGGTGCCGTTTGGCGTGGAGACGAT
>Ga0126369_10003195_pt1 | contig 11831 bp, 15 predicted proteins | sample PanSoiMetaPlot_1_FD_109646 | JGI IMG/M metagenome (GOLD analysis project Ga0126369, IMG submission 109646) | Tropical forest soil microbial communities from Panama - MetaG Plot_1 | ecosystem: Environmental > Terrestrial > Soil > Tropical forest > Bulk soil | place: Panama | collected 2016-02-17 | reverse complement strand
GTCGCCGTGATGACGATCTGGGCCGTAAAGGAAAAGCTGAACGGTATCAGCGCAATCACGTTGCCGAGCAGAAGAAACATAAAAAGCGAAAAGACGAACGGGAAAAAGGCGCGGCCTTCCTCGCCCAGATTGTCCTCGACCATGCGATCGGTGAACTCGTACACGAGCTCGGCCACCGATTGCAGCCGTCCGGGGACGAGCCGGGGACGGCGTGTCGCGAAAAGAAGGAACCCGGCGACGAGGGCGACGACGATGGTCATCATCAGGGCCGCATTGGTATAGGAGATGTCGATACTGCCGATGTGCAGCGGCACGATGCGTTCGACCGTGAACTGCTCGAGAGGTGAGTGCTCAGCTGCCAAGTTGTTCACTGACCTCGGTCAGTCCCGGTCGCGCGGACCCTGCGGCGGTGTCGGAGGCGGAGCCCGTCCTACATCCTTCGCGGCGCGAAAGACATTAAGCATGCCGGCCGCCGCTCCGATAAAGAAGAACACGATCAGCCCCCATGGCCGCGTCCCAAGCAATCGGTCCAGGCCCCAGCCAATAGCCAGTCCGACGCCAAGCGCCGCCACCAACTCGATCGCAACGCGAAACGCGATGCCAAGCGGAGCGTGGGGCGAGGCGCCGCGACCACCTCCGCGGCGCTCGGACTGCTCCCGCCGCGCCTGGCCGATCCGCTCGCCAAGGCGCGCCAAAGGGTCCGGCGGCCTGCCCTCGCTCATGCAAACGTGCGATCATACCGACATCTGCCCAGCCGCGCTGCGGCCGAAACGCGATGCACCATAGTGAGGCCCCTGGAGAGTGTCAACGAACGCTGGCCTCGACGGTTTGCTGCAGCTCAGCCTCGATCGGTTAGAAAATACGGACTGGCATTAGCCACGTCAGCCGGGAAGATGCCTATGCAAACCGGAATCATCGATTTCTCGACAATGGTCCGGTCGCGCGCCGCGTCCCGAGCTGACGCGCTTGTCGGAGCCATTTTTGCGGCGCTGCTCGGCGGGCTCTTAGTTTGCGGCGTGGGTTTCTCGCATATCGATATCGTTCACAACGCGGCGCACGATTTTCGTCACTCGACCGGCTTTCCTTGCCATTAGACTGGCGTGGCCGCTATCCGCCGGCTTGTGCTCGCGGCGCTGTGCGCAGGTGTTCTAACCGGTGCGTTGGCGACAGCGGCGCATCAGATCGGCACGGTTCCGCTCATCCTGGACGCCGAAATTTATGAGAAGGCTGCGCAGCAGGCTTCCGATAAGGGGCATGAGCACCCGTCCTCCCGGGAACCGGAGAACGGGATGGAGCGCACGGCCTACACTCTTCTCGCGGACGTTCTCACCGGGGTCGGTTTTGCGCTATTGCTGGTTGCGGGGCTGACCTTCCGAGGCGGAGGTCACGTGGTGGGAAGGGTTGTTCTCGGGCCTCGCAGGATTTGCCACCCTCACCCTTGTGCCCGGCCTTGGCCTGTCGCCGCAGGTGACTGGAACCGAAGCCGCGCCACTCGCCGAGCGCCAACTCTGGTGGGTCGCCACGGCCGCGGCGACCGGTACATCGCTTGCACTGTCGTCGTTCGCGAGGCCGGTGCGTTGGGCGATGCTCGCAGCCGTGCTGATGGTCCTGCCCCACCTTTGCGCTGCGCCACAGCCGATGTCTGTCGATCGCGGTCCTCTGGAAGGCCTTGCGCACCAGTTCGCCGTGGCGGTCACGATACGAGTTTTCTGCCTTGGGTAATGCTCGGGGCCTTGACAACTTCCATCGCCGCTTCCGACCCGTGAGCAGCTAGTCCAAGAGAGTTACGTCTCACCCAGTCAGGCGGATTGGCGGAGGCGGGCGGCACGAGAGAGATCGACTGAGACGAGCTGAGAAACGCCGCGCTCGGTCATTGTTACCCCGAAGAGCCGGTCGACGCGGGCCATTGTGATGCGGTGATGTGTTACCACCAGAAAGCGCGTGCCGGTCCTGTCGGCAATATCGCCGACAAGGCTGCAGAAACGGTCGACATTGGCATCATCGAGCGGAGCATCGACCTCATCCAGAACGCAGACCGGGGCGGGGTTTGTCAGGAAGGCGGCAAAGAGCAGGGCGAGCGCCGTCAAGGCCTGTTCGCCGCCTGACAAGAGCGACAAACTCTGCGGCCGCTTGCCGGGCGGGCTCGCCATTATTTCGAGCCCGGCCAGGAGCGGGTCGTCATCGTCGACGAAACTCAGATGCGCCTTTCCGCCGCTGAAGAGCCGCGTGAACAGCTCTGCGAAATGGCCATTGATCTGCTCGAACGCCGCCGTGAGCCGCCGTCGAACTTCCAGATCGAGCGCGGTAATCCCGCGACGCAGCCGGGTGATTGCTTCGGCGAGCTCGGCGCGCTCGCGCTGCAGGGAGGCGATTCGTGTTTCGACTTCAGCGGCCTCGCTCTCGGCAACGAGATTGACCGGTCCCATGCCGTCGCGCTCACGAATCAGGCGTTCCAGCCGCGCCGCCGTCTCCGCCGCGTCCGGGGCCGCATCAGCTGCGTGAAGGCCGGCAAGTTCTTCAAGAGTGTCGGGCGCAACATCGAGTCTCTCGCGAATCTCGCGCGTCAGCCCCGCGAGCGCGTCTATTGTGCCGTCGCGCAGCACCTCGAGACGTGCGAGGCCCTCGCGGGCCTCAGTTAAGGCCAGGTTTGCCTGGCGGGAGCTTTCGGCCGACTGGCGCAGCTGCATCTCGCCTAAGGCCAACGCGTCGGCCGAGCGGCGGCAGTTCGCGGCAGCGTCCGCGATCGCCGCGGCCAGCGCTTCCGTCTCGCTGGCTATCGCTGCAGGACGCGCCATCAAACCTGCGATCTCCGCCTCCAGTGAGCGGCGCCGTTCCTGCAGCGAAAGCCGCTGCGCGACCGCTCCCTCGCGGCGGTTGCGCCAGCTCCGTTCCTCGAGATCGATTGCGCATAACCGTTCGCGCCGGTGTGATACCTCCTGCGTGAGCCGATCGATTTCGGCACGCGCGTCCGCTTCGCGCCTACGCGCCTCGCTCGCGGCGGCGCGCGCGGCCTCGAGTGTCATACGCGTCGCTTCGGGGTCGGAAAGGGCGGCGAGTTCGCTCTCTATCTCGTTCGTGTGCGCCTTAGTTTCGGCGAGCTCGGTATTGATTTTCGCGAGAAACTCGGCCGCGGCGGAGAGGCGCGCTTCGGTCGCCAGGGCCCGCCGAGCCAGCTCGGCCTCTGCTGCACGGGCCCGGCTGAGCGCCGCTTCGGCATCGCGCAACTGCTGCCGGGCTAATCGCTCGGCATCGCTTGCCTGCTCGCGCTCGGCCCGCGCCGCGGCCGCGCGCCGCGCGGCGATCAAACGCGGCCTCTCGATCGCGGTAATCTCCTCCTCCAGAGCGACCAGGCGGTTTCTGTGCCGCAGGTGCTCGGCGGCCGGAGGGGACCCCGGTTTAAGCACTGTGAAACCGTCCCAGCGCCAAAGCCGCCCTCCGCGATCGACCAAGCGCTGGCCGGGCGCGAGGCGCGGCTGTAGACTGCAGCCGGTCGCTTCATCCTCGACCAACCCCACCTGTGCGAGACCCCGGGTGAGGGCGGGAGGGGCCATGACCGCTTCTGACAAAGGATGGGCGCCTCGCGGCAGCCCGACATTGTCTTGGACCGCCGGCATAGCCAGCCAAAAACGAGGAGCTGGCGGGTGCTCGACATCGGCTAGCGGTGCTAGCAACTCGTCTCCGAACACAGCGCCAATGGCCGCCTCGAACCCCGCCGCAACGCGCAACTGCGCTAAGATCGGCGAACCCCCGCCGGCATCCGACACCGAGGTTAGAAGTGTTTGCAGTCCGTCGGCTTCAGCCTTGAGGCGGGTTAGCTGCGTCTCGACCTCACGCGCGGCGTCGAGCGCCTGTCGCTCATTGGCGAGGCTCTTCGCGAGCGTGCCCTCGCGCACCTCGACGGCGACGCGGCCCTCCTCAACACGCCGTTCGGCGTCGCTAAGCACGGTTGCTGCGGCAGCGGCCGCCTCCAGCGCGACGAGCTCGGCCGCCAGGCCTGCGTGCTCCCGCTCGGAATCCGAGCGACGCATTTCGAGCCGAGTGTAGCGTTCGGCGAGTTCTCTTCCACGCTGATCCAGTGCCGCGCGGTGCGCCTGTGCGGCAGCGACGGCCTCGGTCTCGCGCTGCAACGCAAGCTCAGCTGCGGCAAGACGTGCGCCGTCTTCGTGCGCCCGTTCGGTCGCCTGCTCCTGTGCCGCACCGCTTTCCTCTTCGGCTCGCACGAGCATTGCCCGCTCTCGAAGCAAGCCGGCGAGCGCGGCGTCCGCGTCGACGAGATGGCCCTCCTCACGCTCAAGGTCGGCGACGAGCTGAGCGAGGCGGCTTTGGGCCTCGCTCCGCGCTGCAAGCACCCTCTGTAGCTCCTGCTCGAGCTTATCGCGAGCAAGAGTTAACCGTTGCAATTCGGCCGAGGCCGCGGCCTCGGCGAGGCGCAGCTGAGGCAGCGCGCTCCCGGCCGCGTCGCGGGCGCGCTCCTCAGAGACAGCGCGTTCAGTAGCCTCGGCAACGGCGCGTTCCGCTGCAAGAAGTTCGGTGCCCGTGTGTGCGGCTTCGGCTTCGGCAGTCAGCCAGCGGGCGCGCAAAAGCACCGCTTCGGTCCGCCGGATATGCTCGGAGAGCCGACGATAACGCTGGGCTTGTCGCGCCTGCTTCTTCAGGGTTTCGGACTGCGCCTCGATCGTCGTGATGACGTCGTCGAGGCGCAACAGATTTGCTTCTGTCGCGTTGAGCTTCAGCTCGGTCTCGTGGCGGCGCGCGTGGAGGCCCGCGGTGCCCGCGGCTTCTTCGAGGAGGAGCCGGCGCTCGGCCGGTTTTGCATCGATCAGCGCGGCTACTCGGCCCTGACTGACCATCGCGCCGGAATGAGCGCCACTTGCGGCGTCGGCGAACAAGAGCTGTACGTCGCGCGCTCGGACCTCACGCCCGTTGACCCGGTAGATCGAGCCGCCGCCGCGCTCGATCCGCCGGACCACCTCGATTGTCTCGCCGTCATTGAAGGCGAACGGGGCGTCGCGCGCGCTGTTGTCGACCATCAACGCGACTTCGGCGATATTGCGCATCGGCCGGTCGGTGGTGCCCGCGAAGATGACGTCGTCCATATCGCCGCCGCGAAGACGCTTGGCCGAGGTTTCCCCCATGACCCACCGCAGCGCCTCGACGAGATTCGACTTGCCGCACCCGTTAGGCCCGACGACCCCAGTCAAGCCCGGCTCGATCGCCAACTCGGTAGCATCGACGAAGGATTTGAACCCGACCAGGCGAAGTCGTTCAACTTGCATCAGAAGACAGCCAATTCCCCCGTTTGCCCCTTACCCCAACATCAAGTCCGAGGCCGCGACGGGGGCTCGGTGCTCCGCAATGGCAATCACGATTTTGCTGCCAAGCCCGAGAGCGCCTTATCAAACTCCTCAACCGTCGGCGTACCGGTGAACTTTGTGCCGTTAATGAAAAACGTCGGGGTAGAGTTCACATCGAGGTCTTTGGATGCGACCAAACGCTCCTCAACAATTTTGTTCTCGACCGCAGTATTGTTGAGACATTTGTTGAATTCATCTTGGCTCATGCCGCCGAGCTTTACGAGCCGGGCGAGAGCCTCGCGATAATCGCGCGCCATGACCCACTTGTCCTGCGCGGCAAAGAAGGTATCGACATATGCGTAATAACGGTCGCGTGGCGCGCACCGAGCAATCATCGCCGCACGCAACGCCGGCTCATCGAGCGGGAAATCGCGAAGCACGAGTTTGGCCTTGCCGGTGTCTATCCATTTCTTCTTGAGCTCGGGGAGAACCTCGTTGGCGAAGTGAGCGCAATGGGGGCAGGTCAGCGATGCATATTCGATAATGGTTATCGGCGCGTCTGGATTGCCGAGGATGTGATCGTCATTGGTCACCGAAAGGTCAGCCTGGGCATCCGCCAGCATTGGGCTCGAGGCTGCCGCCTCCGGCAGACCGGATGACACCAGGCTGAATGCGACCAAGCTGAAGAGACCGAACAAGATCTGATGCATCATCACATCCTTACTACCAAATGTTGACACCGATGTGCAATAAAGCAGCGAGCTACTCAGCCCTCTGCGCCAATCACCGCCTTGCCGAGCCCGGCCAGCGCAGCGCGTAGCTCAGGCTCGGTGATGTCGGAGAGCCGGTCCTCGAGACCCTTTGCCTCGTTGGCTGTTAGCGGGCGAAGGATTGGCGCGCCCAGCAGCGGAACGAGCGGCAGAGGCCCCTGCATCAGCGCCAGCCGGACAATCACCGGACGCCCGAAGAAGACGTTGATGCGCTCGATTAGAACGGGTGCGCGATGCTGCAATTCGAGCGCGATGCTGGACGCAGCGTGCAGCTTCAGGACGCCGTCGCGACCCAGTGCCGTTGGCCAAGTCGTGGCGGCCAAATTCGGACCGATGATCGCAACCCATTGAGCCTTAAGGCGCGTGAGCATCCCTCCGCCACGCTTTGCCGCGATCGGCGCGGCAAGTTTGGCGGCAGCAACACCCACCGCCCGGAAGCCCCCGCGGGTTTCCGTTGCGCTATCGGGCACGCGCACGCGCCTTTACGTCGCGACCGACCGAGCGCGGTTTTGGGTGTCGGATATTCGAGTTTTGGCTTGCGTGCCGGGCTTTTCTGCAGCCGATTCGTCCAGCCCATGCCATCTTTCCGATCCCAAACACTGTCCGCACAAAGCATACCGCATCCCGCCGCCCTTCTCGCCTGGTACGACCGACATCGCCGCGACCTACCATGGCGCGCGGCGCCTGGGGTTCGGCCCGACCCCTACCGTGTCTGGCTCAGCGAGATCATGCTGCAGCAGACGACGGTCGCGAGTGTCGCACCATATTTCGACCGATTCGTGGCGCGGTGGCCCGATATTTCAGCATTGGCCGCCGCATCGCTCCAAGAGGTCCTGCATCTCTGGCAGGGGCTCGGCTATTATGCGCGCGCCCGCAACCTTCACGCCTGCGCCCACGTCGTCGTCGAACGCCATCGTGGGGTCTTTCCCGAAGAGCCCGCCGCGTTGCGCGCCCTTCCGGGCATTGGCGACTACACCGCGGCAGCGATCGCGGCCATCGCCTTTGACAGGCGGAAGGCCGCCGTCGACGGGAATGCCGAACGGGTTCTCGCTCGTCTCTATGCCGTAACCGACCCCGTTCCAGCGGCAAAACCGCGCCTGCAGGCGCTTGCCGAGAGACTTGTCCCGGAACAGCGGCCCGGCGATTTCGCGCAAGCCTTGATGGATCTCGGGGCGACGATCTGCACACCGCGCCGGCCGCGCTGCATCCTCTGCCCGTGGCGGTGCTGCTGCGCCGCTGCGGCATCCGGCTCGCAGGAAGCCCTGCCGGCTCTTGCCGAAAAGATGGAAAGGCCGCTGCGACATGGCGTCGCCTTCTGGCTTACGCGCCCTGGCGGAACGGTTCTGCTGCGCCGTCGCCCCGCGCAAGGCCTACTCGGAGGAATGACCGAGATTCCCTCGACGCCATGGCGTCCCGAACCTTGGAGCCTTATTGAAGCGATGCATTTTGCGCCGGCTGTGGCCAACTGGGAGCCGTTGGCCGGCACGGTCCGCCATGGTTTCACGCATTTTCGTTTGGAACTTGCGATCCTAGCCGGAGAGGGCCTCACGGACGGGTTGTGGGCGCGGATCGATCAGCTCGACCAGCATGCGCTGCCGACACTAATGAAGAAAGTCGCGCGGCATGCGCTCTCGGCCCTCGTCGCCCAACCTCACAGCGGCGGAGCCGTATCTGAGTGCAGCTCGAATTCCGCGAACAATGGCAGCATCACCTCGCCGGCGAGAGCCAAGCGGATCGGCGCAAAAGATCGTCGATGATGGCGGGTCACACCCAGCCGGCGAATCCCTTCGCCGTGCTCCGGAGTAGCGTAGCCGACATTGGTTGCCCAGCCATATCCCGGATAACGAGGCGCCAGACTACGCATGATCTTGTCGCGCGTGACCTTGGCGATGACGGAGGCGGCGGCTATAGAAAAGCTGCGCGCGTCGCCTCCGACAACGGTTTTCACCGCACAGCTCAGCGGCGGCGGTGCGTCGCCATCGACGAGGGCCATATCGGGTCGAACCCCGAGGACGGCGACGGCGCGGGTCATAGCCAATAGCGCCGCGCGCAGAATATTGATCCGATCGATCTCGGAGACGCTCGCAGCGGCGACCCCGATGCGGGCGGCCCCCCTCACAGCACAACGCCTGAGCGCCCGATAACAGGCCTCGCGTTGCTCGATGCTCAGCGCTTTCGAATCATCCAGCTCGTCGCGCAGCGTTCGAGGAAAGCGCCGGGGGTCGAGAACCACCGCGGCTGCTACGACCGGGCCGGCGAGCGGACCGCGCCCAGCCTCGTCTACGCCACAGACCAAACCTTTGCAGCCGCGCTCGATCCTGAAGTCTGGCATCGCTCCACCCCGGCGGCTTCTGCCACAACACCAGCGCTCGAACAAGCTGGCACTCGCTCCAATCGAGCCTATGTTCTGCACGTGCCCAAATGTCTAGTCTTTCTCGCAACGCTTGCGATCCTGTTCTGGTTCGCAATCACGCCTGTCGCCGCTTTCAATCTGTTCGACACACATGAGGTGACAGCCCAGTTCGCGACGCCCGATGGCAAGCCAATGGCGAACGCCGAGGTGCGCGTGTTCGCGCCCAGCGACGCGAAGAACCCGGTGGTAACCGGGCGTACCGACGCGGAGGGCAAATTCGTCTTCGGGGCGGACCGCGACGGCTTCTGGAGCGCCGAGGCTCGCGGCGGCGATCAGATTGCGCGCGTCATGATCCGCGTCGGCGGCGAATCGCAACCGCAAGGCCGGATATCGCCGTTCCTCGTCGTCGGCGTGCTCGCGTTACTGCTCGCGATCGCGATTTGGTATCGCCTGTTGCGCGCGCGCTCACAGCGACCGCGCTCCTGAAGGTCTCCTAACCGCTTGCGCGGGGCCAGTCGCGCGGACCTGCGAATTCATGCAGATAGCGAAACAGCTCCTCGTCGTTGATCACACGCGGCACCTTGTTCTGCGCGCCGAGCTTGCCGCGGCGGCGCATCCATTCTGCAAAGTACCGCGGGGAACGGCGAGGATTTCGCGAGGTCGCATGCCAGCGCGGTGCGCCTCGTAATCGAGATTGCGCCGCGCGAGATTACGGTCCAACATCACTGCCAAAGCCTGCTGTGCCGAATTCGGCTCGGCGGCAAAAGATATGTGGTGGTTGATCCCTGCGACGAAAGCCTCCAGCCAACTGTGCGTCTCGCCCGGTAGATCGCGCAAGATCCCGCCGACGGCCCTGCCGGGATCGAGAAGGCGGAACGTGTGGTCGATGGCGATCGCGAAAGGCCCGAGCACCTCGGCTAGACGGCCCTGGGCCAAGCGGCGAAGCTGTTCCATTTGTGCGAGCCGCCGGTGGGCATGGCCAGCCCCAGGGCGACGGCAACGTCGTGGTCTGTTTGCGCCTCGATGAAGGGCACGAGATGCTGGTTCCAGCAAATCTCTACCGCACTGTCGAGAGGAGCCCCTCGAGGCATCGCGGCCAGCCGCTGCTCGATCGCCTGCGGTCGAGGCCGCTGACAAAGGCCTGACAGCCAGAGCCGGAGTGCTAGGCGGCCTACTCCGTAAGTAATTTCGGACGCTGCCGGCACGCAGGTTCTGCTGGAACGGCGTCGCGCCGCCGATGACTTCGAGGTGAGCGAGGGTTTTGGCCGATCAGCCGAGGTTGATCAGCGTCCCTATCAGATCGGCGGGCCAAACCAGACTCAGCGGTGCGCTGACCAGGGCCTCGATCGGCGGATTACTGCCGTCGGGCAACGCCACCATGTGGTGACTGAAATGCGCGAGCACACCGGCCAAGTACAGGCCGGTAGCCCACTTCCAAGCATTCTGATGCTGCCTCGATCGGCTCTTCTTCGGTACGGCAAACGAAAAGACCCGACGCCCATATTTTGGCAATCCAGGAGGGCCGATCATGATTTCACCCACGCCCTATCGAGTGTTGCAACAGCATCCACGCGCACTCCGGCCGCGCGATCTTTCCATATCCGCGAAACACTCGGCCGGTTAACGCCGCAGCATTGAATAATAGCCATTTTCGCCGGCTCCGTCATCGGGCTGCGTTGTGATTTGCTTGTCGGCATTCCCGCAGCGGCGGTTCACTGGTGATGGGCGGCAAAGGAAATGCCGGCCGCGACGACAGTGTACAGCCCAGCCACGGCAAGCAGGCCGATGGCCAGAATGGCGAAGCCTTCGGCACCAATGCGATCACCGAGCGGGCGGCCGGCAAAGCCGCCGATAACGGCGAACGGGATCAAGAGGACGGCGGCGAGCCAGGTCGAGCCGGGGATGCCGATCGTCGCCGCATGGGCGGCTAACGTGGCCGCATAGGACAGCGCAAAGAACGACAGCAGGGTTGCACGCACGGTTTGCGGCGGCGCGCCGCCGAGCAGCAGGTAAATCAAGACAGGCGGTCCCGCCATTCCGACCAGCGCGGCGGCGACGCCGGAGACGGCTCCGGCAGCGACGTCGCGACCAGAGCTCATCGCAAGAGGCGTCCGTGTCTGATCCAGACGACGGCGCAATACAGTCATCAGTACCGCGAAAATCAAGATCGTCGCCCCGGCCAGCCCGCGCGTCACGACTGGATTCACGTAATGGAAAGCGAGCAGACCAAGCGGCAGCCCCGCCACGCTGCCCAGCGCCAGGCGCAGTAATAGGCCCAGCACAATAGAGCGCCGTAATCCCGGAATTACGACAAGCGACAACGCTGTCGAGAGAACGATGACGAGCTGAATGGCTCGCGCCGGATCGGCGAATAGCAGAAAGAGCGGAGCCGCCAATACCGCGAAGCCGAAGCCGCTCACGGCATAGAGCAGCGCCGCGATAAACGTAGTCGCGGCGAGCCCAGCCCAATCGGAAAGACTCACGCGATTGACCGTGAGCGCGGTGATTACAGGTTCTTGCGGCCTGAAGTACGTTTACGCGCCGGCGTATTCTTGCTAATAGCTAACGTACGCTCGAACGCCTCGATCCGGTAGCCGCAACAGAAGCGGGCGAGGAAGGCATCGGCAAAAGCGGCATCCGTGAAATAAAACGCTATAGCCTTGTTGACGACACCGGCAACCTCAGCCCGCGCCGTGGCCCAGCCTGCGGCGTCGCGGGTCTCGTCAAGCCAGGCATAAATGACCTCGATCTGCCGTCCGAACCCCTCCGGCGGCACCGCGATCCTCACCCGTACCGGAAACTGCTGCTCTGCCCGGTGCCGCGCCTGCACTGAAGCTGGTGTCACGCCCGCGCCTCCGTTCACGGTCCGTTCGGCATGCTAAACGAGCGCCATCGCGCTGTCGAGATGCCATGACGAGCTAATTGACGCGCACACCGGTCCGTTCTTAGCCTGGCGTTGGTCCAATCATGAGAGGTCGACCTATGGCTAAAATCCAGCAATATGCGGCGCGCGGGGTGTGGGATCCGCCGACCTATTCGCAAGCCGTCAAGGTCACCGGTGCCGAGACGATCCTCTATATCGCCGGGCAAGTCGCCTATGACGATAACGGCAACGCAGCGCATCCCGGAGACTTCAAAGCGCAGGCGCGAGCGGCTCTGCAGGCCGTTAAGGCCCAGGTCGAGGCCGGCGGCGGCACGATGGCGAACATCGTGAAGGTCAACACCTACCTGACCGATATCCGCCTCCGCGCCGATTACGCGGCCATCCGCGAGGAATTCTTCGGGAGGAAAATGCCGGCCTCCACTTTGGTTGCCGTGGCGGCATTGGCGCAGCCGGAGTTTCTGATCGAGATCGAAGCGATCGCAGTGATCTAGGCCGGCAAAGCGGGGCGCAGCGCCCAGGCGAGCGGTAAG
>Ga0126369_10003193_pt1 | contig 11836 bp, 11 predicted proteins | sample PanSoiMetaPlot_1_FD_109646 | JGI IMG/M metagenome (GOLD analysis project Ga0126369, IMG submission 109646) | Tropical forest soil microbial communities from Panama - MetaG Plot_1 | ecosystem: Environmental > Terrestrial > Soil > Tropical forest > Bulk soil | place: Panama | collected 2016-02-17 | reverse complement strand
TCGCTCATGGAGTAATCACGCTGATGAGGCGGTCGATGTCGCGCTCGGTGTTATACAAATGCGGCGAGACGCGGATATTGCCTTCCCGCAAGCTGACAATCACATTTTCCTTGCGCAGGCGGTGGTAAAGCTCCGTGGTCTTTTCAAGCGTGCGCCCGGAGAAACAGCCGTACGGCCCGCGCTCGGTCGCTTCCAGAGGGCTGGCTGGAAGACATTTATCTTTGGGGAGACGTTCAAACATGAAATCGATGAGTCCGCGATTGTGCGCGGCCACGCGTTCCGGCCCCAGGCGCGACACCAAGTCGACCGAAGAATCCATGGCTGCAAGATTGAAATTGAAGTAGCTGGCCCATTCCGGAGCGTCCCAGCGCTTGGCACTCGGGGCGGGTTTCGGATCGTCGAAATTCAGCGCGGAAAAATTGTCTGATCCCTGGACCGCCATCCAGTAAAACGGCCCAGGGCGTACCGTCGCTAGGTGCTCGCTCTGGACCCAGAAGAATCCCGTGCCGTACGGGCTGAGCAGCCACTTGTATCCGGCGCAAACCAGGAAGTCGGCGCCCAAGTTGCGCACGTCCATGGACATCGCTCCACAACATTGGCTTACGTCAAGCAACAGCAGAGCGCCCTGTTTATGGCAAGCGGCGGCAACGCGCGGCGCGTCCAGCAGCGAGCCGTCGTCATAGCGCACCAGGCTCACGGAAATGATTCGCGTACGGGGCGTCATCGCGGCAATCAAATCGTCGGCGGAAATGAAACGCTCGCGTGGCGCAACCATCTTTACGCGGAGGCCTTCCCGCTCGGCCATGGGCATCCAGGTTGTGTATTGCAGCGGAAATTCTCCCTTGGCGACGACCACTTCATCGCCGGGATTCCACTTCAACGCGTAAGCAACGGCTGTTGCGCCGGCGCTGGCCCCACTCGTCAGGGCGATCTCCTCGGGCTTGGCGCCGATCAGTTTCGCTAGGTTTTCCCGGATGCGGTTGGGCACTTCGAAGTATGTGGCGTCGCTTTTGTGATGCGGAAATTTCTTCGCCTCGAGGGCGGCCTGCACGGCGCGAATGGAAACCCGGGGCAGGGGCGACTGACCGGCCAGATTTAAATACGTCGCGTCCTCCCATTCGAACCACTCCTGGCGCCAATCGATTTGAGGAGAAGTTGGGGTGGTGACCATGAGCCGCTCCTTTTCCGGAAGGACACTTCGAGCAGTGTGCGGGATTAGATTGGCAGAGGGGAACGGGACGTTACAACGTCCAAATTGGGGTGCGAGGGAGTGCAAATAGGCTGCTCGGAGAGCCCGGCGCGAGATTCCTTAGCGGGAGGGGGATTCCGTGACGGCCTGATACTGTTTCACCACCGAGCGACCCACAACGTACCCCAGGGTCCCGGTAATCATTCCACCCAGCACATCCGCCACATAGTGATTCCGCACGTACACCGTCGAGGCACACATGCACGCAACAAACGGAAGAAAAATCCAGAACAGCCAGCGGCGGTGACGCCAAGCACCCCACAGCGCGGCCGTCGCGCCCGCGACATGCTGCGAAGGGAATGCGGCTCCATGTACCCGGCCATATTTCTCGATCAGGTTGATCAAGGCCGTGAACGGGCCACCGGTGAGTGCACCCTGCCACTGACCTGCCAGCGTGAACCAAGGGCTTTCGACCGGAAAAAGTGAGGCGATTAGGTAGCCGAAAACATAGCCCGCGGCGGAATAGGTCATCACCGCCCAATAACTTTCGAAATCGCGCTGGTAATAGAGAATGGCGCCGAGAATCAGCAGGTAAAGAAAATAGGTGAAATATGCAAACTGCATGAATTCGGTGAGCGCGGGGTGCGCGAACTGTTCGAGCCACAGCGATGGATTCACCCCCGTCAGCCAATGGTCGAAAGCCATGAGCTTGGCGTCCTGCCAGCCAGGATGAACCAGGTGCACCAACCGGCCCATTTCTTCAAAGCAAAACAAGAAGAACAGGTGCGGATACCAGTGGCGCCAGAAATGCCAGAAGCGGTAGGAAAACGATTCATAGAGCCAATGCGTTCGCTCGGCGGCGCCCGCTTCCACCCGGCACAGAATCAAGACCACAATAGCTACACCGGCCTCGGTCGCGATGAGCCTCAAAGGATGCACGAGGTTTTCCGCAAATAGTGCGATCAACACGCTGGACAACGCGAGATATCCCAAGGCAATCCATTCGAACGCGCCGCACGCCATCCAAGTTTCGGCGCATTCTCTCCTGACCTCGGCGAACCATCCCGGTTGCTCAGCTTGGGTGGTCCACGCGAATGCGCCCTCGCCGGTTTGATAGTCTGGTCTCCGGAGTTCCGTCATGCGCATCGCTCCGCGTGCCGGAGTTGGTTTTCTATTGGCCGCACTCGATTTGTCGTTCGCAAGACGGGCCAACCTTGCCTCCTGGCAATTCGTGCAAGCTTTGGCGTTGGATTTACCGCCGCCGGATTCCCGACCGAGGCAAGCATCCAGCGGTCTTCGGCACTGTCGCCGTACGCCCAGCTTTGGGACAAGTCGAGGTTCATTTCCTCAGCCAGCGTGAGCATGGCGCGCGCTTTTGCTTTCCCGTACATCGCCTCGCCCAGAATTCGCCCGGTCCATATGCCATTCTTTTCTTCGAGCTTCGTTGCGCAAACTCGGATTCCGGCGGTTACCCCACGAGCCGCCAACTCTATTTCCAAAGCCCGCGCTGCTGCTCGGGCCAGCCGCTCCAATGTTCCGCTCACCATCACGATGAAGTGCCCTTGTCGCGCATGCCAGGCGACGCGCTCCACACCGTCTCCAAAGAATTGAGGGACGGGCCATCGTGGGTTGTGTTTCGGAGGCATCGATGGCCGTCCCTCGCCTGTTGGGCCGCTCGCGTGCGCGCGGGAATCGCCGTGTTTCCGCGCGCCACTTTCTTCAAGACTCTGCACACCTCGCAAATACATTTTGTTCGCGTGCCTTACGGCACGAATCTCGCGGGGCAGCATCTTGAGCGCTTCCGCGAACCATAAGAAGTAGTTCACAGAAGGAATCTCGCGGCGATCGCGCAGCATTCCGAAGAACTTCTGCTCGAGTGGCGGCAGAGGCAGCAGGGTTCCGTCCAAATCAAAGAAGGCCGCCACGCGCGAACTCATGCTGCCTCCGGAACGGCGGTTTTCACGCCGCGGCCCTGCCGGACGCCACTCGCCAAATACTTCCAACCTTCCAAAAACACCGGCAGGCCGCGCAACAAGCAAAATATGGCCGTCGCTGTGGTGAGTACTTGAGCTCCCATTCGAATGGTTGCACCCACTTCTCCGCCGAGCCCGCTGACCAACGCGACCGGCCCGCGCGTCAGCGCCAGTTCCAAACCCAGATAGCAGAAGCAAAAACACTTCATCACGGCGTACAGGCCGCGGCTCCAGCCGGATGCCACCAGCGCGCGCCCCCACCAGGTTTCGACCATGGCGTTCGCTCCCCAGCCGGAGTACCCCGCTTTCATTGCCAGGCCGCGAAGAAAATCCGTCGCCGCTCCCCGCGCGAAAAATAGAATCGGCAGCCACAACGAAACCATGCCGACGACCGCGAAATACGTGAAATAGACGTTTTCAATCATGCGGTCGCCGAGAATGTCCAGCTGCGCGCCAACGGGCGTGGCCATTTTCTTTTTGCGCGCAATGTGTCCGTCTACCGCATCAAGCGCGATCGAAGCGACCGTCAGGGCCACCGCCAGCAGATTAGGCCAGGCACCGCGCCCAAACAGGCTGACCGCCGCGAATCCCACGATCACCCGCAGCACGGTCACTTTGTTGGGTGTCCATTCAAATCGCATGGCAAAGGTTCCTCCCCGAGCTCGCCCTGCTTGAATGGCAACTCGGGTGCCATCCGCGCGCCTTGCAATTCCTTTGGAATCACACGATTAAGGGAATCGAAGGCCGCGGCATTCCAAGGGGCGCGCCAGCCAAACGCTTCATCTGTCGCCTGTTTCCTTGAGACGGGATGCGGTTGCTTTTTCCCATCGGTAACCGTCTAATCTCGGGGAACTGGACTTGCATTCGCCGGAAGACTTGCGAGCATGCGGGCGAGCGGGAATAATCCTGGGGATTACCCGATTCTCATTGTTGAAGGTATGATGCCAAGCTGAAGGCCAAGCTCAAGGTATGACGCAAACATGACTCCAACCGATGTTTCACTTGCCGGAGCCTTTCTGGCGGGGCTGGTATCCTTTCTTTCGCCCTGCGTTCTGCCGCTGGTTCCGGGCTACATCTCGATGCTTTCCGGCATCGGCATGGAGCAGCTCCGCCAAGGCGAAGCGCCCCGCTCGGGACTGTTTTCTTCGGCCCTTGCCTTTGTCGCCGGCTTCTCGGCGGTGTTCATTGCGTTCGGAGCTTCTGCCAGCGCCGTCGGCGCGTTCCTCAAGCAGAATCGCAATCTGCTCGCTCCGGTTGCTGGCGCATTGATCCTTCTTTTTGGTCTGCACCTGATTGGCGCGCTCATCAAGCTCAACTTGCGCATTGGCGTGGTCCTCGGGGTCCTTCTCGCCGCCCTGGGCGTCGCAGCGCTGATGCGCCAAGGCCCTCTTTTTGCCGGACTGAAGGCGATGCACTTCTTTTCGCTATCCCTGATCGGATTCTTCGGCCCTGCCTTGGCGCGCTGGCTCAACCGCGATGTGCACCTCAGTAGCGGCGGGATCGGACAGCCGGGGATCTGGAGCGGCTTTTTGCTCGGATTTGCCTTTGCTTTTGGTTGGACGCCTTGCATCGGCCCGATTCTGGCGACAGTTCTGGCGCTCGCGGCCGCCAGTGACACCATCGCGCGCGGGATTTTGTTACTCACCGTATATTCAGCGGGCCTAGCCATCCCCTTTTTGCTCACCGCCCTGGGCATCAGCCAATTCATGGCTTTCTACAAGAATTTTCGAAAGTACCTTCACGCCGTGGAGGTTTTCAGCGGCGCCTTGCTTTTGTTTGTCGGCGGCCTGGTTTTCTTCAACAAACTGACCTGGCTCGCCACCAAGCTGACGTTTCTGAATCGTTTTACACTATAGAGGAGCGCTTTTAGCGCCTTGGGAAATTCAAAATGAAAAAAATTCTCCTAATGATCGGAACCGTGGCCGTTCTAATCGGACTCACCATTTATGCGGATAGGGTCACACGCGTCAAAGCCAAAGTTTCCGACGCTCATGACCTCGCGAAGGCTGACCCGGTTGCGAACAAGCCGGCGCCGGAGGTGACCTTCAAAGACCTCGACGGCAAAGCCGTGCCCCTCAGCCAGTACAAGGGCAAAGTCGTCCTGGTGAATTTCTGGGCCACGTGGTGCGAACCTTGCCAGGTGGAAATACCCTGGCTCATTGAAATGCAGCAGAAGTATTCGTCGAAGGGCTTCACAATTCTCGGGGTGGACGTGGACGACGAAGGGAACAACGAGGTGTCCGCATACACCGCGAAGCAGCGCTTCCATGTAAACGGCGAGAATCTCCCGATGAATTATCCCATTCTGCGGGGCGACGACGCGGTGGCAGACAAGTTTGGGGGCCTGCTTGGGTATCCCACCAGCTTCCTCATCTCGCGCGACGGCAAGATTGTGAAAAAGGTGCAAGGCCTTGTCGACTACGACGAGATTAAAAACGCTGTCGAAGGCCAGCTGTAAGAGCGGAAATCTATCGTGCCACCCCCAACGCCTGCCTGCTGCCTTGCGCATCCGATCGCCACACCTCGCCGTTTTTAGTGGGCGTGCTTGACCATCGTGAACACTACCTGCGACGGATATTGCTTTGAATGATGGACCGAGTTATGCGCGACAACGCCTTTCTCTTCGTTGTAGTTGTTCCCGCCGGTGTTCAGGTTACGATCGAAACGCGGAAAATTACTGCTGGACACTTCGATGCGTAGCTGATGACCCGCCTCAAAGTAATTGCTGGTGTTCAGGGGCTGCAAGGTGACCTTGTAAACTTTCCCGGGCTCCATCCAGACCAGCGGCTTGTCGTACCCTTCGCGGTAGCGCAGCCGCTGGATCGATTCGTCGAGGTTGTATGCACGCCCATCGGGATAAACGTCGATCACTTTGACGGTGAAATCCGTGTCTTTCGCGTCGGACGAGACGTACAGCGTGGGCACGATGGGTCCGCTCACTTCCGTCCCTTCCTTGAAAGGCTCGGAGGTATAAACCAGAATGTCCTCTCGCGCTTCCATTTTTCGCTGGTCAAAGGCGCCTGCCTGAACCGCGGTTCCCGTACAACACACATTCCCGCCATAAGACGGAACCGGATTCATCGGATCGTAGGTAAACGAGTCCGGCTTATCCGTCTCAGGCGGAGAAGTCTTCAGTGCGCCGTCCCCGGCCAACGAGTTTGCCCGGCCCGCGCTCGACAAAAACATCGTCGCCGGCTCGGCTCCCGCCGGCGGCCAAGTGTCGGAAGTCTGCCATTTGTTCGTTCCCATCGTGAAATAGGTAACCTTTGGCAGCGAATCCAGCCGCGCGCTCTTCTCTCCTTTCAGGAAGCGCTCGAAGAAGCCATAAATTATCTCCTGATAGTCCAGCCGCGCATCCCCCATGCTTCGTTCGCCGACGATGGTGTCCTCGGTCGCGCGTGTATACGCGCAATGCGTCACCGGCGCGATGACGGCCCACTGTTGGTCGGCAATCTCGGGCTTGGCCGTTTTGCGAACATGGTTGTACAGCGCGAGGTTTGGCCCGATCGAAACGTCATACCAGGACATGAACCACAGTCCCGGAACATTGAGCGGCATATCTTCGTGATACAGCGCGCCCTTGTACCACGCGGGGTCGTTCGGAGTGCGCTCGATCATCCGCCCCCCAGTGTCCACGGGCATCGCGTCGGCATAGATGCCGCGCGGCGCGTCCACGGCTTTCAGGATGTCCTGCATCGGTAGATGCCAAAGCGCTTTGGACCAATCGACTGGGGGAAGCTGCTCGGCGAGATCGAAAGCCTTCGAGGCGCGGATAAGATCTTCGCGGGGAGTGTTTGGGGGAAACATCGGTCGCACCTGGTTCTGCTCGCCATAGAGCCAGGCAATGAACAGCATTTGGACCGCTCCACCGCGGTACCAGTTGCCCTGCTCGTAGTAAGGGGCGACGCGTCCCACGCCTGCGCCAAATCCCTGAACGTTCATCGCCGCGTAGGCAGGAGGCCCCATCGCGGCAATGCCCATTTGATATTCCGCAGTCGAGGAGCAGCCCGTCGTTCCCACTTTGCCGTTGGCCCACGGCTGCGACGAGAGCCAGGCCAGGGCGTCAACGCCATCCGTGCGGGGCGCGCCCAGAATGTCGTAGTTTCCTTCAGAGAAAAAATGGCCGCGTTCATTCTGCACGACGTAGGCGTAGCCATGCTGAATCGCAGTCAGCACGTTCTTCAAATCGGCGGGGACGCCGTTGCGCACATCCCAAAAATTGAAGTTGTAGGGCGTGCGCACCCAAATGATTGGCACCTTGCCGCTCGCGTTTTTCGGCCGGTAAATGTCGGTCGCGAGACGAACGCCGTCGCGCATCGGCATCATGACCTTGCGCTCGATGATGGCGACGGCTTCCAGTTGTTTCTCCGTTTGCCAGCGCTGATCGCGCTGCTCCTGAGTCAAGGCGGTGCCCTGTTGCGCCTGCATTCCGGCGATTGGGAGCGCCGAGGCAACCGCAGCGATCCAGAGCGTCCGAGCCATGGAATTTTTCACGGAAGATCCCTCCTCGAGTGGCCAATTGCCAGCGATCGGGTCTTGGGCGCGAAGATTCTACAGGATTCCTGTCCGCGAAGCCGCCCTTAAGCAAACGCAACCTTTTGGTCCAGGCAGGGTTTAATTGCGTGTACGCGTTCTCTGAGGGAACGGGCAGGCAGGAACGTGAGAGGCTTCCGAAGAACGAGGAGGGACCAGAAGATGCGGTCGATAAGGTTTGCAGCTTTACTCGGCATTGGCCTGTTTTGCGCTTCTTTCGCGAGCGCACAGAGAGTGGTTGTAGGTGTTGGAGTTGGCCCCGGCTATTACGGCCCGGCTTATGTTGGTCCGCCGCCGGTTTGCGCTTACGGCTACTATGATTATTACCCCTACGCTTGCGCGCCCTATGGCTTCTACGGGCCAGATTATTTTGTGAACGGCGTATTTGTTGGCGTGGGACCCTGGTATCACTGGTATTACCGCCATCCGGGCTGGTATCGCCGAGGCTTTTATGGTCGTGGTTACGATGGCCGCGGGTATTATGGGCGCGGCTGGGACCGTGACGACTGGCGTGGACGGGGATTCCGCGGGGACTGGGATCATGACGGCTGGCGTCGAGACTGGGACCACGACCGGGGGCGCGGCCGGGAATGGCACGGCGACCACGGCTGGCATGGTGACCGCGAATTCCATGGCCATGGGCACCGAGACTGACGCGGAGTGGCCATGCAACATTGCGAAACGGCTGGCGAGCAAGATTGCCAGCCGTTTTTTTTTGCGTGCCGATTTTGAAGCGTGCATCGAAGCCGAGCTAAACGAGGACGTCTTCATCCGCCGGCTGCGGAAAGTGCTTAGAAAACCAGAAGGAAAACGGAGTTGGGCCGTGTTGCTGATAGTGCTCGAGCCGCTCCCGGCCTTCGGCAACGGTCGGAACTTGGCCCGCCGGAATCCACCATAGGCAATAGATGGGCTGGTCCATCTTTGCGAACCAATTGGCGCGATCCCGCAAGACCCGGGCGTGATCTGATTTGTAAGCATAGTCGCGCAAAGCCTCGAGAGACTCCCAGACCGACATGTTGACCAAAATGGACGAATCCCTGGCATCGTAAATGATGTCGGTGGCATTGCCAGACGCGGATTGCAGTCGCCAAACGAAACCGGGAGCATGGTCAGCGAGCGCATTGATCGGCTCGAGCTGAGCAACAAACTCGGCGATTTTCGGATCGTCAATCGGCGCCATCAGCCGGCCAATATTGATTTGAGCCAAGTGGTAGTTCATGGTGTCCTAGAGGATGCCCACGACACGCTCCAGGTTGCACGAACAAATCGCGTTGGCGCACGGGCGTTCTGGCAGCTTGCGGACGATGGTCCGCAAATCCGATTTGCATCATTCACAGCACGGCTCTCTTCGTCCTCATCGGTCTCACTTCGACTGCAAATTGGGGCCAGCGGTCGGCATGCCGTCGATGGTTGCCTTCCGCACGAACGTCCGAATTTGCCGGAGCTAGGTGCAGGAGCCCAAATCTGTAGTCGATGTGGATTTGCGCAAAGCGGCCATCCTTCGACAAGCAAAAGTGCAAGCCGGCTTCCTGGCCCGGGAGCCATATTTTGCGGAATTGGCGAAAAGAGATGGGATAGCCTTTGTGAAAGACATGATTCTCCCCTTTCAGAAAATCATCGTCGTGTTCCAGTTTGTCCCGCGCTTCCGGCGTCAGCCGGACAATCAGTTGAAACTGTCGGTCGCTCGGAAGCGAATGGTTCTCGCCCTGGACATCGAGCAGAGCTTCTATCAATCCAAGGCCATTACCCAATTCCTTTCCATTGCGGCTATCGATGATCCGAGTATGCAACAGGGCATGAGTTACGGGCACAAATGTGGCGCGCTCCGAGGAGTTCCATTGCCCGAAGACCGATGCCGGAAGCGAAGCCCGCGCGCCGGTAAATCCACAACGAAGAACCACCCCGCGAATAATGGCTCGCTGCTTCGGCGCGAGATCTTCAAAGAACTTCCAATTGGTGAGCGAAGTTTCGAAAATTGTACGGTCTTCAAGATGCTTCAATCGCTCGGCGGGAGATAACCATTCCTGGCGAAAAGAGAATTGCCGGTCGGTCATCCCTTCGTCAAGAACTCCCCCATCCGGCAAAGGCATGCTTAATTCTTCCTGTTCAGGCGCGTTGGCCGCCGCCCGAACCGAACTGCACAAAGGCTGTTCGATGGCCGTCAAGGGGTCGTTGGCCTGACGCTCGGCAGGATGCGCCAGCGTTGCGCTGGCCAGCAAGACCAACAAACACAGTACAAAGGCAAACATAGGCAATTCCCCTTTAAATCCGGGTTCTCTTCTTGAGTTTGGTCAACTTAGGATTTCCTGGCTTCAGATCCGCAGATCGGGAGGGCACGCACATGGCCAAAAATCAGATGAAGCAAAAGACTGCGACAACAGGCACTTAGGCTCGCGATGTTTCCCACGCAGATTTCTCTCGCTGCCTCTAGGAAACGACGTGTGACATATAGGAATGACAGTGATCTTGCCCCTGGGCCGCGGCGCATCTCGAGTCGTGCTCTCGGCAGGGGTCAAAAATCGAAGCGGTAGCCCAGGATCATCTTGGCGATCAGATGGTCTGTCGAGTGCGTCATGCCGACGCCCAGACCAAAATTCACTTCCCATTTCGGCGAAAGGTTCAAATCGATGGCCGGAAAGAGCTGATGCTGCTGCTCTCCGACGGGGAGAAAATCCGTTGCCGGGCCAACAGCGCCATAGTATTCAAATCCGCCGGTGATTTTTTTTGTAAAGTCGTAGCTGAACTTGAAATCCGGCGAGAACGTGACGCCTTGGTTGACACTATCGCCGTGAAACGACCGGTCAAACGCAGGATTGAACGAGACGTACCACGGGCCGATCTGCTTATCAATGATGGGCCGGATTTCCCAGGTCCAAGTGTCGGTCGAATACCTGCGGCGCTGATAGCCAATCTCATTGGAAAGGCTGAGGCCAACCGGCCAGTTCCATTTTTTCGGCACACGCACGCGGGGGCGGATGTGGTCGCCGACCCAGTCCCATCCCTGGCCATTTTGAGCGGAAGTAAAAATATAAAAACCTGTTTCAAACCAGTCCGTGAAGCCGTGTGTAATTTCGATGGTCTCGTGCAACTGGTGATGGGTGGGAAGCACGCCGTCCTGGACCGTCTTTGCGCCTTGCATCGTGAAATTGCTGTGCAATTCGACCATCGTGCGATGCGGCTCTACCGTGTCGTAACCGTAGACCTGAATCTCATAATTGTCTTGCGCTTGAGCGAGGCCGGGCAAAGTTCCCGTCAGGAACGCTACGAAAGCAAAGATAACGACAGTACGCAAGGTCAGGCTCCAGGCTCGGGATTAGCTTCGCTAGGGTATCCCAAGAGGTCAGGCTTACAAACAGGATGAGCTACGCCCATTAGGCGTGCGGGTGAGCCTTGTCGTAGACCTCCATCAATTGGCGGATGGAAGCGTGCGTGTACCGTTGGGTGGTGGAAAGCGATTGGTGCCCCAGCAGCTCTTGAATCGCGCGCAGGTCGGCACCATCGGCAAGCAAATGGGTGGCGAATGCATGGCGCAGCGAATGTGGATGCAGGTCCCAATTGACATTGACCAGACGCACGTACTTCTTCACGATGCGTCCCACCGAACGTTGCGTCAATCGGCGCCCTGCGTAGTTGAGAAAAACGGCTTGAGCTTGCGGGTCCGCGCTGTGATTTGGACCGTTTGCTTGCTTCAGGAGCTTTTCGCGCACGGGCCAGTATTTCTCCAGGGCTTCCTGGGCCTTTGCTCCGTAAGGGACGATGCGCTCCTTGTTTCCTTTGCCACGAACACGCAAGACGCGCTCTTTTTGCTCGATGTCGAGCAGGTTCAGGCCGGTCAGTTCGCTGACGCGCAAACCCGCGGCGTAAAGCAGTTCCAGCAGTGCCCGGTCGCGACGCAGAAGCAAGCCTTCTTCCCCGTGCGCGGGTCGGAGGGAGTTTCTTCTTGCCGCGGCCGGCGGCTCCTTGCTGGACACGGGCTTTTTAGGAAGCGGTGTCCCTCCGCCGGTACCCTGAAGCATCAGCGCGACATGGTTCAAGAAGCCGTTCATCTCTTCGGCGGAAACGACTGAGGGAATGCGCTTCGGAAGTTTCGGCGTGGGAACCAAGCGGGCGGGGCTTTCCTTCAAATGCCCTTCACGCACGC